>Ga0183095_10200_pt2 | contig 154359 bp, 134 predicted proteins | sample BioMet4_FD_130346 | JGI IMG/M metagenome (GOLD analysis project Ga0183095, IMG submission 130346) | Microbial communities from bioreactor (seeded with sewage sludge) at LBNL, California, USA - Biofuel metagenome 4 (v2) (version 3) | ecosystem: Engineered > Bioreactor > Anaerobic > Unclassified ...
CGCGCGGACGGCGTGCCGCCGCGCTGGATGTGGCCGAGCACCGTCACGCGCGGATCGAGCGCGATGGCCTCCCGGATTTTGTTGCCGATCTCAAGGCCGCTCGAGACGCCCTCGGCGACCACGATCATGTAGTGCGTCTTGCCGTTGAGCCGCGCCGTGCGGATCTTTTCCACCACGTCACGCTCAAAGTCCAGCGGCTTTTCCGGCACAAGCACGGCCGTCGCGCCGACGGCAAGACCGACGTAGAGCGCCAGATGCCCGGCGTTGCGGCCCATAACCTCCACCACCGAGCAGCGCTCGTGGGACTGCATCGTGTCCCGCAGCCGGTCGATCGCCTCCACGGCCGTGTTCGCCGCGGTGTCGTAGCCGAGCGCGTAGTCGGTGCAGGCAATGTCGTTGTCGATCGTAGCGGGGACGCCGACCACGGAGATGCCGTGTTCCGACAGGGCGAGCGTGCCGCGGAACGTGCCGTCGCCGCCGATGGCGACGATGCCGTCCAGACCGAGCAGCCGGCAGATGTCCACCGCCTTCTGCTGGCCCTCCTCGGTCATGAATTCCTGGCTGCGCGCGGTGTATAGAATGGTGCCGCCGGCGCTGATGATATGGTTGACGCTGTCGGCGTCCATTTTAACGACGTCGCCGTTGATGAGTCCGTTGTAGCCCCGGCGGATGCCGACGCAGTCGATGCCCCGGTAGACGCAGGTGCGGACGACGGAGCGGATGGCTGCGTTCATGCCCGGCGCGTCTCCTCCGCTGGTGAGCACGCCGATGCGTTTGACTTCGTTTTTCATGAGTTTGCCTCCTGAAGGGCCTCATCCCCCGAGCCCCGCAGATGAAATTCAGGGGACGGGCAGAACTCGTCAGGCCAGCGCTTCTTCCAGCGCGGCGTACATGACCTTTTTGTCGGGCTTGCGGCCGGTCCACATCTCGATGTTGAGCGCGGCCTGGTTGATGAGCATGCCCGCACCGGTCGCACAGGGGATACGGCGGCGGCGCAGCTCGCGGATGAGCGCGCTCTCCGTCGGGTTGGGGATAACGTCCTGCACGAACATGGCCTTTGTCAGGCTGTCGAGGTCGATGTTGGGAATGGCATCCACATTCGGATAGAGGCCGACGGAGGTGGCCTGCACGACGATGTCCGTGCCGGCGGGGACGGAGAATTTGCCGGTCCAGTCCTCGTAAAACACCTCGGTTTTCGTGTTCTTTTTCAGGATCTCCACCAGCGAGTCGCCCATCGCGCGGTCCTCCGGGCGATTGATAATGGTGATCTGCGCCGCGCCCGCGAGACCCATCTCCACGCAGATCGCGCGGGACGCGCCGCCCGCGCCGAAGACGACCGCCTTCTTCCCGCGCACTTCGATCCCGTTGGATTCGAGCGACATCATAAAGCCCTTGCCGTCGGTGTTCTCGCCGAACAGTCTGCCGTTGTCGTTGACGATCATGTTGACCGCCCCGATCAGCCGGGCACTCTCGGAGATCTCGTCCAGATAGGGCATCACGGCGATCTTGTGGGGAATGGTGCAGTTGATGCCGCGCATTTTAAAAGCCTTCAAACCCGCGATGGCATCGCCGAGCTTGTCGCGGTCGACATCCAGAGTGAGAAAATGCCAGCGCTCGAGCCCCATGGCGCGGAAAGCCGCGTCCTGAATGACTACGCCGGGATTCTCCGCCACGGGCTGCCCAAACACGCCGACCAGATGATCGAGATAATTCTGCTCTTTCATTGTTCATTCTCCTTATTTTCATTCATTCTATTTTACTGCGAAGCCCAGACATCCGAAATAGACCGCGCCGACCGCCTGCGCGAACTGTGCGACGGTGTAGTCGGGATTGCCCGCAAGCTGCTTCATCAGCGGAGTATTGGCAAGATTGTCGTCCGCCGCGCGCTGAACCAGTCCCGGAACCACGCGCCGCGCGCCCTCGCAGAGGAACTCGAAGCATGCCGGACTCTTCACGAGACGGCCGTAGAGCGTGCGCTCCGCCGTCTCGGGGCGGAGAATCTGGTTCGTCTCCACCCAGCACGCGCCCAGAGACTCGCCGATGCGCCGAAAGATCTCAGCGCAGGCCGGGTGCGCCGGATCCGACGCCTTTTCAATGAAAAACTCCAGGCAGGGCTTGCGCCGGTCCTCCGGCTCGGTGGGCACGACAATCAAGTCACCCTCGCGGACAAACAGCCCCCGGTCGAAGGCCTCGCGCAGCACGCCGGGGTCGGCAGCAGGCAGGTCGCGCAACGCAAGGCGGAACACGCCCGACTGGCAGGCGTATTTTTGCAGTGTGCCGGGGAGGCCGGTGTTGAAATTGTTCACGCTGCGCGCATCGTTGGGCAGATAAGCGCGCTGCGGAAAGCTCCCGAGGTCAATGATGAAGTTGTAGACCTCCAGCGGAATCTCGGGGATCGAGCCGTCGGGCCGTACCCAGCCGGTACCCAGCTCCGTCCCAAGCGTATGCGCGAAAAATCCTTTCGATACGTCCATCCCCGCGGCTGCCTGCTCCACGGCGGTAGTAAAGGCGGCCATGGGGCCGTCGTTCGTGTTGCGAACGGCGCCGTCGGGCGTGACAAAGACCGCAAGCCGGTCGGCAAGGCCCGTGATCTCGGCGAACTGCTTCTCGTAGTCCAGCGACTTGTTCTCCCGCATCCCGCGCGTTTTGTAGGTCTCACCGCCGACGATACGGTTGCGGATGACCACGTCCGGGAAGCACAGGCCGATCGCGTCGAAGTTCCGCAGTGCCGAATTGGCGGCCGCCTCCATTGCGGCGCAGCCCCGCTCCATCTCCTCGCGGGTCGCGTGCTTTCCCAGCGCGGCGGTGTCGAGGAAGCGGCCGAGTCCCGCGGCGCATAAGCTCGCGGCGGCACGCATCAGCCGCGTGAGCAGCAGCAGCGGCGCTACAAGCTGCTCCGCGCGGCCGAAAGCGGCGGGAAACCAGTCGAATTCCTTGTAAACTGCCAGCTTCCCGTACACGGAAGCGACCAGCTTCACGTCCGTGCCGCCGATGTCCATGCCCATCGCGAGCTTTCCCGCGGCCGCCTCCGGCAAGCGGGCGAACACGCCGCCGTCCGGCGCGCACAGCGCGCGCTCGGCGACCTCGGGCTCCTCGGAGAGCGGCAGCGGGCGAAACGCAAACCGATGCTCCGCGCCGAAGAGCGCGGCGATTGTGCGCTCGTTCACATTCAGGCATTTGCCGTAGCCGCTGCGCAGCTCCTTGGGCAGATCAGTCTGAAAAACATCGTTCAGACGGTTCGCCAGCGCCGTCAGCTGCGCGTCGCCGGGCTCGGTGTAGACGTCCACGCGCAGCGCGCCCAGCGCGGAAAGAATATTGTAGAGTGTCGCATAGACGTAGGATTCGACGAACGCCGTCTCCGCGCCCGGCGCGTACTCCGGCAGCAGCAGCGGACACCGCCGCACCGTGCCGTCGTACCCGAGCACATGGCAGCGGAACGGCCGGCGCGCTTCCCGGGCAAACGCATCGCGTACCTCGCCGAGATAGACGGGCTCGTCCGCGCGCGCCCGGCTCAGAAATCTTTCCAGCATATTCAGGACTCCTTTACGATGTGGCGGACGCCCTCCTCGCGAAGGATTGCACGAAAGGCCTCCATCCGCTCCTCCGAAAGCGGCCCGCCGGATACGGGATATTCCTCGTCCAGTGCGGCGTACTTGCTGCGGCAGAGCGGATTGTAGTTGAGCAGCTCGCAGGGAATCTCCCGGTTGACCGAAACGACGAACCGGGCGATCGAGCGAATGTTCTCCTCCGTGTCGGTAAAACCGGGGATGAGCGGCGTGCGGGCCAGAATGTCCGCTCCCGCCTCCGAGAGCGCGCGGAAATTCGCGAGGATCGGCGCGTTCGGCACGCCTGTCGCGCGCAGGTGCTCCTCCGGATCGAAGAGCTTCAGATCGGTCAGAAAGTAATCGACATACGGGAGAAAGCGGGAGATCGTCTCCCACGGCGCAAACAGGCACGTCTCCATCGCTGTGCCCGCGCCGCGCTCGCGGCACAGGCGCAGGACCTCCAGCGCAAACTCCGGCTGTGCCGTAGCCTCGCCGCCCGAGAGGGTGATGCCGCCGCCGTTCCCAAAGAAGGGCAGGTCCCGCAGCAGCAGCTCAGCCGCCTGTTCCGCCGAAATCTCCCTGCCGTCGAGGCTGAGCGCCCCCGTGGGGCAGCGCTCCGCGCAGACGCCGCAGAGGGTGCACTTTTCACGGTCGATCCGCACGCGCTCCGTGAGGGAGAGCGCTTTTTCCGGGCACGCCGCGGTACAGGTGCCGCACCGGATGCAGGTCGCAGGCTGGTGCCACAGACGGAGCTCCCGCGAGAGGCCCTCCGGGTTCTGGCACCACGGGCAGCGCAGCGGGCAGCCCTTCAGAAAGAGCGTGCTTCGGATGCCGCGCCCGTCGTGAACGGCGAAGCGTTTGAGGTCAAAAATCACACCGTTCATATGTTTCCGTAAACCGTCCGGGCGATGATCTCGTCCTGCAGGTCGCGCGCGAGCTCCGTGAAATAGGCGGTGTAGCCCGCCACGCGAACAGTGAGGCCGCGGTATTTCTCCGGCTCGTGCTGCGCCGCGCGCAGATCCGCTTCGTTGAGTACATTGAACTGGATGTGGCTGATGCCGAGTGAAACGAACGCGCGCAGCAGGCCGCAGAATTTTTCAATACCGGTCTCCGTCCGAAAAAAGGACGGAAGAAACTTCATATTGAGCAGCGTGCCGTTGCCCGCCTTGACAAAGGGCAGGCGGGAAACGGAATGCAGCAGCGCCGTGGGCCCGTTGACATCACGGCCGTACATGGCGGACACGCCGCCGTCGGCCAGCGGGTCGCGGGCGTGGCGTCCGTCGGCGGAGGCGCCGACGTTCTGCCCCATGGGGACGTGCGCGGAGACGGTGTAGAGGCCCATCTGGTAAATTCCGCCGCGTCCGTTTTTGTACTTTTTCAGGCCATCGGAGAAATAATTGGCCCACTTTGCGCCGAGCTCATCCACCCAGCCGACGTCGTTGCCGTATTTCGGCGCCTTGTTGAGCAGCGTCTGGCGGAGCAGCTCGTCGTCCTGGAAATCCGTTTGCAGGGCATGGAGCAGGCGCCCGGCGGGCACCGTCTTTTTCTCGTAGACGAGCTCGCGGATGGCGGCGAGGGAATCGGCCACGTTAGCCACCTGGATGGCCTGCACACCCACGAGGTTATAGTGCGCGCCGCCCTGTGTGACGTCCTTGCCCCTGACAAGGCAGTCGTCGATCACCGCCGAGAGGAACGGTGTGGGCAGCAGCGCCTCGTGCATTTTTTCCACTGCCGTGACGCACTCCGCCATGCGGTCGGAAAACCAGTCGATCTGCTTTGCAAACGCAGCCTCCAGATCGGTAAAAGCTGCATAAGCAGGCAGGCTGCCGAGGTCTAGTCCGAGCTTTTCACCGGTCAGCAGATCGACGCCGTGGTTGAGCGTCAGCTCGAGCGCCTTGACCAGGTTGAACATCGCCGCGTCGCTCCACGCAAGGCAGTTGCCGTGGGTTGTAAGCTCCACGCAGCCGACGATCGCGTAATTCTTCGCATCCTCCGGGCTGATGCCGTGCGACTCGAGCGAGGGGATGACGGCTTCGTCGTTGAAAAACTGCGGCATGCCGCTTCCGAGGCCAACGACGCGGCTGGCCGTCTCCAGCAGCTCCTGCGGGGAGTCCCTGAACAGGCGGCAGGAGAGATTCGGCTGCGGCAGGAGCAGATGCGACTGCGCCTGCAGGAAGAGATAGCTCAGATCATTGGAGGCATCGCTGCCGTCGGGTTTCTGGCCGCCGACGGCGACGTTGAAGCCGATCGGGAAACCCGCGAAATACTTGGCGCTGTTCGCGTTGCGCAGGTAGACAATCTGGTTGAACTTGAGCCAGAGGCACTCCGTGATCTCCAGCGCGTCCTCCTCCGTCATGCCTTCGGCGCGGCTGCGCAGGTAGTACGGGTGGAGGAACTGATCCATGCGGCCGGGCGAGAAGGAGGAGGCGTTGCCCTCCATCTGCAAAATCACAAACAGGAACCAGGTGGACTGCACAGCCTCCTGATACGTCTCCGGCTCGCCGTCGGCGAGCTTGCGGCAGATCCGGGCAACCTCGCGCAGTTCTTCCTTCCCGGTTTCCACGGCCATACGCTCCGCCAGCACGGCATAGCGCGTGAGGAACGAGGATGCGCCCTCCATGGCGAGGACGACGCTTTCGTAAAACTCCTTTTGCTTTTCCTCTGCGCCGCTCAGATGCGACTCGGCCTCCCGGCGCAGGCCCGCCGGCCCGACGCGGAGCCATTTCTCCGTGTTCGGGCAGATGTGGCCCTGCGAGTGATCCTTCTGGTTGACCTTGACGACTTTCGCGATGGCGTCCACGGTCGGGCCGACCATGGTGCGGACCTGATCCTCCATCGATTTTCCCTTCCAGTAGGGCAAAATCTCCTCGCGGAATTCATGGATGTCCTCCGGATGGACAAGGAACTTGTCCTGCGGCCGCGTGGGCAGCGTCTCGAACTCCCGGTCTACCCAAGAGGCTCCCGTCTCGGGGAACACCACGCCGCCCCGCACGCCCGCCGTGCGGTTGCCAACGATCCGTTCGTCCGGCTCGATGCGGATTTCCATTTCAGTCAGAGCTGCCTTGAGCGCTTTGGCGCGGCGAATACAGCGCGGTTCGCCCTCGGTAGACTGATAGCTTCGTGTGATGATCCTCGCCTGTTCGATACTGGCATATCGCGGCTCGGCAAGCATCTGCTCTTTCAGACGGGCGACGCGTGCCGGCATGGCGAGAGACAATATACTTTTATGGGATGTCATAGAAATTCCTCCCTTCGTAATGCTACTGTATCATGATCGTTCCAAAGGAAACACTCCCGGTTTTTATGAAAAGGTACACAAAACAATCCATATCGCTTTCGTTCATTCCGCAAGATCGATTGACGGCTCAAGAGATACGGTGATATAATAAAGAACAAGAAATAACAAGCGCAGGGGGGAAAATGATGGATATTGACCCGAGATTCGCGGTAATCCGCGACGTACATCCTCAACTGAAGTTTTGTGAACGCTTCAACGAAAAAAGCAGCATCTGGAATTTCAACGAGCATTCTCATCCCTATATTGAACTGATGTTCTTTACGCAGGGTACCGCCCGTGTGGCGACTGCCGGCTCGCGTCTTTCCGTATCTCTGTTCGACACGGTGGTCTATCCGGCGAACTGTCCGCATCAGGAGGATCCCTCGCCGAATCTGAAGCGCGAGATTATCTGCCTCTGGGTGGATATTCCAGAGCTGCACCTGGACAGGCCGCTCCGCATCCGCGATCACGACAGCCGCCTGAGCGCGCTCTTTCAGGAAATTCACCGCGAGTACAAGGCGGCGCAGCAGACGCCGTACCTTCTGGAGTATCTTTTGAAGGCGCTGCTTGCGCAGTCCATCTTTTTTTCCTATGCGGACAACCAGTGGCAGGTGCTCCCGCAGGCCATGCAGTACATCCACGCCAATTTTACCCGCCAGATCACGCTCGACGAGCTGGCTGATCTCGAACATATCAGCAAATCCTATCTCTCCCGCCAGTTCAAGCGCTATACCGGCATGACCGTCATCGAGTACGTCAACAATCTGCGCATCGAAACGGCCAAGCACCTGCTGCTCTCCTCCGCCGACAGCATCACAAATATCGGATATCGGGTCGGCTACGAATCGCCCAAATATTTTTACCGCTTATTCCGCTCACTGGCGGGCGAATCACCCGCCAGATTCCGCCATATCTACGGCGAGCGAAAGGGCGCCGAGCAATAGCCGTTCCGGATCATCCGGCAATATTGCCGACCCGCGTCCCCAGCCTTGCCGCCAGCGCATCGGCGATCACCTGATGACCCTCCTGATGGTGCAGCCCGGAGACGAGCAGATAACCTCTCAGCTCTCCATCCCGCATCCGAAGCGGAAAGCACCCGCCGCACACCGCAAGGTCGGCCCTGCGCGCTTCGTCCTCCGGCAGGATTGCGGCGCCCGCCTTTTCTTCCAGACAGGCGCGCAGCGAGCTCATCCCCGTCCGGCGGGATACGGCCAGCTTGCGCCGCATCCACCAGTCGTTCTCCAGGCCGGTTCCCTCCATTTTATAAGAGAAAATGACCGTTTCGTCCTCGAGGATCGCAGCCGCGGCGGCTCCGTGATACCGCTGGTCCGCGAGACGGACGATCTCCAGTCCGACGGCCAGCGCGTCCTTCCGCGTAAATCGTTCCGGGCGCAGAACGCGCTCCTGCTCCCGCACGATCTCCAGCCATTCCGGCTCTGTGTAAAACTCCGCCATTTTTACTCTACCACGCCTTTCTTCAGGATGATATTGGCATAGACGGCGCGCTCTCCGGTCTGCACGACACAGGCTGCCTGCCTGGCGAGGTCATAGTAGGCAAACCGCTCCACCGTTTCCATTAATTCGCCCCCGCGCGTATCGTGCGCGGCAACGATCGAGCGGTATTCCTTCCAGATCGGGACGCCGACCGGCCGGTCCGGCTCCATGAGAAAGACGGACTTGCCGCTGTAATCGAGCGGCATCAGAGTGAGTATGGCGTCGAGCAGCTCCGGAACGCCAAGTCCGTCCGAGCGGAGATACGCGGCTCCGCGCGCGCGTGCGCAGGATTTGGCGGGAAAGTTGGCATCGCCCAGGACAATCAGATCGCCGTGTCCCATCTCGCAGAGAACGTGAAGTAGCTCCGGAGAAAGCACCCCGGGAATTCCTTTCAGCATATTATTTTTTCTCCTTTGTGCGCCATCCGGCTCGTGCCGGGTGGCTTTTTTCATCTTATTACGCTACTGCCGCTTCGAAAAGGGCCAAAGCTGAACAGACTGTATCGGATTGTGAACGTTCCATTTTTCGATAATCCTAAAAAATAGAGTATTTCATCATTTACTGTGGAAACTGCCCAATATTTTCGTTTATTGATGTGCAGTTTTACCATCCGCAATAGTGGTGTGGTGCCATTTTGTCCTTTTTTGGATACCTCTTGTTTGATTTTGTGTGTGTTTTAATGCAAACCCCCGTTGTACAATTGGAGCATCAAAAGCGGTGAATGAAGCGCGGTTTTCGGCGGGATTCACAAAATTGCCCGGTTTCCCTTCCACCGATCGCTCCCGCCGCTCCACGGAGGCGGGAAGCCCCGGAGGACGCTTTTGACGCCGCTCCCCGCAAAACAATCAGACCACCAAACAACAAGGAGGAAAACTGAAAATGAAAAAGATTCTGTCCCTTGTCCTCGCGCTTGCCATGCTCCTGACCCTTGCCGCCTGCGCCGGCGGCTCCAAGTCCGCCGACACCACCGCCGCCGCTACGACCGCCGCCGCCGATACGACCGCTGCCGCCGCTACGACCGCCGCCGCGTCCGGCGCCACGGTAAAGGCCGTCTTCTGCTCCGCCATGAACAACGAATCCCAGGCGTTCGCCTACAAGATGTTCCAGAAGCATATGGCCGAGTACAATATGCAGATCGACGTCCTCGACGATCAGGGCGACGCTGCCAAGCAGGCCGAAAACGTCGCGCAGGCCGTTGCGAAGGGCTATCAGTGGATCATCGTCAACCCGACTGACGCGGCCGGCATTGTCACCGCACTCAAGTCTGCCAAGGAGGCCAATCCGAAGGTCATCCTCTCCACCTTCTCCGCCGACGTTCCCGATGACTCCGAGCAGTACCGCGACTTCTTTGTCGGCATCAACGATACCGACGCCGGCAAGGCCGCCGCGCAGGCGTTCCTTGACAAGTTCCCCAGCGGCTGCAAGCTTGTCGAGGTTGGCGGCCAGGCTGGTCACAACGCGCAGATTCTCCGTCATGACGGCTTCATGGCCGTGATGAAGGATCATCCCGAGTTTAAGATCCTCGACTGCCAGAACACCGAGCACTGGGCCACCGACGAGGCGCAGTCCATCATGGAGGACTTCGTCACCAAGTACGGCAGCGACATTCAGGCTGTCTTCTGCCACTGGGACAACGGCGCCACGGGCTGCATCTCCGCGCTTCAGGCCGCGGGCATGAAGGACATCATGATCGTCGGTGTGGACGGCTGCAAGGCCGGCTTCGACCAGGTCAACGCCGGCACGCAGTACGCCACCATCATGAACAACTTTGAAACCGACTGCACCGATTCCATGTCCCTCGCGCAGAAGGTTCTGGCCGGTGAAAAGGTCGATTCCGACAACTACATCAAGATGGACGTCGTCACCAAGGACAACATCGGCAGCTTCACGACCCCCGAGTGGTAATTGCGCAGCAACAGGGCTCGCTTCGCACAGAGCGGGGCGAGCCCTTCCCTTTCCGGGCACGGCGGGCTTTGAGCTGCCTGTGGGCTCCGCAGGCAGCTCAAAGCCTGCTATTGGAGAGCAGGACGCGGCGCCTCTGGCGGCGCTGCCATATTTCTGTAAGGAGGAACGGATATGGATGGCACACGAAACGACTATATTCTCACCATGTCGCATGTAAACAAGTCCTTCCCCGGCGTCAGGGCACTCGACGATGTCTCCATCGAAATCAAAAAGGGTGAGGTACACGGCATCGTGGGAGAAAACGGTGCGGGCAAATCGACCCTGATGAAGATCCTCTCCGGTGTCTACATCAAGGATTCCGGCACAATCGTCTTCGACGGCGAGACCGTGGAGCACACCACGCCTGTGGAGTCTCTCAACCGCGGCATGAGCATCATCTATCAGGAGTTCAACCTGGTGGAGACCATGAGCGTGGGCGAGAATATCTTCATGGGCCGCTTTCGCGAGGTCGGCGGGATGCGCGGTACCCACAAAGAAGCCCGCAAGCTGCTCGACAGCATCGGCAGCCGGATCAGCACGCGCGCCATGGTCAATGAGCTTTCCACCTCGGAAAAGCAGATGGTCGAGATCGCCAAGGCGCTCTCGTTTCACTCCAAGCTCATCATCATGGACGAACCCTCCAGCTCGCTGACCGTCGATGAGCTGAAAACGCTCTTCGCGCTGGTCAAAAAGCTGGTAGCCCGGGGTATTTCCGTCATTTACATCAGCCATAAGCTCGACGAGATCTTCGATCTCTGCTCCAGCGTCACGATCATGCGCGACGGTCATGTGATCGACTCGAAGCCCGTGGCCGATCTGAGCCGGGCGGAGATGATCGCAAAGATGGTCGGCCGCGAGATCACGAACGAATACCCCGAGCGCCCCCGCTGCGCGGGCGGGCCGCTCCTCGAGGTGAGCAACCTCAACTCCCACAAGCTGCACGACGTCAGCTTCCGGGTAAACAAGGGGGAGATCCTCGGCCTGGTCGGTCTTGTCGGCGCGGGCCGGACGGAGATCATCCGCGCCCTGTTCGGCGCGGACCGTGTCCGCTCCATCGACATCAAAATGGACGGGAAGGCCGTCTCCATTTCCAATCCCCGCGACGCGATCCGCTGCGGTATAGGGCTTGTTCCCGAGGACCGCAAGCTCCAGGGGCTGGTGCTCCCGTTCTCCGTGGAGACGAACATCAGCATGGCCATGCTCGAAGACATCTCGGGCGGCGCGCTCCATGTGGTGGACAAGTCGAAGGAAAAGGCCGCCTCGCAGCGGGAGATCGAGGAGCTTCTCATCAAGACGCCTTCTCCGGACACAAAGGTCGGCTCACTCTCCGGCGGCAATCAGCAGAAATGCGTGCTCGGCCGCTGGCTGGAAATGCATCCGCGTCTCCTGATCCTCGACGAGCCGACGCGCGGTATCGACGTGGGCGCAAAGTACGAGATCTACCTGCTGATGAAAAAGATTGCGGAGGACGGCGGCGCCATTATTCTGATCTCCTCGGAGCTTCCCGAGGTGCTCAATATGAGCAACCGCGTGCTCACAGTGAACGGCGGACAGATCGTGGGCGAGTTCGATCCCGAGTGCACGCCCGTCAGCGAAATCATGGACAAGGTTCTTGGATAAGGGGGCGCACAAGATGAGCAAACAGCTTCAGACCATGTCCCGAAAGGGACTCGGAAATTATCTTCTCAACCATATGCTGATCGTGATTCTTCTGCTGCTCGCCCTGGTGACGGCGGTGGCTGAACCGAAATTTCTCACCGTGGGCAACCTGACGAGCATCATGCGGCAGTTCGGCGCGCTCTCCTTTGTGGCGCTGGGCCTGACCTTCGCCGTCATCTGCGGCTTTATCGACCTGTCCATCCCCGGCGTCATCAACATTTCCGCCGTCCTCGCAATCTGGCTGATCAATCCGCTGGGGCAGGTGCCCGCGCTTCTGATCGCGCTGGCCTTCGGCATGCTGGTGGGCCTGATCAACGGCCTGCTGATCGTCCGCTCCGGCGGCACCACTCAGGCGGAGGGGCTGTTCATCACCTTCGGGATGTCCCAGGTCTGGTCGGCGGCCGCAATGCTCCTGAGCGGCGGCAGCACGCAGCAGCTCCGCTGGTGCAAACGGGACTATTCCCTGTTCACCTTCCTCGGCAGCTTCAAGATCGGCTTCGTTCCCATCGCGGTGGTCATCTTTGTGGCTGCCCTGCTCCTCCTGAACTTTTACCAGAAGAAAACCTATTCCGGCCGCTGCATCTCTCTCGCCGGCGGCAACAAAACGGCCGCGAAGCTGGCTGGCGTCAATGTGAACGGAACCATCCTCAAGACCTTCATGATCTCCGGCTTTATGACCGTCCTGGGCGCCGTGATGCTGATGAGCCGTGTCACCACCGCTTCTCCTACCGTCGGCGTCGGTTACGACAACAACGCGATTCTCTCAGTAGTCGTCGGCGGCACCTCCCTCGCGGGCGGTACCGGCAGCGCGTTCGGCACCATGCTCGGTGTTCTGCTCGTCACGCTGCTGGCGAACTGCATGAATCTTCTCGGCGTTTCGACCTACCTGCAGTACGTGATGAACGGCGCGGTTCTGATTCTCGCGATCTGGGCCGACGGCCGCAAAAACAGAAAAGTCAGATAAGGGGGCGCGAATATGACTCAGAATACGCAGCGCGCTGCGAAAAAAAAGCTTCCCGGCAGCATCGGCAGTTTCCTCTATGGCCATAAGGCCATCGCTGCCATCGCTATTCTCTACCTCGTTGTGATGCTCTTCAGCTTTCAGGCTGACGCGGGCTTCTTCAGCGCCTATTCCCAGACGCTGATCTTCAAGAAGGCGACCGTCAACATCATTGTCGCGTGCGGCGTGACGTTTGCGGTCATGGTTCACTCCATCGACCTCTCCATCGGCGGCACGCTGGCACTGTCGGGCGTGCTGGTCATCACCTTCATGAACGGCGGAATGCCGACATGGCTGGCGATTCTCCTTACGCTGGCCATCGGCACGGTCATCGGCATCGTCAACGGCTTCCTCATCGTGCACGAGAAGCTTGAGGGCTTCATCACCACGCTCGGCATGGGCATTCTCCTCAAGGGCGTCGCGCTGCAAATGACGAACGCGCACCCCATCTCCGCGGACATCTCCTACAACGAGCTGGCCGACGGCTATCAGATGGTTTTCCACCTGGTGAAAATTCCAAACATGGTCGTCATTATGCTGCTGGTGGTTCTGGCCTTCAGCCTGATCCTGCGCTACACGCAGTTCGGACGCAATATTTACGCCATCGGCGGCGATTATGCCGTCGCGGAGTACGCGGGAATTCCCGTCATGCGGCAGAAATGGCTGGCCTTCATCCTCTCCGCCCTGCTGACCTCTCTGGCCGGCATCGTCAACTCCTCCCATCTCGGCGCGGGCAACGCCAATTACGGCGACCTGACAGCGATGATCGTAAACTGCGCCGTTGTGGTGGGCGGCACCTCCATGGCCGGCGGCATCGGCGGCATCTGGCAGTCCGCCATCGGCGTGCTCTTCTTCTCGGTGCTGGAGTTCTCGCTCAACACCATGGTGTCGAACGCCTATGTCATCCAGCTCGTTCAGGGCCTCGTTATTGTCGCGATCCTGTATCTCGACAGCTACGACAACAAACGCAAAAGAGAACGCGTTTGATTGCAGCAAAGTTCCTCCGACAGAAACACCGGCGCGGTTATCCGCGCCGGTGTTTCTCCGTAAAAAGCCCTCCCCGCCGGGCGGCGGAGAGGGCAAACGCTATGCCAGAATGATCTCGACACCCGCGCGCTCGAGCGCGCGCCGGCAGTCGTCAGGGACGGCGTCTGTCACCACGGCGGAGACCTCGTTCGCGCGGAGCAGCGAGACCACGCCGCGCCTGCCGAACTTGGAAGAGTCCGTCAGCACGATGCGCCTGCGCGCCCGCGCCGCCATGATCCGCACCGCCTCGGCGCGCTGCAGGTCCACGTTGGAGAACCCCTGCTGCGGGTCGAAGCCGTCCACCCCGAGGAAAAATTTGTCCACCGAGAATTCCTCCGCGCACAGCCGCACCAGCGGACCGGTCATGACCTGCGCGTCGTTGTCGTACGCGCCGCCGAGGAGCGTGATGCGCGCGCCCGGCACGCGGCGGACGAAGTCCGCGATGAAGGCCGAGTTGGTGACGATGGCGGTCTCCCGCCGTGTGTTGGCCAGCTCCTGCGCAAGCATGGCGCAGGTGGAGCCGGATTCGATCATCACCGCTTCGCCTGACTCGGTCAGCTGCGCGGCGCGCCGCGCAATGCGGCGCTTGACCTCATAATCGACCGTCATGCGGAAGCGGATGTCATTCGGCGAAACGCGCACGGCGCAGCCGTGCTGCCGGACGAGCAGACCCTGCCCCTCCAGCTCGCCGAGGTCCTTGCGGACGGTCACCGCGGATACCCCGAGTTCGCGCGCAAGCGCCGAGACCTCCACGGCCCCGCGCTCGCCCAGCAGCTCTATGATCTTCAGACCTCGTTGATTCATTCACAACACCTGTTCCGTTCTTGCGATGATATCGTCCTGTGTCCGGCGTGAGAGCACGTTGAAGAAGGCGGAGTAACCCGCCACGCGCACGATCAGGTCCCGATGATCCTCGGGGTGAACCTGTGCGTCGAGCAGTGTCTGGCGCGAGACGACGTTGTACTGCACATGAAAGCCGTGCAGCCTGTCGAAAAACGTCCGCAGCAGGAGCATGAGCTTTTCGCGGTCGCGCTCCTTTTCCAGCATGGAAGGCGACACCTTCTGATTAAGAAGCACGCCGCCCGTTATACTGCGCGCAGGCAGCTTGGAGACGGACTTGAACACCGCGGTGGGGCCGGAGACGTCCATCGCATGCGAGGGAGAGCACCCCTCGGCCAGCGGCTCGCCGGCGCGGCGGCCGTCGGGTGTGGCGCCGGTACCCGCACCCTGGGGGACGTTCGCGGAGATAGAGGATGTGCCCGCATAGTACCGCCCGCCGATCGGCCCGCGGCCGAAGCGGGTATTTTTGTACTTCGACAGCTCGTCAATGTAGCTATCATAGCCCTTGACAACAAGGCTGTCAACCGCGTCGTCGTCGTTGCCGTATTTGGGCGCGTCGAGAAGAAGCCCGCGGATGCGCTCGCCCTCCTCTCCGGCAAAGTTGCTTTGCAACGCACTCCAGAGCGCTTTGCGGGTGATGCTCTTGTCCTCATAGACGCACTTGCGGATCGCGGCGAGCGAGTCGCCAAGGTTGGCGATGCCTACCTGCAGGTCGCTGATGAAGTCGTAGACCGCGCCGCCCTCTTTGAGATGCTTTCCCCGCCCGATGCAGTCCTCGGTCAGGGCCGAGCAGAGGACGTCCGGCACCTCCTGCTCGAGCACCATGTCCGCGCAGGAATCGAGGATGACGGCCTCGCGGCAGAAGCGGCGGATCGTCGAGTCCCACGCCTTCATGACCTCGTCAAAGGACTGCATCTTCAGAAAGTGGCCGCAGCCCTCGCAGACCCGCTTTCCGCTGTCGGGATCGACGCCGTCGTTAAGGGCGATGAGCAGCGTTTTGGGGAAATTCAGGAAGCTCATGCCCGTGCAGCGGTAGCCCCATTTGCCCGGTACGGCTACCTCCACGCAGCCGATGGCGCTGTAGTTGTACGCGTCCTCCTTTGCCACACCCTTTTCGAGAAACGAGGGAATGATGATCTCGTCGTTATTGAACGCGGGCATCCCGAAGCCGCAGCGGATGACCTCCACACACTCGGCCATAAAATCATGACTGAGCCTGCTGTGATAGCGAACCGTCAGATTGGGCTGCGGCAGATGGCAGCGCGCGACCGAGCGGAGCACAAGCCAGCTCAGATCGTTCACGGCGTCGCGCCCGTCGGGCGTCTTCCCGCCGACGGTGACGTTCTGGTAGAGCGGAGAGCCGGCCGAAAAGCGGGTATGCGACCAGGAACGGATCTTGTTGATCGTAAAGGTCTTGAGCCACAGATTTTCCAGCAGCTCGCAGGTCTCCTCCTCCGACATCCCGCTCGCGCGGCTCCGCTGATAATACGGCAGAAGGTACTGGTCGAGGCGGCCGAACGACAGGGAGTGGCCGTTCGACTCGATCTGGAGAATGTCGTGCATCAGCCACAGGCTTTGCACGGCCTCCTGAAAGGTCTCCGCCGGAGCCATCGGTACCTTGCGGAGAATACGCGCCATTTCGCGCAGCTCCGCCGCGCGCCCCGCCTCCGCCGTCTTTGCGCTCTCCTCGGCAAGTGCCGCATAGCGCCCGGCAAACGCCTCCACCGCGTCCAGAGCAATCAGTACGGCGCGGTAAAAATAGCTTTTTTTCAGGTCGGCAAATTCGGCCAGATCAAGCCCTGCCTGCGCTGCAAGCACGCGCGCCCGGTACCCGCCGAGGCCCTCGCGCAGCACGCGGCCATAGTCCACCGCGAGGTGCGCGTCGCCGGAGGTGATATTGCCCTCTGTCTTGATGATGCCGAGATCGTAGAACAGCCGAGCCTCGTCCGGAAAGGCCGCGTAGCCCTTGTCCTGCAGCGTTCTCCCTTTCCAGTAGGGGTAAATGCCGCGCAGCGCCGCCTTAGTTTCTTCCGTGATGGTGAACCGGTCGCCGTCGCGCTGCGCGAATTGGTCCAGCTCCTCCACGACCCAGTCCATCGCGTACTCCGGGAAGATCGGCGCGGCGCGGTCCGCGCTCGCCTGATTCCCCGCGAGCAGGCCCTCGTCGAGATAAATGTTCATATGGCGCAGCACCGCGTCGAGCATATACGCCCGCTTGAGGATCACCTGATCCATTTCATGCGCGCGGTAGACCTCGGTGGTCTGGATCGCGCGCTCGGCACAGACGGTAGGCTGCGTGTTCAGCAGCCGTGCGCGCATCACGGCCATTCTCGGATGCAGATTGCCGAAATGAGAATTCATGCCTGTCACTCCTTTACCAGCTCCGCCGCGCCGATCACGCCGCTCTCGCCGCCCAGCTCCGCGAACCGGAACTCCACGGGATAGCGCAGATGATCGTAGCGGTCGAATTCCGCCCTCATGCGGCCGAACAGCTCATCACCGAAATGAACAAGCCCGCCGCCGAAAACAAACAAATTGATGTTGAGCACCTGATAGACGTTGTAGACGCATACGGCCAGATGATGCGCCATTTGCTCCACCGTCTCCACCGCCAGCCGGTCGCCCGCGCGGCAGGCCGCCAGAAGCGCAACGCAATCGAGCTGCTCCGCCGAGGCAAGCGAGCTGATCTCGCCCGCGTCGAGCCGATTTTTGATGTGCTGCGGCACAAAGCGTCCGCCGACGTACGACATCACGCAGCCCCGGTTGCGGCAGCCGCACTCCACGCCCTCGTCCGGCGTAAGGAGCATATGGCCGCATTCTCCCGCCCAGCCGTAGCTGCCCCGGAACAGGCTCCCGTTGATGAGAATGCCGCTTCCCACGCCGGTGGAGACGGCCATGTACACCATGTGCCTGCTGCCCCGTCCGGCCCCGTGCCGGTACTCCGCAAGAGCGGCGGCGTTTGAGTCGTTGTCCAGCGCGATGCGCGTGGGGAGACGCTGCGCGAGATAGTCCCGCAGGGGGAAGCCGCGGATCCCGGTGATCGCCGTCGTCATGCACACGACCCCCTGCTCAAACAGGAGATAGGAGGGCATACACAAGCCGATGCCCTCAAGCCGGTCGAAGCCGACGGCGTTTTTCTCCATCAGCGTGCGGATCGACGCGATCAACGTTTCGCAGAACCCCGGACCGTCCGCCGAGGCGTCGGTGGGGTGCTGGGCGCGGTCGATCATTTTTCCGTCCGCGTCGAACAGGCCGTAGGCGACCTTTGTGCCGCCCGCATCAATACCGATGGTATATTTCGATCGTTCCATTCCCATGAACCTCCTCGTTCGGTTATCCTCATTGTATGCGCAGAGCTTTCTTAAGTCAATAATTATATTTCATATGAAAGTAAATTATATTTCATAAAGCTGTTTACAAGGTGCGTTCCCTGCATTATAATCAGGGAAACCAACAAACGGAGGGATCTGCATGGACGCTGTGCTGTTTAACATCCAGCGGTTTTGCCTGCACGATGGGCCGGGCATCCGCACGACCGTGTTTTTCAAGGGGTGCAATCTGCGCTGCCGCTGGTGTGCGAATCCAGAATCCCAATCCGGCGCGGTATGCCCGGAGCTGGAGCCCTCGCTGCGCGGGCGCGTCTGGTCGCTGGAGGAAGTGCTCCGCGAGATAGAGAAGGACGAAGCCTTCTACCGGGGAAGCGGCGGCGGCGTGACGCTCTCGGGCGGCGAGCCTCTGCTGCAGGCGGAGTTCGCAGAGGCCCTGTGCCGCAGGCTGCGGGAGCACGGCATCCCGGTCGACATTGAAACGGCGGCCAACGTGCCGGAAGAAACCTTCCGCTCCGTATTCTCCCGTCTGGATTCGGCGCATATCGACCTCAAGCATTATGACGACGCGCGCCACCGCGAGGGCACGGGCGCGGGGCTGGCGCGCATCCTCGCGAACCTCCGCTTCGCGCTGCGGGGCAATCTTCCGGTTGTGGTGCGGATCCCGGTGATCCCCGGCTTCAACGACGGCCCGGCCGACGCGGCGGGCTTCTCCGCGCTGCTTTCCGACCTGGGAGCGGAGCATGTGGAGCTGCTGCCCTTTCATCAGCTCGGCGAAAAAAAGTACGAAAAGCTCGGCCTTCCCTATGTTCTCCGCGGCGTGCCGCAGATGCACGAGACCGACCTCGCCGGCTTCGCCTCCGTATTGCGGGACGCCGGGCTCTCCACGCAGATCGGCGGATAGCGGCAGCGCCCGCCGCAATCTTGACCGACGGGGATGCGGGAGACTATGATATTTATTGCACAGAGTTCGAGAAACAGGATTTGCATTCCGGCGCGCAACAGGTCAAAAAAAGAGCAGGCAGCCGATCCCCGGTCAATCCCGAGTCCGGCTGTCTGTCATCGTTTATATAAGACCGAGCATGAAATGCTCAGGAAGATGGCCCTTGCTCCCGAGAAATTTAGAACTATTGAGCGAAAAGATATCGCCCTGATTGACCATATTGAAAAATATGGCCTTTATTGAATCCGACAGATCGGCGGGATGTTTTCAGGCGCCATGCTGTCATGGTTTTTGACCCGTGTTTTGCTTTTGCGCGCAGGGCAGAGAATCCACTGGTCATTTTGCATTGCAACAGGCATTTCTTTCCTTTACCGTCAGCCATTTATTCTGCGCATAGTTCCATCGCCGGTAGACCACCGCGGCGATCCACTTGCGCGGGATCAGCTTTCCAAGGAGCGAAAGCGTGCAGTTCAGCCCGCCGGGAATATAGGTTGCTTTACCAGAGAGCGCCCTGTCAAGCGTCTTGCGGGCAACGACCTCCATCGGATTTGTGGTGACGTCGCCCCAAAAGCCCTGCGCCGCGATACCGCGCATCGCCTCCGGCGTCGTGACCATCCCACCGGGACATAGCGCCAGTACATTCGCATCCTGATCTTTCAGCTCCTGCCGAAGCGACAGGGCAAAGTCCAGCAGAAACCGCTTGGACGCCGCGTAGGTGGCCTTGAGCGGCATAGGGAACATGGAAGCGAGGCTGGATACGAATACGGCGGTAAAATGTCCGCCCGGTCTGCGGCGTTCCAGAACAGCATGTGTGATGCGGAGCGCTGCCGCGTCGTTCAGCGTGATGATCCTGACCACCTTTTCCCGCTCCCGTCCCATAAAGCCGCCTTCAAAATCCACGCCGGCAATGTTCAGCAGCATATCGAAGCGAATATGATTGGTGTCGATCACGGATAACATCTTATCCACACTTTCGGCGCTGGTCAAATCGCAGGCTTTCGCAGTAACAGTCACGCCGAACTGCCGCTCAAGCCCCCGCTGGATACAGAGAAGGCCCTCCGCATTGACGTCGGTCAGAAACAGGTTGTACCCCCGTCTGCCGCATTCATTGGCAAGGGCGCGGCCAAGTCCTCCCGCCGCGCCGGTAATCAGCACATTCATACCAAATTCTCCTTCCCAAAAGTGACGCCGCAAAGCTGCTCACTGAGCGCAAAGAGCCTGTCTGCGTTTTCACTTGTTACCTGTTTGCTGTAGGTATTCTCTTTGCACAGACGGTAATAAAGCCCCGCGGGGGCCTCCGCCTGCTCGCACAGCCAACCGTAGGTCCGGGCAGGAACGGCAGGGTCTGCGCCGTGACGCTTTCGCAGCTTCCAGACCAGATTGACAATGCCGCCGGATTTATTGCCGATGTCCGTGTGAACAAGCCCCGGATCTACCACATAGGCATGAACACCGGCGGCGTTATAGCGATCATTTAAGCCCCTGGCAAATAAAATGTCACAGAGCTTTGACTGCTTATATGCGGTCAGCGGGTTATAACCGCGCCGGAGCATCACGTCGTTCCAATGCACCTTGATGCCCTTGTGGGATTCGCTGCCGGTCATGATGACTCGGCCTTGGCCCTTCGTGAGCAGCGGTAAAAGCTCATGTGTCAGCAAAAATCCCGCCAGATAGTTCAGGGCAAATTGTTGTTCGTATCCCTCATCGGTGGTCATATACCAGCTCCGGGCACAACCCGCATTGTTTATGAGTGCATCCACCTCTGCGCCGCAGTTTTTGTTGACGTATTCGGTCAACTCACCGGCAACGCGCGTGATTTCCCGCTGCTGCATCAGATCTGCCGGGAAATATTCCACAGAAGCCGCCGGCGTCTCCGCGAGGATAGCCGACCTTGCCTTTTCGCAGTTCTCCTTGCTGTGCCCGACAGCAAGAATTCGGAAACCTTTCGCCGCCAAAAGGCGCGCTGACGCAAGACCGATGCCTGATGTGGCTCCGGTAATGATAATCGTATTCATTTTTCCTCCTTTAGGTCTGTCTCTTGCTCTATGTTGCCGCAGCGCGCAGCATAGAAAATTTGCGGTATTGTTTTTTGATGCCAACGAAGAATACGAGCGCCATGGCGTTCATTCCAAACATTGACTTGTCATTTCAATTTCAATTCCAGCCTGTATATCCGAACCAGCCCCATGCGTGCCAGAACGGGAGGGCATGGGCGGACAGCATGGATACGATCATGCCAAGCACAAAGCAGACAGCAAATGCGGTCAGTGACCAAAGCGCAAACCCGCGAAGAACGCGTCTCGTTTTCAAGGCAAGCTGCGGATTTGCTGGAAGCGGAGGCAGCACAGGTTTTCCGGAGGCGGCGGCCATCGCGTTATGGTTGAACCGCGAGCATACGCGCATGAGCTGGCGCAGATAAGCGGCGAACCAGATGCAGCCGACGACTGTGAGAAATGCCAGCGCGATGAAGCTCAGCCCAAAGATCGCGCCGCACCAGTATGGCATAGCCGGAATGATGGAGTAAAAGTTTAAGCCAAGGATAAGGCACCCGGCCAGTCCGGTGAAGGCCGCTGCAGCCGCGCCCATCACAATTTCCCACACCCAAAGCAGAGCGAACACAATCGAAGCGGGCAGATCGGTGAAGATCAGTCCAATCACGGTTGTGAACTTCCGGCCTCCGTTTTTCTCTTGCTTCGGCTCATTCTCGAACTGCGCGGCCAGCTCGGACGGCTTGCCCAGCTTCGCGGCGATCTCCGCCTCGGAGTATCCATCCGCCAGCTTAAATGCGAAATGCTCCTCATATTCGCTGAGGATGTCTTTTGCATCGGTAATGTCATTCTTCCGCAGCTCATTTTCAAGCAAAGTTAAAAATTCAGTTTTCGTCATGCTCATCATCCTCCAATAAAGTTTCAATCGTTTTTGCAAAGCTCAGATATTCGGCTTTGTCTTTCTCGTAGGTCTCTTTTCCCAAGTCAGACAGGGAGTAATACTTGCGTGGAGGGCCGCCGCTTTCCTCCTGGAGATAGGTGGTCAGCAGTCCGTCGCTTTTCAGCTTTCGCAGGATCGGATAGACCGTACCATCCGCGATGTCGATGTGGTCGGATAGATATTCGGATATTTCATATCCGTAGCAATCCCGCTTCTTCAGCAACGACAGAACGCAAAGCTCCAAAACGCCTTTTTTATACTGTGTATTCACGTATGCCCTCCTTTTCCGATTTCCCGTATATATCATTGATCACTATTAGATTATATTCAGTAGTGATTTATTTGTCAAGAGTAATTTATCATTTATAGAAGTCTTACCGTGGGGCAATGCCTCGCGGAACCCGCGGTGCTCATTTCCCAATTTTTGCTTGCGCAAAAACAGGGAAATTGCCTATTGGCAGCAGCGCCCGCAATCCTCTCTGGTCGCACAATAAATTATGAGGCTGCGCGCCCCGCGGATGCTTCCGGGAACATGGGCAGCTCAGCGCCGCTCACAAGGGAAACGCCGGCCCGGGACGAAATAGAGAGTTCACGGTTTTTGGGGGCCTTTCTCCGTTCCGCAAAGACGGCAGCAACGAGCTTTTCCGGAATGGCCGCGCGGGTGGCGGGAGTGCAGGGGCCCTTGCCGCCGAACGGGCAAGCAGCCCCGGGATATCCCGGAGCTGCTTGTTGGAGGGCGGACCGTCCCCAGGTTCCTTAAAAACGGATGCGTAATGCGTCCGTTTTTTAAGCCGCCTTCGGCGTCTGATGCCCGATGTCCGCACGGCGGCGATAACGCCGTCAATAAACCCAGGTTCTTGCGACGCAGGAGGATATGAACCGGTTTTGATTCCCTTTTCGCTCGATTATTTCTGCTATAATTTAAAAATAACTCTTGACTCCTACGTAACGTCATAGTTTATGATGTATTTACACGAGGAGGAAATGCCGCCATGAAAACAGTAAATGAAGTAAGCAGGCTGGCCGGAGTGAGTATACGCACTCTGCACTATTATGACACGATCGGGCTTTTACATCCGAGCAATGTTACGGAATCTGGCTACCGGCTGTATGACGATACGGCCTTGGAGCGGCTGCAGCAGATTTTGCTGTTTCGTGAGTTGGAATTTCCGCTGAAAGAAATCAAGGTCATTCTGGACAGTGAAAACTTCGACAGGGACAAAGCCTTAGCGCAGCAGATTGCATTGCTGACATTGAAAAAAGGACATCTGGAGGACTTGATTCACTTTGCTCGTGGAATCAAAACGATTGGAGCAGGAACAATGGATTTTTCGGTCTTTGACACAAAGAAAATTGATGAATACGCGAAAAAAGCGAAAGAACAGTGGGGGAAAACAGAAGCCTATCAGGAATTCGAACAGAAAAGCAAAACATGGAGTGACTCGGATAAACGGACCGTCAGTCAGAAGCTGATGGAACTGTTTGTAGAGTTCGGAAAGCTCGCCGGTCAGGAACCCTCCTCTGCCGAAGTACAAAAGCAGGTATGCAAGCTGCAAAGTTATATTACGGAGCATTTCTATAATTGTACTCCGGAAATTCTGTCGGGGCTCGGCAAAATGTATGGCGGCGGCGGAGAATTCACCGAAAACATCAACAAAGCGGGCGGTGTCGGTACCGCAGCGTTTGTAGAAAAGGCGATTGAATACTACTGCAAAGAAAACTGAACAAGCTCCGCCGCCACGAAGTATCATATGATTTTTACGCAGGCACCTGTCAGCAATGGCAGGTGCCTTTTTCACGCGCACTGACAGCCGCGCTTTCGATCCTGCAAGGCGGGCGCTGCCGCTTCCGGCGCTGACAGGATGATGCGTTTCGCTCCGGCGGCTCCGGAGCATTTCAAATTTCGCCTACGACAGCTCGAACTGGCCGGTATAGAGCTGGTAGTACCGTCCCCGGGCAGCCACCAGCTCGTCGTGGCTGCCCCGCTCCAGAATCCGCCCCCGCTCCAGCACGATGATGGCCTTGGCGTTGCGGACGGTGGAAAGCCGGTGGGCGATGACGAAGACCGTGCGCCCCTCCATCAGGCGGTCCATGCCCGTCTCGATGAGCCGCTCCGTATACGTGTCCACGGAGCTGGTAGCCTCGTCCAGAATCAGGACCGGCGGGTCGGTGATGGCGGCCCGGGCGATGGCCAGCAGCTGCCGCTGGCCCTGGCTCAGGTTGCTCCCGTCCTCCCGCAGCAGGGTGTCGTACCCCTCCGGCAGGCGGCGGATGAAGGAGTCGGCGTTGGCCAGCTTTGCCGCCCGGACCACGTCGTCCATTCCGGCATCGGACCTGCCGTAACGGATGTTGTCCGTGATGGTGCCGGTGAACAGGTGGGTGTCCTGCAGCACCACGGCGATGGCCCGGCGCAGATCATCCTTGCGAATGTCCCGCACGTCGATGCCGTCATAAGTGATGGAGCCGGAGGAGACGTCGTAAAACCGGTTGAGCAGGTTGGCGATGGTGGTCTTTCCCGCGCCGGTGGAGCCCACGAAGGCGATCTTCTGGCCGGGCTTGGCATACAGGCTCAGGTCCTTGAGAATCACGACCTCCGGTTCGTAGCCGAAGACCACGTCGTGGAGCCGCACGTCGCCCCGGAGGGAGACCAGTCCCCCGTCCGGCTGCCTCCACGCCCACCGGCCGGTGAGCGCGGCGCTCTCCGTCAGGGCGCCGTCGGACGCGGAGGCGACGCGGACCAGCGAAACGGCGCCCTCGTCCTTCTCGGGCTGCTCCTCCATAATCTCCAGGATGCGCTCCGCTCCCGCCAGTGCCGCCAGAACGAAGTTGGCCTGCTGGGAGAACTGGTTGACGGGCATGGCCGTCTGCCGCACGAACACCAGATAGGCGGCCAGAGTACCCAGGTCCACAATCCCCGCGATGGCGAAGAAGGCCCCCACGCAGGCGGAGATGGCGTAGTTCAAATAGGAGATGCTGACAATGACGGGAATCATCAGCCCCGAGTAAGTCAGCGCCCCGGTGGCGGCTTTCTGAAGCTTTTGGTTGCGGACACGGAACTCCGCCAGATCCCGGTCCTCGTGGTTGAACACCTTCACAACCTTCTGTCCGGTCACCATCTCCTCGATAAACCCGTTGAGGCTTCCCATGTGCTTCTGCTGAAAGGTAAAGTAGGCGTGACTTTTCTTTCCGCTGTGGCGGATGAACAGGTACATGCCGGCAAAGGCCACGGCCACGATGGCCGTCAGCCGGGCGCTGAGAGCCAGCAGGCAGGCAAAGGTGGCCAGGATGATGACCATGCTCTGGATCATCACCGCCACGCTGTTATTCAGGGCCTCGCCGATGGTGTCGATGTCGCTGGTAAAGCGGCTCATCAGCTCCCCGTGGGTCCGGGTGTCAAAAAACCGCATGGGCAGTGTCTGCACGTGGCGGAACAGGTCGTCCCGCAGCTCCCCCACGATCTGCTGTGCCAGGCGCACCATGATCTGGGAGTAGGCGTGGGTGGCGGCCACCCCCGCCAGATAAATCCCGGCCAAAACCGCCAGAATTTTCACCAGCCCCCGCAGATCGCCGGGGACGATGTAGTCGTTCACGATGGGCTTGACCAGATAGGTCCCCAGCACGTTGGACAGCGCGCCGACGACAATCAGCACCGTCACCAGAGCCAGGGCGGCGGCGTGCTTTTTGAAATACCGTCCCAAAAAGCGCAGCGTCCGGCGCATATCCTTGGGCTTTGCGTGTTCTCTTGTTACCGCCGCCATCAGACCGCCGCCCCCTTTCTCTGGAATTCGCAGATGTCCTGATAGATCCGGCTGCTCTTCAGCAGTTCGTCGTGGGTGCCCACCGCATCGATCCGGCCGTTGTCCAGCACCACGATCAGGTCCGCGCCCTCGATGGCGGCCACCCGCTGGGTGATGACGATCTTGGTGGTGTCCCGCAGGTTCCGAGCGATCCGCTCCCGGATCTTCGCCTCGGTGGCGGTGTCCACGGCGCTGGTAGAATCATCCAGAATCAGCACCTTTGGCCGCCGCAGCAGCGCCCGGGCAATGCACAGCCGCTGCTTCTGCCCGCCGGAGACGTTCACGCCCCCCTGCCCCAGATCGGTGTCGTACCCCTCCGGGAAACGGGAAAGGAACTCATCCGCGCAGGAGGCGGCGCAGGCCCGGTCCAGTTCCGCGTCGGAGGCGCTCTCGTCGCCCCAGCGGAGATTTTCCCGGATGGTCCCGGAAAAGAGGGTGTTGTTTTGCAGCACCATGCCAACGGCCTTACGCAGATGGGCCACGGTGTACTCCCGCACGTCCCGGCCGTCGATCTTCAGGCTGCCGGCGCTGACGTCGTACAGCCGTGGAATCAGCTGCACCAGAGAGGTCTTGGCCGAGCCGGTGCCGCCGATGATGCCCACCATGCTGCCGGTGGGGATGTGGAGGCAGATGTCCGAGAGAACCTCCTCCCTGGCGGAGGCGCTGTATTTAAAGGAGACGTGCTCAAAATCGATCTCACCCCGGGTGACCTCGATACCGCCGGGACCGTCCGCGATTCCGGGCGTCTCGTCCAGCACCTCGCAGATCCGGCCGACAGAAACGGTGGACCGGCTGAGCATCAAAAACACGTTGGAGATCATCATCAGGGAGTTGAGAATCTGGAGTACGTAGCTCAAAAATCCCGTCAGCTGGCCCACCTGCATGGTGCCCGCCATGATGAAGTTCCCGCCGAACCACAGCAGGCACAAAATGGTGGCGTACATCACCGTCAGGAAGCAGGGCATGTTCATCGCCGCGTAGTGGAACGCCTCCTGAGAGGCGGACTGGTACTCCCCGTTCACCGCCGCGAACTTCTCCGACTCGCTGCCGCCCTTGACATAGGATTTCACCGTGCGGATGGCGATCAGGTTCTCCTGTACGGCGGCGTTCACCCGGTCCATGGCCCGCTGCATTCCCCGGTACAGGGGGCCCAGCTTCCGCAAAATCAGCCAGAGGCACACCGCCAGAGTGGGCGCCGCCACCAGAAAGACGAAGGCCAGCTTCGGGCTCATGGTAACGGAGAATGCGAAGGCCAGCACCAGCATCGCAGGCCCACGGACAATAGGCCGCAGACCGTTGCTGATGGTGTTCTGCAGAATCGTCACGTCGCCCGTGAGACGCGTGATCAGCGACGGCGTGCTGAACCGGTCCATGTTGGAGAAGGAAAAGCTCTGCACCCGGCGGTACTCCGCCTCCCGCAGGGCCGCGCCGAAGCCCTGTCCGGCACGGGCCGCGAAGCGGGCGTAGAGTGTCCCCAGAACCAGGGCCGCCAGGGCGCAGCCCACCATATCCATCCCCCGGCTCAGGATGTACGCCCGGTTCCGAGAAGGCACGCCCACGTCGATGATGTTCGCCATGATGAGCGGGATCACAATCTCGAAGGCGCTCTCCAGCACGACGCAGGTCATCGCGCCGAACAGATCCTTCCGATACCCTTTAAAATAGATAAACAGTCGTTTAAACATTTTCCGTTTCCCCGTTTCCCGTCATTCCATGGCCCGCCCCGTCAGATTCTCGTACATTCGGGCCAGATAGTCGAGAAACCGCGCCCGCTCCTCCCGGGTAAAGCCCCGCAGGGAAACGGCCTCCACCCCCAGGCAGAGTCCCCTCCATTTTTCATAGGCCGCCATGCCCTTTTCCGTAATGGAGACGCACTCGGCCCGCCGGCGCTGGAGGGGCTCCGCGCGCCGGATAAGCCCGGCCTGCTCCATATTCGCCAGCAGCTGGGATACGGTGGCCGGCTCAATGTCCAGCGCCGCAGCAATGTCCTTTTGCATGCAATTGCTCCTGCGGGACAGATAGTCCAGCACCTTGGGCTGGCCCGGCGAGAGGCCGATGGCGGCCATGTCCGGCCGGATGGCTTTCCGCTGCGCCTGATCGGCGCTGAACAGCGCCATTTGCAGCAGCTCCTTCATAGTATGCCTCCTAATAGTTAGATTCCTATTTATTAACTTTCTGATTTTATGTCATTTTACTCCCGTTGTCAATCCGCAAAGGCGGAAGCGGTCTCTCTGCCTTCGCCGTTTTGACCCGCTGGTCGTTGGTTCAAGACTCGCCCCGCGCCCCGGAAAAAGCCAAAACAGATTGATGACCTAAAACCCGCGTCTATGCACCGGTCAAAAAATACAGGCTTGCAGCAGTGAGGGCGCAATCTGGCACACGCGAATCTGCCTGCCGCGGCGGAGACGGAAAGGGTGTCAAAATGGAAGGAGCAAGCTGGATGGACATCCGAAGCGGCCGGCAAAAAGGACGCATTTACACAGAGATCGCGCGCAAATACAACATTGAGCCGGGGACGGCCAAGAAATACGCCGGGAGCGAGACGCGGCCGGCATACAGCCTGAGCGCGGCAAAGCCGTCAAAGCCGGACCCGTACAAAGAGCAGGTCACAATATGGCTGGAGGAAGCGCCGTTCTCGGCGGAGCGATTCCGGAAAAGATCCGGGAGCAGGGCTTCGACGGCGGGCGCAGCATTGACAAGAAACAAGCAGGACGGGAGACTGTGTCTCCCGTCCCGTCGCTTTTGTTCAATGTGTGTCAGTCCTCGGTGACCCTGTGCAGGATCGCGGCGACCTGTGCCTCCGTCGCATAGGATTTGGGCAGGCAGTTATTGTCTCCGGTGCCGTTGATGATCCCTCTTTCATATAGGGCCTGTATCGCTTTATAAGCATATCCTGCAAACGGCGTGTAGTTTCTCGCCGTGTCCGTTGTAATGCCCTGATCAAGCATTATTCTGTAGATGATAACCGCCATCTGCCCTCTTGCCATTCTTTCGTCCGGGCCGAGCTTTCCGTCGCCAAAGCCTTCCACGACACCATTTCCGTAAAGCGCCGCGGCATCCTCATAGTACCATGAATAGTCACTGACATCGGTGAATACTGACATTGCACCGGTTGCCTTGTATCTGAACGCTTCAGCCGCCATCTTCACGAATTCGGCGCGTGTGACGCTTTTTTCAGGCTGGAACAGTCCTTCGGGCGTGCCGCTAATGACATTCTGACCCACCATGACCATAGCTGAAAGCCAAGCATCCTGTCGGACGGCAACGGTATCTCCTGATGCATGATGCCGCTGCCCGCCGTCATCCATTGCCTTTCTCGCGCACCAACGGTCCCCTGCTTCCCAAGGCTGTCTTCATAATCAATCCCGCCTGAAATCAGGTAGGCAATTGTTTCTATTCCTCTGTGCGGATGCATGGGGAAACCTGCCGTATAGTCAAGCGGATTGGTTGAATCAAATACTATTGAATTGCTTCAGCCCGATCTGGTTGACATTCTCGGTTTACTGTGGTAGACTTGATCTATTCGATCGACTAGGGTAGACTAAGTCAAGGGAGGGTTCAAAAATGGAAACGCCCAAAATATATGAAACGGAATACCGTTTTTGCTGCATCATCTGGGAGCATGAGCCGATCAACAGCGGTGAACTCGTCAAGCTCGCTTCCAGGGAACTCGGGTGGAAAAAATCCACGACTTATACAATTGTCAAGCGGCTCTGCGAGCGCGGTATTCTGCAAAGCAAGGACGCTGTCGTTACAACCCTGTATACCAAGGAGCAGATTCAGCGTCAGGAAAGCCGGGAGTTCCTCGCTAAAACCTTCCACAGTTCCCTGCCGGCGTTTCTTGCCGCGTTTGCGGAAAGCAAATCCCTATCCGCACAGGATGTTGCCGAGATCCGGAAAATGATCGACAACTATGAGGTGAAATAATATGCGGCTGGAAGAGCTGTTTGTAAATCTTCTCAACATGAGCATCACGGCGGGCTATGTGATAATCGCGGTTATCCTCCTGCGTCTGCTGCTCAGAAGAGCGCCCAGATGGATTTCCTGCGCTCTTTGGGCGCTGGTCGGACTGCGGCTTATTCTGCCGTTTTCGTTTGAAAGCGTCATGAGCCTGATCCCGAGCTCTGCTACCGTCACGCCGGATATCCTGTACGCGGCGGAACCGGCCATCAACAGCGGAGTTTCCGCCGTAAACAGCGTCGTGAATCCGACGATTTCAGGATCTCTGGCCCCGGCAATGACAGACAGTGTCAATCCCATACAGATTGTCATGACGGTTGCAGGCATTGTATGGCTCGCCGGAATGCTTGCCATGGTGCTCTACAGCGCCATTACCTATGTCAGGCTGCGCCGGAAGGTCGATTCCGCCATCCTGTGCAAGGATAATATTTATGAGAGCGACGCAATCTCGTCCCCCTTCGTCCTTGGCGTCATAAAGCCTCGGATCTACCTGCCCTTTGCCGTCGGCGAAGAGAACAGAGCTTATGTCGTCTCCCATGAACAGGCCCATATTCGAAGAAAAGATCACTGGATCAAGCCCTTCGGCTTCCTGCTTTTGTCGGTCTATTGGTTCAACCCGCTCATATGGGCGGCATACGTCCTGTTGTGCCGGGATATCGAGGTTGCCTGTGACGAAGCCGTCATCAGAGATATCGGCTATGACAAAAAGGGAGTCTATTCCCTTGCGCTGCTGCACTGCGCCGTCAAGCGCAGAAATATTGCGATGTGCCCGCTGGCCTTCGGCGAAGTGGGGATCAAGGAAAGAGTGAAAAATGTGCTGAATTACAAGCAGCCGGCTTTCTGGATCATTCTGGCAGCAGTCATTGCCTGCATCGTTGCCGGAATATGCCTGCTGTCCAATCCGAAAGAGAAGAAAGAGAAGACGGCAGCATCCTATGAGCATCCCCAGGCGGAGCAGCTTTTTGAACACCGCACGGCTTATGTCGGAGATAATTCCGCCGTCGGGAATATTGTCAGCCTTCTGGAGTTCCCGACCGACGTCAAGTATGACCATATTGAACTGCAAACAAGCGCAGAACCATACGGCGTCGACATATATTTCAAAGTAACGCCCGAAGTCAAGGCTGCCTATCACGCATCGGAGCCGGATCATATTGACGTTTTCCGAGAGAATGCCTGCCTTATGTTTTCTCTGATCGGAAACGCGGACAAGGTTACGTTCCGCCTGGACGACGGGACAGGAAGTCCCACCGACCTGCAATTTACCCGCGAATGGGCGGAAAGCATTGTCGGCGCGGATTTGTGGGCGGAGAGCGGCTCGGCCAAAAAGCTGGACGGCCTGATCACGCAAATCACCGAGCATGTAAAAAACGCCTATGCTTCCGCTGATGAAAGCGTACCCGCAGGCACGTTTACGCCCGCTGGGATGGTGTATTACGGTACCTGGTATAACCTCACATCAGATAGCTTTTTACTGAGCAACAAAGACAGATCGTTTGTCATTGACGCCAAGGCATTCAGCGACAGGGGGAATGAGGTCGGAAACCGGTATCAGGCGCTGGATGTGGGCAATGCCATACAGACATTTGATACTGGTGGCGCTTTTGACATCGACGTTTCGCACTTTCATGATAAGGCTGGCTGGAGCGTTTTCACCGCAGATGGGCAGGACACGGGCTACCGTATCTTCCGCCTGGACGGGCAGGTTTGGATCGGACATTGGGGCTGGTACGGCGAAAAGAAGGACGGCTGGTGGTGCGAGTATATTTTCCGTGTGGAAATGGAACAAAGCAGCGGAGAAGCGTCTACCGGCAGCAATACAACGTCGGCGAAAGCAACAGGCCCGTTTGTGGGGTATGTGAAAGACACGAACACAGACACTTTTGACGTTTATACGAAAAAGAACGGAACCTATCTCATGAGCCTGCCCATGTCGTTATTTGACGATTTCCCCGCAAATCACTGGGAACCTGGCTGGATGAATGTCGATGTATACTGCGGCTCGATTGATAGTTTCACATGGGCGGTGGTTTGTACCGGGCCCTCAGCCGGAACTGGAAACGAAAATGTCTGCACCTCATCGGACGGCGGAAAGACCTGGTGGGTCGGCGACCGCTCCGCAATGTACACCGGAACGGTGACCGGCGCCGGTTTTGCCTCTTCCAAAGTCGGCTTTATGAGCTATCGCTATTTTGTGGATCAGGGGCCTGAGATCAGCCGCACGCTGGACGGCGGGAAAACGTGGAGCCGCATGTCAGTGGAAATTCCGGAGTATCTGAAGGGATACAGGATGACCCCCCTCGTTCCCACGTTCACCGGAAACTCCGGCAGCTGCCCGATCGAGCTGTATGGCAGCGACGGCAAATCCTCCCTGGCCTATCTCACCACGGAGGACGGCGGAATGACCTGGCATTGGGGCAACGGCAGCGGACTGGACGAAGCCGTCGGGCTTGCCCTGCTGCGGGACAGTCAGGCCGGTTATCTCAGCGGAGAATGCGCCGGAGAGGGGCACATCCTTCTCGGGGGCAAGACGGATTCCGGCGTCACAAAGGTCTATGCCCTTACCATGGTCGGCGAATACGGCTTTGAGGACGGGAATTTCGTGAAAATTTCGGGCAGCGGCATCATTCCCGCCGTATTCACGTTTTCGGATTCGGACGGCGGCCTTGTCTGTACGAAAATTGAATATCCGGAGGACGGCTCGGAATACGCGAAATCGATCAAAAAGATGTTCCCCGCCGAATATCAGGGCCGGGCCCTGTCCCCTTCGGACGGTGACAGGCAGGAATTAACGTCTCAGGAGCGCGCGTATGCGGCAAGCTATCTGAAGAAAATCGGCAGAGATGCGGTGATAGGTGATTACGGCGACTTTGAACATACGCTGCTGACCGACGTCGGCGTTTCCGTTGATGTGTCGAATGGCATCAACGACAAACTATTTGCCGATTATCCCATGTGGATTGGAACCCGCGAAACGTTAGAGAATGGGGTACGCTATGTATATGAGATGAGTTACAACAAGGAAGGTCATGAGATTGATTTCACAAAATACGAATATGGCACAAACAAAATCGTTGAACGCAGCCGTCTGGATTCCAAGACAGGCGAAATCATCAAAACGACAAATTACCCGGACAAACCGGAATAGTTGTCCGGAGCGTATTTTCAAAAATCAGGTATAAACGATTTGCCGCGCCGACCCGGCAGCTCATAAATCCCCCTGTTCCACGGGACGATATGGTTTCATGCATATTCTGCGGTTTCCCGAATAGAATGCAATCACAGGGCGGTAAAGGTGTTGTCCCGTGAGGGGCACGTCTTTGCCTTTTCAGCAGGGAGGATAGCATTATGTGCGGAATTGCCGGGTTTTGTGATTTCCAGGAGGACTTTTCCAGAGAGCCGGAGCGCTGGCGCCGTGTGCTGGTTTCGATGCGTGAATCCATCGCCCATAGGGGACACGATCAAACGGGTGAGTATCTTTCCCACAACGTTGGGTTCGCACATACGCGTCTTTCTATCCGTGATATCGACGGCGGCATACAGCCGATGCTGCGCCGCCAGAATGGGCATCTATACGGAATCATTTATAATGGCGAGGTGTACAATACCGATGAACTGACTCCGGAGCTGAAGCGTCTCGGCTATGTTTTTGAAACCACCTGTGATACCGAAGTCCTGCTGTACGCCTATATGGCTTACGGTGCGGATTTTGTGACAAGACTCAATGGTATTTTTTCACTTGCCATTTGGGATGGCTGCCGGCAGGAGCTGTTTTTATTCCGCGACCGTGCCGGGGTGAAGCCGCTGTTTTATACAAAGCGGGACGATACCCTGATCTTTGCTTCGGAGATCAAGGCGCTGTTCCGCCACCCGGCAGTCAGGCCGGAGGCCGATGATAACAGCTTTCGGGAAATTTTCGGAATCGGCCCCGCGCGCACACCCGGATGCGGTGTCTTTCACGGGATATCGGAAGTCCGCCCCGGCTGCAAAGTGGTCTTCACCGCCGGCGGCATGCAGGAAACGGCTTACTGGGCGCTGAAGGCACAACCGCACACCGAAAACTATGCCGAAACCGTGGCTCATGTTTCCTATCTGGTTCGTGACGCCGTAGTACGCCAGATGGTATCGGACGTACCGGTGTGCAGCTTTTTATCGGGCGGCGTGGATTCCAGTATCGTCACCGCTCTCGCTTCCCAATATCTGCAGGCGCAGGGCGCCCGTCTGAATACCTTTTCGTTTGATTTTACCGGGAATGATCAATACTTTCAGAGCAACGCTTTCCAGCCGACGCGCGATCAGCCCTTCGTGGATCAGATGCTGGAGCTGTATCCGCTGAATCATACATGCCTGAGGTGTACCGAGCGTCACCTGGTCGAGCGTCTGCCGGCAGCTGTTTTCGCAAAAGACCTTCCGGGTATGACAGATGTCGACGCCTCGCTGCTGCATTTTTGCGGGCTTGTTGCGCAGCAGAACAAGGTGGCGCTGACAGGCGAATGTGCCGATGAGATCTTCGGCGGATACCCGTGGTTTTACCGGCCCGACCTGCTGGCTGCGGACGGCTTTCCCTGGTCTAACGATTATTCCGCCCGCACGGCGCTGCTGCGTACAGACCTTGTCGAATCTCTGGATCTTGAGGACTATGCGTATGACAGGTATCAGGAATCCCTGCGTGAAACGCCCCTCCTTCCCGGCGAACCCGCGGAGGAACAGCGCCGGCGTGAGATCAGCTGGCTGAATATGCGCTGGTTCATGCAAACGCTTTTAAACCGTATGGATTTCACCAGTATGGCCCATGGATTAGAGGCGCGCGTGCCATTTGCCGATCACCGAATCATAGAATATTTATACAATGTGCCCTGGGAGATGAAATATCGGCCCGGCCTTGAAAAAGCGCTGCTGCGGGACGCCTGCCGCGATCTGCTGCCCCCGGGGATTCTGTCCCGCAGGAAAAGCCCTTACCCCAAGACCTATGATCCATCCTACGAACACATTTTGGCGCAGCAGCTGCACGAGGTTCTTCTGGACCGCAGTGCCCCGATCCATCGTTTCCTCGATCCGCAGAAGGCCGAGTGCTTCCTCTCTGCGCCGAAAGATTACGGCCGCCCCTGGTTCGGCCAGCTGATGGCCGGCCCGCAAATGATCGCCTATCTGCTTCAGGTAAACACCTGGATGCTGCATTACGGAGTCGGCTGACTCCCGTCGATGGCCGGATGGTATGCGCGCTTCCCGCCGCCGGCAGCATACACAATGTTGCAAACGCCCACGCGGCTCCGGCCGCGTGGGCGTTTGCTTCTTTTTTTGCTGCGGCCCGGCTCAGTCCGCCGTCAAGTCGCGCACGGAGCCGCCCTCGCACAGCGTCGTGGACAGCGAGAGGGAAAGCGGCGTGGTACGCGGGCCGCCCCCCAGCCGCTCGAGCATGATTTGGGCTGCCCGCGCGCCGATCTCTGCCAGAGGCTGCGTGACGACGGTGAGGCGGGGGTGCGTGATGCGGGCGAGATCCATGTTGTCGAACCCCACCACCGACAGCTCGTCGGGCACGCGAATGCCGCTCTCATTGATCGCGATGACCGCGCCGAGAGTCATCTCGTAATTGGTCACAAATACGGCGGTCATGCCGGGGTTGTCAATCTGCGGGCTTGACAGCCGGCGCATCGCATGGTATTTATAATAGAATGTTATACTTTTAATGCAATTATTTTTAGACGGTTCCTCAAAAAGTCATTGCATTTTCTTTGTTTATGAACCAATAACGTTTCACTTATTTTGTGAAAACCGGCGGCGGATGCTCCGCTGAGGCGGCCTCCATGGAACTGGCTTTGCCCGGAATCGCCATCGGCACGTCCGGCTGCAAGACCGCGGCGTTTTCTCCGGACGGACGCGTACCCGCGCAGTCTTCGGCCTCCTGTGCGGCGGACTATCCCCACCCCGGCCGGGCCGAGCAAAATCCGGACGTCTGGCGGGACGCGGCGTGCGCCGCCGTTTGCGGGATCGGGAAAGCCGTGCCGCCCGGTGCCGTCTGCGGCGTGGGTGTGGACGGCCGGAGCCGGAGCGCGATCCCCGCGGGCGAGCACGGGCAGGCGCTTTGCAGCACTCCGAACCGGATGGACGCCCGCGCGAAGGTACTCTGCGGCGAGCTCTCCCGCCGCCCAGAGCAGGTTTAGGAAAGGTCCTGCTCCCGAACGGCTGAGCTTTTTCCGCGCCGCTGCGCGGGCCGGTGCATTCCGCGCCGCTTTCACGGCGAACAAATGATTTTGGGAGGCAATCACTATGGCAGAATGGATCAATCCCGCATCCGTGCCGCAGCGTACTCTGGCCAACGGCTCGGTCATCCCCTGCGTTGGCATGGGCACCTTCGGCTCCGACCGGTTCGCGCCGGAACATATCTCCGCGGCGGTGGACGGCGCGATCCGCTGCGGCTACCGTCTCTTCGACTGCGCGAGCGTCTACGGCAACGAGGCGGAAATCGGCCGCGTCTTCGCCGCCGCGTTCCGCGAGGGCGCCGTCCGGCGCGAGGAGCTCTTTGTCACCGGCAAGGTCTGGAACGACCAACACGGCCGGGGCGAGGTGCTGCTCGCCTGCGCGAAGACGCTGCGCGACCTGCAGCTCGACTACATTGACGCGTATTTTGTCCACTGGCCCTTCCGCAACTACCACGCGCCGCACTGCGCGGGCGACTCCCGCAATCCCGATTCCACACCCTTCCGCCCCGCGGCCTTTCTCGAGACATGGCGGCAGATGGAGCGGCTGTACGACATGGGCCTTGTGAAGAATCTGGGCATGTCCAACATGACCATCCCCAAGCTCGAGGCCGTCCTTCCCCACTGTCGGATCAAGCCGGCGCTCCTCGAGCTGGAGCTCCACCCGGCGTTCCAGCAGCCGGAGCTTTTTGCTTACGCCGCCGCCCACGGCATTCAGCCCGTGGGCTTCTGCCCGGTGGGAAGCCCCAATCGCCCCGACCGCGACAAGACCGACACCGACGTGTCCGACACCGAGCTTCCCGAGGTTCTGGCGGTGGCGAAGGCACACGGCATCCATCCGGCCCTCGTCTGCCTGAAATGGTCGGTGCAGCGCGGCGCGATTCCCATTCCGTTTTCCGTGACCGAAAAACATTACGCGGAAAACCTCCGCTGCGTGACCGAAGACCCGCTGACGGAAGAGGAGATGGCGCTCCTCGCCTCAGCGGACAAAAACTGCCGTCTCGTCAAGGGGCAGGTCTTCCTCTGGCCGGGCGCGACAGACTGGCGCGCGCTCTGGGACCTCGACGGCGGCATCACAAAATAACCGTATCTCCGGTTCCGTGTTTGCAAAGAAGGCGCCCGCCTCGCGGCGGGCGCCTTCTTTGCGCGGCTGGGGAAACTTGTTTGCGGGCGCTCCCGCTGCGGAGCTCCGCGGCAGGTCCGTGTCAGCCCGGCAAAAATCCGTCGGGATCACGGGCCTTGTGAGGCAGCCGCGCAGCTCCGTCCGGGGGATGCAGGCCGCGGCCCCGGCGCCGCCGTTCGTCAGCGCACAGGAGCGCTGGCTTTCCTGAAAAGGTGCCGCGCAGACCGCTTTTCCGGCCCGACCCTCACGCGGGGAGGCGCCGCGCGCCATTGATTCCGAAGCAGGGCTCCATCTTCCGTCCTGCTTCATTGCGCGCCGGAATCACCGCCGCGTGAACGGATTCCGGCGGAGCTCGAGCCGAAAGAGATAGGGATATTCCTTTTTCAGGTGCTCCATGTGGCACACCCAGTTCACCAGCGTCTCGGTGAGCACCCGCTGCACGTCGCTGTCGAGGTGGGCGGCGTCCGGCGCGGAAAAGCCCGCGGGGTCGCCTCGGGTAGCCAGTTCGTCCGTCAGGTGAAACACGGCCCAGAGCATATCCGTAAAGTCCTCGTGCTCGAGCAGGGCGGGGTTGGACGCGATGACGAGCACCGGCATCCGCTTGGCCGCCAGCAGCTCACCGAGCGCCGCAAAATCCTCTGCCCCGCATTCGATCTGAGGCGACGCGGCGCGGAGCGCGTCCGCAGCCCGCGTGAAGTCGCGCGCCGTCCAGTCCGGCCCGACCGCCGTAAGCCGCGCAATCTCATCGCCATTGCGGACGGCCGGCTTGATCCGGCAGAGAAGCTCGGAGCCCAGCTCGCTGAAAAACGAGCCGGCCAGCATCCGGGTCTTCTCCAGCCGCGTCTCCCGCTCCCGGTCGCTGATGATCTTCCCGGCGATGATCGTCACCAGCGCGACCTGAATGGGCAGAAACGCCCAGTCCTGAAGCATATAAAACGCGGTGTCCCGCCAGTCGCGGAACAGGAAAAACTGGACGGCGTAGATCAGTCCCGACAGGACTGCCAGGATGAGTACGGCACGGATGGTCGAATATTTTTTCATAGGCTCCGTCTCTCCTCTCCCGGGTGCGCGTCCGGGGCATTTTCTTCCCTGTTTCGGGTCGAAGCGCTGATTTTCGGCTTTATTTTACCACAGCTTCCGCCGCTTCACAAGCGACACGCGAAACGGGCCGGGGAACGCGATCGTTCCTCCGGCCCGCAGGCGCATTCTCTCTGCCGTCCGCAGACGGCGCGGGTTCAGTCCAGATGGTAGACTTCCTCCATATCCGCCCACCATTCGCCCTCGGCGCGGCCCTCGAGAGGCTGCTGGAAGGGCTTGACAAGATCCCACCACTCCTGCGTTTTCGGATCGGCGGCCATGCGGGCCATATCGCCCTCGTAGTCGTCGCCGACATACTCGAAATAGGAAAACAGGAGGTCGCCGAAGTGATAGATGGAGTAGTTCCGAATGTTGCAGGCCAGAATCATCTCGTTGATCTCTGGCCAGATGTGCGCGTGATGGTATTTGTACTCCGCGAGCTCTTCGGGCTTCACGCCGATGACGGAGCCGTATCGTTTCATCCTTGCCGCCTCTCCAAAATCAGTAAATTTTTTGTGCCTCGTCGAACAGCGCCTTAATGTTCGCCGGCGGGACGTCGGGCATGACGGCCTCGTGGCTCGGCGAGAGGATGAGTCCGGTGGGGAACAGCTCGCGCAGCTCCCGAACCTTGGCCCCGACTTCCTCCGGCGAACCGTGCACGAGGAGCTCCTGCGTGTCCACACCGCCGCAGAAGGACGCCTTTCCGCCGAACAGTTTCTTAAGATGGCGGGCATCCATGCCGGCTGCCAGCGCCTGGATGGGATGGATCGCGTCCACGCCTGCTTCGATCAGATCGGGAATGATCTCTACGATCGAGCCGCAGGAGTGGTAGATCACCTTCAGGCCATAGCTGTGCGCCTGCTCGACGAGCTTTTTGCAGCCCGGGATGACGAACCGGCGCACCATCTCCGGGGAGATCATCAGGCCGCGCTGGCTCCCCATGTCATTGCCGATCAGCACGGCGTCCAGCGCGCCCTTTGTCGCCTCGAAGAAGATCTCGTTGGCCTTGAGGTAAAAATTCAGAATTTTGGCGTCCACGGCCTCGTAGAGCTCGGGGTTGGCCACCATATTCATCATGGCCGTCTCCATGCCGAAGGAAGCGCAGGCGTCCTGGAAATGGGCGCACCAGATCATGCCGAGGCGGGCCTTGTCGGCCGGGGCGGCCTCCACGCGGCGGCGGCACTCGGCGACGTCGATGTACTTCGCGGGGTCGGGCCACTGGAAAAAGTCCAGATCTCCAAGCTCCTCCGCGTCCTTGAAGCAGCCGTCGGCCGTCAGGGTACGGTTTTCCGCATCCACGCTGCCGTCCATATACCAGTCGAACGCGGCGTAGATGGCGCTCGCGGTCGGGGACTGATACGGCACCTCGACTGCGTAAAAGTCGTCGCCCACGGCCAGCTTCAGCTCGTGTAGGGAATGGACGCCGTAATATTCGAACAGGGCCGGCTGGGATTTGATGTCCGGCATTCCCAGCCAGGCGGCGGGGCGGTCGACGCTCCGGCGTTCAATTGTGGCAAAAAATCGTTCTCTGCTGTCCATAAGCGCTTCCTCTCTTTTTTAAAATCGGGCGGGAGTGTTCCCCCGCCCGATGCATGTTTCGGATTGCCTTACCACTGGCAGGGCAGGAAGTTCTTTACATTGTCCTTGGAGATGATGTCCGTGCCGATGTAGGAGACGCGGTTGATCTTCTCGCCGCAGAAGTACTCGGAAACCGTGCGGACGGCAAGACCGGCGTCGGCCTGGCAGGACTGGTAGCTGGCGTACTTCAGATCGCCGCTCTGGATGAGCTCGGCGCCCTGCTTGGAGATACCGGCAGCCACGATGACGATGTCGGTGCGGCCGGCAGCCTTGCACGCCTCAACGGCGCCGATGGCCTGGTCGGAATCGTCCGCGAGGACGATGGCGTTGAGCTGATTGCCGAACTTGGTGATCCAGTCGGAGACGACCTGCTTGACGGCGGAAGCCTCAAAGCCGGGGGACTGGACGTCCAGGTGCTTGATGTCGGGGTACTTGGCAGCCAGTTCGGACATCGGGCCGTAGGTACGGGCGTAGTACGGGGAGGTGCCGACATTGTGGGTGATGTAGGCAACGCCGCCCTTGCCGCCGAGCTCTTCGCCGAGCTTATCGGCCAGATTGCGCATCTGGTACCAGTCGTTCGGGCCGGTGTAGGCCATGATGTAGTTCATCGCATCGGCCTCGGGCAGAGTGTTGGAGCAGAATGCCGGAATGCCGGCGTCGGTAATTTTCTTGAACTGCTGGGAGGCATGATCGGCGGAGACGGGGATGACGACGATCGCGTCGGGCTTCTCATTGATGGCCTGGTCGACGTAGCCGTCCTGCGTGGACTGATCCCAGTTCGGATCATAGATGTCGCAGGTCATGCCAACCGCATCGCAGCACTTCTTGAACGCGTCCTGATAGCAGGTGGTCCAGGCATGGGCGCCGTGGACGATGAGGATGACGTGCTTGCCCTTCTGGCCGTCGCCGGCGGAGGTCGGGAACTGCGCGTCCTTGGAGGTATCCCAGTCCAGATACTCGTAGTAGTGCCACTTGTTGGTGTCGGTGTCTTTCAGCTTGGCGAGCGCATCGGCGTTACCGGTGGCCTTGGGCACGTCGAACGTCGTGCCGGCGTCCATCATTTTGTGGTTATCGGTGGTCATGATGGTGTCGATGGCTTTCTGCAGGAGCTGCTTGGATTCGTCGGCGGCTCCGCCGGCGGCAGCGGTGGTGTCCGCGGCGGCGGCCGCGGTGGTGGTGTCGCCCGAGGCGGCCGCCGTGGTCGTTTCGGCAGCGGCAGCCGTTGTTGTCTCTGCTGCTTTCTTGGATGACGAGCAGCCGGTGAGGCAGGCTGTGCTGAGGAGCATCAGCGCGGCAAGCAGGATGGCGATGTACTTCTTCATGTTTGTTCCTCCTTTTTCATATAAAAGCATTGTCATGCTTTCTTACGCTTTCTTCCCGGTTTCCTCAAGGTACTCCAGATGCAGGTTCGGGCGGGTGCCGACGACCTTGTTCTTGCGGTACTGTGCGAGGGTTTCGTAGAAAATGCAGAGGATCAGAATCGCGGCGATGACAAGCACCTGAAGCTCCGTCTTTTTGCACAGGGACTTCAGGAACGCGATGGCCACCAGAGCCACCCACGTCCACACGACGCTGCCCTTGCCGCCGTAGATGGAGGTGCCGCCGATGATACTCGCCGTCAGCGCGATCATCAGGGGGCTGATGCCCTTTTCGCCCATGGTGATGCTGGCGGAGCCGGAGTAGATGCCGTTGAGCGCGCCGCCCAGGGCGCAGGCGGTGGACGAGATGGTGAAGGTCAGCGTGGTGACGAGGTTGCTCTTGATGCCGGCAAGCCACGCCGTCTCGAGGTTCCCGCCGACCATATAGATGTTGCGACCGAAGCGCGTGTAACGCAGGACGACCATCACGAGGAAGATCACCGCGGTGGTGATGACGAAATACAGCGAGAACGGCAGAAAGCCGACCTTGGCGTTGAGCGCGTCGTTGAGGGCGTAGTCGCGGCCGATGCTCAGCTCGGCGCCGCCGGTGTAAATATACATCAGGCCCTTGAGCACGAACTGCATGCCCAGCGTGACGATGAACGAGTGAATCTTGAACTTCGTGACGAGGATGCCGTTGATGAGACCCACGGCAACGCCGGAGAGCGTGGCAAGCAAAATGCTCAGGCCCCAGGGGATGCCGTTGATCGTATGCAGGCCCAGACACAGCAGCGCGCCCAGCGTGGACATGTACATGACGGTCAGATCCATGTGGCCTGCGATCAGGCAGATCGTAAAGCCGAGGCCAAGCCAGATGACGAGGCTGCCGTTGCCGGTCACGGCGCAGACGTTATAGGCCGTGTAGAAGTTCTTCATGAAGAGGCCGCAGATCAGGATCAGCGCCAGGAAGAAGTAGGAGCGGTTGGTGTTGACAAAATTGAGATTGAAGCGAAATTTTTTATCCTTCATCATGCTTTCCCCAGCTTCCTGTTAGAATAGGTGTTCAGCCAGACGATAAACAGGAACACGATGCCCTGAACGAGGTACTTGGAATAGGTGTCAAGTCCGACCCAGGAAAGGATGTTGTTCAGAATACCGTAGGCGAGAACGCCGCCGAACGCACCGACGACCGAACCCTTGCCGCCGTTGAGGAGTACGCCGCCGAGCAACACGGCCGTCAGGCAGGAAAAATCGTAGCCCGTGCCGTTCTCATAGGAGGCGGTCTTGCGGAGGGCGGCGAAGAAGATACCGCCGATCGAGGCGCAGACGCTGCAAATGGTGTAGGTAATGATGAGCATTTTCGTGCAGTTGATGCCCGAGAAGCGGGCCACGTCGTAGCTCGTGCCGATGATCTTGAGCTTCTGGCCGAACTTGGTCTTTGCGTGGATGAACCAGGAGACGAGGAACATCACGATCATCACGATGGCCATGAGCGAAATGAAGCTGCCGAGGTAGGTGCGGGCGATGGAGTAGAACGTCGCGGCGGACTTCTGGGCGAAGTCGGTATCGCGCGCGACGGTGTCGGCGTAGAGCTGCTTACCGCCCCAGGTCACGCGGACGATGCCCGAAAGCAGGAGGTTGAAGCCCCATGTCCAGATGATCGGGTTTGCGCGGAGCTTACCGATCATGAAGCCGTTGATAAGGCCGATCAGCGCGCCGGTCGCAATGCCGACGAGGAGTGCAACCGGGAAGCCGAAGTTGATGCACTGGACGGTCATCATGCCGCCGAGCGCCATGGTCATGGGAATGGACATGTCGTTCATGTTGCCGGCGTAGACCACGAAGAGAAGTCCGGCGCTGACCATGCCGATCAGGGCGACGGCCTCGAGGATGGACTGGATGTTGCCGGCGGTAAAGAACTGGCCCTTGGAGACGATCATACCGAGAAAAGTCAGGAGAATGACGACGACATAAATGCCGAGCTTATTGAAGATCAGGCTGAAGCGGCTGATTTCCGTCTTGCGGGAATCGACCTTCTCCGGTTCATTCGGCGTCGCTTTTATTTTTTCCGACATGTGACGTAACCTCCTTCCCCGTTTGCGGCGATCAGAAGCGAATTCTCCGTGATGCCTTCCTTGGGTATCTCGCCGATGATGTGACCCTCGCGCAGGATCACGGCCCGGTCGCACAGGCCGACGACCTCGGGCAGGTCGCTCGAGAGCAGGATGACGGACTTGCCCTGCTCCGCGAAACGCCGCACGGCGTCATGGATGGTCTGCTTCGCGCCGACGTCCACGCCGCGGGTCGGTTCGTCGAGGATCAGGATGTCCACGTCGGCCGCAAGCCACTTGGCCATCAGGATCTTCTGCTGGTTGCCGCCCGAGAAGCTGTTGACCTGCCGCTGCGGGTCCGCGGGATAGACGTGCATTTCATCGATCTTCTCCTGCACGAGCGCGTCCTCTTTTTTCGCGCTGAACAGGATGCCGCTGCCGTACTTGTCGATCACGCAGGAGAGGACGTTGTCCTCCACGGTCTGCGGGAGCGCCAGTCCGACGACCTTGCGATCCTCGCTGAGGTATCCCAACCCGCCGCGGATGGCCTCGCCGAAGTCGCGGAAGTGCGTCTCCTTCCCGCCGACGAACAACTTGCCCTGATCGACCTTGTCCACGCTGACGAGCGCGCGGGCGATCTCGGTGCGGCCGGCGCCCGCGAGGCCGCAGATAGCAAGCACCTCGCCGCGGTGCAGCGAGAAGTTGACGTGGTGGAAGAAGCCCCAGCGGGTGTAGTCTTCGACGCGTAGCACCTCCTCGCCGGAGATTTTCGTACTGTGGTCGGCGTAAAAGCTCTGGATCGGCTCGCCGACCATCTTCTCGACGAGGGACTCGGTCGTGACCTCGCTCACCGGCGCGGTATCGACACGGCGGCCGTCGCGCATGACGGTGACGGTGTCGGCAATTTCAAAGATCTCGGCGAGGTGGTGCGAGATGTAGACAATCGCGAGGCCCTGCTTTTTCAGGCTGCGGACGATGGCGAACAGGCGCTGCACCTCTTCGCTCGAAAGAGCGGAGGTCGGTTCGTCCATAACGAGAATCTTCGGTTTGGAGCCGAGCACCTTGGCAATCTCAACGAGCTGCGCGTCGCACTGGCTGATTTCGGAAACGTCGATCGTCGGGTCGAGGTCGCCCAGGCCCACGCGGGCAAGCAGCTCTTTTGCCTCGGCCACGGCTTTCTTCTTGTCGATGAACAGCGCGTTTTTCTTGGGCAGGCGCCCGACGAGCAGGTTCTCATAGATGGAGATGCGCCGCGCGAGGCTCAGCTCCTGATATACCATGCCGATGCCGGCGGCCTTTGCCATTTCGGGTGTGTGGAGCTCACGCTTCACCCCGTCGATATAAATTTCACCCGTATAGTCGTCATAGAGGCCCGCGAGAACCTTCATCAGCGTGGATTTGCCCGCGCCGTTCTCGCCCATCAGCGCGTGAACCTCTCCGTCTTTTACCCGGAAATCCACCTGATTCACTGCGAGCGTACCCGGGAACCGCTTGGAAACGGCTCTCATGTCCAGCGCGTACCCGCTGTGTGCTGTGTCCGTCATCTTCCGATCTCCTTTCTTTTCGCCCCGAAGCGCAGGCATCTTACCGCTGCGCTCCTGTTATTTTCATCATAGACGCAGGCTTCGCGGCGGTAAACTACTCCGTGTGACTTTTTTTGCTGCCAAATGCGTCTTTCCTCTTCCGGCGCTTACGCCGTTTTCAGCACGGCCTCGCGGCGCTCGGCCTTCGTACCCTTCAGAAGGGCATCGTACCATGCGCCGTACTTCGCCTCGCGAAGGTCTTTCTCCGCGAGAACGCGCCAGGCCGCCCGGCCCGGGCCCGTATAGAGCACCGCATGGAAGCCCGTCTCGGTGTAGAGCACCGCGCTTTCGCCCGGTTTTCTTGCCGGGTCGAACAGCCAGCTTTCGATGTTGCCGTCGAGGGTGTTTTTCGTCAGGTCGGTGAAGGACTGCGTCTCGGCACCCGCCTGTTCGGCGGCCTTTGCCGCACTCTCCGCCGTCCCGTCGCCCGCGAGCCAGGCGCTGCGCAGCGTCTCGGCTTTTTCGCAGGCGTCCTCGTACTGCTGCTTGGCGTCCTCGGCGCTCCCGTCGGCGGCGAACGCCGCGTCCACGCCGCAGGCCGCGCTGTACTGTCCCCGGTCGGCCTCGTGGAAGACCATCACATACCAGCCGCTCCCGTCATCGATCTCGGCGCTGTCGCCCGTTTTTCGGTCGGGGGAAAAGAGCCACGCGCCGTAAGAAAAGCTCTTGTCGTAGTAGGCCGCGCCGAACGAGGCGTAGGTTCCCTTGTCGGCGTAATCCGCCGAGACATCCTTCAGGCTTTCGCCTGCCTGTACGCGGGAGAGAATCTCGTCGGCCGTCGCCTTCGCGGCGGCTTCTTCGGCGGCGGCGGGCTTTTTGCCCGGCTCGGCGGCCTTGACGTAGAACCGCTCGTAGTCGACGAGCGCGTACTTGCCGGGATTCTGCTCATACTGCTTCTGCAGCTCGGCGTCGGTGAAGGCAAAGTTTTTTTTCACGCTTTCCCCGTAGGCCTTGGCCAGCTTCACGTTTGTCAGGTGCTCGCGGAACAGCTCCGCGGTCATGCCCTTGCCGTAGATGCCGCTCAGGTACGCATCGGACGTCATGTTCCGGTTCAGCGCGGAAGAGGCCACGTTGGAAAGCGCCGTGTCGATCTCCGCCTGATCGGCGGCGGGGAGCGCGAAGCCCGCGCCGCGGGCCGCATCCGCCACGGCGATCACGCCTGTCATCGACTCGACCGCCTGGTCGGTAAAATAGTCGAACCAGGACTGGTTCTCGTCGTACGCCTGCGTCTTGAGAGACTTTGACGTATCGAACATATAGGGGAGGTACTGTTCGTTCTCCGAACAATAAGTGTCATAATAGGTCTGATAATAGTAATTGTACTCACATAGCCCGTATTTTTTTCCGTCAATGACGACCGCCGTGCGATCCGCCGCAATAACCTGCGGCAGGAGCAGCGCCAGGATGACTGCGACGACCGCCACGCCCATGACGAGGGCGAATGCCGTCACGCGCCGGTTCTGCTTTTTCTGTTTCTCTTTCGCGTCTTTCATGGATTCAGCCCAGCAGCTCGCGTACCTTGGCGGCAAAAGCCTTCCCGAGCCGCTCATGGTCGGGCGCGGCCATGTGGATGCCGTCCGCCGGATTCGCTCTGGCGAATTCCGCCGCGTCGAGAAACGCAACGCCCGCCTCCTGCGCGAAGGCCCGGTAGGCCGGGGCGAATGCCTCCGAACGCTCCGCGGCACGCTCTCCGAACATGTCGAGAAACAGCGTGCTGTCCCGGTAGCTCGGATCGATGCGGATGGGCGCGGCCAGCAGCAGCCTGGGCCGTTCGCCGGCCATCGGGGTGACGCGCAGCGCATCGAGATAGCGGTGGAGCCCGAAAGCGCTCATGCCCGCGTCCACGCCGAAGCGCAGCTTGAGGTCGTTCGTGCCGAGCATCAGGATGACAAGGTCGAGCGGTGACTGGGAGTCGAGGCACGGCCCAAAATAGCGGAGGCCGGAGAGCCGCCCCTCCACGGGGTCGTCAAAGACGGTGGTGCGGCCGTTATAGCCCTCCTCGATCACCTCGTACTCCTCGCCGAGCTCGCGCCGCAGCACGCCCGTCCAGCGGACGTCCGCCGGGAAGCGCTCTGTGCCGCCGGGGATACTGCCCCAGGTGTTGGAATCGCCGAAGCAGAGAATGCGTTTTTTCATGACTGCGGCTCCTTTTCTCAGAGGAATCTCTTCCTCGTGTCGTAGAGCGCGACGATGTTCTCCACGGGGACGTCGCCCTCAAAATCCTGGCTGGGAGCGAGGATGTAGGCCGGGCTCAGCGCGCGGATGATGCGCTCGGTCTCGTCTGCAACCTCCTCCGGCGTTCCGAACGGCAGCACGCCCTGCGTGTCCACGCCGCCCTGAAAGCACAGCGAGCCGCCGAAGTCCTTCTTCAGGCCGTCCACCTCGAGCCCGGTCACCTTCTGGATCGGCTCGATGCAATCTACGCCGCAGCGGATCATGTTCGGGATGATGTTCCGGATCGCGCCGCAGGAATGCTGGAGGTAGAAACAGCTGTGCTCATGCGCGAGGGCAACGAAACGTTTCGTGTTCTCGGCAAAAAATTCGTCCCACATCTCAGGCCCGAACAGGAGGCCCCGCTGCGTGCCATAGTCGTCGCAGCAGCGGAGGATGTCGATCCGGTCGCCGGACGCCTCGAACATCCGCCGGTAGATCTCCAGGCTGATGTCGCAGTATTTTTTGAGCATGGCCTGCACGAGCTCGGGCTCGTCGACCATCAGCATATAGAACTTTTCGGCGGGGTAGAGCATCGTGAAGACCTGATACGGCCCCGGCCAGCCCACGCGGATGGCGCGGCCCTCGTGCCGGTCGCAGAAGTCCTTCACGGCGGAATAGTCGAACCAGTCGGGATCCGTCCAGCCGTCGAACGCCTCGAACTGCTCCCATGTTTCGATATGGCCGAGCGGATAGTAGACCATGTGCCAGTTGTACTCAACGCCGTTCCACTTGTTCACATACCGGTAACCCAGCGGATGGGTGTACTCCGTCTCGCCCTCGGCGTTGACGAAGGGCGGATGCTCCGGACCGATATAGGGCGGAAGATCCATGATGCGTGTGTCGATGTCCAGAATGTCCTGCACGGCGTCGGTCGAATCGACGCCGAAGTGCTTCATCAGTTTGTCCCACGCCGTCTCCACGCACTGCATGGTAGACGGCACCCGATCAGACGTTCGGCGCTCAAGCACGGCGCGGATACGCTCTTTGCTGGTCATAATTTGTTCTCCTCCTCCGGTGCTGCGCTGCGTTTTTCTATCTGCCCAGAGTATAGACCAAACACAATTTCAAAAACAAGTTTAATTTAATTTTAAATTTAAACGTTTAATCTTCTTGGACATTTTGACTATTTTGCCTCGCTTGCCGTTGTTGATTTAGCTAAAAGCCCCGCAGATTAATAGGTTAATTTCCTCTGCGAGTTGACTTTTTCCCCCGGTTATGCCAAGATAAAGCCAAATGACGGGAGGAATCGGTATGGCAACCCTGAAGGATATTGCGGAGCGCGTCGGTGTGTCGGTCGCGACAGTCTCCTACTGCATCAACAACACAAAAAGCGTCAAACCGGCCACCCGCGACCGCATCATGCAGGCCATCAAGGAACTCAACTACATCCCGAACGACTCCGCGCGCAAGCTGAAAATGGAGACCTCGCGCGAGCTGGGAGTGGTCTTCCCCGACATCGACGACCTGTGCCACTCGGAAATCCTCAAAGGCATCGTCTCGGGTGCGGAGGACGCGGATCACTTTCTGAACATCGCCTTTTCCTATAACTCCCCCAAGCTCGAGCGGAGCATCATCGACCGCTTCATCGGTAAAAACGTGGCCGGCCTCATCCTCATCACCTGCCAGCCGGAGAACACGGAGTATTTTCAGAACAGTATCGCCCGCAACAACATTCCCTGCGTCTTCATCGAGCGGTTCCCGGAGAATATCGACGCGAACTTTCTCTCGTTCGACAACTACCGCGCCTGCTACTATCTCACCCGCCTGCTGATCGACCAGGGCTACCGGAGCATCACGCTGATGTCCGGCTTCCGCAACCTGTTCTCGGAGTACGAGTGCATCCGCGGCTACTCCGACGCAATGGAGGAATCCGGCCTGATCTGCCCGCCGGAGCGGCTGATCGAGACGGAGCTCACCAAGGAGGCCGCCTTCCGCGAGACCATGTTCCGCATGGCGAACGACCCTCCGCAGGCAATCCTCGCCTCATCGGAGCTGCTGACCAAGGGGATCATGGAAGGCCTCGCGCTCAACGGCGTCCAGATTCCCAAGCAGACCTGCGTCATCACGCTCGGCGAAGACTGCTGGAACAGCACGAACTATCTTCCCAACGTTTTCCACACCTCGCGTACCGCCTACACGCTCGGCAAGCACAGCGTCGGCGTACTGATGAAAAACTTGAAATCTCCCGAGTTTTTCGAAAAGGAGTTCATGCTTTTCCGGGACAATGTTGTGGACTCCCATCTGAACGTGCCCACCGCGCCGAGAACGCTTCCCGCGCCGCGCATGCCCAAGCGTTTTCTGCGCGTGCTCTCCCCCACCCTCTCGACGACCCGCGCGCTCCGCGCCGTGACCGCCGAATTCGAGCGCGAGCACGATGTGAAGATCGATTTCGACGTCACCTCCTACCACAAGCTGTTCGACACGATTGTGGAGAACGCCGAGCGCGGCGACGGGGGCTACGACATCTATTTCTTCGACGTCTCCTGGCTTCCCTACCTCGAGCGGATCGACGCCTTTGCCGACCTTACGGACTTTATCACCTCGAATGAGGTGTTCCGCCAGAGCCTTCTCCGCAAAAATCTGGAAAACTGCCGCTGCAACGGCCGGTACATGGGTTTTCCGATCGTCGGCGGCTCGCACATCCTCTTCTATCGCCGCGACCTGTTCGACAACCCGCTCATCCGCCGCCAGTTCGAAACGCTGCACAACGCGCCGCTGCGCGTGCCGCGCACCTGGACGGAGTTCAACGGCGTTGCCCGCTTCTTCACCAAGGAGTTCAATCCCTACTCGCCCACGGCCTACGGCACGTCGGTCATCGGCAGCATCCATGAGGAGCTCGGGCTGGAGACGCTCATCCGACTGTGGAGCTTCGGCGGGAACCTGCTCGACGAGAACGGTCACCTGAACCTGGACACGCCGCAGAACGTCAAGGGCTTCCAAAGCCTGCTCGAAAGCTGCCGCTACGCGGAGAAGAACGTCTTCGAGGCCTCCATCGACCAGAGCTTCGAGGCCTTCGGCACCGGGCGGACGGCCATGCTGATCTCCTTCACGGAGTATGCCTCCACCATCAACGACTGCATCCACAGCGACATCATCAGCAAGGTCGACTACGCCATGATGCCCGGCAAGACTCCCGCCAACGTCGGCTGGCACCTCGGCATGAGCAAGACCACGCGCCATTCCCGCCTGATCGCGGACTACTTCGAGTGGCTCTGCCAGAAGCGCATCAGCTACTATATGACCGCGCTGAACGGCCAGTCCGTCATGATGCACCCCTACCAGAACCACGAGCTGCTCAAGCTATACCCGTGGATGTCTCTCGTGGCCGAGGGGCAGCGCTACGCGCGCGATCGCGTGTACCCCCTCCAGGGAAAGGAGCGGCTGATCCCGCCCTATGAGGTGGAAAACGTACTATACCGGATCTTTAAAAAGATGTATTACCGCGAGATGTCCGTGCCGGACGCGCTGCACGAGGGCCAGCGCGTCCTTGCGGAGCTGCTCTGACCGCCGGGAGGAATAATATAATAAACTGGCCATCGACGGCTGCGGGCATACGCACCGCGGCCCGCATGGTGGCTTTCCCACGGGGAAAGGCGTCCCGGCGCGTCTGATATATGCCCGGCGGCTGCGCGGGCGAAACGCGTTCTCCCGCGCCGGTTCAGTCAATGCGGAAAGCACATCAAATCAACAAGAGCGGGGGATGTTACGATGAACCGTTACCTGAATCTCTCTGACCGCTTCGGCGATGCTCCCGGCTCGCCGGACGAGCTGGGGCGGCTGCCGTCCGACCGGCTGGACGTCGGGCCGGAGGATCGCGCCGTGCTGCGCGGCCTCGCCCGCAAAAAACACGAGTACGCCAATCTCCCCGAGATGGAGACGAACCGCAGGCTCTGGCGCGCGGCGAACGACCTGAAGATGATCAGGCCCCCCGTCTACATCAACGAGATCTGCTGGCCGGAGCTCGCGCGGGAGCCGGAGCTGGCTCTGCGCTGCACGCACCCCTTCGCGCGCGAGCTGGAGGAGTTCCTCCGCCAGGAGCTTTACTGTCACGAACACGGCTTCGGCAACCAGATCATCGAGGATTATCTCGAGAGCCCGCTGGTCGTATACGACAGCGGCTTCGGCATCGACGAGCAGGTGGACGTGAAGAGCACCGGGCGCAACTCCGACATCGTCTCGCGCCATTTCCACATCCTCATTGCCACGATAGACGACGTGGAGAAGATCCGCGAGCCGGAAATCCTCGTCGACCGGGAGCGCACCGCGCAGTACACCGAGCTGATGGAGGACATCTTCCGGGACGTCATCCCCGTGCTTGAGGTCGGTTCGCGCGGGCTGTGGTTCACGCCGTGGGACTATCTCATCCGCGTCATGGGCGTGGAGGAGACAATGATCAATCTGGTGGACGAGCCGGAATTTGTGGAGGCCGTGGCGGCACGGTATGTGGAGTGCGCAATGGTGCGCATGAAGAAATACCGCGAGCTCGGCATCTGGGCCTCCAACAACGCCTCCTGCCGTGTGGGCAGCGGCGGATACGGCCTCGTCTCCTGCCTGGACACGCCGGAAAAAGCCCCCATGGGCTGCGATACGCGCCAGATGTGGGGCTGCGGCAACGCGCAGATCTTCTCAGAGGTCAGTCCCGAGATGCACTGGCAGTTCTCCCTGCAATACGAGCTGAGCTGGCTGAGCCAGTTTGGCCTCAATTACTACGGCTGCTGTGAGCCGCTCTACCGCAAGATGGATCTGATGGATCGCATCCCCAATCTGCGCAAGGTGTCCATGAGCCCCTGGAACCACTGGGACGAGGCCGCCGAGCGCTGCCGGGGCAAGTACGTCATGAGCTGCAAGCCCAATCCGGCCATGTTCGCCGCCGGAACGCTCCAAGAGGAGTCCGCGCGGCGCGAGATCGAGAAAATCGTCCGTGAAACCGAGGGCTGCTCCATCGAGATTATCCTCAAGGACATCAGCACCGTGAATTACCGGCCCGAGCAGCTCACGCGCTGGGCCGCCGTGGCCCGCGAGACGCTCGACGCTCTGTTCGGCTGAACACATCGGATCAAAAACACGCGGGGCCGGAGCAAATGCTCCGGCCCCGCGATTTCGGCTGCTCAGACCGGCAGCGACAGGGTATAGCCCGCGATCAGGCCGAGCGCCGCCGAGATGCAGATGATCAAAATGGGATGCACTTTCTTAAATGAGAGCACCGCCATCCCCGCAAAGATCGCCAGCGAGATCCAGAACGGCAGGCCCGCCAACACGCCGGCACGCATGCCGTCCGGGAAAAAGACCGTCTGCCCCACCGAGACGAGCGCCGCCCCGATCAACCCGACCACGCCCGGCGTCAGGCCCGACATGCACCCTGACACAACGCGGCTGGAGCGAAAACGCTCAAACCCCTTCGCCACCAGCAAAATGATGAGGAAGGAGGGCAGCACCACACCGAACGTCGCGCAGAGCGCGCCCGGGATGCCGGCGAGGCGCGTGCCGATGTAGGTGGAGATATTGACGGCGAAAGGCCCCGGCGTACTCTCGCTGACGGCGACGAAGTTGACCAGCTCCGCGCCGCGCATCCAGCCGTGCGCCGCGACCTCGGACTGGATCAGGGGCAGCATGGCATAGCCCCCGCCAAAGGTGAAGAGTCCGATCTTGAAAAACGTCCAGAAGAGAGTCAGTTCGATCAATTTTTCTCCCTCCCCGACCCGAGCAGCGACGCGGTCAGCCCCACCGCCGCACAGCCCACGATCACCCAAAGCACATTGACCTTTACAACGGCAACCAGCACGAACGCCGCCGCCATGATGGCGAGCGACACGGCCTTCTTCGGGCACTGGCGGTACATCGACCAGAGCGCCCTTAGGATCAGCGCAAGAACGCCCGCGCGGACGCCGTAAAAGGCATATTTCACCGCGCGGAGGCTTTCAAACGCCTCCAGCGCGTAGGAAATCGCCGTAATGACGACGAAGGACGGCAGCACGACGCCGAACGTCGCCGCCAGCGCGCCCCAAAAGCCGCACACCCGGTAGCCCACAAAGGTGGCCGCGTTGATGGCGATGGGCCCGGGCGTGGATTCCGCGATCGCCACGATCTCGAGGATATCCCCGTCGCTGATCCAGCCGTGCCGTTCCACGGTCTCCCGCTGGATCAGGGGAATCATCGCGTAGCCGCCGCCGAAGGTGAACGCTCCGATCTTCAAAAAGGTGAAAAACACCTGCCGCATTTTTGTGAGTGTTTCCCGGCTCATCGCCGCCGCCTCTCTTTCTGTTTTGTGTTCTTCCATCAGCATAGCCGATGCTTTGACATAAATCAATTCCAATGTTAGAATATTATCCATAAGTATTCTTTTATGAAACGAGGCTGAAACATGACCATCCGCCATCTGCGCATTTTTCTCGCCGTCTGTCGACGCCAGAGCATCACCGCCGCCGCCGAGGAGCTGAGCATGACCCAGCCCGCCGTGAGCATCGCCGTTCGCGAACTGGAGAGCTTTTACGGCGCGCGCCTGTTCGACCGGATGAACCGGCGCATCTATCTCACCGCCGCGGGCGAGACGCTCCGGCAGTACGCCGACACGGTGCTCGCAGAGTTCGACGAGGCTGAAAAAGTGCTGCGCGGCGGCGTCTCCTCCCCATGCCGCTTTGGGGTGAACGTATCGGTGGGCGAGACGGCGCTGCCCGGCGTCCTGCTCCGCCTGCGCGCGGAGCTGCCCGAGCCGGGACCGGAGGTGTTCGTCGGCAACACGAAAGCCATCGAGCGAAAACTGGAGGAGAACGGAATCGATTTTGCCGTGCTCGACAGCCCTTCCGACCGCCCGGGCCTCGCTGCCGTCCCGCTCTGCACGGAGGATATGGCCGTTGTCTGTGCGCCGGACTTTCCCATGCCGCCGTGCGTGACACTCGCGGAGGCGGCGGCCGCGCCGCTCCTGCTGCGCGAGGGCGGCAGCGGCAGCCGCCGCTGCACGGACGCGGTCTTCCAGACGCGGGGCTTTGCCGTGCGCCCCATGGTGGAAAGCACCAGCGACCTGAGTCTCCTCCGCCTGGCGGAGAGCGGCCTCGGCTGCGCCGTCATGCCCCGGCAGCTGATCGGCGAGGCAGCCGCGCGCGGCCTGCTCCGCGAGGTCACGCTCTCCGACGCGGCGTTCGAGCGGCGCTATTATTTAGTATACCAGAAAAAGAAGTATCTCACGCCCGCCGTCCGTCAGGCCATCGCCGTATGGGAGGCGCTGGCCGGCGAAAACGGTCTCACCGGCCCGCATCGAACCGCCGGCTGCCGCTGACGGCATTTTTCGGACGCGCATCCGCCGGACGGTCCGCCGCCGCATCGCCGACGGACCGATCATGCGTGAGCTCCGACGCGTGAAGGGTGCGGTTTTTCGGGAATACGCCGATTTTTTGCATGAGAATGCCCGGCGGGAAATCCCGCCGGGCATCGCTTTCTCTATTTGCAGTAGCCGGTCACGCCGGTCTTGTCCATCCAGGCTTTCTTCGTCCGCATCAGCGCGTCGAGCGCCGCGTCACGGCCGCCGCGCCGGGACGTAAGCTCGGTCTGCATGGCATAGAGATCGTTGTAGGTGAGGCAGGGATAGTCCTGCCCGCCGAAGCTGCCGTCCCGGTACCAGCCGTAGTGCAGGTTGCCGTCCGTCCGCACCCAGCGCGGGCCGAGGTCGGTGACGCCCGCGAGGATCTTCCCGGCCAGCGAAGAAAGCTCCTTGTCCCCCAGACAGTCCGCCGCGTGCCAGGCCGCGAGCACCTCGGCGAGCACATGGTTAAGCGAGGCGTGCGTGGGCTTTCCCCCAGAGGGAGAATAGTAGTCGTCGGGAATCCAGCCGTTTGCCGTCTGGCGGTGATGCTGCGCGGCGTAGGTCTTGTAGAATGCGGCGTACTTCGCGAGCACCGTTCGGAACTGCGGGAAGCCGTAGCGCTTCCAGGCGGAGACGTACTGCTCCATCAGATCGCTGTTGAAGCGGGTGTCGTAAAAGTTCGCGCCGATGCCATAGTCGCCTGAGAGCCAAATGCTCTCCGGGGGCGTGGCAAAAAAACCCTGCGCGTTCTGGCGGAGCGCGGTAGCCTCGAGCATGCACGGCGCGAGATCGTCCGCGAAGCGGTAGGCATACGCCACGGCAAGGAAACTCTTGGTGAGATAGGACGCGGCGCGGAAGTGAAAGACGTTTTTGCCGGAGGGCACATAGGTGTCCGGTGAGAGCCAGAAATACCCGTCGGCACACCAGCGGCCGTCTCCGTCGTTGCCGTAGGAGGCCCAGAGCTTCAGGCACCCCTCCCGCGACCAGTCGATCAGCGGCTTTGCGGAGCGGACGAAGGTATAGTCGGCAAAGCAGCCCGCCGGGATCAAGACGGCGGAGAGCACGACCTCGTACCCGCTCCCTGAGCGGCTGACCTTCAGACAGCCGGAAAAGCCCCGGAACCGGCGTGAGCCGTTGGCCATCGGCTCCCAGGCCTGCGGCAGATACGAAGCGGCGGAGGTGCCGTCCGTGCAGTCCAGCACGGCCAGCGTGCCCGAATACGTCCCCGCGCTGAGCGCCGAGACAGACCAGCCCCTTCCGGGCCGGTAGAGATGCAGCGTGCCGCCCGCGCAGGTCAGATGCTCAAGCGTCGGCAGGACGGCTGCCTTCCGGGCCATTGCCGAGGCGATCACCGCGCTGTCCCCGTTCGGCAGCGCGTAACTCCGGCGGCTTACCGAGCCGAACGCGGCAGTCTGCACGGCCGCCGACACCGTGAGCGTGGGGTCGGCTGCAGGCGCTGCCGGTTTTGCCGTCGGCGCACCGGTCAGCAGCGAAGCGGCAAGGAACAGAGCAATCAGGTTTTTCATAAACGCCACCTCCGAAAAAAATCAGCCTCTTCCGATAGTATGTACCAGAAAAGGCTGAATTTTTTTGTGAATGGTGCAAACGCCCTCAGAGCAGCTGTAAAAACTCCGCCGCCTCGTCGGGCGCGAGGCCGGCGAGCACGCCGCGCAGATATTCCGCCACGGAGGCCCGGTCATCCGGCTCGCTGCGGAAGGACGCGGCGGTATACCGTTCGATCAGCTCGCGGCACTGGGCCTGCAGCTCGGGCTGCCGCGCCACAGAGAGGAGCTGCGCGGCGCTTTCCAGCGTCAGCTCGGGATGCGTGAGGCTGAGCTGCTGGAGCGCGTAGATGAGGATGCACTCGAGGCGGTTTTTCGCGCAAAGCGGCTCCATGCCCGCCAGGCGCAGCATCTCGTCGAGCCCGTCGGGCGCCAGCTCCAGCCGGAGGCCCAGCGCGATGAGCCGCTCGCGGCGGGGCACGACGCCGTGCGCCATCAGGCCGGAAATATCCTTTTCAAACCGCGCGGGAATCCCCTCCAGCGAAAAAAGGCCGTGCACGGACAGGCTCTTTTCGGCGACCGGGTCATAACCGTGCGCGCGCAGGCGGACATCGAGAAACTCGCGCAGCCTGGCGTGCGGGTCGCGGAAGGTCTCGCCGTGAGACGAGACAAACTGCGTGAACTCCGTCTCGGTGGTGAGGCTCCTGATCTGCGAGGCGGCATAAGCCGTCTCCGGCAGACCTTCGCCGCCGTTCAGGCGGCCCACGCAGCGTGTATAGAGCGCCTCCGCGTCGTCATAGCCGTACCCGCGCCGCTCCAGCAAAAAGAGGCACACCGCGTCGAACAGGTCGCGCGGGTAGAGGCCGGGGTAGCCGCCATAGCGAACGAGCAGCACGTTCGTCTCCTCCGGCCCCATCGCGAGGCCGAAGCCGAGGCGGATATAGGTGTTCCGGCTGCGCGGCGCGCCGCCCGAGACGCACCAGCGGCGCAGTGTGTTGCGGCTCAGGCCGCTGCGCTCGGCAAGGCGGACATAGCTCAGGCCGCTCTCGTCCAGAAGGCGGGAGAATTCCCGCTGCCAGTTCGTATAGACGCTGTCGTACCGCGCGAGCAGGGCGCGCAGATCACTCAGATCCTCGGCGCGCTCCGCATCGTCGCGGATGCGGACGGTGGGGCAGTTCTCCGTCACGGGGAATCCCCCTCCCATTCGCACACGAAGCCGCACGAATTCGGGCTGAAGCTCTTGAGGCCGTCCACGCGCGAGTCGTTCCAGATCCAGCCCTGGCCGTCCTTGTGCAGAAGCATCAGGTAGTATTCCGCACCGCCATAGTTGTTCGGCTCGCCCGCGCCCCACTCGGCGTAGACGAACGGCTCGTCCGTGATCCATCGAAAGCCGTTGGCAGCGTTGCGGTTGTCCGCGCCGAGCCAGACGGCCTGCATTCCGGCCTTTTCCAGCAGGGCGATCACCTGCTTCGACTCCTCCGCCGAGGTGATGGTAGCCAGGTGTCCGCCGCGTGACTCGCACCAGACCATCGCACTGTCCCAATCGAGCTTCTGGTTGATGACCTCGTAGCGGTGGACGACATTTTTCTCCATCCCGCCGCCGCTCTCCGTCTCGGTGCGCTCGGTCACGGCAACCGGCACAGACGCCGCCGGAGACGGCCCGGCCGCCTTCCCCGTCCGGCCCACACGCGCGGCGAGGAATCCCGCCGCGCCGAAACCCACGGACAAAGAGAGCACGCAGGCCGAGACGGTCTTGAGCAAGGCCGGCCCGGACGGTCCGTTCAGAGCGGCCAGCATCTCCTCCGCGCTGTGCCAGCGGCGGCGCGGGTCGGGCGCGCAGGCCCGGGCCACCGCCCGCCGCAGCCGGGACGTCCGGCAGGGTACACGGGGCACGCGCGTGCCGCGCAGCCGGGCGGAGATGGTGTTCTGCACCTCCGCGTAGGTGGAGCCGTCGTGTGTCATGGGCAGAAAATTGTCGTTGAGCAGCTGATAGAGCACAATGCCGAGCGAATAGAGGTCGGCCTGCGCGCCGGAGTTTCGTCCGGCGGCCGCCTCGGGGGCCATATAGGCCGCCGTGCCCGCCAGCGTGCCGATTGCCTGCCCGTCCGTTCGCGCGGCGATGCCGAAATCGCCGAGCTTGAACTGCCCGGAGGGCGAACGGTAGATATTCGCAGGCTTGATGTCGCGGTGGACGACGTTCAGCCGGTGCGCGAAGATGAGCGCCTCGCAGAGGTCGCGCGCGAGCTTGCGCACCTCGGCCTCGGAGAACTGCATGCCCTCCCGCAGAAGGTCGGCCAGACACTCCAGCCGCTCCATGCGGAGGAGTATCTCATAATGCGACACACTGCCGTCCGGCCCCTCGACCGGCACGACCATATCGTCGAGGATGGCCACGGCGCCGCCGCTGTCGGCCATGCGCTCCTGCGTGCGGCATTCCGACTCGACGCGTTCGAGCTCCTCCTCTCGCCCGGCGGGGACGCGGATGCACTTCACCGCGCACGGGCGGCCCATGCCGCCGCGCCGCGTGAGGGCATAGACCTCCGTCTCCGCGCCAGCGTAGAGGCGCTCGCCCAGATACCACTGGCCCCACAGGGGCTCGCGAATGCCTTCCATCTGTTCGCCTTCTTCCCTTTCGGGTCAGATTCAGTCCTTCGGAATGTGAACGTTTACGCCGTTGACCTCCACGCCGTCGTCGGCGCAGACGAGAATATAGCGCGTGCCGTTGATGACGCGCGTCTCGATGAGGTCGCGCCGCGCGGGATTCACGCGGATGACCACGTCGGGCGTGCGCAACTCGAACTGGTTGGTATCCACGAGATTTTTCGGGCTGAGCCCGGCGTCCGTACCAAACTCGGTGTCGAAACGGACGTCGAACGCGGCCAAATGCTGCTCGGAGACACCGCTGGCGCTCAGGGCCCCGCGTACCTCCCGGCGCGAGACGGTCAGCGGCTCGGCGTCCCTGCTCTCCTTGTGCGCCTCAATGAGCTCGGCGAGCTGGCCGTGAACGGACTCGACGACTTTGTAGCTGCATTCCTCATCGAGCGTGTCGGCGAGGACGGCCTGAAACGTCTCCTTCTGTACGGCGGCGGGCATCGGCGGCTCGGTGTGGAACACGGCATCGACAAAGTCGGGATAACCCCCGGCGATGTCATGCGTGTAGTACAGAGCGTGATAGAGATTGGCGGCGCGGTTGTCAAATGCGGGGAACAGAAACCCCAGCTCCGGCGGGGCGGCCACCCAGTCGGTCGGGCGCTCGTGGAACTCCTTCTCCTCCCGGTCATAGCTGAGCGAGGGTTTGGTCTGCCTGACCGGGCAGACGGCGCAGAGAATATACGAATAGGAGCTGTCCGACGCCTCGTCGAAGCGGCCGCCGTCCTTACCGCGGTAGGGCACGTCGTAGGTGTCGGCGGCGAGCAGGATGAGATAGTTCCCCTCGAACGCCAGCGACTCCATGACCTTGTCGAAAAAGGCCGTCACGGCCCCCTCGTCCTTGAGCGCGGAGTCGCGCAGGGACATGAGGAGCTTGTGCTCCGGGCTGTCGGCTACCTGTGCGGTACGGAAGGTGATGTCGATGAGGTTCTTTCCCAGCGCGCCAGAGAGCGAGCGCTTGAGGAGCGTGAGGTATTTTTCCTTCTCCTCCTCGGGCATCAGGCCCAGCGGGAGATCGAAACGCGAGATCGGTTCGCGTTTGTCATTTACATAACATCCGTAGATGTGGGTGATATTGCTCTTGTCGGCACGGAAGCGCCGGCGAATTTCAGAGACTTCTCTTTCGTTCATGATGTACCTCAAAATTTCAGATTGTATGTGCGGGGGCCGGCGTCAGGCCCCGTGGGAACGGCCGCCGCCGCACTCCGCCGCGCAGCCGCGCAAAATCTCCACGCCGTGCTTCAGCCCGGGCAGCACCGCGCCCAGGCACTCCCGCACGGCTTTCTCGCTGCCGGGGCAGTTGACAATCAGCGTGCCGCCGCGCAGACCCGCGGCCTCGCGCGAGAGCATGCCGCGCGGCGTGATCTTCATGCTCTCGGCGCGCATTGCCTCCGGGATGCCCGGCGCCAGGCGCTCGACGACGGAGAGCGTCGCCTCGGGCGTCACATCGCGCGGAGAGAAGCCCGTGCCGCCGGTGGTGACGGTCAGGCAGACGCCCATCTCGTCCGCGCAGCGCAGGAGCGCCTTGCGGATGGTTTCATAATCGTCGGGCAGGATCGTTGTATAGACGACCTCCCAGCCCTCGTCCTCCAGCATGGCGCGGATAGCGGGGCCGGACGTGTCTTCCCGCAGGCCCTGAAAGCCCTTGTCGCTCATGGTGAGCACAGCGGCGGTATATCTCATGGATGCTCATCCTCTCTGACAAATTCGCCGGATTTTCCGCCGGACTTTTTCAGCAGGCGGATCTGATCGATGACCATGTCGCGCTGGACGGCCTTGCACATGTCGTAGACCGTCAGCGCCGCGGCGGAAACGGCGGTCAATGCCTCCATCTCCACACCGGTGGGACCCGTGCAGCGGGCGATGGCTGTGATCTCCACGGCGAGATCGGCCTCGTTGAGCCGGAGGTCGAGCGTCACGCCGGTCAGCGCGATGGGGTGGCACATGGGGATCAGCTCCGGCGTCCGCTTGGCGCCCATGATGCCGGCGACCTGCGCGACGGCAAGGACGTCGCCCTTTTTCATGCCGCCGGCGGCGATCAGGCGGAACGTCTCCTCGTTGACCAGTACCCGCCCGGCGGCGACCGCCTCGCGCGCGGTGTCGGGCTTGGCGCCGACGTCTACCATCCGCGCGCGGCCCGCTTCGTCAAAATGCGTGAAATTTCCCATCCTGTCTCCCCCTCTGCGTGTTCTTGTCCCATTATACCAGCGACCGGCCGCCCGCGCAAGTACGGCGGAGCGGGCGCGAAAACGCCCTCCCCCGCCGCGGTGCGGGAGCGGGCGTCCGGCGGCCGAAATACGGCGCGGGACGCCGCCATTTCTGACAGCGCCCCGCGGGAAACAGTCTATTTCATGCGGCGGAGAATCTCGACCACCATCTTGTACACGCGCTGGGTGGAGGCGATGTGGAGCTTCTCGCGGCAGGTGTGGATCTCCGTAATATCCGGGCCGATGGAGATGCAGTCGAGCCCCGCGATCTTCCCGGCGAACATGCCGCACTCGACACCCGCGTGGATGGCCTCGATTTTGGGTTCCTTGCCGTACTGCTCCCGGTAGACTTCTGCGGCGAGGTCGCGCATCTTTGAGTCGCGCTGATACTCCCAGCCGGGATAGTCGCCCATAACCTCCACACGGCCGCCGAGACGGGCCGTCAGGCAGGAGAGGCGGTCGACAAGCATCTGTTTCTGGCTGGCGACCGAGCTGCGCACACAGAAGGACGCGTCCAGTTCCTTCTCGTCCGTGACGAGGATCCCGAGGTTCAGCGAGGTCTGCACAAGGCCGGCGATGTCGGCGCTCATGGCCTGGATGCCATTCGGCGCGCAGGTCAGCAGGCACACGGCGGCGGCGGTGGACGCCTTGTCCATCGGCTGTACGGCTGAGGATTCCGCCCCCACGCTCACGCGCACATCGGGGTCGGTCGCGCCGTACTCGCTGCGGAAGTCCGCTTCGAACGCGGCGCAGAGCCCGCGCACGGCAGACCCGTCGGCGGCGGCGAGCACGGCCTTCGTCTCGCGGGGAATGGCGTTGTCCTTCAGGCCGCCGGTCACCGAGACAAGGCGGAAGTCCGTCTTCGCGGCCAGTGCGCAGAGGATGCGGCCCATGAGCATGCTGGAGTTGGCGCGGCCCTTGTCGATCTCCGAGCCGGAGTGGCCTCCGATCAGTCCGCTGACGGTGACGGTCAGGATTTTTCCCTCAAAGACGGCGCGGCGGATGGGCAGCGCGCACCTGGTGAGGTTGCCGCCCGCGCAGCTGACGGTAAAAACGCCCTCGTTCTCCGAGTCGAGGTTCAGCATCAGGCGGCCCTTGAGCGGGCTCACGTCGAGATCGACCGCGCCCAGCATCCCGATCTCTTCGTCCGCGGTGAACACGGCTTCGATCCTCGGATGCGGAAGATCCTTCGCGTCGAGGATGGCCAGCACCATCGCGACGGCGATGCCGTCGTCGCCGCCGAGGGTGGTACCCTTGGCGTAGACCGTGTCGCCGTCCACCGCGAGGTCGAGACCGTCGCGGGTCATATCCTTGCCGCAGTCGGGCGCCTTCTCGCAGACCATGTCCAGATGGCCCTGGAGAATGACGGGCTCGGCGCCCTCGCAGTCGGGGGCGGCCTCCTTGATGATGATGATATTGTTCAGAGCGTCCTGATGCACCTCAAGGCCGCGCTCCTGCGCGAAACGGACGCACCAGTCGCTGATGGCCTTGGTATTCGTGGAGCCGTGCGGGATTTTCGCCAGCTCCTCAAAAAAATGGAAGACACTTCTGGGTTCCAGATGCTGAAGAACAGCCATGATAAAGACTCCTTTATTTTTTCAGCGGGTATTGCCCGTGCTTTTCACGGGAACGAAGGCGGCTTTGGGTCACCCTCCGTTGAACGCCTTGTCGTCAAACGTGATGACGGCGTAATATTTTTTGTCCTCGAACTGGATGCGGTCATTGATGAGACGCAAAAGCTCTTCCTTGCGGGCATTCATTTCAAAGGGGATCACTATGTCGAAAATCAGGTTGGTGTGGCCGGGGCCGCGCACCATGCGGAAATCGTGGATGGACATGTGCGGATCGATGCCGTGGAGCACCTGGAGCACCAGCTCGCGCATATGGTTGAGCTCGGCGTCGTCGGTGACGATTGGGTCGTAGTGGATGACCAGATGGATGTTATGGTGCTCAAGAAAATCCCGCTCGATGTCGTCGATGATGTCGTGACAGACGAGGGGGTCTTCCCGGCTGTCCATCTCGACGTGGACACTCGCGAAGCGGCGGCCGGGGCCATAGTCGTGCACCATGAGGTCGTGGATGCCGAGCACCTTGTCGTACCGGTCGATCTCGGTGGCGATCATGTGCGTGAGCTCCTCGTTGGGCGCCTCGCCGAGCAGGGGGTCGATGGTGGCTTTCGCGATGGAGACGCCGCTGTACAGGATAAACAGCGCCACAAGAAGGCCCATGTAACCGTCCACCTTAAACCCCGTCAGGCGGCCCGCGATGCAGGCGGCGAGGACGGCGGCGGTGGTGATGACGTCGTTCCGGCTGTCGGCGGCGGTGGCGATCAGGGTAGTCGAGTCGATGCGCTTGCCGAGCGAGCGGTTGAACAGCGCCATCCACAGCTTTATGAGGATGGAGAGCGTCAGCACCACGACGATGGCGGCGGAGAACTCCACAGCCTGCGGGTGGAGGATCTTGCCCACCGAGGTCTTGGCCAGCTCGAACCCGATGATGAGGATGGAGCCGGAAACGATCAGGCCGGAGAGGTACTCGATGCGGGCATGGCCGTAGGGATGTCCGGCATCGGCCGGCTTCTCGGCCAGCTTGAAGCCCAGCAGCGTAACGATGGAGCTGGAGGCATCGGAGAGGTTGTTCACGGCGTCCGCGGTAATGGAAACGCTGCCGGAGAGCGTGCCGATGATGAGCTTCGCGCCGAACAGCAGCAGATTGCAGACGATCCCCACAAAACCGGCCATCTTGCCGTAGCTCGAGCGGACGGCGGGGTTCTCGGTGTCCCGATAATTTTTGACAAAAAGACGAAGCAGCAGACCGGTCATGACATTTCCTCCCGACAGCCGGTAATGCGCCGGCGCTTCCGACGCGTTGGAAGATATTATAACTCTTTTTTCTTTTACTTTCAATTGGTTAGTTGCAGCTAAATTCGCTCAATTCCGGTGTTTTTCGCACTTTTTGTGCCCGATGAAAAGCTCCCCGCCGTTGTCCGGCGGGGAGCTTCGGTTCAGGGCTGGTCACGGGGCGGTTCGGACGGGCCGGAAGCGGGTGCCTCCGCCGCACAGGACGGGTCGCCGGGAGCGGGCGCCGCTTCGGGCGCGGCCTCTTCGGTGAACGTATCGAAGACGCTCTCCGCGCCGTATTCGGGGATGGGGCGGCCCTCCATGGCAGCCTCGAACTGGGCGCGCGACATATTGTCGTGCGCGAGCAGATACTCCGCGATCTGCACGAGCTTTTCGCGGTGCGCCTCCAGAATCTCGGTGCAGCGGCCGTAGGCCTCCTGCACCAGGTCGTGAATCTCGTCGTCGATCTCTCCGGCCACGCGCTCGGAGTAGGATTTCTGCTTCTCGTAGTCGCGGCCGATAAAGACCTCGCCGCCGTCGTCGTAGACGACCGCGCCGAGCTTTGCGCTCATGCCATATTTGGCGACCATGTCGCGGGCCGTGGAGGTGGCGCGGCTCAGGTCGCTCGAGGCGCCGGTGGAAATGTCGTCCATCTCAATCTGCTCGGCCACGCGGCCGCCCAGCAGGGCGACGATGTCCTCGAACATCTCGTTGCGCGAGGTATAGCTTCTGTCCTCGCCGGGCAGGCTGACGGTCATGCCGCCCGCGCCGCCGCGCGGCACGATGGTGATGCGGTGCACCGGGTCGTGCGTGGGCAGGTTGTACATCACGACGGCGTGGCCGGCCTCGTGGACGGCGGTGAGCCGCCGCTCGTGCGCGGAGACGACGCGGCTCTTCTTCTCGGGCCCGGCGATGACCTTCATCATCGCCTCCTCGAGGTCCGGCATGGTGAGGAAGCGGCGTGAGCCGCGCGCGGCGAGCAGCGCCGCCTCGTTGAGCAGGTTCGCAAGATCCGCGCCGGTGAATCCGGCGGTCGCACGGGCAATCACGCCGAGATCGACGTTGTCCGCGAGGGGCTTATCCCTGGAATGCACCCTCAGGATGGCCTCGCGGCCGCGGGAATCGGGCCTGCCGACAAAAATCTGCCGGTCAAAGCGGCCCGGGCGCAGCAGCGCGGGGTCGAGAATGTCCTGACGGTTGGTGGCGGCCATGACAATAACGCCCTCGTTCTTCCCGAAGCCGTCCATCTCCACGAGGAGCTGGTTGAGTGTCTGCTCGCGCTCGTCGTGTCCTCCGCCCAGGCCCGCGCCGCGTCGGCGGCCGACGGCGTCGATCTCGTCGATGAAGACGATGGAGGGCGCGGCCTTTTTGGCCTGCTCGAAGAGATCGCGGACGCGGCTCGCGCCGACGCCCACATAGAGCTCGACAAAGTCCGAGCCGGAGATAGAGAGGAACTGCACGTCCGCCTCGCCCGCGACGGCGCGGGCCAGCAGCGTCTTGCCGGTGCCCGGAGGGCCGACCAGCAGCACGCCCTTGGGGATGCGCGCGCCCATGGCGGTGAATTTTTTCGGCTCACGCAGGAAATCCACCAGCTCCTGGAGCTCCGCCTTCTCCTCGTCCGCCCCGGCGACGTCGGCGAAGGTGACCTTCTGCCGGTTCGTGTCGCCCACACGGGCATTGGCATGGCCGAAGCGGGTCATATTGTTCCCGCCGTTCGCGCGGTTCATCATAAAATACCACACGGCGACCACCAGCAGGCCGATCAGCAGATACGGCAGGACGGTCAGGATCCACGGGGTCTTGGTGTCGGGCTGGTAGTCGTACTGTTTGAGCACCCCGGAGGCATACTGCCCGCGGATCAGGCCGCCGAGATCGTTATAGAATATCGTGACGCTGGCGAGGTCATGCGTGATCTCCGTGCTCTTTTCGTAGGGCTCGCGGAGCTCCATGGTCAGGACGCCGTCCTTGATGGTGAACGACTCGACCTGTTCTTTTTCAAAGAGGGACACAACCTCGGAATATGGAACGGCCGGCTTCTCCTTCGGCTGGAGCACGGTGGAGAACACCGCCACCAGCACCAGAGCGATCAGCAGATAGAAGACGACGTTCGCCGATCGTAACTGTTTATTCAACTCGGTTCTCCTTTATGGATTGGTGTAAACTTCAGGCTTGAGCACGCCGACAAAGGGCAGGTTGCGGTAATAGTCCTCGTAATCGAGTCCGTAGCCCACGACGAACGCGCCGGGAATGGTGAAGCAGGAATAGTCCGGCGTAATGTCCACCGTGCGGCCCGAGGGCTTGTCGAGCAGCGCGCAGATTTTCAGCGAGGCGGGGCCCCGCTCGCGCAGAAGGTCGGTGATGTACTTGAGAGTGCTTCCGGAATCGAGGATGTCCTCGAGAATGACGACATGCCGCCCCGCGATGTCGTGATCGACATCCTTGCGGAAGGTCAGTTTGCCGGTCGACTGCGTGCCGCCCTCGAACGAGGTCACGCACATGAAGTCGATCTGGCAGGGGATATCGACCGCGCGGATCATGTCGGCAAAGAACGGCACCACGCCCTTGAGCACGCCGACAAAGATCGGATTCTTGCCCCGGTAGTCGTCGGCCAGCCGGCGGCCCACCTCGGCGATGCGGCTGCGGATCTCCGCCTCGCTGACGAGGACGTGCTCGATGTCGTGCATCATGTTATTGGGATCAATCATGGAATTCTTCCCCTCTCTCCTTGCGGATGGAAATGAGATATGCAGTCTCTCCGGGCCGGGCCAGAAACCGCGTGTCCCCGCCGATCCCGGCGGCGGCAGCGATCTCGCCGTTGACTTCCAGAACAGGCAGAAGGTCCCGCATGGCGGCGGGGATCTTCCTGTCAATCTGCAGGCGGGACAGTCTCTTCGCACCGCCCGGCAGGCGCATCACGTCGCCCGGGTGGCGGGGACGGAGCAGAATGCCGCCGGTCATCCGGTCGGCGCGGAGGGAAAAATGCTCCGGCGTACCCGGCGCGCCGGCAGGAAGAGGCCCCTCGCAGAAGACGCGCAGACCGGCGGCGGGCAACACGGTGCTCCCACTGAGCGGGAGGACGACCGGCGCCCACGTGGCGGCCCGCTTCTCCCGTACGAGCAGCGCCGTGCCATAGCGGCGGCAGAACTCCGCGCCGTCCGGCAGCGCGCAGCGCGCCGAGGGGCTCTCGGAGCGGAGCACGGCGAGGATCGAGCGCACATGCCCGGCCGTGGGCCGGGTCAGCCCCGCAAGCGTGAGAACCTGCGCGGCACAGCGCGCCAGCACGGGCTCCGGCGCGGCAAGCAGCGGCGCGACGCGCCAGCTGCCGTTTCCCTCAGACGAGGCCGCGAGCAGCTCCGCCGCCTGAGCGGTGAGACAGTCCTCATCGGCCCGCAAACGGGCAGCCAGGAGCGCCGTATCCGCAGTCAGGGAGGGGTTTTCCGCCCGCAGCAGCGGCACAACATGGTGACGCAGGCGGTTGCGGAGGCATCCGTCATCTGCGTTGGTCGAGTCCTCCACATGGGAGACGCCGGCCTCGACGAGGTACGCTTCGATCTCCGCGCGGGAAACGCACAGCAGCGGCCGCGCCAAGCGCCCGCGGACGGGTGGGATGCCGCTGAGGCCCCTGAGGCCGGTGCCCCGCGTAAAATTCATCAGAATGGTCTCCAGGTTGTCGTCGGCGGTGTGTGCGGTGGCCACCTTGTCCCCGGAAAGGGACAGCAGGAATTCATAGCGCAGCTCACGCGCAGCCTGCTCCGTGCTCTCGCCGGTCTCGCGGGCGCGGGCGGCGACATTGCCCCGCCCGGCGGTGAACGGAATACTCCGCTCCCGGCAAAAGTCGCGGCAGAACGCCTCGTCCCGGTCGGACTCGGCGCCGCGCAGGCCGTGATTGAAGTGGGCGGCGGAAAGGCTGATCTTCATCTCGCCGCGCAGCGAGGCAAGACAGCAGAGCATCGCCGTCGAATCCGCTCCGCCCGAAAACGCGCAGACGACCCGCTCGCCCGGGGAAAACAGCGCCTGCTCCCGGCACCAGGCAAGCACCTTATCCTTCACTGTGTTTCCACTCCCGGTCGGAGAAGGTGGTGTACTGCGGCAGCCACTGAAGTTTGACCGTTCCGGTCTCGCCGTGGCGGTTTTTCGCTATGATACATTCGGCCACGTTCTTCTCCTCGGAATTTTCGTTATAATAATCGTCGCGGTAGAGGAAGAGCACCTCGTCGGCGTCCTGCTCGATGGCGCCCGACTCGCGCAGGTCGGAGAGCATCGGGCGCTTGTCCGAGCGGCTCTCGTTCGCGCGGGAGAGCTGGCTGAGGCAGATGACGGGAACGTTAAGCTCCTTCGCCATGATTTTGAGCGCGCGGGAGATCTCCGAAACCACCTGCACGCGGTTGTCGCTCTGCCTGCCGGTACCTCCGGCGGAGGTCATGAGCTGTAAATAGTCGATGAGCACCAGCCCGAGGTTGTCGAGCCGGCGGCATTTGGCGTTCATCTCCGCGACGGTGATGGCGGGGTTGTCGTCCACGCGGATGTCGGTCTGGCTCAGCGCCGAAGAGGCGAGGCCGAGCTTGTTCCACTCGTCGTCGTCCAGGCGGCCGGTGACAAGCTTCTGGTTGTCCACAAAGCTCTCGTTGGAGAGGAGGCGCATCGCGAGCTGCTCGCGTGACATCTCGAGCGAGAAAAACGCCACGGTCTTGTCCGTGGACTTGGCGACGCTGAGCGCGATGTTCAGCGCGATGGAGGTCTTGCCCATACCGGGACGGGCGGCGATGAGAAGCAGGTCGGTCTTGTTGAGGCCGTTGATCTTCTTGTCCAGATCGCGCAGGCCCGTGGAGAGGCCGGGGATGTCCCTGCCGGACTGTGCCAGCTCGTTGAGCCGGTCGTAGACCTTTAAGAGGACGGTGCCGATATGCTCGAGCGACTCGCTGCCGCGGTCTTTTCGGAGAGCGAAAATTTTCTTTTCGGCGGCCTCAAGCACATCCGTGGCCGAGCCGATCTCCCGTCTGGCATTTTCGCCGATCTCGTCGGCGGCGTCGCTGAGGGAACGCAGCAGCGCCTTGTCGCGGACGATCTGCACATACTGCGCGACGTTCGCGGCGGTAGGCGTCACGTCCATGAGCTGGGCGAGATAGGAGACTGTGGTCTTCTCGTCGTAGACGCCCCGCTCCTTCATCTTTTCCACCAGCGTCACGGGGTCGATGATCTGAGAGAAGTTGAACATGGAATAGACGGTCTCGAAAATGTCGCGGTTCTGCGTCTGGTAAAAGTCCTCGGGGCGCAGCGTGCCGATGACGTCCGAGACGCAGCGGCTGTCGATGAGGATCGAGCCGAGCACGGCCTGCTCGGCCTCGAGCGAATAGGGCACCTGTTTGGTCAGCAGTTCTTCCATGAGTTCAACTCCTTTCCCTGGTTTTCGGCGGGGATATCCTGTCAGCCGCAGCGGCCCGGTTCGCAGACCGGTGCGGCAACCCGTCCTTCGGACCGCCCCGGAGACGGGAACGCGGTTTCCCGCGCCGCGCCTGCGGTCCTCCCCGGAAGGTCAGAATAAAAAAAGGCGGGACGCGGGCTGCGGATTCTCAGCCCTCTACAATCCTGGCGGTCAGCTCGCCGGTGATCTCGTAGCCGAGCTTGCACTTGATCTTATAGGCGCCGACGGTTTTGATCGGCTCTTCGAGCACCAGCTTGCGCTTATCGACGGCAATGCCGTACTGCTTCTCGAGCGCCTCGGAGATCTCGGCGGCCGTAACGGAGCCGAACAGCTTCCCCGCGCCGCCGCCCTTGGCGGTGACGGTCACGACGAGCTCCTTGAGCCGCGCGGCGGCCTCGACAGCCTCGGCGCGTTCGCGCGCCTGCTTCTCGGCGAGGGCCTTGTCGTTCATGCGCATGGTGTTGAGGTTGTTGGCGTTGGCCTCCATGGCCAGCTTGCGGGGCAGCAGATAGTTGCGGGCATAGCCATCGGAGGCTTCGATGCACTGGCCCTTCTTGCCCTTGCCCCGGATGTCCTGCAGCAGAATTACTTTCATGGTAAAAACTCCTTATCTTTAAACGCCGCTCTGTGAGCGGGCCTGAAATTACTCCTCGTAATACTTGTCGATGGAGGCGACGAGGTCGCGCAGCACGTCCCGCACGGGCTTGTCCTTCACCTGCGCGCCGGCCGTGGCCGCGTTGCCGCCGCCGCCGAGGGGCTCGAGGATCATCTGCACGTTGGCCTCGCCGATCGAGCGGGCCGAGACGATGATCTCCCCGCTCTCCGACGGATAGAGGACGAACGAGGTCTGGATCCCGGAGATGTTCAGCAGTTCGTCCGCCGCCTGTGCGGCGATGGTGCGGGTGGTCGGATGGTCGAGCGCGGCAATGGCGATCTCTCTGCGGTAGAGCCGCGCGGTCTGGATAATTTGGTAGCGCGCGATGGTGGCGGGAAGGTCGTTCTGGAAGAGTTTTTTCACGTCCACCGTATCCGCGCCGGTACGGCGCAGGAAAGCCGCCGCTTCAAAGGTGCGGCTGCCCGTGCGGACGGAGAAATTCTTGGTATCGAGCACGATGCCCGCAAGAAGCGCCTGCGCCTCGGCGGGCAGGATGTCCTGCGGCTCGACGGCGTACTGCAAAAGCTCCGTCACCAGTTCCGAGGCGGAGGAGACGAACGGCTCGTGCAGGTTCAGCACGACCTGCTCGATATAGTCGGCGGCGCGGCGGTGGTGATCGATGACAGCCACACGGGTGACGGACTCGAGCAGGGGCCGGAACTGCACCTGGTCGGGCCGGTTGGTGTCCACCACGATCAGCAGGCTGCGCGGGTCGGCCATGAGCAGCGCATCCTCGCCGGAGATGAAGCAGTCCTCGTACTCGGGCAGAGGCTTCAGGAGGTCGATGAGCGCGCCGGCGGAGGTCTGCTCGAGGTCGATGACGATCTTCGCCTGCCTGCCCTTCTTGCGGCAGATGCACTGGAGGCCCGCCGCCGCGCCGATGGAGTCGATGTCCGAGTTCCGGTGGCCCATGAGGAAGACGCTGCTCGACTGGGCAATGAGCTCGGAGAGGGAGCTGGCGATGACACGGGATTTGACCTTGGTGCGCCGCTCGGTCTCCTTGGTGCGCCCACCGAAGAACGAGAAATTGTAGCGATCCTTGATGACGGCCTGATCTCCGCCGCGGGAGAGGGACATCTCGATGCTCAGCGAGGCGAAATTATAGCTCTCGAGGAAATTCGCGCCGTCCTTGCCGATGCCGAGGCTGATCGTCGCGGCTACGCCGGAGGGGTTGGTGACGCCGTGGATCGTCTCGAGGATGGAGAAGCGGCCGTCGGAGAGCCTCTTGAGGTCGCGCTCCTCAAAGAGGAAGAAGTAGCGGTTGCGCTCGATCTTGCGCAGGATGCCGCTGATGCCGTCCGTCCACTCGGTGAGCTTGTTGTCGATCTGCGCGTTGAGGTTGGAGACGACGCTGTCGGGCAGGTTGCCCACCAGTTCGTCGTAGTTGTCGATGAGGATGATGGAGACCACGGGGCGGGAGTGGATATACTCGTCGCGCACCTGAAAGAGCTCGGTCATGTCCACGAGGTAGATCGAGGACAGGAAGAGGGAGGGGTCGTGCTCGTCGGAATGAATCTGGTTGCCGACGATGCGGTAACGGCGGCCGCCCAGCTCGTAGTCGGCGGGGTACTCGGTCTTGCCCTCGGCCAGCCAGCGGGCGGAAAAATTGGGCAGTACGCTTTCGATCTTCTGGCTGAAGGCGGTGGACCTGAGTCCCGTCAGGCGGGAGAACTGAGAGTTGGCCCAGAAGATCTCGTTATTGGCGATGGAGAGGATGGCCATGGGGAACGGAAGCTCGTCCTTTAAAGCCGTACCGAGGGACGCGGTCGTAGACTGCATATAGCGCAGGATCTCTTTCTTGCGCCGCGAGGCGAAGAAACGTGAGACCGCGAACAGCGCCACCGCCACGCCCAACTCGATCCCCGCCAGAAGATACTGCCCGAGAAAAACCGTCACGCCGCTGAACGCCAGCATCACGATCAGATACAGCATGGAACTCGGAGTCAGCAGCCGGGAGAGCATCTTATTCAAGGCTGTCCCACCTTTCGCGGAAATCTGCATAGAATCTAAAGTATTATACCAGATTTCCTCCACGAAAACAACTGCGCGCCGGCTGCAAAATACAATTAATCGCTGTTCCGGGAAGCGTCTCCCGCCAACCCCCGCTTTTTCGCCCCTTTCCCTCGCAGAGTGAACCGATTCCCGCTGTACGGTGCGGACGGAGCGCGCAAAAAGGCGCCGCCCGGATGGGCGGCGCCGGACCGTTTATACCTCGAACATCAGGTCGCCGTAGGTCGGAACGGGCCACATGTCCTTGTCCACCAGCAGCTCCAGCTCATCCACCGGCGCGCGCAGCGCAGCCATGGCGGGCACCACGCGGTCGTGGAACTCGCGCGCCATGCGCGGCACGTCGTCATAGGCGTTCACCTCGGCGGAGATGCGTCCGAGCTCGCCGAGCGCGCGCTTCGCGGAGGAGAGCAGCACGGAGCATTTTTGCAGCAGCTCGGTCTGCGCGCTGACGTCAGCCTCCGGGCAGGCGGTGCGGACGGCGTTGATCGAATTGGCCAGACGCGTGGTGAAGTGGATCACGGCGGGGATATAATGCTTGCCTGCCATGTGCACCATCGTCTGCGCCTCGATGTTGACCGTCTTGGAATACGTCTCGTACATAATCTCCGCGCGGGACTCGAGCTCGGGGCGTGTGAAGATGCCGAACTTCTCAAAGAGGCTCACGGTCTTCTCGGTGGTCAGCGTCGGAACGGCGTCCACCATCGAGGGCAGGTTCGGCAGGCCGCGGCGCGCCGCCTCGCGCACCCACTCGTCGGAGTAGCCGTTGCCGTTGAAGATGATGCGGCTGTGGCCGATCATATACTCGGCGATGAGGGTCTTGGCGTCGTGTTCAAAGTCGCCCGCCTTCTCGAGGAGGTCGGCCGCCTCGCAGAACGCCTCGGCGACGATCGCGTTGAGGACGGTGTTGGCATTCGCAAGGGAGTCGGACGAGCCGACCATGCGGAACTCGAACTTGTTGCCGGTGAAGGCGAAGGGTGAGGTGCGGTTGCGGTCGGTGGCATCCTTGCGGAGGACGGGCAGGGTGTTCACACCCATGTCCAGCTTGCCGCCCTTGAGGCTCGCGGCAGCCACGCCGTTGTTGACGATCTGGTCGGCGACGTTGTCGAGCTGGTCGCCGAGGAAGATGGAGACGATCGCGGGCGGGGCCTCCTGCGCGCCGAGGCGCTGGTCGTTGCCGGTGTTGGCGGCGGACTGGCGGAGGATGTCCGCGTGCTCGTCCACTGCCTTGAGGATGCACGCGAGGATCAGCAGGAACTGGAGGTTGTCGTTCGGCGAAGAACCCGGATCGAGCAGCCGCTCGCCCGTGTCGGTGGAGAGTGACCAGTTGTTGTGCTTGCCCGAGCCGTTGACGCCCGCGTAAGGCTTCTCATGCAGGAGGCAGACCAGGCCGTGCCGGGTGGCGATGCGCTTCATCGTCTCCATGGCGAGCTGGTTCTGATCCACGGCGAGGTTGGCGTCGGAGTAGATGGGGGCCATCTCGTGCTGGCCGGGGGCGACCTCGTTGTGCTGCGTGGTGGCGGTGATGCCCATTTTCCAGAGCTCGGTGTTGAGGTCTTTCATAAAGGAGCCCACGCGCTCGCGGATGACGCCGAAATACTGGTCATCGAGCTCCTGCCCCTTGGGTGCCTTCGCGCCGAACAGGGTGCGGCCGGTGTAGATGAGGTCGCGTCGGCTGAGGTACTTCTGACGGTCGATGAGGAAATACTCCTGCTCCGCGCCGACAGAGGGGATGACCTTGGTTGCGCTCGTGTTGCCGAAAAGGCGGAGGACGCGCAGCGCCTGCTCGCTGAGCGCCTGCATGGAGCGCAGGAGCGGCGTCTTGTTGTCGAGCGCCTCGCCGGTGTAGGAGATGAAGACCGTGGGGATGCAGAGGATGACGCCCGCCGCCTGTTCCTTGACAAAGGCGGGGGAGGTCATGTCCCACGCGGTGTAGCCGCGCGCGTAGTGTGTCGAGCGCAGGCCGCCGGAGGGGAAGGAGGACGCATCCGGCTCGCCCATGATGAGCTGCTTGCCGGTCAGCTTGAGGATCGTCCGCCCCGCCTGCGGCACGGTGATGAAGGAATCGTGCTTCTCGGCGGTGATGCCAGTGAGGGGCTGGAACCAGTGCGTGTAGTGCGTCGCACCCTTGGCGACAGCCCAGTCCTTCATGGCGTTGGCCACCACGTCGGCGGACGCCATGCTCAGCTGGCCGCCGGCGCGGCAGACCTGCATAACCTCGTCGAACACCTTGGGGGGGAGGCACTGCCTCATAACGGTTTCGTTGAATACGTTGGAGCCGAAGATTTCTGCTGCGTTCATTTTACCAACCTCTTTCGGACGCGTTCCATTTTGAATTGTTAATACAATACCCCATAGTATGGGTAAATGCAAGCGTTCGCATCACCAAAAACAGTCCGCTTTCGGCGTATAATTTTGGCTGTCCGGCGGAAACCTAACCGCGAGGTGTGTGCGGATGTTTATTTCCTTCCTTCGCGCGGTGATCCTGTATCTGATTCTGGTCGTCTCCGTGCGCCTGATGGGCAAGCGGCAGGTCGGCGAGCTGGAGCCGTCGGAGCTTGTCGTGGCCATCCTGATCGCCAACCTGGCCTCGGTGCCGATGCAGGACATCGGCATTCCCCTGCTCGCAGGCGTTATCCCTATTCTGACGGTGCTCTCGCTCGAACTGATTCTTTCGGTGCTCTCGCTGCGCTTTCTCAAGATCCGGCGGCTGTTCTGCGGGACGCCGATCATGCTGGTGGAAAACGGCGTCCTCAACCAGCGGAACATGCGCCGCACGCGCATCACGGTGGACGAGCTGCACCAGCACCTGCGCGCGAGCGGCGTCCTGGAGCTCACGACAGTCAAATATGCCGTGCTCGAGACGAACGGCACCATCAGCGTTCTCCCTTTCCCCAAGCACCAGCCCGCCACCGCGATGGACGCGGGCATTCAGGTGGACGACACGCAGATGCCCGTCATCGTCGTCAGCGACGGGCGCGTGCTCTCGACGCACCTGCGCGAGCTGGGCCGGGATGAGGCGTGGCTCGACCGGCAGCTGAGCGCCTACGGCTGCCGCCGGGAGGACGTCTTTCTCTTCACCGCCACGCCCGGCGGGAAAATCTATCTCGCCCGGCGAAAGGAGGCGCAGCCTTGAAATATCTCTATGTGGGCATCGCCATTCTGGCGGTCATCCTCGGTTTCTGCCTCACCACCACGTTTTTGCTCAACCGCTACACGCAGCAGTCCGCCAACTGCCTGCGCGAGGCCGACACGCTGGCCGGGCAGGGCCGCTTTCCCGAGGCCGCCGCGAAGGTTGTCCGCGCACGGGAGCTGTGGGACGGACATCGCTGCCTGTACGGCGTGATCCTGCGCCACGACGAAGCGGATGAGGTGACCTTCTCCTTCCATGCGATCGAGCGCTACGCTCAGCTCGCCGACCGGGAGGATTTCGAGGCGGACTGTGCCTCGCTCGTCGCGCGCATCGATCATGTGGCGAACATGGAAAAGCCGCTTTTTTATTATGTTTTCTGACAAAAATACGCCGCGGGACTTTCGTTCCGCGGCGTGTTGTCTATCGGGCGGCGCGGGGACGCACCGGCCAGTCGCCGGCGCGCCCGGTCAGGTTCGCCAGCAAAACGGCGCAGGCCGTGCCGCCGATCCCCCAGGCGTAGTAGGCAAGGAGCGTTCCGACCGCGCCGAGCACGGCGCCGGAGAGGAGCTTTCCCCGCGTGGTCATCGGGCCCGTCACGGGGTCCGCCCCGAGGAACGCCGCGCCGAGCAGCGTTCCTCCCCATGCGGCTACGGCGGCCGCGTCGCAGCCGGGGATGAAGAGGCCCGTGAAAAACGCGGCCAGCACCGCGCTCACGGCGACAGCCGCCGGCTCGAGCCGCCGCGCCGCAAGATAGACAGCCCCGGCCAGCAGCAGCACGGCGGAAGCCTCGCCCATCGCGCCGCCGGTGTAGCCGAAGAGGAACGTGCCGGACGCGGCCCGGAGCGGCTCCGGGCGCAGGGCCGGGATCAGCAGCAGCACCGCCCGGCCGAACGCGGCGGGGTTGAACACGTTGTGCCCCAGCCCGCCGAAGAGCGCCTTGGCGGGCACGATCGCGGCGAAGACCGCCGCGGCAGCCGCCCACCAAGGGCAGCCGGCCGGCAGCAGCAGCGCGAGCAGCAGCCCCGTGACGAGCGCGGAGCCGTCGCGCGGGTTCCCCCGCCCCGGGTACAGACGCGAGACGGCCCACTCGAGCAGCACGCAGCCCCCCGCGCACCCGGCAAGGAGCGCCAGCGCCCACCCGTGCCAGAACCAGACTGCTCCCGCCGCGGCGGGTAGAAGCGCGATCGCCGCATCCGCCATGCGGAGTGAGGCCGTGTCCGCACCGTGCAGAAACGGTGCTCGGGTCTTCTCAGCCAACGTTCGCCGCCTCCCTTCCCAGGCGCAGAATCTCCTCCATCAGCGGCCTCCCTGCGGGACAGGCGTACTCGCACGCCCCGCAGCGCAGGCACACGCTCCACGCCGCCCCGCCGCGGCGGCGTGCAGCGAGATAGGGCCGCAACTCCGCCGGGCAGACCTCTGCGCAGCGGCCGCACCGGATGCACGGCCCGGCAGGCGCGGCTTTCTGCTCGCCGGACAGCAGCGTAAAACCGCTCATCCCCTTCGTCACGGGCACGTTCCAGCACCTGAGACGGCGTCCCATCATGGGGCCGCCGAGGACGGCCTCTGTCTCATCCCGGCCGCACGCCCGCAGCACCTCCGCGACGGGCGTCCCGAGCGGGACGGAAAAAATCTTCTGCCCGGTCAGCCAGTTCACGCTGACCGTCTGGCGCACGACCGGCATTCCGTCGTACACCGCCGCCTCCATCGCCGCGGCGGAGCTGGCCCGCACCACGGCCGTGCCGCGTGAGGCGAGACTCTCCCCCGGCCTCACCGAGGCGATCAGCTCCGCGAGACGGCGCGCGTCGCCCATCGGATAGCGGTCCGGCATGACGGCCAGGCGCAGCGAGTCCCCCTTCGGGATCCACCGGGTTACGGCGCGAAGCGCCTCCTTCTGCGCGGCGGAAACGGCCAGCACGGCCGTCTCCGGCCGGAACAGGCGCAGCAGCAGCCGGAGGCCGCCGAGCACGCGCTCCGGCGCGGCGGTGAGCGCCGCGTCCTCACTCAGCGTGAACGGCTCCTGGTCGATCGCGCTGCAAATCAGCGTTCGGCACCCCCCCGCGGCCTCTTCGACGAGCGCGGAGAGCGGGCGGCCGTCCGGCTCGCGGATGCCCGCCTCGCAGAGCAGGGCGAACAGCTCCTCGCCGCTCAGCCCATCGGCCAGCGGACGGCCCGTGAGGCCGGGTGCGGGGCGTTCCTCGCCGTCGCTGTCGATCACAACGGCCGTCCAGCGTTTCCCGTCTGCGCAGACCTTCGGCGCGATGGCCGCGACCGTGCCCGAAACAGACGCGTGGAGCGGCACCGTCTCGCCTGCGCCGTCCGCGATCTTCTGTCCGAGGCCGACCCGTTCCCCCACGCGCACCAGCGGCGTCTCGCCCCACTGAAGCGGCAGGGTCACGCGGGCCGGTGCGGAAAATTCGGAAAACGGCGCGCCGACCGGGGCGCTCAGGCGCACACCGCGCTGCCAGAGCTGCATAGAATCTCCTCCCCCTGTTCTGAAGTTCCGGGCCTCATAATATAATAAACGGGACAATCTGTCCACCGGGTGCAAACGGGCGGGAAATGGGCGGGAAAGCGTTTCCCGCCCGCACCGCGCCGAAGCGCCCCGCCTCCTGACGGAACTTGCGAACGATTTCCCGGCGGACGCGGAAAAGTTGGGGCTTTACATGGTGCGAAAAACAGGGTATCCTGTAAGCAGCTGGAAACGGGAGGCAAAAACATGCTGGACAATCTGATCGTGACCATTCTGCCGCCCATCATCGCGGTGTGCGAGCTCATCGGCATTTTTGTCGTGACCTTTTCCTCTTTACAGGCGTTTTACTCCTATCTCAAGGCACTCATCACCAAGCGCCCCACGGACTTCAAGTTCCGCCTGGCGGACGGACTGGCGACGGGCCTCGAGTTCAAAATGGCGGCCGAGATTCTCAAGACCGTGCAGGTGCGCACGATCCAGGAGCTCGTCGTCCTCGGTGCGATCATCCTTCTGCGCGCGCTTCTCTCGCTGCTCATCCACTTTGAAATGAAGTCCGGGAAGCCAACGGAGCCCGGCGGAGAAGCCTGACCGCCCGCTCTCCCGGAACACACAAAAAACGCGCTCTCCCCGCCGCTCGGCCGGGGAGAGCGCAGACGGGGACGCCGCTTTCGCGGCGCCCCCGTTTTTATGATTCAACTGGCCACAACAAGGCGCACCTTGCCGCCCTCGGCCGGCGTCCTGTCGTAGTAGACGCTCAGGTTGTCGGAAAACGCACGGGCGTCGGTCAGGCTGGCGAACCACTTGCCGGTCAGCGCGTTGTAGCACTGGACGTCGGCCGAGACGCGCACGACCATCGTGCCCAGCGCGACGGTCGTGACGCCGTCGGCCGCGGTGTGGAACGCACTGCGCTTCACGCCCGTCGCCGCGGTCAGCGAGGCAATCCCGACCACGCTCTGCCCGTCCGCCGCGAACGCGACGCCGCCGGGCTTTCCCTCCCGGAAATCGTACCCGCAGACAACGCTGGCCGTTCCGCCGGGATTGGCCTGATTGAAGACCTGAATAGTATTATTTTTATAGCTCAGATCTCCCTCGCCGCCGGTCTCCGGCTCGCCCTTTTTCAGGTTGCCGTAGGTGTAGCAGTCGCCGGTCACGTTGTCAAACACCAGCGCGTCGATTCGCCCGCCGGGGTTTACCAGCGCGTAGCTGATCTTCGAGGCCGGGATGGTGTCCGCCGTCAGATCGCTCCAGGAGACCTCTTTCATGGCACTCCGGCCCGCCCGGTCGAAGAGCCTGGCGTTGCCGCTCAGCGCGACCGTGCCGACGGTGCGGGCGGAGACGCTGAGCGCGCCGGGCGCGGCAAAGGAGCCGACCTTTGTGACATAGAGCGTCCCCTTGCCGTTGGAGCCGGCTGTGACCAGCTCGCCGATGAGCGACGTGCCGGACGAGTTCGCGCCGGACACGGTCAGGCCGTTGAGGAGCTTCACCTCGGCGGTGGTGCCGTCGGACTTGGTCACGACGCCCGCGTTCTCCGCGTGCACCACCGAGTCCGCAACCGTGCCCGCCACCTGGTGATCCGCCGTCAGCAGGACGGTAATCCGGTCGCCGATTTTGAAGGAGGCCACCTCGTCCATCGCGGCAGGCATGACCTTGAGCTCGAGGCCCATGACGGTGATCTTCGCCGGACTCTCCTGGTTGGGCCAGACGTTCTCGTAGACGCCCGTCAGCTTGGCGCTGGAGACGGAGAGGATGCGGGAGACCGCATCGTAGGTGCCCACGTCGTATGCGGCGATCTCGGAGGCGGAGACCTTGCTGCCGTCTCGATAGATCGTGTAGTCCGACGCGCCGTCGAGGATGGCGTCGAACGCGCCCGCGCCGGAGCTGAGCGCGACCATTGCGCCGTCGGCTGCGCCGGTGTTGAGGAAGACGCCGCCGACCTTGCCCGCGGAGGTAAAGTAGACGGTGAGCATCATTCCCGGCGTCAGGTTCATCCACACGTCGGTATAGGTGGCGTTCCGATCGGGCGAATAGGCCGGGGTCTTATCCGGCTCGGTGATCACATATTTGTTGCCGTCGGCGTCCTTGAACCAAGCCGCCTGCGCCGAGGCGACGGTGACGGTCTTCTGGATGCCGGTGGGGACAAAGGCGGTAGCCTTGCCGTCCGAGACGGTCAGTACGCCGCGGCTCCCCACGAGGGAGGCGGGCACGAGGCCGCTGGCCGTCTTGTAGACGCCCGCGCTCGTGCCGAGCGCGCCGAGCGTGCCGTCGTCGGCCTTGGCGTTGCCGTCGGTCACGACGACGTCCTGCGTGGCGGTGCCGAGGGTGTTGTAGAACGCGCTTCCGCCCTTCTGGTCGGCCGTCAGGAGCGACACGAAGATGTGCGCCGCCTGCGCGCGCGTGAGCGCCTGTCCGGCGTTGAGACTCATGCCCCCGGTGAGGCCGACCTTGGCAGCGAGATCCAGATAGCCCTTCGGCCAGAGCATCCCCGCGTCCGCGTCGGAATAGCCGAGCATCCGCACCAGAATGGTGACAGCCTCGGCGTAGGTGATGGCGCGGTCCGGCTGGAAGGTGCCGCCCGCCATGCCGCGGATCAGCTTGGTGCCGCCGGTGCCGTCCGTTTTGACGCCGAGATCGATGCTCACGGCGAGGTTGATGTAGCCGCGCGCCCAGTGGGTGCCGCGCACGTCGGGGAAGATGGTGCGCGTGCGGTAGAGCGGCTCCTCGCTGCCGCGGCCAAGCATGACGACGGCCATCTTGCAGAACTGCGCCCGCGTGAGCGTACCGTTCGGCGAGAACCGGCCGGCCGAGGTACCCGCGACGACACCTATCATTTGCAGCACGGCGATCTCCCTTGCCGCGGAGGCGTCGGAGACGTCCGAGAACACCGGCGCGGACGCCGCGCCGGCAGGGAGCGCAACGGTCAGCACAATGGCCGCCGCGAGCAGGAACGAAATCCATTTTTTCATACTTTTTCTCCTCTCAATCCGCACGGAGCGCTTCCACCGGCTGCAGGCCCGATGCCTTGATGGCCGGATACATGCCGAAGCCGATGCCCAGCACCACCGAGAAGCCCACGGCGGCGAGCGTCAGCGGGATGCTCGGCAGCAGCGTGATCTTCAGGATGAGCTTTCCGGCGATCAGCGTTCCGAGATAGCCCAGAAGGACGCCCAGAAGGCCGCCCACGCCGCAGAGCACGGCGGCCTCGATCAGGAACTGCCCGATGATCGACTTGCGCGAGCCTCCGATGGCCTTGCGGATGCCGATCTCGCGGGTGCGCTCGGTGACGGTGACAAGCATGATATTCATAATGCCGATGCCGCCGACGAGCAGCGAGATGCCCGCGATGCCGCCGAGGACGTAGCTGAGCATCTTGTTCTGCTTGTCGCTCTGCTGCATCCAGGTGTTATCGGTCTGCACATAGTAGCTTCCGGTGTTGGAATTGATGATGCCGGAGAGAAAGCCGTTGATGCGCGTGACGGCGTCGGTGGTGGCGGAGGCGGACTTGGCCTTAACGGTGAAATCGGTCATCTGGTTGGTCTTGTTGAGCAGACGGTTCATCGTGTAAGGCACGACGCCCATGTAGTCGAGCGAGTAGTCGCTGTTGGCGTCCTTGGCGGCGTAGACGCCGACGACCGTGAAGGTCTGGCCGCCGAGGGTGATCTGCTTGCCGACGGGGTCTTCGTACTCAAAGAGATAGTCCTTCAGGCGCGCGCCGAGAACGACGACCTTTCGGTACTTCTTGACGTCCAAATACGAGATGTCACGCCCCTCGGCGATGACGAAATTGTTGCAGACCGAATACTGGTCGCTGCCGAGGTAGATCGACGGCGCGCCGACGGGGTTGTTGTCGATGGTATAGTTGTTGCAGTTCTTTGTTTTGTACTTGACTACGCCGGAGAAGCTGCCGCTGGGTGTAACGCCGTCCACATACTTCTGAAGACTCAGGCAGTAGTCGTAGAGCTGCTGCGTCACATCCTTGCCGCCCCACTGGGAGGCGGAGACGTTGATGCGGTTGGTGCCCATGGATTCGTAGTATTTTTTCATCTCGACGTTCTGGCCCTGCACCACGGAGACCATGGTCATGACCGCCGCCACACCGATGATGATGCCCAGCATCGTCAGGAACGAGCGTACCTTGTTGCTGAGAATCGACTGCATGGACATTTTAAAGGATTGTCTGATATTCATAGCTCGGCCTCCTCCCTCGGGCAGTCCTGGATGATCCGCCCGTCGGAAATGCGGACGATGCGCCTGGCCTGCGCGGCGATCTTGCTGTCGTGGGTGATGAGGATGATCGTCGTACCCTCGTCGTTGAGGCTGTGCAGGATTTCCAACACATGCTGGCCGGTTCGGGAATCGAGCGCGCCGGTCGGTTCGTCGGCCATGATGATCGGGGCCTTTGTGGCGATGGCGCGGGCCACGGCCACGCGCTGCTGCTGGCCGCCGGACATCTCGGAGGGTTTTCGGTTGGCGCGGTCGGTCAGGCCCACGCGTCCGAGCGCTTCCATCGCGGCAGAGCGGCGACGCTCGCCGTGTACGCCCTGATAGATGAGCGGCAGCTCCACGTTCTCAGCGGCGTTGAGCGCGGGGATGAGGTTGTAGCCCTGGAAGATAAAGCCGACCTCGCGGTTTCGGATCTTGGAGAGCTCCCGGTCGGAGAGGGTCATTACGTCGGTGCCGTCGAGCAGATAGTCCCCGTAGGAGGGGATGTCGAGGCAGCCGAGAATGTTCATCATCGTGGACTTGCCTGAGCCGGACGCGCCGATAATTGCCACGAACTCGCCCCGTCCGATCGTCAGACTCACGCCGTCGAGCGCGCGGACCTCGTTTTCCTCGTCCTCGTTGTAGATCTTATAGACGTCGCGCAGGTCGATGAGCGCGGACGCGGTTTCCTGTCCCATGCGCTCACCCCACCGCTACGCCGGCCATTCCGCCGCCGCCGCCGCCGCCGTCGTTCGAACTGGAGTCGCCCTGATCGGTGACATACTGGATGAAGACCGTCTGGCCCTCCTCCACACCGTCCTTGATCTCGGCGTTCGTGTCGTCGGAAAGGCCGACCGTGACGGGCACCGCATAATAGCCTGCAGGCACCTTCGTGCCGAGCGCGGAGGCGTCGAGCGCGTTCGCGGGCTTCGTATCCGCCTGTACGAACACGCAGGTGCCGGACTTGGTGTACTTCACCGCCTGTACGGGCACTGTCAGGCAGTTGTCGGACTGCGAAGCGAGCATGGAGTAGTCCACATACATGCCCGTGAGAATCGCCCCGTCGGGATTGTCCACCTGCACCACGGCCGGGAAATAGGACACGCCGTTGTCCTGCTTGCCCTGCATGCTCACGGACTGGACGGTGCCGGTGAAGGTCGAGTCGCCGTTGGTGCCGTGCTGGGTGATGTCGCAGGACATGCCCTGCTTGACGTAGGAGACGTTCATCTCGTCGATCTGTGCGTCGATCAGCATGACGGAGGTGTCCGCGATGCTGACTGCCGCCGTGCCGGACGCGGCGTCCTGGCCCGCCTCGATGCCGACGGAGACTACCGTTCCGGTGATCGGCGCGACGGCGTTGTAGTTGGCAAGAGCCTGCTGCGCCTTGGTCAGCGTGTCCTGCGCGCTCTTGAGCGAGGTGTTCAGCGTGGCGAGCTGGTCGTCGTTGCTGTCGCCCTTCATCTGGAAGAGCACCTGCCCGGCGGAGACGGAGGCATAGTCCATCAGATTCTTCGTAAGAAGCTCGCCGCCGGCCTTGGTGATGAGATCCTGCGACCTGTGATAGGCAAGCTTACCGGCCTCGTAAGGATAGATGATCTCGCCGGACGCACCGGTGAGATAAGCCGTCGCGCCCATGTCGGCGGTCAGAGTGCCGGGATTGGGCAGGGAGATGACGACCTCAAAGAGCTTCGAGCCCTCGGGGGAGATTCGGTTGACCTTGTTGATCTCCGCGATGGTGCCGGTGAGAGTGTCCATTGTGGAGGGGATCGAGACGGTCATGGACCGGCCCACGGAGAAGTTCTTCTCATAGGCGTAGCTGAAATAGAGCGGCAGCGTCATCGTGCTGTCGTCCACGAGCGTGGCGATCTTGTAGCCCGTGGAGATTGTCGCGCCGACGGCGTCCGAGACGCAGTTCATCAGCTTTCCGGAAAACGGCGCAGTCAGCGTCAGGTTGGCGTAGGAATCGTTCACGGCCTTGATCTGTTTCTGATAGTCCGCGACGGTCTTCTGCGCAGCCTCGACGGCCTTCTGCTCCTCGGCGCTGTCCACGGTGTAGAGCTTGTCGCCCTTCTTGACCGTGTCGCCCGCGGCGACGAAGACCTCCTCCACCTTGCCGCCGGCGGCGAGCGTGAGCGTCGCGGCGTCCTTCGCGCGGGTCACGCCGGAGCCGGTCACGGTGCTCTGGATGCTGCCGCGCGTAACCTGGCCGCTCCAGATGTTTTGCTTGGCTGCTTTCTTGTGGAACAGCTTGAATATGCCGAAGGCAATTCCCCCCAGCACGACAAGAACGATCAGCAGCGTGAGGATCGTCCTTACTCTCTTTTTCCGTTTCTTCGCCTTGCGGGCAGCTTCCTTGCGGGCGGTTTTTTCCTCCAGCACGGCGGTATCCATCTCTGCCATTTTGATCCTCCCTAATTCCCTGTAATCTGTATCTATTGTTCTAGTACAGACAATATATCAGCGTTCCTCAAAGAAGTCAAGCGGTCACGGTACGTCTTTCCTGACGGACGTGAAAAAAAGAAGTTTGTTCCAGCTTTGTCGGAAAAAAGCGGCATGGCAGAAGATTGCCATGCCGCTTTTTTCACAGGCTTCCGAGCACCTGCCCGATGGGGTCGCGAAAGATGAGACGGGCTTCGCTGTCGTAGGGCGTCTCGTCGCGGTTGATGAGGACGAGGCGGCGGCCGCGGAAATAACGGAGCAGGCCCGCGGCGGGATAAACGGTCAGGCTCGTGCCGCCCACGATGAGGAGGTCGGCGCGGGAAATGGCATCCGCCGCGCCCTCGACGCACTTCTCGTCGAGGCTCTCTTCATAGAGCACCACGTCGGGCTTGATGAGGCCGCCGCACCTGTCGCAAAGAGGCAGGGGCTCATGGGCACGGATGTAGTCCGGACCGAAAAATCCACGGCATTTGGTGCAGTAGTTCCGGGCCGTCGAGCCGTGCAGCTCATAGACCTTTTTGCTGCCCGCCGCCTGATGGAGTCCGTCGATGTTCTGTGTCACAACGGCGAGGAGCTTCCCTTCCCGTTCCCACTCGGCGAGCTTTCTGTGCGCGGCGTTGGGCGCCACGCCCGTCGGCAGCATCTTCGCGCGGTAGAACCGGTAGAATTCTTCCGGCTTCGAGACGAAAAAGCTGTGGCTGAGAATGGTCTCGGGCGGGTAGTCGAACTTCTGGTGATACAGGCCGTCCACGCTGCGGAAATCGGGGATGCCGCTCTCCGTCGAGACGCCCGCGCCGCCGAAAAAGACGATGCACCGGGACTCGTCAACCCATTGTCTGAGTGTTTCCAGATTTGTCATGCTGCTCCTCCTCCAATTCGCACAGGATCTTTTTATCCTCTTTGGCCGTGAAAGTCAGCTTTCCATACAGGTCCGGGCGTCGCTGGCGGGTGCGCAGAATCGCCTGCTTGCGGTGCCAGCGGGCGACCTTCGCGTGATCGCCGGAGAGGAGAATCGGCGGAACGCGCAGTCCGTGCCACTCCGCCGGGCGGGAGTACTGCGGGTACTCGAGCAGGCCGTTCCAGTGGCTCTCCTCCTCGAAGCACTCGGGGTCGGGCAGGACGCCGGGCACCATGCGCGCCACGCAGTCCGCCACAGCCATCGCCGGAATCTCGCCGCCGGTGAGCACGAAGTCGCCCAGGGAGATCTCCTCGTCCACGCATTCCTCGAGAAAGCGCTCGTCCACGCCCTCGTAGTGGCCGCAGACCAGCACCAGATTCTCGTATTGCAGCAACTCTCGCGCCTTGTGCTGCGTGAACGTCTCGCCGCAGGGGGAGAGAAATACTGTGTGCACCGGCCCGCCGGCCTCGTCGCAGACGTGGCACCAGCAGTTGTAGAGCGGATCAGCCTGCATCACCGCGCCGCGCCCGCCGCCGTAGGGGTAATCGTCCACCTGACACTGGCGGTTGACGGTATAGTCCCGGATCTGGTGGGCCTCGATGCGGATGAGGTCGCGCTCCTGTGCGCGGCCGAGGATGCTCTCGTTCATCATGTCGCCCACAGTCTCGGGGAACAGGGTCAGGATGTCAATTCTCATCGCTCGCCATCCCCTCCAGCAGCCGCACGCGGACAACGCCCGCGTCCACGTCCACCTCCTCAAGAAACTCCGAGACGGCAGGGATCAGGTACTCCCGCTCGCCGCGCACGACGTACACGTCGTTCGCGGGCAGGCTGAGCACCTCGGCGACCTTGCCGATCTCGCGGTCCTCCGCAAAAACGGGCAGGCCGATCAGATCGGCCACAAACACGCGCCCCTCGCCTGCGGCGGCGGCGTTCCGGTCGACCTTCACCACCGCGCCGCGCAGCGCGGCGGCGGCGGGCAGGTCGTCCACGCCTCGGAGCTTCAGGAGCACCTGGCTCTTGTGGACGCGCGCGGATTCCACCGCGACGGGTTTTCCGCCGAGGTAACAGGTGGAAAACCGCGTCAGGAACGCGGGGCCGTCGGCCCAGGGGTCGACCTTCACCTCGCCGCGCACACCGTGGGTCCCCACGATCACGCCGGCCTCCAGATATTGTTGTTTCATGCTACCTCCCACAGGCGATTCCACTTCCATACGGGGGCAAACGGCGGTTTGCCCCAATATGGAAATATGCGTGGCGCAAAGCACGCCACGCACACCCATCAGTCGACGATTTCCACGGAGACCTTCCGTCCGGTGCGCTGGGCAACGGACTTGATAATCGTGCGGATCTCCTTGGCGATGCGTCCCTGACGCCCGATGACCTTGCCCATATCCTCGGGCGCGACGCGAAGCTCAAGGACGGTCGTTTCGCCCTCGACTTCCGTGACGGTCACAGCGTCCGGATGATCGACCAGATTCTTTGCCATGTAGAGCAAGAGTTCCTTCATCGTGATTTTCTCCTTTGGTGCGCTTACAGAGCGCCGGCCTTCTTCAGAAGCGCTTTCACGGTGTCGGTGGGCTGAGCGCCGTTTTTGATCCACGTCTGGGCCTTCTCCACGTCCACCTCGACGGTGGCGGGATCGGTCAGGGGGACATAAGTGCCGATCTCCTCGATGCAGCGGCCGTCGCGCGGGAAACGGGAGTCCGCGACCACGATGCGGTAAAACGGATTCTTTTTGGCACCCATTCTGCGAAGTCTGATCTTAACCATGGGTTTTCACCTCCATAAAATAATTCATTCAACGTCTATCGAAAACTGCACAGCAGATTTCCGCGTCACATTCCCGGCATCCCGGGGAAACCGCCCATGCCGCCGAATTTTCCCATCTTGCCCATGCGCTTCATCTTCTTCGCCGCGCCGGGGCCGGAAAACTGCCGCATCATCAGCTGCATGGACTCGAACTGCTTGAGAAGGCGGTTGATCTCCTCCACCTTCACGCCCGCGCCCGCCGCGACACGGCGCTTGCGCCCGTGGTTGAGGCAGGAGGGATTCTCGCGCTCGTAGGGGGTCATGGAGAGGATGATGGCCTCGGTGCGGCTCATCGCCTTCTCGTCGATGGTGGCGTTCTGCAGCGCCGAGGCGTTCACGCCGGGCATCATGCCCAGAACGTCCTGCAGAGAACCCATGCCCTTGAGCTGGACAAGCTGGTCATAAAAGTCGGCCAGCGTGAATTTGTTAGTCTTGAGCTTGGCCTCAAGCTCGGCGGCCTTCTTCTCGTCGAACGCCTGCTCGGCCTTTTCGATCAGGGTGAGCATATCGCCCATGCCGAGAATGCGCGAGGCCATGCGGCCGGGATGAAAGGGCTCGATCTGGTCGAGCTTCTCGCCGGTGCCGATAAACTTGATCGGCTTGCCCGTCACGGCGCGGACGGAAAGCGCCGCGCCGCCTCTGGCGTCGCCGTCTAGCTTGGAGAGCATCACGCCGTCGATGTCGAGCCACTCGTTGAAGCTCTGCGCGGCGTTCACGGCGTCCTGGCCGGTCATCGCGTCCACCACGAGCAGGATCTCCGTGGGGTTCACGGCAGCCTTGACGGCCTTGAGCTCCTCCATCAGCGCCTCGTCCACATGGAGGCGGCCGGCGGTGTCGAGGAAGACCATGTCGTTGCCGTGCCTGTCGGCGTAGGTCACGGCGGCCTTGGCGATCTCCACGGGGTCGGTCTGGCCCATCTGGAAGACGGGGATGCCGAGCTTCTCGCCGACGACCTGAAGCTGCTTGATGGCGGCGGGACGGTAGATGTCGCACGCGGCGAGCAGCGGGGTCTTGCCCTGCTTTTTCATGAGGCCGGCGAGCTTGGCGCCGTTGGTGGTCTTGCCGGCGCCCTGAAGGCCCACGAGCATTACGACCGTGGGCGGTCTGGAGGAAATTTTGAGCTTCTGGTTTTCGCTGCCCATCAGGCGGGTCAGCTCTTCGTTGACGATCTTGATGATCATCTGCGCGGGAGTCAGGCTCTCGAGCACGTCCGCGCCGACGGCCCGGTCGGTGACGTTCTTCACAAAGTCCTTGACGACCTTGTAGCTCACGTCGGCCTCGAGGAGGGCCAGGCGGATCTCGCGCATGGCCTCTTTCACGTCGGACTCGCTGAGACGGCCCTTGCCGCGGAGCTTTTTGAACGCGGCGGAGAGCTTCTCGGTCAGGCCTTCAAATGCCATAGTGTTACTCCTTTATCAAATCGGCTGCGGCACGGACGAGCGCGGCAAGACGCCGATCTTCCGCGGCGCCGCGGGCCTCGAGCCCGTCGGCCGCCTGCGCGAGCAGCCCAAGCGCCTGGCGCGCCCGGACGGCGCGGGCCGCGCAGCCCGTCTTTTCCTCGTAATTCTGAAGGATCGCCTCGGTGCGGGCGAGAGAGTCGTGCACGCCCTGACGGCTGATGCCCTCGTTCTCCGCGATCTCCGCGAGCGAGAGATCCTGGTTGCAGTACTGGTCGAAGCAGGCGCGCTGCTTTTCGGTCAGCAGGTCGCCGTAGCAGTCGAACAGGAGCGTCATGGCAAAGGAATCGGTTTTCATGGCGGCCTCCCGGAAAGGGATTTTACTTGACAGCCTGTTCAGTATAGCAGACGTTCCCTCCGTTGTCAAGAGAAAAACCTTGACAGTCAAGGTTTGGGCAAAATCAGGCGGATTTCCTGTCGATAAACCGCATTTACAAGGCCGTCGAATTATGTTAACATGGAGCGGAATATCAAATTGCGCATGGGAGGCTCTTCATGAAACGCATCGTACATCGTTCCCTCGCGCTGCTTCTGGTTCTCGCGCTGCTGGCCACGGCTGCCGGCGCGGCGAGCCTGGGCAGCATGCTCCGGCAGGACACGCTGGAGCTGTCCGACACGGCCGCGCTGACGCACGGCGTTCTTTACCAATCCTCGATCTCCGCCCGCCAGACGGAGAACGTCGTCACCTATCAGCCCGGCTCGGCGGCTCATCCCGTGGTGGCCTTCGGCTCCACGCTCTTCGGACGCAGCACCCTCAGCCATGTGGCAAGCTATCTCGCCGCACAGGGCAAGAACACGCTCTTCGGCATGAACGCCAGCTTCTTCGACCTCGAGACCGGCATTCCCTACGGCTGCGAGATCACCGACGGCATTCTCCGCACCAGCGGCAACGTCCAGTCGGTCGGCTTCCGGGCCGACGGCACAGCCGTCATCGGCCAGCCGGGCCTGTCACTGAGCATCTCCTATCCGGGCGGCGGCACGTCGCTCACGCACTACAACAAGGCCCTCACCACCACCAACGGCATCGTACTCTACTCCCGCGACTACGATACGAAGACGAAGAACACCGTCTCCGCCTACAATATCGTTCTCAAGCCCTCCGCCGACACGCTCAAGCCGGACGGCTCGATCACCGCCATGGTCGTTTCGGTCGCCGCGGATACCGCCTCATGCGACATCCCCGAGGGCGAGATGGTGCTCTCGATGGCCACCGATTCCATCTATTCCAGTACCCTTGCCAACCGCCTCAAGCCCCTCGCGGCAGGCGACGTCCTCACGATCAGCAGTACGATTTCCGACGAGTGGAAGGATGTGGTATACGCCTGCGGCGGCGATGATCTGCTCGTGCGCGGCGGCACGGCACAGTCGGACTTCACGCTTGACTCCGCGGACAACCGTACCAGCCGCACGGCTGTTGGCCTCAAGTCTGACGGCACCGTGGTCTTCTACACGGTGGACGGCCTCCAGGACGGTTATTCCGTCGGTCTCCGTCTCCCGGAGCTGGCCGAACGCATGACCGAGCTCGGCTGCGTGACCGCGCTGAACCTCGACGGCGGCGGCTCCACCACGCTCGCCGCGCGTTATCCCGGCTACTCCACCTTCGCCACGGTCAACCAGCCCTCCGACGGCGCGCCGCGCAAGTGCGCCAACTTCATCTTTCTTGTGACCGACTCCACCGCCGCGGGCGAGGCGGCCTCGCTGCACCTGTACCCCTATGACGCGGCAGTGCTCTGCGGTTCGTCCCAGCAGCTCACCGTCAGGGCCGCCGACGCAAACGGCAACGCAGCCGCCGTGCCGACCGATCTCACCTATTCGGCGTCAGGCGGAACGGTGTCCCCCTCCGGCATCTTCACCGCCGGAGCCGACTCGGTCACAGCCGCCGTCACGGTGGCCTCCTCCTCCGGCCTGACGGGCACGCGGAGCATCCATGTGGTGAAGACGCCCTCATCCATCACGGTGAAGAACGAGTCCACCGGCAAGGCGGTTTCCTCCCTCTCCGTCGCCTCGGGCAGGAGCGTGGCGCTGACCGGCTCCGCCGTTTACCTCGGCTACGAGCTCGCCTCGCAGGACACGGCCTACGCCTGGGCCGTCACCCCGGCGCTGGGCAAGATCGACGCGACCGGCAAATTCACCGCCGCGGAGACATATTCCACGCTTACCGGCACGATCACCTGCTCCGCGGGTGGAAGGACGGTCTCCGTCCCCGTCACCGTCGGCGCGGCCGCGCCGACGGGCGGCGCGATCCTGGGCTTTGAGGCCGGCGAGACCGCCGTCTCCTCCGGCACGGGCGCGGCCGCCTCGGTCAACACCGCCCACGCTTATGTCCGCTACGGCGCGCGCAGCCTGAGGATCGGCTACGATCTCTCGAAGGCCGCCGTCTCCGGCTCATCCAAGCGGCAGGCGGCCGTTACGCTCTCGCAGGCACTCCCGGACGGGTGCGACACGGTCGGCCTCTGGGTCTTCGGCGACGGCTCCGGCAACCATCTCTCCGTCCGTTTCAGCGACGGGACGACGGAAACCTCCAAATGGATTGCGCAGCTCAACTTCTCCGGCTGGAAATACGTTCTCGCCGACATTCCCACCGGTGCGACCGGCGTGACCGGCTTCACCGTCACCGAAAACGACAACTCGCCCTCCGCCGGGACGATCTACCTTGACCAGCTCGTCGCCGCCTCGGGCAAGCTCTCCGACACGACGCCGCCCTCCGTCGCCGCGTCCCTCTCCGGCACGACCGTATCCGTCACCGTCACGGACGGCGGCAGCGGCGTCGGCTCCGTCGCCGCCACGGTGGACGGAGCGACGCAGACCGCCGCCTTCGTCGGCGGCAAGGGCTCCTTGACCGTCCCCGCCGACGGCGCGGCCCACCGCGTGCAGATCACCGCGTCCGACGCCTGCGGCAACCTGACGTCAAGATCCGTCGCCGTCTCGGGCGTTCTGAGCAATCCGTTCTTCGACCTGAACGACCACTGGTCGCGCGTCTATGTGGACTATTGCAGCCGCGAGGGGCTCCTCTCCGGCAGCAAGGACGCCTCCGGCAATCTTCTCTACCGTCCGGACGACCCGATGACCCGGCAGGAATTTGCCGCGGCCGTCGTCCGCTTCCTCGGCATCGACGCGGACGCCTACGCCTCCACAGCCCTTCCGTTCGCCGACAGCGCGAAGATCGCCTCCTGGGCCGTCGGGCCGATGAAGGCCGCCTACGCGCTCGGCCTCGTCACCGGCTCGCGCGACGGCGGCAAGCTCTGGGCCAACCCCGCCTCGACCGTCACCCGGCAGGAAGCCATGGCCATTCTCGGCCGCACGCAGGCGCGCGGCTATCAGGAGGACAGCCTCGCCGCCTTCTCGGACGCCGCCTCCGTCGCCTCGTGGGCGCGCAGCGACATCGCCGCGATGGTCACGCGCGGCGTCATCGCCGGCACGGGCGGGAATCTGAACCCGAACGGCTCCGTCACCCGCGCGCAGGTCGCGAAAATGCTGTACAGTCTCTATTAAATAAATTAACGGACGCGCTGCCGTATTCCGGCAGCGCGTCCGTCCCTTCTTTGGGGAAAGCGCGCATCGGTGCCCCGGGGATCTGGCCGCGAAAACCGCAGGCCCGCGGGCGCCCTCTTCTCATAAGGCGGCAAGAAAGCAGGGAGAAAGCGACGCTTTCTCCCTGCTTCGGTGTAAGAGAGTTATTCCCGCGCCGCTCTGGCGGCGACTTTGGTCTGTTTTTTGGCTTCCCATTTATTGACGCAGATGGCACACGCGGCGTCACCCATGATGTTCAGGCCCGTGCGGCCCATGTCGAACAGGCGGTCAATGCCGTAGATCAGGCCGATGTAGGTCGGGTCAATGTTGACTGCCTGCAGCACCATAGCCAGCATGATCATGCCCGCGCCGGAGGTACCCGCCGTGCCGATGGAGGCGAGCGTGGCCGTAACGACGATCAGGATCATCTGGGCAGCCGTCAGATGCATGCCCATGCAGCTGGCGATGAACACGGTGGCCACACACTGATAGATGGCGGTGCCGTCCATGTTGACCGTCGCGCCTAGGGGCAGAACGAAGGAGGAAATATCCTCTTGGACGTCCATCTTGTCGCAGCACTCCTTGGTAATCGGCAGCGTGGCGATGGACGAGGTGGAGGAAAACGCGAACAGGAACGCCGGCATGATGCCCTTAAAGAATCTCATCGGGCTGAAGTTCGCGAAAATCTTTACCGAGAGGGAATAGGCGATGATACCATGCAGAATATATCCGATATAGGCGGCGGCCAGGACGATGGCGAGCGAGGTGAGGATCTTCGGTCCCTGGCTCGCGACGACCCATGTCATCAGGCAGAACACGCCGATCGGGGAAACATTGATGATGAACATCATGACCTTCATGATGACCGCGTAGAACGAGGAAACGATGTCGGAAGCCAGCTTGCCCTTCTCGCCGGCAACGAGGATGCCCGCGCCGAAGAACAGGGCGATCACAATGACCTGCAGCATGGTGGCCTTGGTCAGCGCATCCCAGAGGTTGCTTGGGAAGATGTTGACGAGGGTGTCCATGAAGTTGCTGGTCGCGGAGGCATCGTAGGCGTCTGCTTTGGCCATCTGCAGCGTCGGGAACGCGGGACGGAAGATCTCGGCGATGATAAGACCGATGATGCAGGCCAGCATGGTCGTCACGAGGAAGTAGGCCACGGTCTTCCAGCCGATTGCACCGACCTTTTTGATGTCCTTCATGGAGACCATGCCGTCGATGATGGACAGCAGGACCACGGGAACGACCACAAATTTCAGCAGGTTAATAAAAATGGTGCCGAACGGTTTGATGTATGCGGTGGTGAAAACCCCGGCAGCCTTGGCGCCCATGGCCGCCCAAAGAATGGCGCCGACCGCAATGCCTGCCAACATGGCGATGCCGATCCACGTCGCGAGTGATAGTTTCTTCTTCATGCGCATTTCACCTCATGACCTTTCCTGTAATCTCCCCTGCCTTTTCGGGGACATTACAATTATAAACGAATTTTTTGCGAATTCAAGGTCATTTTGTATCATTTGCACAATCTCAATAAAAATATTTCCTTTTTTACAGTAGATCTGCCAGTACGCGCAAAGCCAGCAGCACCAGTGCCGCAACCACCACCGGGCGGACGATCTTCGCGCCGTTTTTGATGGTCAGGCCCGCGCCGAAGTAGTGCCCGGCGAAGGAGGCGGCCGTGGCGATCAGGCCGAGCGTCCAGAAGACCTTGCCGTACAGCGCGGCCGTGACGAGCGAGCCGAGTCCGGAGGCCAGGTTGACGGCCTTGGCGTTGCCGGATGCCGTGCGGACGTCCATCCGGGCGAGATTGGTGTAGACGAGCAGGAGGAACGTGCCGGTACCCGGGCCGTAAAAGCCGTCGTAGGTACCGATGAGCAGCGACGCGCCGAGCACGATGACCGTCTGACGGCCCCGGCCGATGTCGCCGGGCGTCTCGGGGAAGCTTCTCTTGCGCAGCACCGCCACGGCCACCACCGGCAGTACCGCCAGCAGCAGGTACTGAAGGTACTTTCCCGCGATGAGGAGCTGAAGCCGCGTGCCCGCCGAGCTGCCGGCCATCGCCAGCACCACGGAGGGGACGGCGAGGCTCCAGTCAATGTAGCCGTTTTTGATATAGCGGCCTGTCGAGGCGATCGAGCCGAGGGAGGCGGAAACCTTGTTGGTGCCCAGCGCCATGTGCATGGGCAGGCCGGCCAGCAGGTAGGTCGGCAAGGAGATGATGCCTCCGCCGCCCGCGATGGCGTCCAGAAAGGACGCGAGGAACACGCCCACGCAGGCGATCAGAACCATGGACCAGGTAAGAGACATGTTGTTTCCCCCATCTTGCCGCCATCTTACTGTACGGTGTTTTTCCTTCCGGCCGCGCCGGTCTCCAGCTCTCCCGAGGAGAGCGCGTCGAGGAGCTTGGCCACGCCGTCGCGCTCATTGGTGTCGGCGATGATGTCCGCCTTCTCCTTCAGCTCCGTCAGGCCGTTGCCCATGACGGCGCTTTGCCCGGCGTACTCGAGCATCCCGAGGTCGTTCAGGCTGTCGCCCACGGCGAGGATCTCGCGCCGGTCGAGCCGCAGATACTCCGCCAGGCGCCGCAGCCCTGCGCCCTTGTCCACATGCCGCGCCATGACCTCGAGGTCGTAGTCGTCGGACGTGCACACCGAGAGCGGCAGCGCCTTCGCCGCGTCCCATGCGCGGTCGCGCTCGTCATGGTCGCGGAAATACATATGGATCTTCGTGGCGGGCCGGTCGAGCGAGGCGAGCCAGCCGCCGAAGTTCTCCACCGGCGTGCGGCTGCCGCGGGGAGGCGGGTTGTGCGTGGCGGCGAGGTAGTAGCCGATGTTGGCGACCTTCTCCGCCTCGGCGTAGATCTTGCCGCCGAGGAAGACCTCGAAAATGAGGTCGAAGCCGCGCAGCGTCTCCCACGCGAGGCGCAGCTCCCCCGGCCCGAGCGGGTCGAGGCACAGCTCGCGCCCGCTGCGGCAGTCGATGACGCTCGCGCCGGTGCAGGCAACGGCGTAGTGTATGTCGGGCAGGGTGCGCAGCATGGAGGCAAACTCGCCATAGTCGCGGCCCGTGGAGAAGGCCACCTCGATGCCGTGCCGCGCCGCGCGCGCCACCGCCCGGACTGTGTTCTCCGTGATCGTCTTCTTCCCGGTCAGAAGCGTGCCGTCCAGATCGACAGCCACCAGTTTAATCGCCATTCGTCACTCTTCCTTACCTTAACAATTCTATTTATTGTACCATGCCGCACGCCGCACGACAAGAATCCATTCCGACTTCCGCCGTAGAATCGGTGTTTACAAATTATTCTTTTTTTGTGCGTTTTCGTGTGTTATAATAGAATGAATTATGCAGATAAGCTAATCATACACTCACTTCCTGGAAAGGTAATTTTGCGATATGAACGTTCTTGATAAGATCTTCGGCACGCACTCCGAGCGCGAGCTCAAGCGTCTTCGTCCCACGGTGGATAAGGTCATGGACCTCGAGCCCGAATTCAAAAAACTTACCGACGAGGCCCTGCGGGCCAAGACGGACGAGTTCAAGACCCGCCTCGCCGCCGGCGAGACGCTCGACGACCTCCTGCCCGAGGCGTTTGCCGCCGTCCGCGAGGCGGCCGCGCGCGTGCTGGGCATGCGGCCCTACCGCGTACAGGTCATCGGCGGCATCGTGCTCCACCAGGGCCGCATCGCCGAGATGAAGACCGGCGAAGGCAAGACCCTCGTCGCCATCCTCCCCGCCTACCTCAACGCCCTCGCCGGCCAGGGCGTCCACATCGTCACCGTGAACGACTACCTCGCCAAGCGCGACTCCGAGTGGATGGGCAAGGTCTACCGCTTCATGGGTCTGGACGTCGGCCTCATCATCCACGACCGCACGCCCGACCAGCGCCGCGCGGCCTATAACGCCGACATCACCTACTGCACCAACAACGAGCTCGGCTTCGACTACCTGCGCGACAACATGGCCATCTACAAGCAGGAAATGGTGCAGCGCGGCCACTCCTTCGCCATCGTGGACGAGGTGGACTCCATCCTCATCGACGAGGCGCGCACGCCGCTCATCATTTCCGGTCAGGGCGAGGATTCCACGCAGCTCTACGCGATGGCCGATTCCCTGGTCTCGCGCATGAGCAAGCGCGTGTTCACCAAGACCGACGAAAAGGAAGTCCAGGACGACTACGACTGCGACTATATCGTCGATGAGACGGAAAAAGCCGTCTCCCTCACCGCGAAGGGCATCAAAAAGGCCGAGGAGTTTTTCCACCTCGAGAACCTCGCCGACGCCGAAAACGCCACCATCTCCCACCACATCAACCAGGCCATGAAGGCGCGCGGCCTCATGAAGCGGGACATCGACTACGTCGTCAAGGACGGCGAGGTCATCATCGTGGACGAGTTCACCGGCCGCCTGATGTACGGCCGCCGCTACAACGAGGGCCTGCATCAGGCCATCGAGGCCAAGGAGAACGTGAACGTCGCGAGCGAGAGCAAGACGCTCGCCACCATCACCTTCCAGAACTTCTTCCGCCTGTACGATAAGCTCTCCGGCATGACCGGCACCGCCCTCACCGAGCAGGAGGAATTCAGCACCATCTACGCGCTCGACGTCGTGGAGATTCCCACCAACGAGCCCGTTATCCGCATCGACAACCCCGACGCGGTCTACAAGACCGAGGAGGGCAAGTTCCGCGCGGTCATTCGGCAGATCAAGGAATGTCACGCCAAGGGCCAGCCCGCGCTGGTGGGCACCATCTCCATCGAGCGCTCCGAGCTGCTCTCCTCGCTGCTGAAGAAGGAGAACATCCCCCACACCGTTCTCAACGCCAAGCACCATGAGAAAGAGGCAGAGATCGTCGCCCAGGCCGGCAAGCTCGGCGCCGTAACCATCGCCACGAACATGGCCGGCCGCGGCACCGACATCGTCCTCGGCGGCAACCCCGAGTATATGGCCAAGAGCGAGCTGCGCAAGGGCGGCATGAGCGAGGAGCTCCTCGCCGAATGCACCTCCTTCGCCGAGACGAAAGATCCCGAGGTCCTCGCCGCGCGCGAATCCTATCAGGAGGCCTACACACGCCGCAAGGAGGAGACCGCCGCCGAGTCCGAGCAGGTGCGCCGCGCGGGCGGCCTGTTCATCGTCGGCACCGAGCGCCATGAGTCGCGCCGGATCGACAACCAGCTGCGCGGCCGTTCCGGCCGGCAGGGCGATCCGGGCGAGACGCGCTTCTATATCTCCCTCGAAGACGACATCATGCGTCTCTTCGGCGGCGACCGCATGGACCGCGTGCGTTCCATGATGGACTCCATGGGCATCGACGACGACATGCCCATTGACGCGAAGATTCTTTCCGGCGCGATTGAGAACGCGCAGAAGACCGTTGAAAGCCGCAACTTCCAGGTTCGTAAAAACGTCCTCGAATACGACGATGTCATGAACACCCAGCGCAAGGTCATCTACGAGCAGCGTCAGCAGGTGCTCGACGGCTGCGACCTGCACGCGAACATGCAGGCCATGCTCAGGTTCGTTGTGGACGCGCAGGTTGGCACCGTGCTCGCCGAGACCGGCTACCTCTCCGACCGCGAGCAGCTCAACAGACTGGTCGGTCACTTTGAAGGCGTCTTCTTCCCGAAGGGCGCCTATTCCGTCACCGACGAGCAACTCCAGTCCCTGAACAAGGAAGACCTCGAGCGCGATCTCTTTGCCCTGTGCGAGAAGACCTACGCCGCCAAGGAGGAGCAGTTCACCCCCCCTGTCATGCGGGAGGTGGAGCGCATCATCACGCTGCGCGTGGTGGACGAATACTGGATGGATCACATCGACGCGATGAGCGATCTCCGCCAGGGCATCACCCTGCGCGCTTACGGCCAGGCCGACCCGGTCGTGGAGTACAAGCGCGAGGGCTACGAGATGTTCGAGGCCATGATCAACGCCATTCGCGAGGAGACCGTCCGCCGCCTCTTTGCCGTGCGCCTCAAGACAAACGAGGAGCTCAAGCGCGAAAAGGTCGCCAAGATCACCTACGAGGGCGGCGGCGACAAGACCGTCAAGCGCCAGCCCGTCTTCAAGAAGGCCAAGGTCGGCCGTAACGATCCGTGCCCCTGCGGCAGCGGCAAGAAGTACAAGAACTGCTGCCTCGACAAGGACCTGAATTCATGAGCTTTGAAACCGTCCGCGCCGACGCGCTGGAATATCTGCGCTCGGACACGCTCGATACCGTCCACTGCTTCTCCACCCGCCTCGGCGGTGTGAGCGAGGGACATCTCGCCTCGCTCAACCTCGGCATCCACCGGGGCGACCGGCCCCGCAGCGTGCTGGAGAACTACCGCCGCCTCGGCGCTGCCGCAGGCTTCGGCCTGCACGATCTGGCCTTCACGCGCCAGACGCACAGCGACGTCGTTCGCACCGTCACGCGCGCCGACCGGGGCCGCGGTCTCTTCTTCCCCGTCGCGGGGGAGTGCGACGCGCTCATCACCCGCGAGCGCGGCGTTGCGCTGGCCGTCTTCTCCGCCGACTGCGGCACGGTCCTGCTCTACGATCCGGCCGTTCCGGCGATCGGCGCCGTTCACGCCGGATGGCGCGGCACCGCGCTTGGCATCGTAAAAAGAGCTGCGGACGCCATGCGGGAGCAGTTCGGCTGCGACCCGAAGAACATCCGCGCGGCCCTCGGGCCGTGCATCTCCCGCTGCTGCTTCGAGACCGACCGGGACGTGCCCGATGCGATGCTCGCCGCGCTCGGCACGGACGCGCTGGACGCGATCGAGCGGGACGGGGAGAAATTCCATGTGGATTTGAAGCTGCTCAACGCCGTCTGGCTCCGTCGGGCGGGCGTAGAGCGGATCGACGTGTGCCCGGAGTGTACCTGCTGCCGGCCCGACCGCTTCTGGTCGCACCGGAAGGCCGGAGAACGGCGCGGCAGTCTCGCCGCGATCATCGAGCTGCCGGAGCGCCCGTAAAAAGGAGATTCGCCGTGAAACACCGCCTTGCGTCGCTTCTCGCGGGGCTTTTGGCCCTGCTGCTTCTGGCCGGCTGCGCCGGAACGAGGGACGTGGCCCAGTCCACGCTGATGCCGCCCGAGACGACGGCCCGCGAGGCTGAACGTACCGCCTCGGCCGGGACCGCCCGGACACTGAAGCTGCCCGTATCTCCCACGGGGGGCATCAATCCCTTCACCTGCACCGATCTCACGAACCGCACGCTGCTCTCGCTTCTCTATGAGAGCCTGTTCCGCGTCACGTCCGACTTCCGGGCCGTGCCGTACCTCTGCGGGAGCTACACCGCCTCCGGTGACGGCAGAACGCACACCATCCTCCTGAAATCCGGCGTCACCTTCTCGGACGGCTCCGCGATGACCGCGGCCGACGCGGCCGCCTCGCTGAAGGCCGCCATGGGCAGCCCGTTTTACGGCAGCCGCCTCTCCCATGTGACAAATATTTCCGCCTCGGGCAACACCCTCACACTCACCACCGACTCGGCCTGCGGCAGCCTCGCGCGCCTGCTCGACATCCCCATCGTCAAGTCCGGCACCGAGTCGGCCGCGGCGCCCGTGGGCTCCGGCCCCTATGTACCGGACCTCGGCAGCCTGCGCCTGACGCGCAGCGCCCGCTGGTGGCAGACCGGCAAGCCGCCCGTCGGTCAGAGCACCGTCGCACTCGTCTCGGAGAAGACGCCCGGCGGCACACGGGACGATTTTGAACTCGGCACGGTCAGCCTCGTCTGCGCCGACCCCAACGCGGGCTCCTCCGTGGTCTACCACTCCGACTTTGAGCTCTGGAGCAACAACACCACCGTCATGCAGTACATCGGCTTCAACCTGCAAAGCCCCGTCTTCGTCTATTCCTCCATCCGCGCCGCCGTCACCCGGGCCATCGACCGGGACGCCGTAGTGTCGGGCAGCGCGGGCGGCTTCGCCGTGGCGGCGTCGCTCCCGGTCTCCCCCTACGCGCCGGAGTACGACGCAGGCCTCGCCTCCCAGTATGCATACAGCGAAAGCGCCTTCGCCTCCGCCATGACCGCCTCCGAGGTGCGGGACATGAACGGCGACGGTGTGCTCGACGTCTATACCGACACCGGCTCGCTGCCCCTCTCGGGCAGGATGATCGTCAGCAGCGCCTCCCAGCAGCGCGTCTCCGCCGCGCGCGCGGTGGCCGCGCAGCTCAACAAGCTCGGCTTCGCCGTCACCGTGACGCCCCTCGCCCCGGCCGCCTACACCGCCGCGCTCCAAAAAGGCGAGTACGACCTCTACTACGGGGAGACCCGCCTCTCGCCGGACTTTGACCTCTCGCCGTTCTTCTCGGCGTCCGGCTCGCTGAGCTTCGGCGGGATCGCCGATCAGACGCTGGAGCTGCTGTGCACGAAAATGCGTGAAAATTCCGGCAACGCCTACGCGCTCTACCAGAAAGTCATGGAGCGCGGGCTCCTCTGCCCTGTACTCTTCAAAACCTACGCGATCTACTCCGCGCGCGGCGCGGTCAGCGGTCTCGCGCCGTGTCTGGACTGCGTGTTCTCCCCCGCCGCTCTGAGCGATCAGGCGGAGAAGAGCCCGTCCGCGCCGGAAACGACCGCCGCGCAGTCCGCCGCTTCGGAAACGTCCTCCCCAGAGGCTTCCTCCCCGCAGACTTCCTCCCCGGAAACGACGGCCGCCCCGTGAAGCGCACGGCGACATTACACTCTTTCAGGAGGTTTCTTCTCATGAACGTCATAATTCAAGCCATAAAAACCCGGCGAAGCTGCCGCAGCTTCCGCTCCGAGCAGCTCCGCGAAGAGGATCTCGCGCAGATCCTCGACGCGGGCACCTGGGCCGCGTCCGGCATGGGCCGCCAGCCAGCGGTCATGGTGGCCGTGCAGGACCCCGAGACGCGCGAGACGCTCCGCCGCATGAACGCCGCCGTGCTGGGCAATCCCACCGCCGACCCGTTTTACGGCGCACCGACCATCGTGGTCGTGCTGGCCGACACGGGTGCCTCCACCGCCGTGGAGGACGGCAGCCTCGTGATGGGCAACCTGCTCCTCGCGGCCAGCTCTCTCGGCGTGGGCTCGTGCTGGATTCACCGGGCGCACGAGGAGTTCGAGAGCGCGGAGGGCAAGGCTCTTCTGAAAAAATGGGGCCTGACCGGATCCTACCGGGGCGTAGGCCACTGCGCGCTCGGCTACCCCGCCGCCGCGGCCGCCGCGCCCAAGCCGCGCAAGGCCGACTATATCGTCCGCGTTTGACAAATCTCTTGCGTTTTTCCGCCGGGCGGGGTATACTATATGAACTTGAAGCGAGGCGGTTCCGGCTCCGCGGCCGGGCAGGCCCCGCGTGTCAAAAGGAGGCAATCACATGAAAATGGCCAGATTCATCCTCAAGATTGTGGGCGCCAGTCTGACGCTCGCCGGCGCGGTCTGCCTGTTGATCGGCTTCTGGGATAAGCTGAATGCCGGCTGCCCCTGCAAGCTGCTCAAGAAGCAGCCCTCCGAGTATGACGATTACGCGGACGTCGAATAAGATGAAAAAAAGGGGCGCCGCGGCTGCGGCGCCCCAAATGCTGCCATTCCGGGCCCGAGGACCCGGAACGGCAGCATTTTTTATTGGAAAGCCCTCTCTTTCACATCAGCGGGGAGAACAGGCGCAGGATCGCGCGCCACAGGCGCACGGGCAGCGGCACCGAGCGTGTCTCGGCCAGCGTGACCTCGTGGCACTCGGGCAGCGTCCGGCGGAAATCCTCCTCCACGTCGCCCACGCAGTCGGCGCGGTAGAGCAGCACGCCGTCCTCAAAGTGGAGGTACAGGCTGCGGAAGTCAAAATTCACTGTGCCCACAACGGCGTACTCGCCGTCCACGCAGAAGACCTTGGAGTGGATAAAACCGGGCGAATACTCGTAAATCCGCACCCCCGCGAGGCAGAGCGCCTCGTAGTGCGCGCGGGTAACGGAGTAGACGTAAGCCTTGTCGGGGATACCCGGCGTGACGATGCGCACGTCCACGCCGCTCTTCGCCGCAACAGTCAGGGTGGAAATCATCTTGTCGCTGAGGATGAGATAGGGCGTCATGATATACACATACCGCCGCGCGCGGGTGATAAGGTTGAAGAACACGGTATCGGCCACATCCTCGTTGTCGAGCGGGCTGTCCGCGAAGGGCTGCACAAAGCCGTGCGGCATGGGATCGAGCTCCGCAGAGGCGGGGTGCAGCAGGGCCACCGGCTCCCGCCAGCCGCGCACATACGCCCACATGGAGAGAAACATCACGGTCATCGGCCAGACGCCCTCGCCGCACAGGCGGATGACGGCGTCCTTCCAGTAGCCGTAGCGGGGTTTCTCGTTGATATACTCGTCGGCGAGGTTGATGCCGCCCGTGAAGCCCACCTTCCCGTCCACGATCAGGAATTTGCGGTGGTCGCGGTTGTTGAGCCGGGAGGACATGATCGGAATGTAGGGATTGAACGCGCACGCCTTGATGCCGAGCGCTTCCAGCTTTTTATAGTAGCCGCCCGGAAGCGTCATGATGCAGCCGAAATCGTCGTAGATTACGCGCACGTCCACGCCGGCAGCCGCCTTTCGGCGCAGAATGTCCAGAATCTGCGACCACATGGTGCCGTAGCCGATGATGAAATACTCGAGGAAGATATAGTGCTCGGCGCTCCGCAGCGCCATGAGCATATCGGGGAAGGCCGCCTCGCCGGAGGGGTAGTAGCTCGTAGCGGTATTCTCATACACCGGGCAGAACGCGATGCCCGAAAGGTACTGCGCCTGCCGGGCGGCCGACGGGTCGAGCACCTCGAGGCGCGTGAGCACGCCGGGGTTCTGGGAGAGGTTGTCCCGGTGGATCTGTGCGACGGTCTGCATTCTGCGTTTGAGCCGGCGGGAGAGCCGGTTTCCGCCGAAGAGGAGGTAGAACGAGATGCCGAAGACCGGCGCGGCCAGAATAGGGATGATCCAGGCGATCTTGTAGCTTGGATCTGTCCGGCCGGAGACGATCACCACAACCGTGATCAGCGCGAGACCCGTCATGACCCAGTTAAACCACTGCGCGTACTGGGAAAACCGCTCGATGACAAAGATCAGCGCGAAGACCTGAAGCAAAATGGACAGGGAAACCAACACCACGCGCTGATAAAGCAGCTTGGCGTAATTGCGCATGACCCCACCTCCCGCTGTTGTCATTATAGCAGAAGCGCGCGCGGTGCACAAGAGCGCATCAAAAAGCGCGGATTGACAGGCCCGCGGCGCAATGGTAGAATTATCGTAATCAAAATCTGCAAAAAATGAGGGACCGCTATGCCTGATTTTAAAATTTTCTCCGATTCCTGCTGCGACCTGACCCGCTCCATGGCCGCCGAGCTCGAACTGGAAATTCTCCCCATGACCGTGGTCAACTCCGGCCGCGAGGTGCTCTATCACCTTGAGAGCGAGGAGCTGCCCATCGACCGGTTCTACAGCGGTCTGCGTGCCGGCGCGATGGCCACCACCACGGCCATCAATCCCGCCGAGTGGATCGGCGCCGTCCGCCCTGTCCTCAAGGAGGGCATGGACGCCCTGATTCTGGTGTTCTCCTCGGGCCTGAGCACCACCTACAACAACGCCCGCATCGCAGCGGAGGAGCTGTGCAGAGAGTTCCCCGACCGCCGCGTACTCGTGGTGGATTCCCTGTGCGCCTCGCGCGGCGAGGGCCTCTTCTGCTATCACGTGGCGAAAAAGCGCCTCTCCGGCGCCTCCCTCGAGGAGACGCAGCGCTACGCGGAGGAGACGAAGCTCCACCTCTGCCACTGGTTCACCGTGGACGATCTGATGTTCCTCAAGCGCGGCGGGCGTGTCTCCGGCACCGCGGCGGCAGTCGGCACGCTGCTGAACATCAAGCCCGTGCTGCATGTGGACGACGAGGGTCATCTCATCCCCGTCTCCAAGGTGCGCGGCCGCCGCGCCTCGCTCAACGCGATGGTCGCCGAGATGATGAAGACCGCCATCGACCCGCAGAGCCAGACCATCTTCATCGGCCACGGCGACTGTCTGGAGGACGCGGAGTACGTCCGCGACCAGGTCGCCGAGCGCGTGGGAGCGAAGGAATTCTTCATCCATCCCATCGGCCCCATCATCGGCGCCCACTCCGGCCCCGGTACGGTGGCGCTGTTCTTCCTTGGAACCAAGCGGTAACTGCAAAAAGCGCCGTCGCTGTGACGGCGCTTTTTTCTGTCTGTTTCCGCTCAGGTCTTGCCGCGGCGAACGTCGTTGACGCCCGAGAGGGCGCGGAGCTTCTGGCGGACAGCGTTCAGCTCATCCGTGTTTTTCACCTCAAAGGTCACGCTAGTGACGGCGCGGCCGCCCGGCAGGTCGCGCCCGGCGATCTCCGTGACCTTGAGCTTCATGGAGGTTAGGATTGTGGCCACGTCCATAAAGACGCCCTGGCGGTCGGTGGAATCGACCTCCAGCGATGTGGAGAACGGCTCCTCGGCCGTGTTGGCCCAGGAGACGCGCACCCAGCGGTCAGCCTGCACGGGATCGTTCGCCGCTTTGGCATTGGGGCAGTCCTTCCTGTGGATGGAGACGCCGTAGCCCTTGGTGATGAAGCCCACGATGTCGTCTCCGGGGACGGGCGTACAGCAGCGGGAAAACTTGACCATGCACGAGCCGATGTCGCCGCCGACGATGACGCCCGACTCGTTTCGGCGCGTCTGTCCCTTGAGGTTGAGGTCGGGCAGCTTGGAGTCCTTTGCGGGAACGGCTCTGGTGGCGTGGACGATGTCGTCCTTGATGCGGCCCACGGCCTTCTGCGCGGTCATACCGCCGTAGCCGATGGTGGCGTAGAGGTCGTCGAGGTTGTCCATGCCCAGCTTCTTGAGCACAAGGGCAAGGACTTCCTCCTCCTGGAGGACGGTGGGATTGATGTTCACGCGGCGCAGTTCGGATTCAAAGCTGGACTTGCCGTGGACGATGTTGTCCTCGCGGCACTCCTTCTTGAACCACTGCTTGATCTTGATGCGGGCCTGATTGGACTTGCAGATGCTCAGCCAGTCGCGGCTGGGACCCTTGGCGGTCTTAGAGGTCGTGACCTCCACGATATCGCCGTTTTTGAGCACCTCGTCAAACTTGGCGATGCGGTTGTTGATCTTCGCGCCGACCATGGAGTTGCCCACGGCGGAGTGGATGGCGTAGGCGAAGTCGATGGGCGTGGAGCCGGAGGGCAGGGAGATGACCTTGCCCTTGGGTGTGAAGACGAAAACCTCGTCGTTGAACATGTCCACCTTGAGGGAGTGGACGTATTCCTCGGCATCGGTGTCCTGCTGGCTCTCGAGCAGGCGGCGGATCCACTCAAAGTCCTTCTCCTCGCCGGTCTTGTTGATGCCCTGCTTGTATTTCCAGTGGGCCGCGACGCCGTATTCAGCGGTCTGGTGCATCTCCCAGGTGCGGATCTGCACCTCAAAGGGGATGCCCTCCGTACCGATGACGGTGGTGTGAAGGGACTGATACATATTGGGCTTGGGCGTGGAGATATAGTCCTTGAACCGGCCGGGCACCGGGTTGAAGAGGTCGTGGATATGGCCGAGCACGTTATAACAGTCGGGGATCGAGTCCACGATCACGCGGAACGCGTAGAGATCGTAGAGCTGGTCGAGGCCCTTGTTCTGGGCTTTCATCTTGCGGTAGATGGAGTAGACGTGCTTGATGCGGCCGTAGATGTTGCCGTGGATGCCCACGCCCGAGAGGCGCGTGGTGATCTTGGACTGGATGGAGCGCATGAACGCGTCCGACTGCTCCTGGTGCGCGTCGAGATAGGACATGATCTCGTTGTACGCGTCCGGCTCAAGATACTTGAGCGAGACGTCTTCGAGCTCCCACTTGATCTTCTGCATGCCGAGCCGGTGCGCGAGCGGCGCGTAGATCTCCATGGTCTCCATGGATTTGCTGATCTGCTTGGCCGGCGTCTGGAACTCGAGCGTGCGCGTATTGTGCAGCCGGTCGGCGATCTTGATGAGAATGACGCGAATGTCCTTGGACATGGCCATGAACATCTTGCGCAGATTCTCCATCTGCTGCTCCTCGGTGGTGGAGTACTGCACGCGCGTCAGCTTGGTGATGCCCTCGACCAGCTCGGCCACGGTCTTTCCGAAGCGCTTTTCGATCTCGTCATAGGACGAGTCGGTGTCCTCGATGCAGTCGTGCAGCAGAGCGCCGATGATGGCGTCGGTGTCGAGGCCGATTTCGGCCACGATCTCCGCCACAGCCAGCGGGTGGATGATATAAGGCGAGCCGTCCTTGCGCTTCTGGCTGGCATGCTTTTCCTCGGCGTAGTGGTACGCCGCGTCCACCTTTTCAATATCCACATAAGGCGCAAAGCGCCGGATGGCCACCATCATGGCCGAATAATGTTCCTGTACGGATTCCATGGTGTTCAGTCACCTGCCTTGAATTTCCTCAGCCGCGAGAGAATGCGGCTCTCGTCCAGATCGATCTTGCGGCCGTCGGACGTCAGGGTGATATGGACCGCCTGGCCCTGCTGCTGCATGGAGATAAGCCCCTGCTCGGCAAAGACATCCAGGCAGATCCTCGTGCGGAGGAAGCTCGCGGGGATGCCGGAACAGCGCGAGATCTGGCGGCACATGCACCCGCAGTCCTCGAGGAGGTCGCCCCCCGCGCTGTGTGATACGAGATAGCGCCAGACTGCGATGAACTCCGGCCGCTGCGGCAGGAGCTGACCCGCCTCGTCCGGCGAGAGGCTCACGCCGCACAGATGGCGCGCATAGAGCTCGGCCTCGCGGGCGTAACGCGCGCGCACCGGGCCCATGGGCCGGATATCCACAACGTTGAGCTGCACGTTCCGCGTACCGCGGAATTCGTTGACCTGCGGTGTGAACGCCACCTCGACCTGGTCGCCCTGGCTCACTCCCGCGCGCAGCGCCGTGGTGGAGAAGAAGATGGCGTTGAGCGCCGCCCCGCCCCGGCTGAGCCGTAGGCGGAGATGACGGCCGCCGCCCACCTCGGAGAGGTGCTCGACCGTCGCCGAGTCGGTGCAGAAGACGGGGCGCGGGCAGCCCGCGCCGCAGGGCTCGAGCTGGTCGAGCGCCTCGACGTTTTCTATGGTCAGCAGCGAGGGCTCCACCGCGCAGTCCACCTCGAGCGCCTCGCGGAACTCGCCGGAGGCGCGGTATTCATCCACCAGCCGCGTCATTTCGGTGCGGAATTCGTCAATGTTCCGCCGCGCGATGGTAAAGCCCGCCGCGAGCTCATGCCCGCCGTAGCTCTCGAGGAGCGGCTCGAGCGCGTCGAGCGCGCCGAACAGGTTGAACCCGCCGTAAGACCGGGATGAGGCCTTGCCTCGCTCGCCGTCCAGGCAGATCAGAAAGGTGGGGCAGCAGTATTCCTCCGCGAGGCGTGAGGCGACGATGCCCACCGCGCCCTGGTGCCACCGCTCGTCCGCGAGGACGATGCAGGAGGGCTTCCCCGCGCAGCGCAGCTGCCCGACGGCCTGGGCATAGATGGCGGCCTCGACCTCCTGGCGCTGCCGGTTGAGCTCGCACAGCCCGGCGGCCAGCTCGTCCGCCCTCGCCGGATCACGCGTGAGAAAAAGCTCCGCCGCAAGGCCGACCGCGCCCATGCGGCCCGCCGCGTTGATGCGCGGCGCAAGCGTGTAGCCGATGACGGAGGCGGTGACAGCCTGCCGCTCGCAGCCGCACTCGCGCATCAGGGCCCGAAGGCCCGGGCGCATGGGCTGCGCAAGGGCCTGAAGCCCCGCCGCCACAAACGTTCGGTTCTCGCCGAGGATCGGCATGACGTCTGCCACGGTGCCCAGGCACACGAGGTCCGCGAAGTCGCGCAGCACGGCGGCCTGGTCGCCCAGAATCGCGGCGGCCAGCTTGAAGGCCACGCCCACACCCGCCAGTTCCTGATGGGGGTATTCGTCGTCCGGACGGTGCGGATCGACCACCGCCTCGGCCTCGGGGAGCGTCCCCTTGCACTCGTGGTGGTCGGTGATGATGAGATCGATGCCGAGCGAGCGGCACAGCAGCGCCTCGTCCTCGGCGGTGATGCCGCAGTCCACCGTGACGATCAGCGTTACGCCCTGCGCCGCAAGGGAGCGGACGGCCGTCTCGTTGAGGCCGTAGCCCTCCTCCAGCCGGGCGGGGATGTAATAGAGGCAGTCCGCGCCCTGTGCCGTGAGAAACTCGGTCATCAGGCAGGTGGCGGTGATGCCGTCCACGTCGTAGTCGCCGAAGACGGCGATGCGCTCACCGGCCTCCACGGCGCGGCGGATGCGCGCGGCGGCGCGGTCCATGTCCCGCATCAGCAGCGGGTTGGGCAGGATCGCTCCGGCCGAGAGGAACGTCTCCGCGGCGGCCGGCGAACAGTAGCCGCGGCTGCACAGCACCGCGGCGGTCAGCGGGGAAAAGCCGGCGGCGGAAAGCTCCGCCGCGGCCGTCGGGTCAAAGCTCCCGACCTTCCAGATTCCGTACTTCACGCTTCATGCACATCCAAAACTCATTTTCTTTTTATTATAACAGACGCATCACCGATTCACAACTAAAATTGTTGCGCCCCCGCCGGGGCGAATATTATTTGCTATTGCAGGCGTTTTTTGATACAATAGAGGTATCCTGGGAAAAAGGGGGGGACGGAATGAAATCGCTTTTTTCGCTGCTGAGCGGCTTCGGCCGGTGGTATGACGCCGCGCTGCTGCTTGCCGCTCTCGCGATCATTGCCTGGTATTTCGTCTCTTATGCCCGCGCGCTCCGGCCCCGGGCCGGGACGCTCGAATGGATCGGCATGCATGACCGCCCCGCCTTCTCGCTCTCCGGCCGCCGCTCTCCGCTGCGCCGGGGTGACGCGCTGCCCCTCGTGCTGGCCGTCCTTCTCCCCGCCGCCGTCTGGGGCTCGACCGCGCTGCACACCCTGCTCGGCTCCTATCCCGGCGGCGCCGTGCCGCGCGATACCGCGCTTTCGGTCGCCGTCTCCTATTGTGTGCTCCCCGCCGTGACCGGCGCAGCCGCGTATGTTTTGCTGAAAAATCTGTTCGGCAGCACCCGCACGGCGCTGCTCGGCTGCCTGCTCCTCGCGCTTGACCTGACGGCTTCGCCCATTTCCGCGGCGGCTGTAACGCTCTCCTCCGTCTTTTTCTGGCGCTTTCTGACCACCGAATACGGCGCGTCCTTCGGTGCCTCCTGCCCCGATCTCGTGCTCGCGGCCGCCGTGCTGGCGGCGGGGCGCTACTTCGACCCGGCGCTCGCGGTCTTCGCGGCGGCGGGGCTCGTGTTTCTCGTGATGGGTGGACTGTTCCGCTTCCGTGCGGGATTCCGCGGTCGCACGGCTGTCTCGCTGCTCGTCTTTTTACTCGTGTTCGCCGCCGTCACCGCGCTGCTTTATCTCCCGGCGGCCGTCGTGGGCGGCTGGCCGTTTCCGGCGCTGCTCGCGCCTGTCACGGCGGACGGCGGCAGCTTTTACCGGGACGTGGTCTGGGCCCGTCTTGTCCGGGATTATACCGGCTTTTTCTCCCTGAGCGCGGCGGCGGATGCGCCGGCGCTGCTCCGGTTCGACTGGCCGCTCCTTCTGACCGGCCTGCTCGCCGTCCTCGCCTCGCTCCTCGCCGCGATCCGCCGTCGGGCGCCGCAGGGGCCTTTCCTGTGCATCGGCTTCGCGGCCCTGGCCGTGATGTGGCTCCTTAGCGGGAGCTACGCCTTGCCCGTCTTCTGCGCGGGCGGCCTCTGCTTCGTCTGGTCGGAGCTGGAGCGCCGCGGCCAGAGGACACTCGAATGGCTCGGCGCGGGCTGTCTGATTCTTATGCTGCTTGTTCTCTGCGTTCTGTCGTGGCTGTTCTGACGGGACGCTCAATGCAAGACCATCTTTTATTGGAGGGATATATGATGATTGCCATTGCCTGTGACCACGGCGCTTACGCGCTGAAGGAGGCCATCAAAAAACACCTGGAGGAGAAGGGCATCGCCTTCCGCGATTTCGGCACCGACTCCACCGCGAGCTGTGATTACCCCGACTTCGCCGGCCCCGCCGCCAAAGCCGTCGCCTCCGGCGAATGCGACCGGGGCATCGTCTGCTGCACGACCGGCATCGGCGTGAGCATCACAGCCAACAAGGTCAAGGGCATCCGCTGCGCGCTCCTGTCCGATCTGATGAGCGCCCGCCTGACCCGCCAGCACAACGACGCCAACATGATGGCGCTCGGCGCGGGCGTCGTGGGCGAAATGCTCGCGCTCGAGATCGTGGACGTATTTCTTGAGACCGAGTTCCTGGGCGGACGCCATCTCCGCCGCGTCAACAAAATCATGGCGCTGGAAAACGAATAATTCATCGCGGGCACTGTAAATGCCTGGGAAAGAGGGCTTTGAAATGCTCGCAGAGGTAGAAGCCATCGTCCGCCGCACCGGCGGCCTTGTCCGGCTCGCGGAGGGCGACAAGGAAGTTCACGAAAAGAGCGGCCATCAGGATCTCGTCACCAAGTACGACGCCGGGGTGCAGCAGCTGCTTCAGCACGATCTGCTCGCGCTCCTGCCCGGAGCCGGTTTTCTGGGTGAGGAGAGTCCGGACGCCGACGCGCATCTGGAGCGGGAATTTCTGTTTATCGTCGACCCGATCGACGGGACGACCAATTTTGTCAAAAGCATCCCCCACTGCGGGATCTCCGTGGGCCTGGCCCGGCGCGGCGAGATCGTGCTGGGCGTGATCTACGACCCATATCTCGATGAGATGTTCTCTGCCGAGCGCGGCAAGGGCGCGTTCCTGAACGGCCGTCCCATCCACACCTCGGACGTCGGGCTGCGGGACGCCGTTTCGGTGTTCGGCACCTCGCCGTACTACCGGGACCTCACCGACATCTCCTTCCGCCTCGCGCGGCAGCTTTTTGAGCGCAGTCTCGACCTCCGGCGCATGGCCTCCGCCGCGCTGGATCTGTGCTACCTGGCCGCGGGCCGGATCGACTGCTACTTTGAGTGCCTGCTCTCCCCGTGGGACTACGCGGCGGGCAGTCTCATCGCCTCGGAGGCCGGCGCGCTTGCCACCAGCCTGACCGGCGCGCCGCTGCGCTTCGACCGCAAATGCTCCCTCGCGGCGGGCACGCCTCGCTGCCACGCCGAGCTGCTCGCCATCGCACGCGAATGCGGCTTCACCGAACCCGCCTGAGGCGGTATACCGGCATAAAAACGGAGAGCGGAAATTCATTTCCGCTCTCCGTTTTCTCTTCTTCTATGCCTGGCTCACGCGCCGCAGATACACGAACGCCGCCGCGAGCAGCAGGATCACCAGGCCCGTCAGCACCGAGCTGGTGATGGAAAGAAACCGATAGGTCAGGAACGGCAGCGCCTCCACGCGGAAATTCTGCGTGATCACGGTTCCGTCTCCCGCAGCCGTCACGGTGAACATGCGGCCTTGCAGCGCGCCCACTCCCGTATCGGCCAGGGCAATCAGGCCGCCCGCCGCATAAACGGCGCGCAGCCTCCGCCGGACCCGGGGCTGCTTGTCCTCGGGGATGCCGCCGAAGCGGTACATCTGCCCCTTGCCGCGCACGGCAAGATAGAGCAGATACAGTGCAACGATCAGCTGGAAAGAATCGAGCAGGGCTGGCGTCATGGCGTTCCTCCCGTCTCTCAGCGGCCCAGCCAGCCGCCGTCCACGGGCAAGGCAATGCCGTGCACATAGTCGGAGGCATGGCTCGCGAGGAAGATCGCCGCGCCCACAAGGTCGTCGGGCCGGCCCCACCGCCCGGCGGGGATGCGCACCGTAATCTGCTCGCTGCGCACGGGGTCGCCGATGAGGGCGGTGTTCATATCGGTGTCGAAATAGCCAGGCACAATGCAGTTGACGTTCACGCCGCGTCCGGCCCACTCATTGGCGAGGCTCTTGGTGAACTGCATCACCGCGCCCTTGCTCGCCGCGTAGGCGGGCACGCGAAGGCCGCCCTGGAAAGACAGCAGCGAGGCGAAGTTGATGATCTTGCCGGAGCCGTTGGCCAGCATGTGGCGTCCGACCTCACGGCAGAGCAGGAAGACGCTCTTGGCGTTGACATTGCAGACGAAGTCCCAGTCCTCCTCGGGGAAATCCACGCTGTCGTGGCGGCGCTGCGCGCCGGCATCGTTTACTAGGATGTCGATGCGGCCCCACTCGCCGAGGATTTTCCCGATCAGCGCGGGGATGCCGGACGGCTCGGAGAGATCGTAGGAGTATGCCTCCACCCGGACGCCGTAACCGCGCAGCGCCTCAAGCGTTTCGGGCGGCATGTGGCGGGAGAGCAGGATGAGATTCGCCCCGGCCTGGGCAAAGCCCTTGGCAATGCCCAGACCGAGACCGCGGCTTGCGCCGGTGACCAACGCGTTCTTTCCCTGAATATCAAATAACATCTTCCATCCTCCTCAGAAGCGGTACATGACCTTGACCGCGTCGGTCGGTGTAGTTAGCAGAGCAAAACCCTTTTTTGCGTCCTCCGCGGGCAGTTCATAATTGATGAGCTGCTCATACATGGGCTCCTTCGCGGCAAGCTCGGCGGCGATGCAGAAGTCCCTGTGGCGGTAAACGCGGGTGAACTGGATTGAGAATTCCTTGAACATGCCCTTCTGGTAGTTCATGACGGGCGGCTTTTTGTAGCCGGCGATGATCTCGATCTTGCCGCGAATCTTCACGACGTCCGGCAGGATGTCGGCCACGCTCTGGTGTCCGGCGCAGTCGAAGACAAAGTCGTAGCCGTTGCCGTTCGTCTCCGCCATCAGACGGTCGAGAAGATCCGGGCCGCTCTGGAAGCAGCGGAAGCCCAGCTCCTCGGCCAGCTTCAGCCGGACGGGGTTCGGCTCGCAGACCGTCACGGAAGACGCGCCGAACCGGCGCAGCGTAATGGCCGTGGCAAGGCCGATCGCGCCCGCGCCGAACACAAGCGCGTTGTCGCCGGGCAGGAAAGCCGCCATGCGCACCGCGTGCACCGTCACGGCGATGGGCTCGATGAATGCGCCGAGTCTGGGTGAGACGCCCTCAGGCACGGGTACGATCTTGTCGATTGGGGCGACGGCGTATTCCGCCATGCCGCCGTCGCGGTCGATACCGAGAAGGCCGAGCGTCTTGCAGACGTGGGAGTTGCCGCTCAGGCAGGCCTCGCATTTGCCGCAGGAGAGCAGCGGATTGACCGTGACAAGCGTACCCTTTTTGATGCCGGGGATGTCCTTTTCCAGATAGCCGGAAAACTCGTGCCCCAGGATGAGCGGCGCCTTCGCGCGGGGATGCGCGCCGACGAAGATCGTCACGTCGCTGCCGCAGATGCCGGCATGGGAGACCTTGATGCGGGCCCAGCCCTCCTCGGGCTCCGGGATGGGCTTATCCTGCATCTCCACGCAGTTGGGTCCGGTATATACGATAGATTTCATCTTTCTCTCCTCCTAAATATGATTGAGCTGATTGCGGAGCGGCAGGCCCGTCAGATAGCGGGCGGCCTCCTCCGCCGTCTTTGTTTTCAGATCCGAGGACGATTCCTCGGAGTACCACGCCATGTGCGGGGTGAGCACGATATTTTTTGCCGCGCGAAGGGGACTTTCGGCAGGCAGAGGCTCTGTCTCCGTCACGTCGATGCCCGCGCCGCCGAGTTTCCCGGCGTTGAGCGCGGCGGCCAGATCCGCCTCGTTGATGATGCCGCCTCGGGAGACGTTGATGAGATAGGCCGCGGGCTTCATCTTCGCCAGCACGGCCGCGTCGAAAAGATTCCGGGCCGTCTCGAGATTGCAGTGGATGGAGATGACGTCGCTCTGTGCAAGCAGCGTGTCGAAATCGACCGGCTCGACAAAGTCGGGGCGGCGGCATTCCTTTCGGATGTCGTACCCGAGGATGCGCCCGCCGAACGGGCGGATCATCTCCGCAAAGCACGAGCCGATGCGTCCGAGGCCGACGACGCCGTACGTCATACAGCGCAGACGGCGGATGGGGATGCTGCGGGCGTACTCCCACTCCCCGGCCTTCACGGAGGCATCCATCGCGGCCGTCTTGCGGACGAGTGTCATCATCAGGGCGAAGGCGTGGCCCGCGACCTCCTGGATGCCGTAGTCCGGCACGTTGCACACCGCCACGCCGTGGCGCGAGGCGGCGGCCAGGTCGATGTTGTTGACGCCCACGCCGTAGCGGACGACCATCCGAAGATGCGGCAGGGCGGCAAAGACGCGCTCGGTGAAGGGCGCGTACTGGTTCACGACCGCCGGGTAGCCCGCGAGGTCGCGGATGAGGTCGTCCTCTGTTTTGCAGGCAAACTGGACGAGCCCGAGGCCGTATTTCCGGCAGATTTCACGCTCCTCAGCCATATCCTGATGGTCGCAGTCGCTTACGGCGATGATTTTATCGTTCAATGATTTTCCCCTCCGTCGGCCCCGGCGCGCCGGGGCGATTGATTGACAAGGCAGATGCCCGCGCAGACAAAAACGAGCGCGGCAAGATTGGCCGGCGAGAGCACCTTCTCATGCAGGAAGAGCGCCGAAAGCGCCACGCCGAACACGGGAACCAGGAAAAAGAACACGGAGACCGAGGCCATATCGCTGCGCTGCATCAGGGCCGTCCAGATGGCGAAAGCTGCCGCAGAAAGAAAAGCCATGTAGGTCAGCAGCGCGACGCCGGACGCCGGGACGCGGTTCAGATGCCCGCCGAAGCCCAGCCCGACGGCAAGGAGCACCGCTCCGCCGCAGAGCAGCTGCGCGCCCGAGACGAAGATCGGGTCCTCCGTGACCGTCAGTTTTTTCGCGATGACCGAGCCGAACGCAAACATCAGCGAGGCCATGATAATGAAGAAATCGCCGTTCCAGCGAAAATTCCCACCGAGCTGCCCGCCGAAGTTGATCGCCACAATGCCGGCGAAGCCGGCCAGACAGCCGATCAGCCGCCGGGCGGTGAGCTTCTCGCTGCGGAAAAACGCCGCGGCGAGAAAGACCGTAAAAAAGGTCGAAGTGCCGTTGAGAATGGAACAGCGCGAGCCGGTCGTGTTCGCAAGGCCGAGGTAATAGAAGATATACTGTCCCGTTGTGGAGACGAGCCCCAGTCCGAACACGGGCAGGATATGCCCCCGGCGCAGGCGGCATCCCGCGGGACGAAAGAGCCGCGCGGCCAGCAGCGTCAGGATGCCCGCGCCCGTAAAGCGCAGCCCCGCAAAGAAGATCCGGTCGAACGGCGTGCCATTTTCAATGCCGAAGAGCGGATAGCCGATCTTGATGCAGGGCGTTGCGCTGCCCCAGAGCAGCGTGCAGAACACGGCGAGCACCGCCGCCGTGAGCTGTTTTTTCCGGTCGATCCGCATTCCCATGCCGCCTTTATCTCCGGATGCGCCCGCTGCCGTCTCCGGCCGCCAGCGCCTCGATCTCGTCGTGACAGGAAAGGTTGAAGTCCTGCTCAATGGTCTGCTTGAGACAGCCCGCCGCCGCGGCATACTCCACCGCGCGCTGCGCGCCGTAGCCCCGGAGCGACGCGCCGATCAGGCCCGCCGTAAAAGCGTCGCCCCCGCCGACCCGGTCGACGAGGTGAATTTCGTACCCGCGTGAAAAGAACGCCGTTCCCTCCCGGTAGAGCATGGCCCGCCAGCCGTTGTCGGAGGCGGAGTCACAGCGCCGCATGGTGAAAGCGATGTCCCGGAAGCCGTAGGTCTCCGCGAGGGAGCGCGCCGCGCGCTCGTTCGCCTCGGGCGTGTCCGCCGGGCCGTCGGGCAGATCCGCGCCGAGCAGTGCCGCCGCGTCCCACGCGCCGCCCACCAGAACGTCGGCATACGGGGCGAGAGAGCGCAGCGTCCTTCCGGCGATCTCCCGATCCCAGAGCTGCGAGCGGTAATTCAGGTCACAGCTCACGGTGAGGCCGTGCGCCCGGGCCGCTTTACAGGCCTCCCGGCAGATCGCCGGGAGCTCCGGGCCGAGCGCGGGCGTGATGCCGGTGAAGTGGAACCACCCCGCCCCGTCCAGGATCGCGTCCCAGTCGTAGTCCGCCGGGGCGGATTCGGCAAAGGCTGTGTGCCTGCGGTCATACACCACGCGCGAAGGGCGCTGTGAAGCGCCCTTTTCGAGGTAGAACGCACCGATCCGCTCACCGCCGCGGACGATGTGCTCCGTGCCGACGCCGAAACGGCGCAGATGCGCCAGCGCGCACTCGCCGATCAGGCTGTCCGGAAGGCGCGTGACGAACTCCGCCGGGACGCCCTCCAGCGAGAGCGCCGCGAGCGTGTTGGCCTCCGCTCCGGTGTAGAAGACGTCGAACGAGGCGGCCTGCAAAAAACGCTGGCAGCCCGGCGGGCTGAGCCGCAGCAGAAAATCGCCGAAGCCGACAACCTTTTTCATCCCAGTCCCTTCGCCTTTCGGAACGCCGCGACATAGCGCCGCGCCTCCTCGGTGAGACCGTCCCAGTCTCCGGTCTTGATTCTGGTTTTGTCGCACAGCGAGCTTCCGATGCCCGCGCCCGCGCAGCCGGCGGCAACGAAATCGCCGAAGTTGTCCAGTCCGACGCCGCCCGTGGCGAGCAGCTTCACATGGCTGATCGGCGAAGTGATATTTTTCAGATAGTCCGGCCCCAGCCAACCGGCCGGGAAGAGCTTGACGAAGTCTGCGCCCGCATTGTGCGCGGTCATGACCTCGGAGGGCGTCATCGCGCCGGGAATGGAGACGAGCCCGAGCTCCTTGGTATAGCGGATGACCTCAACGTCGGTGTTCGGCGAGATGATGAAACGGCCTCCGGCCTCTTTCGCGGCGGCGACCTGCTCCTTCGTCAGCACCGTGCCGGCGCCGAAGTACAGATCCGGATACGCCGCGCAAAGCGCGCGGATAGCGGCGGCAGTATGGGCGAGGCAGTCAGGATCCGACTGATCGAATGTGACCTCAAAGAGGCGGATTCCACCCCGATAGAGCGCATCCGCAAGCCGTACCACGCTCGCCTGCGGAACTTTGCGAAAAATGGCGATGATGCCGTTTTCCTCAATACACGAAAGCAATTTGTCGCTCATTTCAAATCTCCTCAAAATAACGAAACAGCGTTTCATAATGTGGAACAATAAAATTATAAAATATCCTCTCTTTTTTGTCAATCATTATTCGCAAGATTTGACGATAACTCACAAAAAGCCCCGCCGCAAACTATCTAAAAATCCCAAGCTCCCGGAACCCGCTTTCCAGACGCGGCAGAGGCGTGCTGATTTCGTCCATTTCGTCGGTTTTCGGGCGCGGGCGCGTTTGATGCTTGTCTGTGGCGCGAATGTGGGGTATAATAGAGCAAATTCCGCATGGGAAAAGGAAGCGTTTTCATGTCCGACGTCATCGCCGCCGTATCTACCGGCCGTCAAGTCTCCGCCATCGGCATCCTCCGCCTCTCGGGCGACGGGGCCGTCGCCGTCGCGGGACAGGTGTTCCGCGCCGTGAACGGCAGCCCGCTCTCCGAGGCCCCGAACCGAAAAATGACGCTCGGGCATCTGCTCGACGCGCACGGCCGCACGCTCGACGAGGTGCTCGCCGTTGTCGCACGCGGGCCCCGTTCCTATACCGGAGAGGACACGGTTGAATTTCAGTGTCACGGATCGCCCGCCGTCCTGGCCGCCGGGCTTGAGGCGCTGTTCGCCGCGGGCGCGCGGCAGGCCGGGCCGGGCGAATTCACCAAACGCGCCTTCCTCAACGGCTGTATGGATCTGAGCCAGGCAGAGGCCGTCGTCGACCTGATCGACGCCGAGACAGCCGACGCGGCGGTGAACGCCGCCGGCCAGCTCGGCGGCGCGGTGCGGCGGCGCGTCGAGCCGGTCTACGACCGGCTCACCGATCTCTGCGCCCACTTCCACGCCGTGCTCGACTACCCCGACGAAGACATCGCGCCCTTCGCGCTCGAGTCTTACGCCGCCGCACTCGACGCGGACATCGCCGCTCTCCGGCGGATGTTTGACTCGTTCGGGCGCGGACAGATTCTGAAGAACGGGCTGGACACCGTCATTCTCGGGCGGCCCAACGTGGGCAAGTCCAGCCTTCTCAACGCCCTCGCGGGCTACGACCGCGTGATCGTCACCGACGTGGCGGGCACCACGCGCGACACCGTCACCGAGAGCGTCCGCCTGGGCGGGCTGCTGCTCCGCCTGACCGACACCGCCGGCATCCGGGAGACGAAGGACGCGGTGGAAAAGCTCGGCGTCGCCCGGGCCGAGGAGGCCGCGGGGCACGCACGGCTCGCGCTGTGCGTATTCGACGCCAGCCGGCGCCTCACCGAGGAGGACGACCGCGTGATCGACGCGGCCTCGTCGGCGGAGACGGCCGTCGCCGTGCTGAACAAGAGCGATCTGCCCGCCGCGATCGTGCCGTCCGATCTGCCCTTCGAGCTGGTCGTGCCGCTGAGCGCGAAGACCGGCGAGGGGCTTGACCTCCTCGCTGAGGCGGTGGAGATGCTCTGGCCGGAGGACGCGCCGTGTGACGGCTCCATTTTGACCAACGCGCGGCAGGCCGACGCCGTAGGCCGCGCGGGCGCGGCGCTCGAGCGCGCAGCCGCCTCGATGCGCGCGGGCATGACGCCGGACGCCGTGCTCCTCGACGTGGAGGACGCCATGTCCGCCCTCGGCGAGATCACGGGCAAGACCGTCCGCGAAGACATCACGAACCGCATTTTTTCGCGTTTCTGCGTAGGCAAATAAGCGGTATCAAATCACCTTTCATCTGGAGGGACTCACCATGGCGATCAGCAGAACCAAAGTGGCAATCATCGGTGCGGGCAAGGTCGGCTCGACGCTGGCCTATCATCTGGCGATCGGGCATCTGTGCGACGATCTCGTGCTGGTGGACATCGACCAGCAAAAGGCGTGGGCCGAGGCGACCGATCTGCAGCACGCGCTCGGCTTCGCCGACCACCGCATGAACGTCAGGGATGGTTCTTACTTCGACTGCGCCGACGCGGACGTGTGCGTGATCTCCGTCGCCGCGGACGCGCGGGAGAACGAGACGCGCCTCGAGCGCATCGACCGCGCCGCAACCATGCTCGGCCGCATCGTCCCCTCGGTCATGGCGACCGATTTCAACGGCATTTTCCTAGTCGTCACAAACCCCGTGGATCTGATGACCTGGCTCGTGCAGCAACTCTCCGGGATGCCGGCCTCGCGCGTGATCGGCACCGGCACCGCCCTCGACACGGCGCGGCTGCGCTACTATCTCGCCGACGCGCTGGACGTCGATCCCCGCTCGGTGAACGCCGTCGTGCTCGGCGAGCACGGGGAGGATCAGCTCATCCCGTGGAGCCTCGTCTCCTGCGGCGGCAAGTCCATCGACGAGATTCTCGCCGATGACCCCGAGCGTCTGCCCGACTTCGACAAGGACGCCGTGGCCAACACGATCGCCGACATCACCTACCAGCTCTCCTCCGTCAAGGGCACGACCACCTACGGCATCGCCTCCACCGCGGCGGAGATCATCCGCGCCATCCTCAACGGTGAAAACCGAATCATTCCTGTCTCCGCGATGCTTACCGGTGAGTACGGCCTGCACGACGTCTATCTGGGCGTCCCCGCCGTCCTCTCGAGCGAGGGCGTCAAGGAGCTGGTCGAATATCACCTCACGGCGGACGAGCTCGCGCGGCTGAAAAAATCCGCCGCCGCGCTGGAGGACTACATGGTCAGCATCTCCTGAACGAGAAAATCAATCCGACTGGAGCGAACACCCTGATGACCTATCTCGACAACTCCGCCACGACAAAGCCCTGTCCCGAGGCTGTGGCGGCGATCACGGAACTTCTCACCGAGGAATGGGGCAACCCCTCCTCCCAGCACGAGCTCGGCCGCCGCGCGGCGCATCGGCTCGAAGACGCGCGCCGTCAGGCCGCAGCAGCCCTCGGGGCCGAGCCCGAGCGCGTCTTTTTCACCTCCGGCGGCACCGAGGCCGACAACTGGGCTCTCTTCGGCGCCGCCCGGCGCATGGCCAAGCGCGGGAACCACATCATCACCACCGCCGTCGAGCACCACGCTGTGCTGCACCCCGCCCGCGAGCTTGCGCGGCAGGGCTTCGATGTGACGTATCTTACCCCGGACGGAAATGGATTTGTGAGCGCGGAAAAGCTCGCCGCCGCCCTGACGCCCGATACGATCCTCGTCTCCGTTATGATGGTCAACAACGAGACCGGCGCGGTCATGCCCATCGCGGAGATGGCGCGCGCGACGCACCGCGCCTGCCCCGACGCAATCTTCCACACCGATGCGGTGCAGGGCTTTCTCAAAATTCCGTTCCGCGCGAAATCACTCGGCGCAGATCTGATCTCCGTCTCCGGCCACAAGATCCACGCCTCCAAGGGCGTCGGCGCGCTCTATGTCCGCCCGGGCCTGCCTCTGCCGCCCCTGCTCTTCGGCGGCGGGCAGGAGAAGGACTTCCGCTCCGGCACGGAAAACCTGCCCGCGATCTGCGGCTTCGGCGCGGCCTGCGCGGCCGCGTATCCCACGCTGCGCGCCGACCTTGCGGAGATGGCCCGCCTGCGCGACCTCGCGCGGGAACGGCTGGCAGCCGTTCCCGGCTGCGTCCTGCCCGCACGGGGAGACGCGCCGCACATCGTTCTGGTATCGGTGCCGGGCGTCCGCTCGCAGGGGCTCATCAACTGCCTCCAGAGCGAGGAGGTCTATGTCTCCGCCGGCTCGGCTTGCGCCAAGGGCCGCCGCAGCCATGTTCTCACAGCCATGGGCCTCCCGAACGAGACGGTGGACGGCGCGGTGCGGGTCTCCCTGAGCCGCTTCACCACCGAGGCCGACATCGACCGCCTCGCCGCCGCCATGGCGGACGCCGTCCGCGCCCTGAAGCGGCAGGCGTGAACAGGCAAAAAATACTCCCGGACGGCCGGAATTCTTTTTCCGTCCGTTCAGGAGTAAGCACGGAAACGCCGCAGCAAAAGCTGCGGCGTTTTTTTACCTTGCGGCGACTCTGTCAGTCTCGGCGCGGTGCGGCTGGGTGTAGCCCATGCGCCGCGAGATCTCCATGGAGGCCTGCTTCATCTTCTCGTGCAGCAGCTCGATGGGGTAGTTGTCCAGCAGGCCGTGCGCGGAGACGCTCATCGCCGCCATCACCTTGCGTGTGTAGTCGTAGATCGGCATGGCAAAGCAGCTGTTCCCGGCAACATGCTCGCCGATGTCCAGCGCATAGCCGTTTACGCGGGTGGTCTTGACCTCACGCTTGAACTCCTCAAAATTCTTGACGGAGTTGGGCGTGTACGGCTTATAGTTCAGGTGGCACGCGATGCGCTCGAACTCTTCCTCCGGAAGCGCGCCCATAAGTACTTTGCCCAGTGCGGTGCAGTAGAGCGGCTCGCGCTTGCCGATCTGAGTATAGAGCCGGAGGCTGTTGAACTGTTCCGCCCGCTCGAGGTACATGACCTCGTTGTTCTCCAGCACGCCGAGATAGCAGATCGCATTGAAGGTGGTGGCCATTTCGTGCATGACGGGGGCAGCCTCCGTTTTCAGAACGATCTTGTTGAGATAGATGCTGGCGATCTCCACAAATTTCTGCCCAAGCGAATAGACGCTCGTCTCCTCATCCTTCTCGATGTAGTGACGCTCCGCGTAGGTTGCCAGAATCCGGTGAATCGTGCTCTTGGGAAGGCCTGTCGCCGCGGAGAGCTCCGCGATGCTCTGACCCTTTTCCGACGTAGCCAGCAGTTCGATCAGATCCAACGCTCTGTCCAGAACCTGCACCCGGGTGGTGTTCCCGCCCGTCGTCACGGTCTCAGTATTGCTGTTCATGCAAACCGTTTCCTCCATTCCTGTCTCGCGAAATAGCTTCGCCCTGTCCTCGGCGCCTTTAGCTGACAGCCGCGCCCGCCGTTGTGATTCTTTTTCAGTATAACACCCGCTGTCGAAAAATACCAGAACAGCTTTCGTCCTTCTTATAGTATATTATTCCACATCGTGAAATGCTATTTATATTTTATATGCGAAATTGCTAAACAATTTGTCTGAAAATAGAATATATAAACAAATTGCAATTGCCTTCTTGATTCCTATTGACAAAAATAACGGAAACGAGCTATTATGTTTCCATATTAAAGACGTGCTTTCCGCGATGTGGAACGCAGCGATCCATCAGTTTGGATACAGATGGCCATAGGTCATTTGCATCATATAGAGATTTTGCGAACTATGAAGGAGGAAAATTATGAAAAAGCTACTCGCAATCGTCCTAGCCCTGACAATGGTCTTCGGCCTGGTCGCCTGCAGCTCGGGTTCCAAGTCCAACACTGCTGAAACGACCGCTGCCGCCGCCGGCGATACCACCGCCGCGGCCGCCGCATCCGGAACCTCCGGCGAGGAGATCAAGATCGGCGTTGTCTGCCCGATCTCCGGCAACTCCGCCATCGCCGGCAAGTATATCACCCACGGCGTCAAGGTCGCCGAGAGTGAACTCGGCGGCAAGCTGACCGTCAACGGTGTCGACCACCCTCTGAAATTCATCTACATGGACAATGAAGCCTCTGAGGAAAAGACCACCAACGTCTTCCAGAAGCTTATTGAGGAAGAGAAAGTCATCGCGATCGTCGGCCCGGATATGTCCAAGTGCGCTCTGGCCGCCGGCTCCATCGCGCAGAACGCGGGCTGCCCGGTCTGCTGCACCTTCGCCACCAACACCGCCGTCACCCAGATCGGCGACTATATGTTCCGCGCCTGCTTTATCGATCCGTTCCAGGGTAAGGTCGCCGCAACCTACGCCTGGAATGCCGGCTATAAGACGGCAGCCATCCTGTTCAACAACGCCGACGCCTACGCCTCCGGCCTGACCGACGCTTTCGTCGAGAGCTACGAGAGCCTCGGCGGCAAGATCGTCGGCAAGGAGGAGTACTCCGGCTCCGACATCAAGGACTACAACGTGCAGCTGACCAAGCTGGCCGGCACGAATCCCGAGTGCGTCTTCTTCCCGAACCTGCTCGGCGAGATGGGCCTCCAGATCCAGCAGGCCCGTTCGGTCGGCATGACCTGCCCGATCCTCTGCGGCGACTCCGCCGATACCCCCGAAGTCGCTCAGGTCGCCGGCCCGGCTGTGGAAGGCGTGCATTATGTCTCCGCTTTCTCCGCCGACTCCACCGATCCCGCGGCTGTGGAATTCGTCAAGAAGTATACAGCGATGAACCCCAACGAGAAGCCGAACTCCAACGCCGAGCTCGCCTATGAGGCCACGCAGATGGTCGTCAACGCGATCCAGAACTCCAGCGAGCTGTCCCGCAAGGGCGTCCGCGACGCTCTGGCCACGATTAAGGATTTGCAGGTTCCGTCCGGCAAGATCACCGTCGGCGAGGACCGTAACCCGATCAAGGGTGCTGTCATCATGGAGTACGACAAGACCGGTGCTTCCCACTTCGTCGATGCCGTGAATCCGTAATCTGAAACCCTGCCGCGAACACAGCGCGAATCGTTCAGAGATGGCGTAACAACGGTGCCGGCTGCGTTTTACACCAGCCGGCACCATCTTTTATTTCCGGCTTCCGGAGAATTATGGATTGGAGGATATCCCTTGTCTACCTTTCTTCAATATCTGATCTATGGCCTTCAGCTCGGCAGTGTCTACGCGCTGCTGGCGCTGGGCTATACGATGGTCTACGGTATCGTGGGCATGATCAACTTCGCCCACGGCGATTTTCTCATGATCGGCGCACTGGGCACGTATTTCATTGCGCAGATCTTCACCCGTTTTCAGGTGAACAGCACTTTCCCGATGCTGATCGTCGGTGTCATCATCATTATTGCCATGCTGATGACCGGCTCCATCGCCACGGGTGTCGAGGCCATCGCCTACCGGCCGCTGCGCAATAAGCCCAGAATGATCGCCCTCATCACAGCCGTGGGTGTGTCGATGTTCCTTGAGAACTTTCCCCGCGCGCTGAGCTTCATCGGCCCGAACCCCCGTTCGTTCCCCACTCTCTTCAGCACGAACCGCTTCAGCCTCGCCGGCGCGTCCGTGTCCGTCACGCAGATCATCATGATCAGCCTCGCGGCCGTCATGATGGTGGCGCTCTATTTCCTTGTCAACCGCTCCAAGGTCGGCAACCAGATGCGCGCCGTCAGTATGGACAAGGACGCCGCCGCCCTCATGGGTATCAACGTCAACCGCGTTATCTCCATCACCTTCTTCATCGGCGGCGCGCTCGCCGCCGTATCGGGCATCTGCTACGCGAGCGCCTATCCGCAGGTGGATGTCTACATGGGCTCGTGGCTTGGCAATATGTCCTTCATCGCCGCCGTGCTCGGCGGCATCGGCGACATCCGCGGCGCTATGCTCGGCGGCTTCATCCTCGGCGTCGCACAGATCTTCGCCACCGCCATCAACTCCACCCTCGGTTACGCTGTCGGCTTCATCATTCTGATTGTCATCCTCCTCTTCAAGCCTGCCGGAATCATGGGCAAGCTTGTCATGGAAAAGGTCTGAGGAGGTACCGCCATGAATGTGATAAAAATCGGGAAAAAAGCTCTGCCGGTTGTGATCGTGCTCGCCTTCTACTGGCTGGTGATGCTGCTCAAATCCATGGGCATCGTCAATAACTACTATATCCAGGTCATGATGTTCGCCGGCATCAACATCATGATGACGGCCAGCCTGAACCTTGTCAACGGCTTTACCGGCCAGTTCTGCATCGGCCACGCGGGCTTCATGTCCCTCGGCGCATACGGCGCGGCCATTATGACCACCATGGTCTTCCACGGCAAGAGCATTCCTCTGGCCGCCCAGACACCGGTGTTTCTTCTCGGCCTGCTGGTCGGCGGCTGTGTGGCCGCGCTGGTCGGCGTGCTGATCGGCTTGCCGTCCCTGAAGCTCAAGGGCGACTATCTTGCCATCGTCACGCTGGCGTTCGGCGAGATCGTCCGCGCAATCCTCCGTCTCATTAAGCCGATCGGCGCCGCACGCGGCATGATCGGCATCCCGAACTACTCCTCCCTCGCGTGGATTCTTCTCTTCGTGATGCTCACGCTCTACCTCCTGCGCAACCTGATCTACTCGCCTTACGGCCGCGCGTTCATCGCCATCCGCGATAACGAGATCGCCGCGGATGCCATGGGCATCAACACCACCCATTATAAGATCACCTCCTTCTGCATCGCCGCATTCATCGCCGGCGTGGCCGGCGGCCTCTATGCGCATGTGCTGGCCTTCATCCAGCCCGACTCCTTCAGTTTCACCAAAAGCTCCGACTTTCTCGTGTACCTGTACGCGGGCGGCAGCGGCTCGCTGACCGGCTCGATCGTGGGCGCGGTGCTTCTCACGGTGCTGCCGGAAGTGCTCCGTTTCCTGTCCGACTGGCGTCTCGCCGTGTACGCGGTGATCCTTGTGGCGGTCATGCTGTTCCGCTCCGAGGGCCTGTGCGGCGGCAAGGAGCTGCCATTCCTGCGTATCCACCGCACCTCGCTCTACGAGGGCCCGCTGTTCGGGCGCAAAAAAAAGACCGGCCAGAACCAGAGCCGGAGCTGACAGGGAGAGGGGAACGTCATGAGTATTCTTGAAATCAAGGACCTGACCATCATGTTCGGCGGCCTGTGCGCGGTGGACAGCTTCAATCTGAGCGCCGAAAAGGGCGAGCTGATCGCCGTTATCGGTCCGAACGGCGCCGGTAAGACCACCATCTTCAACATGCTGACCGGTATCTACAAGCCCACCCGCGGCTCCATCGAGCTCGAGGGCGAGAATATGATCGGGCTCAAGCCCTATCAGTTCGCGCAGAAGGGCATCACCCGCACCTTCCAGAATATCCGCCTCTTCACAAACGCGTCCGTCTCGGACAACGTGAAGATGGCCCACACCATGCACAACGACCAGAGCCTGGCCAAGTGTTTTCTGCGCACGCCGGGCATGGTCGCCCACGAGCGTGACCTCGACGAGCGCGTGATGACGCTGCTTGAAAAGCTCGGTCTGGCCGACAAGGCAGACCTCCTCGCGAAGAACCTGCCCTACGGCGACCAGCGCCGCCTGGAGATCGCCCGCGCCCTGATGACCGAGCCGAGGATCCTGCTGCTCGACGAACCCGTCGCCGGCATGATCACCACGGAGCTCGAGTCGATGGCGCAGCTCGTCAAGGACATCCGCCGCGAGTTCAATCTCACGATCATCCCCATCGAGCATCACATGAACTTCGTCATGCCGATCGCCGACCGCATCAAGGTTCTCGACTTCGGCAAGACCATTGCCGAGGGCCTGCCCGCGGACATCCAGCGCAATCCGAAGGTCATCGAGGCCTATTTGGGAGGAGGATACCAGAATGTCGATGCTTGAAGTCAATGACCTGCATGTTTCCTACGGCGCGATCAAGGCTGTGCAGGGCGTGTCCTTTCGCCTGGACAAGGGCGAGATCGTCGCTCTGATCGGCTCCAACGGCGCCGGAAAATCCACCATTCTCCGCACCATCTCGGGCCTCGAGCACGCCAAGAGCGGCTCGATCCTCTTTGAGGGAACCGAGCTGACCCGCCTGAAGGCGCACAAAATCGTCGAGCAGGGCATCGCCCATGTGCCTGAGGGACGCCGCGTCTTCGCCAAGCTGACGGTGCGCGAGAATCTGAATATGGGCGCGAACCTTATCAAATCTCCAACGGAGATCAAGGAAAATCTGGATCGCATCTTTGAAATCTTCCCGCGCCTCAAGGAGCGCGAGAAGCAGCTGGCCGGCACGCTCTCCGGCGGCGAGCAGCAAATGCTCGCGCTCGGCCGCGCGATGATGATGAACGGCAAGCTCGTCATGCTCGACGAGCCGTCCATGGGCCTCGCCCCGATCGTCGTGGAGGAGATTTTTGAGATCATTAAGCAGATCAACAAGAGCGGCACAAGCATCCTGCTCATCGAGCAGAACGCTTTCCTTGCGCTGAACACCGCCAGCCGCGCGTATGTGCTGGAGACGGGGAAGATTACGATCTCCGGCAATTCCGCGGATCTTCTGAAGGACGAGCGGGTAAAGGCGGCATACCTGGGCGCATAACCAACGATTCAACATATGAGGAGCAGCAGTTATGGAACTTTCTAATCTTGCACAGAACCTGGGTGGCTCTGTCATCCGGGAAATGTTCAATGAAGCGCTGAAGATGGAGGATACCATCAGCTTTACCGTCGGCGAGCCCGACTTCATCACGCCCAAGCCCATCATAGACGAGGCCTGCCGCTGCTGGGAGCTTGGCCTCACCCACTATACGCCCAACAGCGGCGTGGCTGAGCTCCGCCAGGCCATCGCCGAGTACCACGCGAATGACCTCCGGCCCGATCCCGAGTCGCAGATCATGGTTTCGTGCGGCGCGACCGAGGCCATCCAGATGGCGCTCTTCACGCTCGTCAACCCCGGCGACGAGGTGATCGTCGTCACGCCCGCGTGGCCGAACTACTTCGGCCAGATCGGCATGACCGGCGCGATTCTCAAGACCGTCCCAGCCCGCGAGGAGAACGGCTTTGTCCCCGACCCCGACGACATCCGCGCCGCCATCACGCCCAAAACCAAGGTGATCATCCTCAACTCCCCGTCCAACCCGACCGGCGCCGTGATCGACCGCGACACCTGCCGGGCGCTGGCGGAGCTTCTGCGCGAGCGCGACATCTATGTGATCTCCGATGAGATTTACAGCCGCCTCGTCTACGCCGACGAGGGCTACACCAGTCTCACCTCGTTCGACGGCATGATGGAGAAGACCGTCTATATCAGCGGCTTCTCCAAGATGTTCGCCATGACCGGCTGGCGCCTGGGCTACGCGATTGCCCGGCCGGACATCATCCGCAACATGACCAAGCTGCATGAGAACGGCGCCTCCTGCCTGCCCGCGCCGAGCCAGCTCGCCGCGGCCGTGGGCCTTCGCACCTGCCTTTCCGAGATCGACACCATGCGTGAAAGCTACCGCCGCCGCCGCGACCTCGTCTGCTCGCTCATCAACGACATCCCGGGCATGTCCATCCGCCCGCCGAAGGGCGCGTTCTATGCCTTTACGAACATCAAGCCGATCGCGGCGGCCACGGGCATGACCTCGCGCGAGTTCTGCATGGACCTGCTGAAAAAGACCGGCGTGGTCATCGTGCCGGGCTCCGGCTTCGGCGAGTGCGGCGAGGGCTTCGTGCGCATCACCTACGCCACCTCCGACGAGAACATCGTCCGGGGCATGGGCCGCATGAAAGACTATGTGGGAGGGCTGAGCAAATGAGTGACATTATCGAGCGCATCTCAGCTCTCGGCATCATGCCGGTTATCACAAACATAGACAGCATTGAGGACTGCGACAGCCTTGCCGCCGCGCTGACCGCGGGCGGCATTCCCGCCATGGAAATCACTTTCCGCATGAAAAACGCGGAGGTCTATATCCGCCGCGTCCGCGAGGCGCACCTCTCCGTCGCTGTCGGCGCGGGCACCGTTATCACGCTCGAACAGGCCGAAAAAGCCATCGGCGCGGGTGCGCAGTTCGTTGTGGCTCCGGGCCTGAACCCGGAGATCGTGAAATACTGCCAGTCCCGCGGAGTCGAGATGATCCCCGGCGTCTCCACACCCAGCGAGGTGGAGACCGCACTCGGCCTCGGACTGAAAAACGTAAAGTTTTTCCCGGCCGAGCAGAGCGGCGGCGTCGCCGCGATCAAATCAATCTGCGGGCCCTATAAAAATGTCGGCTTCATGCCGACAGGCGGCCTGAACCTCGACAACATCGCCGAATATTTTGCCTTTGACCGCATCATCGCCTGCGGCGGCACGTTTATGCTGGGAAGCAGCCTGGCCAAAAAGGACTGGGCGCAGATCACGGAACTCTGCCGGATCTCCGTGCGCACGATGCTCGGGCTGAAGCTTGCGCACGTCGGCATCAATGCCGACGGAGAGGCGGACGCGCAGAGCACCGCCTCAGCGTTAGCTTCTCTTCTGCGGCTGGAGCTCGGGAAGGACGGGGCCAACTCCGTCTTTGTGGACACCTTCGCGGAGATTATGAAGCACGGCGGCCCCGGCCGCTGCGGCCACATCGGCTTCTCCACCCCGAATCTCGACCGCGCGGTGCGGTATTTCCGGGCCATGGGCGCCGAATTTGACGAAGCCTCCGCAAAGACCGACGAAAAGGGCCGGCTGAAGGTCATCTATTTCCGCGGGGAAATCGCCGGCTTCGCCGTCCACCTGGTCAGAGCGTAAGGCGAGAGGGAGAAAATATGGCAAAAATCATTACCTTTGGCGAGATCATGCTCCGCCTGATGCCGGAGGACGGCCACCGCCTCCTCCAGACAAACCGTCTCGAGGCCACCTTCGGCGGCGGTGAGGCAAACGTGGCCGTATCGCTCGGCAACTTCGGTGAGGACGTCGCCTACCTGACGGCGCTGCCCCAAAACCCGGTTGGCCAGGCCGCGATCAATTCCATGCGCTACTTCGGCGTGGACACCTCCAAGATTATACGCCGCGGCGACCGCATCGGCGTGTACTATGTGGAAAAGGGCCAGTCCCAGCGCCCGTCCAAGGTCATCTACGATCGGAAAAATTCCTCCGTTGCGGGCACGACCCGCGCCGACTATGACTGGGATCAGATCTTTGAAGGCTGCGAGTGGTTCCACTTCACCGGCATCACGCCCGCCCTCTCCCCGGAGCTCGCGCTGGTGTGCCTGGACGCGGTGAAAGCCGCGCGCGCGAAGGGCATCACCGTCAGCTGCGACCTCAACTACCGCAAGAATCTCTGGAGCACCGCCGAGGCCTACGCAACCATGACGCAGATCGTCCCCTATGTGGACGTGTGCATCGCCAACGAGGAAGATGCCGAAAAAGTGCTCGGCATCAAGGCCGGCAACACGGACGTCGACTCGGGCAAGCTCTCCTACGACGGCTACCGCGACGTCGCCCGGCAGATCGGGGAGACCTACGGCTGCCGCAGCGTGGCCATCACGCTGCGCACCTCACTCTCCGCCAGCGACAACCGCTGGGCCGGCATGCTCTGGCAGGGCGGCGAATGCTTCTTCTCGAAGACCTACGACATTCGCCTCTGGGACCGTATCGGCGGCGGCGACTCGTTTGGCGCCGGTCTGATCTACGCGCTGCTGCACGGCTGCGCGCCCCAGGACGTCATTGAGTTCGCGATCGCCGCCTCCTGCCTCAAGCAGACCATCCAGGGCGATTTCAACCGCGTGACGGTGGACGAGGTCACGTCCCTGATGCACGGAAACGGGAGCGGCCGCGTTCAGCGCTGAGCGGCCGCGGAAGGGAGAGCACATGAAAAATACAGTCCGGGAAAAGATGCTGGCGGGGCAAAAGACGCTCGGCTCCTTCTTTGAGCTGGGAAGCGGCTCCATCGCCGAATGCATGGCGCTGGCCGGTCTCGACTACATCGTCATCGACAACGAGCACGGTCCGTTCAACCCGCAGTCCACACTGGAGTATGTGCGCGCGGCCAGTCTCTATCACACTATGCCGTTCGCACGCGTGCAGGAGATCTCCAGACCGGCCATTCTCAAGCTGCTCGACGACGGCGTGATGGGCCTCATCATCCCCTGCGTGCGGACGATGGAGGAGATTGAGAAGATCGTTGAGTACGGCAAGTACGCGCCGCTCGGCAAGCGGGGTGTGGCCAATGCCGCCGGCTCCGGCTTCTGGTACGAGGATTACGCTCAGCACGGCCTTCCGCACTACTTTGAGGTCAGCAACCGCGAGACGATGCTCATTCCCCAGTGCGAAACGCTCGAATGCCTCGCGCATATCGAGGAGTTCGTCCGGGTGGACGGCATAGACGGCATCTTTGTCGGGCCCTACGATCTCTCTACCGCCATGGGCCGCCCGGGCGAGGTCACCTGCCCGGAAGTCCAGGAGGCGATCGACCTTGTGCAGCACGCCTGCCGCGAGGCGGGCAAGTTCTCGTTCATCTATTCCGGAACCGTGGAGATCGCGCGCGCGAACTTTGCGCGCGGCTTCCACAGCGTGACCTTCAGTCAGGACGCCTCGACGCTGACCGACGCCTACCGCTCGATCATCCGCGACATCTTTGCCGGCTGACGCAAAAACCGGGCGCCGCCAGGCCACTGGCGGCGCCCGTTACTCCGGCGTGCCCCGGACGGCATAAAGCCGTCCGGGGCGTTTTTTCTCTGGCGGAAAACCTCTGCTAAAAATTGATCTTGTATCATTCCGATCATTTCCAGTTTTGTGCGGATATTAACGTGTTTCCGCATCTGATATTCAGAAGCCCATTCTGGCCATATAAATAAATCCGCTTCATGAATACACCTTGTTATTTTTTCTGAATCGTGCTAAATTGTGGATAAGTCTGCGGAGCCACCGAAAAAGCCGGCTGCCGTTCTTCCCTATGTTTACAATAAGGAGCAACCGCTATGAAAACACCGGAACCCAATTACCGCTACTTCCTCGAGGCCATGAAAAACCACCGGCCCGGACGGATGCCGATCTATGAGCACCACATCGACGCCGGCTTCATCGCCAAAGCCACCGGCGCGCCGATGGTCGAGCTGCTGAACGGCTCCACCGCCGAAAAAAGAGAGTTTTTCCGCCGCTACGTCGATTTCTGGGCTGGCTGCGGCTACGACATCGTCACCTTTGAGCGCGGTATCCCTCTCTCCTGCCCCGGCAGCGGCGCACTGCGCGAGCATGCCGAGCCCTGCCTGAAAACGCCCGAAGATGTGAGGAATTACCCCTGGGACAAAATCGAGGACTGGTATTTCGAGCAGAACGCCGAGTATTTCGAGCTCTTCGCCGAGGAAGTTCTCAAGCGCGACAACATCCGGGGCGTGGGCGGGCCGGGCTACGGCATTTTTGAGACGGTTCAGGATCTTGTAAGCTACATGAATCTCTGCTATCTCCTCTACGACGAGCCCGAGATGGTGGACGAACTCTTCCGCCGCGTGACCGACCTCTACTGCCGCATCTGGGCACGGTTCCTGCGGGACTACGCCGCGCCCTACTGCGTGTGCCGCATGGGCGACGACCTGGGCTTCAAGAGCGAGACGCTCCTGCCGCACGGGGATATCATCCGCCTGATCGTGCCGGGCTACCGCAGGATCGTGGAACTGGTGCACACGGCGGGCCGCCCGTTCATCCTGCATTCCTGCGGCAAGATCTTCCCCGTCATGGAGGAGCTGATTGCCACAGGCATCGACGCCAAACACTCCAACGAGGATGATATCGCCCCCTTCCACGAATGGGTCGCGCGCTACGGCGACCGCATCTGCAATCTCGGCGGCATCGACATGAACATTCTCTGTCTGAAAAAGCCCGGCGAGATCAAGTCGTTCGTCCGCCGCACGATCGAGGAGAACGTCGATTTCGGCGGCTTTGGCCTGGGCTGCGGCAACTCGATCCCGGACTACATCCCCGTGGAGGGGTTCTACGCCATGAACGAGGCCGCCAACGAGTACCGCCTCGGCCAGACCGGCTGAGAAAACACTGTTCCGCCAGCCATTTCATAGGCGGCACGCTGCTCCGGAACCTGTGTGAGTACAATGATAAGACCTGAGAACCGGGCGCGGCAGAGCTGACGCTCCGTCCCCCGCCGGACGACCCGCGGTCCGAACCGCACATCCGCACGGTCATCGGCGGCGCGGCCGCCCGGCGCTCGAAATGGTGTGAACGGCCCGCGGTTTCAGCGGAAGCCGCGGTGAGGTGGACAGCCGCCTGCGGGCCATCGTGAGCGATCTCTGCGAGGCCTCGGACGCCGCCGCGAAGGAGCTCGTCCCGGGCGGCAGCTGATCGCCGGCAATGACATCGCCGCGTTCCGCATAATCGCCGCAGCCATGACGGCCCGGGGCCTGTTATCCCCGTTTTACCGTATAAAGTGCCCTCCGACCGGTTCGGGGGGCACTTTTCACACGTATGGATAAAAAATGTTCAGGATTTTCTCTACTCCCGGGGGCTCCGTTTTGTGACATCCGCCAAATCTCACTCCCGTCAATTGACAGAGCTGCTCCGTTTGTGTATGATCAGGACATAATAGGGCAAAGGAGTCCGTCCGGATTTCCTCTGCCCTTTTTCTTATTTTCCACGAAAACCGGGAAGGAGCGAAACTATGGGAAAATATACGAGAGAAGACATTATCGGTATGGTCAAGAGCGAGGATGTGGAATTTATCCGCATGCAGTTCACGGATATCTTCGGCCAGATGAAAAACGTGGCCATCACAGCCTCGCAGCTTGAAAAGGCGCTGAACAACCAGATCATGATCGATGGCAGCTCCATCGAGGGCTTCACACGCATCCATGAGTCCGACCAGTACCTCTATCCCGACCTCGACACCTTTGTCATACTGCCCTGGCGGCCGCAGAACAGCCGTGTGGCACGTCTGATCTGCGATGTTTACAACCCCGACGGAACGCCGTTCGAAGGCGACCCTCGCTTCATCCTCCGGAAGACGCTTGAACGCGCGGCGAAGCTGGGCTATACCTTCAACGTCGGCCCCGAATGCGAATTTTTCCTCTTTGAGACGGACTCCGAGGGCCGTCCGACAACCCGCACGGGCGACGAGGCCGGCTACTTCGATCTGAGCCCCATCGACCACGGCGAGGGCACCCGCCGCGAAATCTGCCTGGCTCTCGAGGACATGGGCTTTGAGATCGAGGCGAGCCACCACGAGGTTGCCGCCGGGCAGCACGAGATTGACTTCAAGTACGCCGACGCCATGGCCACGGCCGACAACATCATGACCTTCAAAATGACCGTCAAGACCATCGCGCAGCAGAACGGCCTGCACGCTACCTTCATGCCGAAGCCCGTGTTCGGCATCAACGGCTCCGGGATGCACACCAACATGTCCCTCTTCCGGGACGGGAAAAACATTTTCGCCGACCCCAGCGGGGCGCGCGGCCTCGCGAGGGAGGCGTACAGCTTCATCGCGGGCCTTCTCGCGCACGTCAAGGGCATGGCGGCGGTTACAAACCCGCTGGTCAACTCCTACAAGCGCCTCGTGCCCGGCTATGAGGCGCCGTGCTATCTCGCCTGGTCGGCCTCCAACCGTTCCGCGCTCATCCGCATTCCGGCGTCGCGCGGCCAGTCCACCCGCGTGGAGCTGCGCTGCCCCGACCCGACCTGCAACCCGTACCTGGCTCTCTCGCTGTGCCTGGCCGCCGGGCTCGACGGTATGGAGCGCGACATGACGCCGCCGGACGAGATCACCGAGAACATCTTCGACATGGACGCGGAAGCCCGCCTCCGCCACGGCATCGACAACCTGCCCGGCGACCTCAGCTCGGCCGTGGATGCCCTCTGCGCCGACGGCCTGATGAGCCAAACGCTCGGTACACACGCGTTCGAGCGCTATGTGGACGGCAAGAAAAAGGAATGGGACGAATACCGCAAGCAGGTCACAAACTGGGAGACGGATCGCTACATGAACCTGTTCTGATCGCGGCGTTTCCCTGTCGGGAGGAGGCATTGCCATGTTGAGGACGATCATCGCCGCCGAGAGCCGAGAGCTGGGCGACGCAGTGCGCGGCGCGCTCGAACGGGACGGCATCACCACCGGGCCCTGCTGCCGTACGGGCGCGGAGGCGCTCCGCGCCGTGAACAAGCTGGGGGGATGTGTCGTGGTCTGCTCGTTCCGACTGCCCGACATGACCGCCAACGAGCTGCGCGAGAGCCTCGGCGCCGGCGCGCCGCTGCTGGTGCTGGGCCGTCCGCAGGAGCTGCACCTGCTGCGTGCGCCGGACGTGCTCCATCTGGCCGTTCCGGTGCGCCGGAGCGAGCTGACCGGCACGGTGCGGATGCTGCTCGGCTGCGGGAGCGTGCGCCGCTTCGACGCGGCCCCGCGCCGCAGCCCCGAGGCGCAGTCCATCATCGAGCGGGCAAAATGCCTGCTGATGGAGAAAAACGGGCTCACAGAGCCCGAGGCGCACCGGTATTTGCAGCAGCGCAGCATGGATGGCTGCTGTTCCCTCGCGGCCACCGCAGGCCTCGTGATTGCGGCCTTCGAGCGGGAAAACGTGTAACGTGTAAAGACGCCGAAACTCCCCTCCGCGCAAGCGCGGAGGGGAGTCTTTTTATGCCGCGCGGAGCGGAGGAAGGCGCCGCCGGAACCCGGCGGCGCCCCTCTCCTCTTCTCTCTTTTCTCTCTCTCGCTCCAGCTCTATTCCACATCCTGAAGGGCGTCGTAGCCCTCCTCGCCGGTGCGAACCTTGACAACGTTCTCCACATCGTAGACGAAGATTTTGCCATCTCCGATGTTGCCGGTGTAAAGCACCTTTTTTGCCGTCTCGATGACCGTGCGGACAGGCACCTTCGACACCACGATCTCCACCTGAACCTTCGGGAGGAGGTTGATCTCCGTCTCGACGCCGCGGTAATACTCGGTGCTGCCCTTCTGCATGCCGCAGCCGAGCACCTGCGTGACGGTCATTCCGGTGATGCCGATGGCGTTCATGGCCTCTTTGAGCGCCTCGAAGCGATTCTGCTTCATAATGATGTCGATCTTCGTCATCTTTACGTGGCCGTCTGACGTGGTCAGCGTCTGCGGGCCCGAGGAGACGTCCACCACCGGCACAGCCTGCGTAGGCGGCACGATGGCCGGCGGGGTCTTCTGCGTCTTGCGCTTGCCGAAGCGGGCAAGCTGCGGGATGTCCGCGTTGTCGTCGGAGTCGTAGTCGAGTCCGCTGCGCACGAGCTGGTTGTCCGGGTAGGCCAGAACGCCCATCTCGGGGATGTCGAGGCCGTCGAGTTCGTCCTCGGGCGAGACGCGCAGGCCCCAGACCTTATCGAGGAATTTGTAGAACAGGAACGAGAACCCGAAGCCCCAGACGATCAGCACGCCCACCGCGATGAGCTGCGCGAGAAGCTGGCCCGCGTCGCCGTAGAACAATCCGCGCACGCCGCCCGCGACGCCGTTGATACCGTCGCCGTATTTTCCGTCCGCGAACAGGCCCACTGCAAGGACGCCCCACAGGCCGTTGACGCAGTGGACGGAGATTGCGCCCACAGGGTCGTCGATCTTGAGTTTCGTTTCGATGAACGGCACGGCCAGGCACACGAGGATCGCCGCCACAATGCCGATGATTGCGGCAGAAATGCCGTTCACATACGCGCACGGTGCAGTGATCGCCACAAGGCCGGCCAGCGTGCCGTTGGCCGTCATGGACGGGTCGGGCTTGCCGTATTTGATCCACATGAAGAACAGCGCCACAAGGCCGCCGACCGCGCCGGAAATCATCGTGTTTGTCGCGGCGACCGCCAGACGGAAGTCCGAGGCGTTGAGCCCGCCGCTGGCGTTAAAGGCAAACCAGCAGAAGAACAGGATGATCGTGCCGATGATGGCCATGGGAATGTCGTGGCCGGGGAAGGCGCGCACGGAGCCGTCCTTGCGGAACTTGCCGATGCGCGGGCCGATGACGATCGCGCCGGCGAGGGCGAGCATGCCGCCCATGGCATGGACGACCCCGGAGCCCGCGAAATCCACCACGCCGTGGCCGATGCCGAAGTTCGCGCCGAGCGAGGCAAGCCAGCCGCCGCCCCACACCCAGCAGCCGAACGCCGGGTAAAGGACCATGGAGATGAACAGCGAGATCAGCACGACCGCCGAGTATTTGATCCGCTCGGCCATCGCGCCGGTGGGGATGGTCACGGTGGTGTCCATGAAGACCATCTGGAAGAAGAAAAGGGCGTAGACGCCCGCGTCATAGGTTCCGCCGAGCAAAAAGCCCTTGTGGCCGATGATGCCGCCGAGTCCCGGGATCTTCAGCAGCGCATCAAGCACCGCACCGCCGGAGCCGAGGCCTGCCGCGCCGCCCGAGCCGCCCATCTGGAGGGCAAAGCCGACGAGAAAGTAACCAACCGCACCGACGAGGAAGACCATGAAGTTCATCGTCATGGTGTGGGCGGCGTTCTTTGCGCGGCAGAAGCCGGTCTCCACCATCGCGAAGCCGCACTGGAAAAAGAACACCATGAACGCGCAGATCATGACCCAGGTGTAGTTCGCGCCGAAGTAGGCCTTGTTGGCCACCGAGGCGACCTCGCCGAGGGTTTCCGACCCGGTCACGGCGGTGTAGGACGCGCCGGTGGGATCGCCCGCCGCAAACGCGACCAGCGAGAGCAGGGAGACGGCCGCCGCGGCAAGCAGCAGCGTGCGGAGCATTGTTCCAAGCTTTTTCATTTTCTTCACCTCTACGGAATGATGGGCTCCGGGTGCCGTCCCGGGGCTGAAAAATACGAAAGGAGCCGGTGCGCGGCTGACGCCGTCACACAGACTCCATTGCCTGTGACCCGAAAAGAACGGCCGCTCTTCCGGGCGCTGGAAAAAAAAGGGGCGCTGTAAGAAATCTTACAACGCCCTTGCTGTAACTTGTGTTCAGTATAGTCTCAAGCTCGCGTTCTGTCAAGGCGCATTTTCACCCATCCGAAAGCCATTTTTCTCCGATTCTTTCGTGGATTTTCCCAAATTGGAGCTTTCAAGCCTGTACACTGTGCCGTTTTTCCGGTCAAAAGCGTTCAGGCCAGAAGCGTCCTGCCGAACGCCACGTCCGCGGCGGACAGGAGCCTGACCCCCGGCTCCAGCGACGACGGGAGCACCCGGATCTGCTGCCGCTCCCGGCGTACCGCCCGCGCGTTGACCCGGCTCTCCAGAAGCGGCGCAAGGCGCCCGGCGCCGTAAAGGATATCCCCGGCGAGCAGCACCGTGTCGATGCTGATGAGGTTCGCCAGGCTCACGATGCCCGCGCCGAGATAGTCCGCCTCCCGCACGAGGAGCGCCCGAGCCGGGGCGGAGGTGTCTGCCGCGTCCACGACCTGCGCCCAGGCGGAAAATCCGGTGCCCCGCAGCAGGTTGGGGATCGCCGCATACATCTCGAGGCAGCCCACGTTGCCGCACGGGCATGGGATTCCGTCGTAGCGGATGGACATATGTCCGATCTCGCTGGTGAAATCGCCCGAGCTCCTGAACACCTTTCCCCCAGAAATAACGCCCGAGCCCACGCCGCTGTCCACCAGCAGGAGGAGGAAGTCCCCGCTTCCCCGGCTCTCGGGACGCCCGTAATAATACCGCGCGAGACAGGCGGCGTTGTTCTCGAGAAACACCGGAAAACCGGTACGCTCGCGGAGCATCGGCCCGATCTCCGTCTGATGCCACAGGCCGAACCGCGTTGGATTCAGGATTCTTCCCTCCTCGCCGTTCAGCGGGCCGGGCGCCGACACGCCGATGCCGCAGAGCTTTTCCCGCGCGATCCCCGTCCGCTCCAGCATTTCCCCGATCGCGCGGGCCAGCGGCTCGATCTTTCCGCCGGGCGCGGCGTCCTCCAGCCGGATGCGCTCCTGCACGAGGATGCCTCCCGCAATATCCACGATCCCCGCCGTGCACCCGTCTCTGTTGAGGTAGACCCCGACCGCGTAGGCCGCGTCGCCGCGCAGTGCGAGCGGAATCGCCGCCCGCCCGCGCTCTCTGAGCACCGGCTCAAGCTCCCGGAGCATTCCCTCCTCGAGCATATCCGCCGCGATGAGCGAGGTGCAGGCTCTCGTCAGCCCGGTCCTCCGCGCGATCTCCGCGCGCGACATCGGTTCGAGCCGCAGCAGCCGGAGGATCAGCTTTCTGTTGTATTCTTTGGTATATCCCGCGTTCCGCGCCACTGCGCACACTGCGTCCGCCTCTTTCCCGCCATGCAGGCTTCTTTTCTCTAGTGTACTTCACCCGCGCCGCATTTTCCAGTGGTTGTTTTTCCGCGGGCGCGGCTTTCTCTCTTCCGCTCCTGTAAGATACCACGAAGAAAACATTTTGTCAATCGAATTGACATTAACGCGGCGGTTTGCTATACTGGCGTCGAGGTTAAATGTTATGACAATACGGATCTTTCAAAAGGGCTTCAATTATTCTCAGGACGGCCCGGGAAACCGGCTCGTCTATCACCTGCAGGGCTGCAATCTCCGCTGCCCGTGGTGCTCGAACCCGGAGGGGCTGTCCCTCTCCGGCGGCACCGAATACACAGTCGACGGGCTGATGGACGAGGTGCGGCGCAGCAGCGTGATGTTCTTCGGCGGCGGCGGCGTCACGCTGACCGGCGGCGAGGCCACGCTCCAGTTCGACGCGGCGGCGGAGTTCCTGGCGCGGCTTCACGCGGAGGGGTTCTCCACCTGCATCGAGACGAACGGCACCTCCCCGCGCCTGACGGAGCTGTTCCCCGTACTCGACTGTCTCATCATGGACGTGAAGCACCACGACCCGGAAAAGCACCGCGCCGTGACCGGCGTCTCCTGCGCGCAGACCTTCCGCAATGTCTCCGCGGCCCTCGCGGCCGGGCAGGAGACGGCGCTGCGCATCCCGCTTATCGGCGGCTTCAACGCCTCGGAGGAGGACGCCCGGAGTTTCGCCGCCCTGTTCCTGAAGCTGGGCGTGCCGCGCCGCGCCACGGTCGAGCTGCTCGCCTACCACGAGTACGGAAAAAGCAAATATGCCTCTCTCGGCCTCCCCTACGCGATGGACGGCAGCGCCAGGGTTTCCGCCGAAACGCTCCGCGTTTTTCAGAAAATTCTGGAGGAAAGCGGCGTCCGTATGATCCATACCTGACACGGCCGCGCGCAAATCACGCCCGGCCGACCCATGAAAGGAGATTTCTGCGATGGAACTTTTCCGCATCCTGACGCCCGAAGCCGTGGGCGAGCGCGCCAAAAAGCTCTTCCGCGAGGAGCGCGAGCAGCATAAGATCCTCAACGGCTGGTTCCTGTCCCGAGAGACGGCGGCCGACGCCGACGAGCGGGCGGGCGAGACGTTTCCCGAACTCCGCGCGGCGGCGGAGCTGGAGGCCGTGATCGACAGCCTTCCCCTTGAGATCAGCGAGCACGCGCTGCTCGCCGGGACGCAGCGCGACGCCTTTGCGGCCAGCTACGCCCTCATCAACCCCGCCTTCCAGGTGGAGACCTTCCGAGGCTACTGCGACCCGCTGGAGGTCTACGACTACGCCACCCCCACCGCCGACGTGCCCGCCGAACGCATCGCCGCCATGCGCGCGCGCGCCGCGCAAAGCCCGTGCGTGCAGGCGCTTCAGCGCGTATACGCAGCAAACAGTGAATATACCGATGAGGTCGCCTTCTTCTTCGAGCAGGTCACGGGCCATGTGGTGCCGGATTTCCGGCCCGCGCTGAAGGGCGGTGTGTCCGCCCTCGTCTCTGAGATCGACGGGAAGCTCGCCCGCGGCGGCTTCTCCGAAAAAAAGCAGAAGAATCTTCTCGCCATGCGCCGCTCGCTTCTCTGCGCGGTGAAGCTCGCCCGCCGCTACGCCGGCCTCGCCGAGCGGCAGGCGGAGGACGCAGCCCCCGAACGGGCGCGTGAGCTCCGCGCGATGGCCGGGAACCTGCGCCGCGTCCCTGAGTTCGGCGCGCGCTCTCTCTGGGAAGCGATACAGTCCTACGTTCTCCTCTGGCAGGTCATGTGTCTCGAGCAGGCGCCCAACCCCTTTGCCTTTTCCGTGGGCAACGCCGACCGCATCTTCGAGCCCTACCGCGCGATGGACGGCGCAAGCCGCGAGGAGGCCGCCGCCCTGTTCCGCCACTTCCTTGTCTTCTTCAACGTCGGCGAGCGCTCGTGGGCGATCTCGCAGAACGTGCTCCTCGGCGGGCGCGACCTCGCGGGCAACGACCTCACCAACCCCATGACCTACGCCATTCTCGACGCCTACTACGATATGAACCTTCCCCAGCCGATCCTCTCCGTGAAGCTCCACCGCAACACGCCCGCGGAGCTCTACCGTGAGATGGGCCGCTTCTTCTTCACACCCGGCTGCCTCACCCCGTCCCTCTTCAACGACGACAGCCTTTTCCCCACGATGCGCGAGCACGGCATCGACGCGGCCGATCTCCCGGACTACGGCGTGGCGGGCTGCCAGGAGCCGCTCATCATGGGCAAAGACAGCGGCAACACCACCAACGGCTGGCTGAACCTCGGCAAAATCCTCGAGCTCACGCTCTCGGGCGGCAAGTCCGTCCTCACCGGCCGGGCCATCGGCCCGCAGACGCGCGAGGACGCCGTCTCGCTCCTCTCCCGCCTCCGCGAGCGGTTCTATCAGAACGCCGCCTTCTTCACGGAGAAGATGCGCGACGCGGCCAACGGTGCGACCGAGGCTCTCTCGCTGCTGCCCGTGCCGTTTCTGAGCAGCTTCATGGGCGGCGCGGAGACCGGCATCGATCTGCGCGACACCGCGGAGCGGGGTACAAAGTACAACGCCAGCGGCTGCCTCATCCACGGTCTCTCTGTGGTGGCGGACTCCTTTGTCGCCGTAGACCATCTGCTCAGGGAGCGCCCACAGGACGCCGGGGCGCTCATCCGGGCCTGCTCCGTCGATTTTCAGGGCTATGAGGAACTCCGCGCCTACCTGCTCGCCTGCCCCAAGTACGGCAACAACTGCCCCGAGGCGGACAGAGAGGCCGCCGAGGTGGCGGCGCGGATCTCCGAGCTTGTTCGCTCGCAGAAGAACTATCTGGGCAACTCCTTCCGCCCCGACTGGAGCTCGCCCTCCACGCACCTGCTCTACGGCTACTGGGTCGGCGCCACGCCGGACGGCCGGAAGAGCCGCGAGATGCTCGGCTACGGCGTCGATCCGCTCTTCAGCACCGCCAACTCCGGACTCGGCTTTCGCACGATCTCCACGATGCAGCTTCCGTTCGGCCAGATGGAGGGGGGGTACGCCTCCCACTTCGGCATCGACCCGAAATACTTCACCGGCGAGACGTATGAGGAGCGCGGCGTCCAGTTCAGCCGGCGCGTGCTCGAGCCTCTCTTCTTCAACCCCGGCAACCCGAACCGCGCGCCGTTTTACCTCTATGTGAACGTGACCACCGCCGAGACGCTCCGCAAGGTGCTCGCCGAGCCGAAGAAATACGCGCCGGGCGGCGTATACATCATGCGTATCCACGGCACGTTCGTCAATTTCCTCGATCTCTCGCCGGCCATCCAGCAGGACATTATCACCCGCCTGGACCCCGGCTCCACCTTCTGCTGAGGCGCCGCCATGGACATTCTTGGGCTTGACATCGGCACCTCCACCGTCAGCGCCGTCGTCCTCCGCGACGGCCGCGCCGAAGCGGCGGTTACACGGGCGAACGACGCCCTCCTCCCCGGCCGTCCCGCGTGGGAACGCGCACAGGACCCCCGGCGTATTCTGGAGCTCGCGCTCGACGCGGTAAACGGCCTCCTCGGACGCTTTCCGTCCGTCGCCCGCATCGGCGTGACCGGCCAGCAGCATGGCATCGTCTATCTCGACGCCTCCGGCTCTCCCGTCAGCCCGCTCTACACCTGGCAGGACGGCCGCGGCAGCCTGCCTTTTCCCGGCGGCGGGAGTTATGTCTCCCATCTCTCGACGCTCACCGGGCGGCCGCTCGCAACCGGCTTCGGCATGGTGACACATTATTATAACCTGCAAAACGGGCTCGTGCCCAAAAACGCCGCCGTTTTCTGCACCATCCACGACTATGCCGCCATGACTCTCGCGGGCCTGACGCGGCCTCGGGTGGACGCAAGCGACGCTGCGAGCTTCGGCCTCTTCGACGCGGAGGCGGGCCGCTTCGATCTGACCGCCGTCCGCGCCGCCGGGATCGATCCGGCCATTCTGCCCGACCTTTCGGACGGCGGCTGCCTCGGGACGGGCCCGGCCGGCGCGGCAGTCTATCCCGCTATCGGCGACAACCAGGCCAGCTTCATCGGCGCGACCGGCGGCCGGCCCGGCTGTATGCTCGTCAATTTGGGAACAGGCGGCCAGTTCTCGGCGTTCAGCCCTATCCCGCTCCGCTGCGCCGGGCTGGAAACGCGGCCTTTCCCGCTGGGCGGGTATCTCCTCGCGGGCTCGTCGCTCTGCGGCGGCCGTGCTTACGCGCTGCTGGAGAATTTCTTCCGGGAGGTCGCCGGGATGGCGGCCGGCGCGCCTGTCCCGTCCTGCTACGGAGCGATGGAACGGCTTGTGGAGCGCTCACCCGTCCCGGAGATTATTCCGCGCATCGATCCCCGGTTCCAGGGCACCCGGGAAGACCCGTCCCTCCGCGGCGCGATCGAAGGGCTCGATCCGGAAAATTTCCGCCCGCTCCCCCTGATCTACGGCATGATGCGGGGAATGGCCGGCGAGCTGTACGGGATGTATGAAAAGTACCGGGACGCGGGCGGCTCCGCCGGGCAGCTGTTCGGCTCCGGGAACGGCCTGCGCAAAAACGCGGCCCTGTGCCGGATCGTGGAAGAAACCTTCGGCGCGCCCATGACGCTCTCTGCCAACGAGGAGGAGGCCGCCTGCGGCGCGGCCCTGTTTGCGGCCTCCCACCGGCGCTGACGTTTCTTCTCCGTCATGTATCATACGAAAAAGCCTCGCCTTTCTTTTGAAAAGCGAGGCTTTTTTCAACGTTTTCGGAGGCATACCGGCTTTCCGCGCGTTTTCCGGGCGCGGAGCGCCATCAGCGCGAAGCCGAGCAGGGAAAAGGCTGAGAGCGTCAGATAGGACGCGCCGAGGCTGACGCGCTCCGACAGCGCGCCGAACAGCAGCGGCACAACGGCTCCGCCGAAGCCGCTCGAGAGCGTCATTACCCCCGACATCGTCCCCGACGCGCCGGGGCAGCTCCTGACCGCGGCCGAGACAAGCAGCGGCCACACCGGTCCGGCCGCCGCGCCGAGTACCGCCGTCAGTGCCAGAGCCGTCAGGACGTCCCGCGTGCACGCCAGCAGCGCCAGAGAAATCGCCATGACCAGCTGACAGACGCGGATCACCCTCTCGGCATCCACCCGGACGAACCCGAAGATCAGCCGGCTCACACCCATGGACAGCCAGAACAGGGAGAGCGCCGCTGCCCCGCAGTCGGGCCGGCGGAGAACCTCCGTGAAAAATACGCCGTTGAAGTAGCTGATGCCGATCTCGTTGCCGACATAGAAAAAGATTGACACCACCAGCGGCAGCAGCCACCGCGTTCCGCCTTGTCCGCCGCTCTGCGCGGCCGGCGCAGGGGCCGTGACCTCCTGGGCGCGGGGGAACGGGAGCCTCAGCAGCGCGGCAAACAGCGGTATGCCCGCCGCCGCGCAGAGGAGGAACGGAACGCGCCAATCCGCGCCGCGCTCCATCGCAGCGCTGCACACGATGGGGCTGACGAACGCACCGATGGAAAACGCGAACTGCGTGACATTCAGCGCCCGGTCTGCCCGCGCCGCGTCATGATCCACCAGCACCGCGTTGGACAACCCCTCGACGGCGCCGAAGCCGCCTCCGGCAAGAAAAATACCGAACGAGAGCAGCCCGAGCGTACCCGGGATCAGCGTGACGCCGCACCCGAGCATAAAGAGCAGCATCGCGAGGATCATGACCGTCTTCTTCCCCACCCGGTCCGCCAGCCTCCCGAGGAGAAACGAAAAGAGCATCATGGAAAAATACTGCACGGAGACAATTCGCCCGATTCCCGCCGCGCCGAACCTGAACTGCTGTGAAATGGGCACCACCGCCGTCTGATACCCCGCCGATTCGAACCCGAGGGTAAACAGCAGCCCCGCACACAGGAGAAGCAGCGCGCGTCCCGCCCGTTTCTTTCCTTTTTCGCGATTCATCCGGTCGCCTCCTCCGCCAAAGGCGGCCCGAGCGATCGCCGCCCGGGCCGCCCCCGCGCTAATTCTGAGTTTTGTGCCATATCCGGCAGCCGTTTCGGGAACCGGGTGCCGTGTTTCTTCCGTCCCCGCGCCGGGCACCGCCGGGCCGCGCGCTCCGCCGATTTCCGGACACATTGTCTGCGGATCGACGTGCCCGGCGATCCGGACCTCATGCCGCCCTCCCGGCACTCCTGCCCGTCGCCGGTCGCGCTCACGGCGTCCGTTTCCGGCAGGCCGACGCACACCGCGCGGCGGCTTTTTTCTATCATACCGTAAGTCCCGGCAAAAGGGAAGGGTCCTCCGCGCTATTTTCCGTTTGTTTTCCGCGCTTCCGCCATGCGTACTTCCGGCACGCCCGGGATTTGTCAGGGCCCTTGAACATTGCCGCCGCGCCGCAGCCGTTCTCCTGCCCCTCCCTGCCGGCCGGCATCGCGGAGACTGCGAATTTCGCAGCGACAGGGCCTTCCCCGCATTCTCCCGCGATTCAAGCAGCCGCCCCGGCCGTTCCGTGACCGGAGCGGTTTTATTCTCTGCCCCCCTCCGCCCCGCGGATGGTTTCGGCACTGAAACTTTTTGCGGGCCTGTTGACAGGGTAAGCAACTCGTGATATGAATAGGATAAAGGTAATACCTTAATACTATAAAATGTCTGACAAAGGAGCGCTTGCTATGCGGACACTGGAAGAAATGCAGACTCTGCTTCGCGCCGGTCTGGGCAAGGAGCCGTGCGATGCGGTCCTTCGCCGGGTTCGGCTGGTCAACGTATTCTCCCGTCAGGTCTATGAGACCGACCTCTGGATCAAAGGCCGGCGGATCGTCTCGATCTGCCCGGACGCTGGTCTGACCGCCCTGCACGAGATCCCCTGCGAGGGCCTGACCGCTCTGCCCGGGCTGATCGACAGCCATATGCATTTTGAATCCACCATGCTCTCCCCGGAGGCGCTCGCGGACATCATCGTGCCCAAGGGCACCACAACGGTCTGCGCCGATCTGATGGAGATTGCGAACGTGGCGGGGGAACGCGGCGTTTCCTGTATGCTGGAACGGATGCAAAACCTCCCCTATCGTATGCTCCTCCAGGTCTCCTCCCGGGTGCCGACCGCGCCGGGCCTTGAGACGACGGGAGCGACGCTCGGCGTGCAGGAGGTCACGCGGCTGCTGGAGCTGGAGCAGAGCGTCTCGCTGGGCGAGATGGATCCCTCCAAGATTCTGCTGGAACAGCCGGAATATCTGGAAAAGATCCGCCGGGCGCTTTCCATGCGGAAAATCGCCAACGGCCACGCCATCGGACGGACGGGGCAGGAGCTGAACGTCTATTCCTCCTCCGGCATCTCGGACGACCACGAATGTGTCACGCGCGAGGAAATGCTCGAACGGCTGCAGCTGGGAATGTATGTGCTTGTCCGCGAGGGGAGCACAGAGCGAAATCTTGAGGAGTTGATCCGCGGCGTCCTGGCGATGGGGCTGAGCTGCGAAAACCTCTGTTTCTGCACCGACGACAAGCACATCGACGTGATCGAGTCGGAGGGGCATATCAATTATAACGTCAACAAAGCCGTCCGGCTTGGTCTCCCGGTCATGGACGCCGTCTGCATGGCAACCGTCAACGCCGCAAAGCATTTCCGCGTGGAGGAGGAAATCGGCAGCCTGACGCCGGGCCGGCTGGCCGACATTGTCCTGTGCCGCTCACTGGACGACATCCAGCCGGAAAAGGTCTTCTTCGAGGGCCGCCTCGTCTGGGACAGCGGCGCGCCGGCGCCGCGCACCCCCGTGCGGGAATATCCCGAGTGGATCCGGCACACCGTCAGGCTTCTGAAGCCCGCCGCGCCGGAGCAGTTTGCCGTCCGCGCGCCCGGGCCGAGCGCCTCCGTCTGCCTGATCGACCTCATCCCCCTGCAGATCATCAACCGCCGGGCCGCCGCCGAGCTTCCTGTCTGCGGCGGCCTCGTGAGCTGCGACGCGGCCCGTGACATTGCCAAGATCGCGGTCGTGGAGCGGTACGGCAAAAACGGCCGCACCGGCATCGGCTTCCTCCGCGGCTTCACACTCCGGCGCGGCGCCATGGCTTACTCCATGTCGCACGATCATCACAATATCGTGACCGTTGGCGTGGACGACGCCGACATGGCGCTGTGCGTCAACGAGGTTGCCGCCATGCAGGGCGGTCTGGCCGTTGTGATCGGCGGCAGATTGATCGCCTCGATGGCCCTGCCCATCGGCGGCCTGATGAGCGAACGAAGCGCGCCGGAGGTTCGCTCGCAGCTCGCCGCGATGAACGCCGCCGCGCGCGAGACCGGCTGCACGCTTCCGGCCCCATTCATGACGCTGAGCTTTGTCTCCCTTCCCACGGTGCCCGAGCTCGGGCTAACCGATCTCGGGCTGATCGACGTGAACCGGCATTGTCTTGTGCCGCTGCTCCTCGAACCAAGCGGAGAACTGAAGGGGGCGCAGCCGTGAAGCGCCGTGCTGCCCGCTGCAAGGCAGCTTGCGCGAAAGCGGCTGACGCCGCATGCCGTCTTTGTGAGGAGGCAGGAGTATGCCGCAGCTTACGCCGTTCGTGAAAAAGGGCCTCAGCGACGTCGTCCGGGATTACCTGACAGCGTATATCCGGGACATTCCCCCCGGGGGCAGCATGAAGCTGCCGACCGAGGTGGAGATCGCCCGGCGCCTTTCCGTCAGCCGTGTGACCGTCCGCAGAGCGCTCAGCGAGCTTGAGAGCGAGGGAGTCATCCTGCGCATCCACGGAAAGGGCACATTTGTCAACACGCAGTCGCTTCGGATCAACCTGAACCTGAATCCCGCCCGGGAGTTTTTTCAGCTGATCCGGGAGAGCGGCTATGAGGCCGCCGTGCGCGTCGTAGGCCGCAGCGTCGTCGAGCCGGATGCGCGGCAGCGGGAGCTGCTGAAGACGGAGCCGGGCGGAAAACTGGTGCGGCTGGACAAGGTCTTTTACGCCAACGCCAACCCCGCGATTTACTGCACGGATCTGTTCCCGCAGCGATACGCGCCCGGCGAAGCGGACGGCGCCGACGCAGAAGAATCCACGTTCCGCCTGATCCGCCGCCGCGGAGGGCGCCTTTGCGTCCGCGACTCCGTTGAGATCAGCGCCTGCGGACGCACGGAAATGGCCCGTATCTCCGGGGGACAGGACTATCTGCACTGCGACGCAGCGCTCCGTTTTGATTCCGTATACTCCGACCAGGCCAACGAGCCCGTCTTCCTCTGCCGCGCCTTCTACAACACGGAGTATATCAAGTTCCGTCTCATCCGCGGCTGTTCTCTTTCCGACTGACCGCCGCGTGTTCTCTGATAAAACCGGCCCGGAGCATTCCCGCTCCGGGCCGGTTTTTATTCTGTTTCTGCGCCGGTTCTGCTTTCAGGGCCCCGGCTGAACCGCCGTTCCCAGCGCAGCTTCGCACGCATCGCCTTATCTATCTGCCGGCGGCCTGCGCCTCGCAAACACCGGCAGCGCGCTGCGGCTCAATCGGAGAGCGTTTGCCGCCGTACAGCGGAGCCGCTCCGCAGCATTTACCGGAAGCGGGAATGACTCAAACGCTTTGCCTTTCTCTCTTTTTCCGTCTGAAGAACTCCTTGACCCTCGGGCCGCAGGTCTGGGCAATGATAGCCACAATCAGGATCAGGCCCTTGATGGCGTTGTTGATGAGGGAATCCACCTTGATCGCGGCAATGATCTTATCGATGATCGTATAGGACATGGTGCCGAAAATAATGCCGACAAGCTTTCCCTTGCCGCCCGACATGGCCACGCCGCCCAGAACGACCGCCGCGATGGCAAACATCTCGTTGTTGACGCCGGTCGTGGCCGGATCGACATTGCCCTGCATCGCCAGCCACATAAAGGAGGCGATGCCGCCAAGGAGTCCTGTGAGCGTAAAGACAGAGGTGCGGTTCCACTCAATATCAATTCCTGCCATGTGCGCGGCTCTGGCATTCGAGCCGATGGCAAACAGGCGCTTACCGTATTTTGTGCTGGTGGAGACGTAGACAAGGAATGCTGCGAGAAGCAGGAAGATCACGCCGCACGTCGGCAGCCGGAGGATCTGCCCGTTGCCGAAGGCATACATCGCGTTTCTCGCGTCCGTGGTGATCATTTTAAAGGTATTGCCAGAAACGCCCTTGATTTCGTTGGGGAGAACGTTGCAGACATACTGCGAGACGGAGCGATAGATCAGCTGCGTGGCGAGAGTGACAATGAAAGCCGGCAGCTTGAACTTGCCGATCATCAGGCCGTTGAAGAAGCCGAGGAGCGTGCCGAGCGCGAGGCAGAACACCAGCGTGAGCAGGATGCTGTCGCTCAGGTTGAAAATCAGGCAGCCGAAGCTCGCCGCGCAGCCCAGAATTGCACCCACGGACAGGTCGATGTCGCCGGTAATGATAATCAGGCCCATGCCCAGGCTCAGAGTGCCGACAACCGCCGAATGACGCAGAATATTCGTAATGCCTGTCCATTGCAGATGGCCGCTGACGTTATAGTAAACGAGAAACAGGATCAGGAAGATCATAATGTAGGAGTATTGTCCGATTGAAAAGCTTTTCTTTTTCCTTGTCTTACCGGCCTGGCTCATGATTGCCTGCCCTCCCCGACTTCGATCGCATTCGTTGCATACATCATTACGGTATGCTCTGTAATTTCATCATGGCTGAGGATCTTGACGATCCGCCCGGAGTAGAGAATCGCGCAGCGATCCGCCACCCGCTGAAGCTCCGGGATTTCCTGCGTGTTGAGGAGGATTGTTTTTCCCTGTCCGGCAAGCTTCAGAATCAGCCTATAGATTTCGGCCTTCGCGCCCACATCGATGCCCTGCGTGGGATTGTCCATCAGGAGAATCTCGGCATTGGTATTGAGCCAGCGGCTGAAAAACACCTTCTGCTGATTGCCGCCGCTCAGAGAGACCACCAGATCGTCGCAGTTCTCGGCCTTGATGTTCAGGTTTTTCTTCATGGCTTCGTATTTTTCCACCTCGCGGTGTCTGCGGATGACAGGCCTCGCGGCGGAAAGGGTATGTTCGGAAATATAGTTGTTTTCCAAAATCGTCATGTCCGGGAGGACTGAGTTCTCCTTGCGGTTGGCCGGCAGAAACGCTACGCCGCGTCTCATGGCGCGGTGAATCCTATTCCGGTCAAATTCCGTCCCGCGGACGCGGATGGTTCCCTCCCGCCGCGGAATCTCGCCGAACACGCACTGCATCAGTTCGCTCACACCGGCGCCCTGCAGGCCGGTCAGCCCGATGATTTCGCCCTTTCGGACGTGGAGCGTGACATCCTCAAATCCGCTGCCGCTCAGCCCATCCAGCTCGAGCACATTTTCCCCCAGCTCCCGCGGCTGGTAGACCACAGCGTTGCTGAAGCTCCCGCCTACCATCACGGAGGTCACCTCCTGTGCGGTGGTGTCGCAAATGCTGCCGGACTGGATGTACTCTCCGTTCCTCAGAACCGTATACCGGTCGGCAATGCGGAAAATCTCCGGCATTTTATGAGAAATAAAGACGAAGGATTTTCCCTGCTCCTTTAAATTTTCAATGACGGTAAACAAGCGGTCGATCTCGGTATTGCTCAGAGCGGTCGTCGGCTCGTCCAGGATCAGAAGTTTCGCTTCAAAGAAAATCGCTTTGGCTATCTCCAGCGTTTGCTTCTCGCTGGCGCTCAGGTCCGCCACTACGGAGGTAGGATCGATGACCACGCCGAGCTTTGCAAAAACCTCGCGGCACTGCTGAATCATCTCATGCTTCTTCAAGGCGCCGAATCTGGTTTTCAGCTCCTTGTTGAAAAAAATATTCTCATAGACCTGCAAATCGTTGAACAGGCTCAGCTCCTGGTGCACAAAGGCAATGCCCAGAGCTTCGCTCTCGCGGATGGAGCAGCCCGTCACATCCTGGCCGTTGAAGAAGATCTGCCCCTCGTCAAGCGGGAGAACGCCGGTCAGGATGTTCATCAGGGTGGACTTGCCCGCGCCGTTCTCGCCGAGCAGCGCGTGCACCTCTCCCTCCCGAATGTTCAGCCCGACGCCCTTTAAAACAGGCACGCCCACGAAGGATTTGCGGATGTTGCGCATTTCCAGCATATCCATAGCTTATCTCCGATATTACGGAGGACGGTATCCTGTGGTAACGCGCAGGATACCATCCTTCTCAAGTTTAATTCTGATGGGTTGCGCGCGCCGGGTTATTCGAAGCCCTTGAAATCGGCGACATTGTCTTTCGTAACGCACTGCGCGGACTGGGTGTTCGCCTGCACGACATTCTTGCCGTCGAAATAGTCCACCATCGCCTGAACGGTCTCCTGGATCATTGCGGGCGGGTAGGTGACGGACATGATGCCGCCGAAGGACGGGGTAATGTCGGTATAAGAGGTGGAGTCGCCGCGGAGGATCGAATAGACCGCCTCGGCGCCGCCGCAGCCGGTGATGTAGGGCTTGCCGGCGAGGAAGGTCTTTTTGGTGCCCGCGTCGATGGCGGAGCCTTCGAGAGCGTCGAGGGTGCCGAGGATATAGCCGTCATCCCAGCCGGCGAGGTATTTGGTGCCGGCGTTTTTGGCATCCGACATGTAGGTTTCAAAGAACTGCTGGCAGTTGGACTGCGACCAGCCGAGGACGCCGGAATAGGTCACGGAGGAGAGATCGGTCCACGGAGTATCGATCTTCTTGCCGTTGTATTCCACCTCGCCCTTGAGATACTTGTTGAAGCCGTCGGTACGGTCGGTGCCGGCAGAAGAGTTATCGCCCTCAAAGACGACGGCCTTGTCGCCCTGCTTCATGCCGTTGGAAACCAGATAGGCTGCGGCGGCCGCGCCGATCTCCACGTTGTCGTACTTAATGTTGGAAACCGCCTTGGGCGCCACGGAGGCGATGATGCGGTCGGCAGCGGTGTAGGGGATATTCGCGTTGATGAGCTGCTGGATCGCGTTCTCCACGGTTTCGTTCTGGGGCAGCATAGCCACGCCGACGGAGCCGTCGCCGGGGTTGTTGGCCACAATGTCCTCGATCTGCGCGATCTGCTCGTCGGCGCTGGCGGAGGTCTGCAGAACCGCCTTATAGCGGCCTTCCTTATTCAGCTCGTCGACCTTCTCCTGGGCGAAGACGCCGATGGCGCCGGTCCAGCCGTGATCGGGGTTGGGCGTAAGAACATAGATGGTCTTCGCAGCTCCGGAAGCCGCCGCCTTCGCGGTGGTCTCCGCGGCGGATGCCGTGGTCGTCTCGGCGGCGGCCGCAGTCGTGGTCTTGGCAGTCTGGTTTCCAGTCCCGGAAGAGCAGGCAGCCAGCGTGAGAACCATGGCAAGAGTCAAAAGCAACGCAGCAATCTTTTTCATTTTTTACCCTCCGTTTTATTTTTTCAAGCCCAGCTTGATGGTTTTGCAATCAGCCTTCCGTTTTGATCGCGCTGTCGAAGGCTACGGTGGACGGGTCGAAGTTGTACTGCCTGATGTATTCGCAGGCTTCCGTGGCGCCGTAGACGCGATCCATGCCGGAATCCTCCCACTCGACGCTCAGCGGGCCGTTGTAGCCGCCCTGGTTGAGCACGCGGCAGAGCGCATCAAAATCGACGTCGCCGTGGCCGAGGGACACAAAGTTCCAGCCGCGGTCCATGCTGCCGAACGTGATATGCGAGCCGAGCACACCCGTGCGGCCGTTCAGATTCATCTTGACGTCCTTGGCGTGCACATGGTAAACACGGTCCACAAAATCATGGCAGAATACAACGGGATCGATGCCCTGCCACACCAGATGGCTCGGATCGAAGTTGCAGCCGAGCGTCGGGCGGTAGTTGAATTCCTTAAGCAGGCGCTTAAAGGTGTAGTAGTCAAACGCGATCTCGCCCGGATGCACTTCCAGCGCGAACTTTACTCCGTACTTGTCGAATTCGTCAAAGATCGGCGACCAGAGTCGGACAACCTCCCGGAAGCCCTCGTCGACCATTTCCTCGGAAGTCTGCGGGAAGGAATAGAAATACTTGAAGATGGGGCTGCCCATGAAGCCGGAAACGACCTTCACGTCCATCAGGCTGGCGGCCCTGGCCGTGAGCAGCATTTCCTGCCTGCCCCACTCGCGGATCTTCTCGGGCTTGCCCGCCAGCTCCGCCGGCGCGAAGCCGTCGAGTCTCGGGTCCCACAGATCAGCCACACACTGGCCGGGCACATGGGCAGCGATACACCAGCAGCCGAGTCCATACTTTTTCAGCGTCTCTTTGACATACGGTACATACGCGGGGTCCTCCACGGCCTTATGGACGTCGAACGTCCCCCATGTCGCCATTTCCAGGCCTTCATAGCCCATCTTCGCGGCGAGCCGGCAAACTTCCTCCAGGGGCAGATCCGCCCACTGTGCGGTACACAGAGTAATCGGTCTTGACATTTTCAGTTCCTCCTGTTAAGTACTGCTTATTTTATTTTTTTACATCGACCCAGACATTTCCTCTTCTGTTCGACTCGAGGCAGGCTTCCACAAACTTCACTCCCTCGGCGCCGTCGTGCACGGTGGGGAAATCGATCAGCTCGGGCGTGAACGTGCCGTCCTGCTTCGCGCGGACGCACTCCATAAAGCTGCGGTACAGGTTGGCCATCGCCTCGAGCCAGCCCTCGGGATGTCCCGCGGGCAGGCGGCCGTACTTTGCGGCGTCGGGCTTGATCGCGCCGCAGCCGCGGTGCAGCTCGTTGAGCGTCCCGTCCCGCGCAATCATCAGAATCTTCTCCGGCTCCTCCTGGAACCACTCGATCGTCCCGTTCTCGCCGTAAATCCGCACGCGCAGGCTGTTGTCGTGCCCGATGGCGTACTGGCTCGTCCAGTACATGCCGTTGGCGCCGTTCTCATACTCGACGAGAATGATGTCGTTGTCGTCGAGTACGCGCCCGGGTACGACGGTATCCATCTTGGCGAGAACTCTCCTGATCTTCAGGCCTGTCATCGTGGCCACGGCGTTTTCCACGTGGGTGCCCAGATCTCCCAGACAGTTGACGCCGCCGGACTGTCTGGGATCACAGCGCCATTCGCCCTGCTTGCCGCCCCATTCGCCCTCGTAGGCCAGCCAGCCCTGGGGGTACTCCGCCATCACGCTGCGGATCTTTCCCAGCTCGCCCGCCTTGACGGTTTCCTTCGCGTGCTTGGCCGTCACATGGCCCATATAGGTATAGGTGACAAGGAACAGCAGCCCTTTCTCATCCGCCAGCCGGCACAGCTCATCCGCTTGCCCGGAGGTAAGACAGAGAGGCTTGTCGCAGGCCACATGGATACCCGCCTCCAAAAACGCCTTGGCTGCCGGGTAATGCGTGACGTTTGGGGTGACGATCGTCACAAAATCGATGCCGTCCGCACGCGCCGCTTCCGCTTTCGCCATCTCCGCATAGTCCGTGTAGCAGCGCTCCTCCGCAATCCCGAGCGTCTGCGCCGTCTCCAGAGATTTTTCGTGACTTCTGGAGAACACCCCCGCCACAAGCTCCGCCTGCCCGTCCAGATTGATCGCGCGACGGTGCGCGCCCCCGATAAAGGAGCCGGGGCCTCCTCCTACCATTCCGTATCTCAGCTTTTTCATGTTATGCCGCTCCTTCCGTGCTCTGTTTTTTTCGACGGCGCTTTGCCGCGTTCAGGCCTCTCCCAGCAGCAGGTCCATCACATACATCTCAAGCTTCTCGTAGTTCCGCTCGGCGATGCACTGCGCCTGGAACGCCCGGTCGAACTTTTCGACCTTCTTCTCCATCTTCAGCGCCACCGCCATCGAGTTCTGGATGTGCCGGTACTGATCCTCCGCCGGCTGCGTCCGCATCGCCTTCACGTCGAGGCCGACCATCTCGCCGTGCGAGCCGTAGTTGTGGTCGCACAGCACCTTGATCTGGTCGAACGCCCCGCGCAGGTTCTCCGCGCCGAACGTCTTGTCCTGGTCATACCGGCAGCCGTTCTGGTCGTTGAGATGCACCGATCCGAGCTTCCCGAACTTCAGCGCGAACGCCATCTCGTTGGCCGGATCGAGGCCCGCCAGAATCGCGTGCGCCGACTCCAGCACCGCGCCCACGCGCGCCGGGTCCTTCGTCGCCGCCGAAACCGCCATCACATGCCCGATCGTCCCCACATAGCTCCGGTCGATCGGCTCGTTCGGCTTGCTCTCGATCAGAACGCGGATCTTCGGGTCGTAGGACAGCATGTCGTTGATGGAGTCGATCAGCCGCCCGATCTTCTCGACGGGGTCCTTCGACTCCGCGCAGAGCGTGCCCTCGCGCGCCAGCCACAGCACGATGTTCTTCGCGCCCAGCGCGCCCGCAATGTCGATGGACCGATGCGCGCGCCACATGGCGAACTCGTAGTCCTCCTTGCTGTTCGAGGTGAAGCCGCCGTCGGTCGTGTGCGGGTCCATCCAGAGGCGCGGCGCGACAAACTCCGCCACCAGACCGTTCTTCGTCAGCTCGGCGCGGACGTCCTTGGCGTAGTCGATGATCTGCTTCTCGGTCATGCTGTTCATGTCGGGCACGGCGTCGTCGTCGTGGAACTGCATGCCGGAGAGGCCGATCTCCGCGAATTTCTTCATTTTCTCCTCGATGGGCACCGTCGGGCGAACGCCGGGCCC
>Ga0183095_10203_pt3 | contig 154287 bp, 139 predicted proteins | sample BioMet4_FD_130346 | JGI IMG/M metagenome (GOLD analysis project Ga0183095, IMG submission 130346) | Microbial communities from bioreactor (seeded with sewage sludge) at LBNL, California, USA - Biofuel metagenome 4 (v2) (version 3) | ecosystem: Engineered > Bioreactor > Anaerobic > Unclassified ...
AAAAAGATGAGCTTCGCGCCCATCTCTGAGTGTCCCAAACGATTGAACTGAAATCCGATCCATACCGCATCCTCCTTCCACTGATCCGCTTTGCGGCATCAAAGCCGCGTGATGTCAATCTTCCCGATATTGTCTACCACCATATCCGCCCGCGACAAATCCTGCGCCCCGGAATGCGGATTCCGATAAGCGATGCAAAACATCCCCGCTGCCTTGGCCGCGGCCACGCCGGACGCAGCATCTTCCAGCACAACACAATCCGCCGGACGCACGCGCAGCTTTTCTGCCGACAGTAAATAAACCGCCGGGTCCGGCTTGCCTGCCGGCAAGTCGGCGCCGCTCAGCACCGATTGGAAATACCCGGCCAACCCAAACTTTTCCAGCACGGCGTCAATGACCACCCGTCCGGCTGACGAAGCTAGCGCTGCCGGAATGTGCGCCGCCGCCAACGCCCGAAAAATTTCCCGCGTCCCAGCCACCGGCTGCACCGCTTCGTCATGACGCAAAAGATCGAGATACAACGCATGTTTATACGCAATCATCGTCCCAACGTCCAGATCCGTACGCTTCGCGCGCCGTACGACGTCGCCAAACAACGCCCGACTCGTACGTCCCATATAATGCACCAATTCCGACGCATCAAAACGCAGACCATAATGCTGGAAAGTCGCCAGCTTCGTCTGCGAATGAATAGGCTCGCTATCGACAATGACGCCATCCATATCAAAAATAAACGCTTTCATTTTACACCCTGTTCCTTGGCTAATAGCGCTTGAAACTGCTTCACCGGCAGCGGCTTGGAAAAATAATACCCCTGGATATTATCGCAGCCGATATTCTGCAAAAAATCCACCTGCGGTTTTGTTTCCACCCCTTCAATCACGATGCCGGTATCAATATCATGCGCCATCTGCACAATGTTTTTCATAATAGACCCGGCTCGATCCGAATTTTCCACATTCTGTACAAAACTCATATCCACCTTCAAAATATCAACCGGCACCGTCTTCAGCATATTGAGCGAAGAATATCCGCTGCCGAAATCGTCCATAAAAATCTTGATCCCATGCTCCTGGAACTGCCGCATAACCGCCAGCAGCTGATGCGGATTATCCGTATACGCACTTTCGGTAATTTCCAGTTTGAGCATCCAGGGTTCCAGCTTATACTGATCAAGCAGCCCCATGATCGTATCCAAAAAATCAAAGTTGTAAAAATTCAGCCGGGACACATTGACCGAAATCGGCACAACCGCCGCCCCGGTGTCTTTTTGCGCCCGTAGCACCTGACAAGCCGCCTCCCAGACAAACCTGTCCAGCCGTACGATAAAACCGTTGCGTTCAAAGACCGGAATAAAACGCCCGGGCGCAATCAGCCCTTTCAGGGGATGAATCCAGCGCACCAGCGCTTCGGCACAGATTGCCTTATGCCGGGAAATGCTGTAAATGGGCTGCATATAGAGGCAAAACTGCTTTTCCTCCAGAGCATATTCCATCTCCCGCAGAATCATCTGTTCATCCAGAATCATCTCGCGCATGCTTTCATCATAATAAACAAACCGCGTCGTATATTTTCCCTTGATCGTATTCAGGGCCGTATGCGCCCGATCGCACATCTGATCAATCGGCTGAAATACATTGTCCACCGGATAGACGCCAGCATAAAACAGAATATTATGGCAGATTGACAGCGACTGCACGGCATTATCCAGGCCCTGCATAATCATATCCATATTCACGCGCTCCATCGGCAAACAAAGCGCAAAATGATCCGACTCCATACGGCCGCAAAGGCCGTTCCCTTCGACCAGCGTCTGAAAATACGCCGCTGCCGTCCGCAGCACCAGATTGCCGGTCTCAATATGAAAAAGATCATTGATAATCTTAAAACAGCTGATATCCAGATAAATGATATGATAAGGAACATCTGCATTATTCTGTACCAGCGTAGCAGCTTTCGTATAAAAAGTTTCGCGGTTGTATATACCGGTCAGCGTATCCCGTTCGATAAAATGCCGCATCTCAGTGATCTGCCGCCGCTGCGCCGCCGCTTCAATCTTACGCCATTCATTCTCCATGCGGGCCATGACATTCCTGACCCGCATGCGGACAATCGCCGGATTGTAGGGCTTCGTGATAAAATCCGCCGCGCCCAGCTCAACGGCGCGAACCTCGCTCTCACCCTCATTGCGCGCCGTCATTACAATCACTGGAATCTCCGCAAATTTCTCCGTCTTTTTCAAAACTTTCAGCAGTTCAAACCCATCCATTACCGGCATTACCAGATCCAGCAGAATCAGATCCACGGTCTGCTGGCTAATGACGGTCAACGCTTCCTGCCCGTTGGCAGCTTCGACAATTACATAATCATTCTTAAAAAACTGGGTAAGAATAGCCCGATTCATTTCAACATCATCGACGATGAGCATCACGGAGTCTTTTTCCATACGATTACCGCCTCTTATCGTTAATATAGTTCTTTTGATTCAAAAGCCTTGTCTTTTATTTTACCATAAAGCCACTGCATTTTCATCTATTGTACGAACTTTTCCGCAAATTCCACCATAAAAAAATCTGCGCCCGAAGACGCAGATTTTTTTATGCACTCTTTATTTAAGCGGCAATACATCCTCTATGGATTCTTTCGCCAGCCGGATCGCCGTATCCAGTTCCAACTGCGTAATGTTCAGCGGCGGGTTGAAATACAGCACATCGCCGATCGGACGAAGCAGCAGACCATGCTCCAGCGCCCGTTTATACACTTCATAGCCCAAACGCTTCTTTGCATCAAACGGCGTTTTTTTCTCCTTATCAGCCACCAGTTCGATCGCATGAATCAGCCCGATATGGCGAATTTCCCCGACATTCGGATGCCGGCCAAATGTATCGGTCAGTCTCCCGGTCAGCCATTTGGCGTTGACCGCCGCATTCTCAAAAACCGGCTGCGTGCGAAACACATGCTGCACGGCCAGCGCCGCCGCGCAGGCCAATGGGTTGCCCGCATACGTATGACTGTGCATAAACGCCTTTCCTTCACTATAATCCGCATAAAAAGCGTCGTAAATGTTCTGCGTCGTCACCATGATCGACATTGGCAAGTACCCACCCGTAAGTCCCTTAGAAATGCACATGATATCCGGAGAAATCCCGGCATGATCGCAGGCAAACATGCGTCCGGTACGGCCAAATCCCGTAGCAATTTCATCACAGATCAGCAGAACGCCGCTGGCATCACAGAGTTTGCGCAGCTTCTGCAAATAAAGCGGCGGATAAACGCGCATGCCGGCGCTTCCCTGCAAAAGCGGCTCGACGATCATGGCCGCCGTTTCCTTTCCATGTTTGGCAAAGGCTTCCTCCGCATACTGGAAGCATTCGCACTGACAATGATCCCGATCCTTGCCGAACGGGCAGCGATAACAATCCGGCGCTTCCACATGAACATTATCCATCATCATCGGCTGATAAAGCTTTGCATAAAGATCGAGACTGCCGACAGAAAGCGCGCCGATCGTTTCCCCATGATAGCCTTCGGTCAGACACATAAACCGTTTCCGCTCGGCATGGCCGGTTTGCAGCTGATATTGAAACGCTACTTTCAGCGCGCATTCCACTGCCGCCGAACCATTGTCGTTAAAATGAAACTTGGTCAGACCGCGGGGAACAATTTTAGCTAGTTCTTCCGCCAACCGTATTGCCGGCTCATGGGAAAAATTCGCAAAAATAACATGCTCCAGCTTGTCAATCTGATCCTTAACCGCCTGATTAATAACCGGATTGCAATGACCCAGCAAATTACACCACCAAGAACTTACAATATCCAGATATTTTTTCCCATGCACATCATAAAGCCAGACGCCTTTGCCATGATCAATCACCATGGGCGGCAATTCCTCATAGTCCTTCATCTGCGCTGCCGGATGCCAGATATATTTCAAATCCCGTTCCTCAAAATGCTCATCCATTTCCGTCGCTCCTCCGTTTGTCATAGCAAATTATTCATACAGAGCCGCCAGCTCCGCCGCATCCATCGCCAACTCCGTATCACCCTTTTGCACCGTCGCAATCACCGGTACGCCGGTAATAGCTTCAATCATCTTCCGATTGTCTTCTTCCATGCGGTCACCGGAATGGAAGTTATTCAGAATGACGCCCTTGACCGGAATCTCCCGATGCCGGAGATGCTCAATCGTCAGCACTGCCGAATTAATCGTTCCTAGTCCTGCATCGGCAATCACCAGAGTTCCCAGTCCCAAACGTTTGATGAGATCATCAATGATCACATGCTGCGTTTTATCCCAGCGCAGCGGGCAGATAATGCCGCCGCTGCCTTCCATCGTCAAAAACGCATATTTGGCCAGCGCCCGTTTAAAAGCTTCCTCCACCCGTCCAAAGTCAATCGGCTGCCGATTGATCTCCGCGGCCAAATGCGGTGAAACCGCTTCCCGATATACATAAGAAACAAGATTTTCTACCGTCTCGCCGATACCTGCCGTCTCATTTACATAGAGCGCATCTCCCGGCAAAAGTTCACCTGCCGGTCCCTGTTCCGCTCCGCTGATAGCAGCCTTATAATAACCCGCATTGTTGCCGGCATCCCGAAGTTTCTTCACCAGCAATGCCGTCACATAGGTCTTGCCAATATCTGTACCGGTTCCCGTTACAAAAATACCTTTTCCCACTGTCCTACGCTTCCTTTGTCCAATAATTTATTTTATTCTCATCGGCGCTTCCGGCAATATCGAGCCAAATCCCGGCCCGCCGGCAGCGAATTGCTAAAAAAGCCGCCAACGTGCAAAGCAGTAAATCTCCTGGCGCCGACAAAATCCCGCCGTATAAAACCAACGGCCAAAAAGCAATGGGTGCATCAATAATATAATTGGAAATCACATAAAAATAAGTAAGGCCAAACGCATAAACAATCGCCATGCCGACCAGATTCACCAGAAACAGATTGCGTACCGTAACCAGCATGCCATTGCGCGCCATTTTCCCCGTAACCCAAGCCTGCAGCGTAAAACCGATCAAATAGCCGAACGTTGGCTGCAACACATATGCCGGCCCGCCGCCGCCGGCAAAAACCGGAATGCCTGCCAGGCCCAGCAGCGTGTATACGCCGACCGCCGTCGCGCCTAAACGGCCGCCCAAAAGCAGCCCCGCCAGCAGCGTAAACAAAAATTGCAGCGTAAAAATCTGCCCGCCCAGCGGTATCTTAATAAATGCTCCCACCGCAGTCAGAGCCATAAACAACGCACACAGGATCATATCCCGCAGTTTCAAATTACCCATCTTGCCGCCTCCTAATACCTTCTCATCATACGGCAGAACATTTAGATTGTCAACCAAGAATTTATATATGGTTAACGTAAAGCAAATCATTTACTACCAGCCAGGCGCATTTACTGTTGAACCATCCGGCAACGTATCCTCCGGATTCCAGCCACACTTTTCCTGTACTGACAAAGAAATTTTCCTATTGCCGGACAAAAATTCCAATTGATAAAAAGAAAGGAAGGATATTATAATAGAAAGCAAGGAGGCGATTCTTATGGAATTCATGCGGGAAAAAAATCGCATCAGCCATTGCGATGCCGAGGGAAACACCTTGGCCGAAATTCTATTCCCAGCCATCAATAATCATACCGTGGAAATCACCCATACCTTTGTTGACCCTTCCTTGGCCGGGCAGGGCATTGCCGCCCAGCTGACCGCCGCTGCGGTCGATGAACTGCGCGGCAGTCATCGCCAGGCCCGCCTTACCTGCAGCTACGCGCTGCAATGGTTCCGGCAGCATCCCGAAGCCCAGGATGTATTGGAAAATCCGGCCTCACTTGCATCCGATCATAAATGACGGCGGCTTTCAAACGAACCCTCACCTGTCTCGACACTGCTGATTTCGCCGGCTGTTTTGCCGGCAATTTTTTTCTGCGGCAATCCCGACCGGAATATGATATAATGAAGCAGTTAATATTGCAAATGGAGGAATCACCATGAAAAACATGAAAAAAACGATGCTTGCCGCTGCCCTGGCCGCCACTTTGCTGGCGCCTATTCCTGCCTATGCCGAGAATGAAGACGGCTCGGCGGCAAATACCGAAACCACGACCGCCTCAATGCCCAATCCGATCGTAGAATACACCAATGTTCCTGATCTTGAACTGGCACTGGGATTTCCGGTCCTCTATCTGCCAGGCAGCCTCTACGCCACCTATCATCCCGCCCTTGTCATCAACAGCATCGGCGGCACGATCAGCGACCTGCATTTCCGCAGCCGTGAAGACGAAAGCCGCATTATTGTCCGCACAGCGCTGCTAAAAACCGTAAATACGGAAGATATCAGCGGGTATTACGGCGTTAATTGGGCGCTGCAGGACGTTGGCGATATGAAGCATACACAGGTAAATGTCGCGATTACAGAAGACGGCACACATGTCGCTCGCTGGACCAAGGGCCGCTTTGTTTTCTCGCTGGCGATCAAGGATATGGATGAGAAAAACTTCCGTTTCGTTCTGAAGAATTATGTTGTTTGCGCCGATCGGTTTGCTTACCGTTATCGGGAAGAAGCCTGAGATACCACCATATATAAAAAATGCTGGTCCAAAATGGACCAGCATTTTTTTATTATCAGGCCAGATTATTTCAAATCCAGCGTCATTGTCCCCACCGCCTGTGACAAAGCTTTAGCAATGCTTTTGACCGTATCCGCCATATTGGTCACCGCCAAAACCGTCAGCAGTGATTTTCCCTTATGTTCAATGGCCTGCCGGTCAAAGCGGATCAACGGCGTCCCCCCGCGCACGCTGTCACCAGCCCGCACCAGCGCTTCAAACCCCTGTCCCTGCAGTTCCGCTGTATTCAGACCGATATGTATGAGCATCTCTACCCCATGGCTCGACAAAGCAACCGCATGCAGTGTATCCGGAATTAACAGCACCCGGCAGTCACAGGGCGCCACGATCTCGGCTGCATCCGCTGCCGGCTCCACGGCAAAACCGTCGCCCAGCATCTTTGCCGAAAACACCTCATCTGGAACCGCTGTAATATCAAGAATGGTGCCCGCCAAAGGAGCGTTAATCACCAATTGCTTCTTTCCCCATCCAAACATCTTATTTTCCCGCCTTTTCTGTTTTTACCGTATAAATAAAGCCTTATTCAGACGGCGTTTTAACGCCGCTGGATCTCCATCCGAATTTACGCAGAAACTTAGTTGCTTTTTACGCATCGTCTGTATAAACGCGCAGATTCAAGCGAGTCAGGTATGCGAATAAATGAGCTCTCCCTGCCGAATTGTCGCCTGAATCCGCACCGCGCCATCAAAGATTGTGATATCCGCCTGCTTACCAGCTTCCAAGGAACCAATCCGGTCATAAATCCCCAACCCCTGCGCCGGCGTCTTCGTGGCGCAGGAAACGGCCGCCGCAATACCCGAACCGGTATTTGCGGCAAAATTCGCCACGGCCCGATCCATCGTCAGCACACTGCCGGCAATGGTGCCGTCAGCCAGCGTCGCTACCTGCCCCTTCACCTGAACTGTCTGTCCGCCCAGTTCCGATGCTCCATCGCCCAGCCCGCAGGCACGCATGGAATCCGTAATCAGCACAATATGCCGCCCTTGTTTCATTCGCCAAACCATGCGCTGCGTCATCGGATGCAAATGAATATTATCACAAATAATCTCGCAATCCACCGCCGTATCCAGCGCCGCCCCGACTAATCCCGGCGTACGATGGTGAAACGGCGCCATCCCATTAAACAAATGCGTTACGTGCGTAATATCATACTGCAGAATCGCCCGGCGCGCTGTATTATAATCCGCAGAACTATGCCCCATAGAAACGACAATCCCATTTTCCTGGCATTCTTCCACAAAACGATAATCGCCTCGGAGTTCCTCGGGCGCAATCGTCACCAGCCGCAGCATATCACGATAAGCTTCAATACGGGAAAAATCGGCCTGGGCAATATTTACGGCGGCCTGAGCGCCCCGACGTTCCCTGCTGATGAACGGCCCCTCCATATGCGCGCCCAAAATGGCTGCGCCGTTTGGCGGCGTCTGCATCGCCGCCCGAATGCGGTCCAGCGCCCGATAAATATGGGGAAAATCATAGGTCATCGTTGTCGGCACCAGAGCCGTTACGCCAGTTTCCGCCTGATAGCGGCAAATTTCCGGCAGGGCCTTCGGATCATCATCCATAACATCATAACCACAACAGCCATGTAGATGCACATTGATAAATCCCGGAGAAACATATCCCCCCGCAGCATCCACCACTTCATCCATTCCGGCCATATCTTCCGAAGAAAGCTCAGCCTGCGGCACAATGCGTTCAATCTCTTTATCATAGACCAAGGCCTGGTGTTCCAACAACTGAAACTCGCCCCGTGCATCCGGCACGATCACCCGGCCATTGATAATTACCTTCATTCATCATTCCTCCTAAGGACTTCCTTTTCCTATTATAGACGACGGTCAAAGAATCCACAAGACAAAACCGAATGAAACCGGATGCATCAATGAAGGAATTCAATCCGGCGCACGAGGAAAATTATTGATATTTTTCCGGCAGCCGGGCCGCCGCCGCTTTATCCATCAGTACCAGCGCATTGCGATGCAGCTGCAGAATGGACGCCGGCGCCATGGGGGTAATATCGCCGCAGACAGCCTGCCATACCGCCCCGGTTTTACCAGCTCCGCTCGCCAAAAGCAAAATATTATGCGCCGACATAATATCACGGATGCCCATACTGACCGCCCAATGCGGCGTATCCTCCGGTTTGGCAAAAAAACGCGCATTGGCGGCCCGCGTCGCGGCGCTCAGTTCCACCACATGCGTTTCCGGCACAAAGCAATGCCCTGGTTCATTGAAGCCAATATGCGCGTTCGGACCGATGCCCAGCACCATCAGATCAATACCATCCGCCGCTTCGATTTTTGCACTGTAACGCGCGCACTCCGCAGCAATATCATCCGCCATTCCATTAGGCAGCGCAACGTGCTCCGACTGTACATTCAATGCATGAAAAAAATTCAGCTGCATGAAATGATGATAACTTTGCGGATGTTCCGGCGGCAGGCCGATATACTCATCAAGATTGAACGTCCTCACCTGCGCAAAATCGACCCGGCCGGCCTTATAAGCTTCGCCCAATTTTTTGTAAAGCAGCAGCGGCGTACTGCCCGCCGCCAGTCCAAGCACCGTATCCGGCTTGCGCCGTACCTGCTCAATCACCAGTTCTGCCGCCGCCGCGCTCATATCTTCATACGTGTCGCTGATCCTTACCCTCATTCTCCTGCCTCCCAGATACAATATAGGCTTTCCTATGTAATAACATTTCCCCAACCCAGCGCTAAACCATCAATGTGTTCCCTCATGCAATAGGCAATATAATGCCCCGATCATACCGGCATCATTGCCCAACTGTGCAAAAGCAAACCGCGTCCCCGCATAAACCCTCGGCAGCAAGGCAGCGCGCAGAGCCTCCAGCAAGCGCGGTTTTAAAAAACCTTCCTGCGCCATAATGCCGCCGCCAAGCACAACCACTTCAGGATTCAGCACATAACAAATATTAGCAATCCCCGCTGCCAAACGCTGTACCATTCGCTCTACCGCTGCCAGAGCTGACCGATCGCCAGCCCTGGCCCAGGCAAAAACCAGTTCGCCGTTAACTTCATCCGCCGGCAACCCTTTTGCCTCCGCAGTCTCAGCGATCAGACGAGATACGGAGGCCAGCGATTCCAACGTCCCCGGTTCGCCAATGCGCAGATAACCTACCTCACCCGCGCAATGCGAAGCCCCCGGCACCAGCTGCCCCTTAAAAATCACACTGCCGCCAATACCGGTACCCACCGTCAGGCAGACCAGCAAGCCGGCCCCACGGCCGGTGCCCAGCCAATATTCCCCCATCCCGGCGCAATTTACATCATTCTCAACCCGGCAGGGAAGACCGCAGGCCTCTTCCAAAATCGCCTGCAGCCGCGTGCCGGTATAACCGGACAAATGCTCCGCTGCATAAAGAATCGTTCCCGACAATGAATCCACTATACCTGCCGTCGCCACCGCCAATCCCACCGGCGAATACTCCTTCTGATACGCCCGTATCCGTGAAACAACCAAAGAAACCATGGCTCCCACGCCGCCGGTACGAATCGGATTTGGAGCCTTTCCTTTCGCCAGGAAACGACCGCCGCCATCCGTCACACCATATTTGATTGTCGTCCCGCCAATATCAATACAAACGTACTCCGGCATGATTCCCTGCTCCCCTGCTGCCAATTTTCAGCCGCGGCCGCGGTCCGACTTACTGTCTGGCGGCTTCAAATTCATAGTTTTCGACCACCGGCATACCAGGCTGAACAATGACCCGCTTGATGATATAATTACTGCCGTTCAGGACAAACAAATCAAAAACATCCCAATTCCGCACATACCGCTTCATCGTCGCTTCCTGTTCCGGCGGAATGCTGTTGGACTTGGCCCGTCCGGAAATAATGACCAGCTCATAGGTCCCTTCCGGAATGTTATCAATTTGATAATTTCCGTCCTCATCCGTTTCCGTTACAAAAATATTACTGCCGGCCGGAGCCATTCCTCGCGTATACCAATCCTGCTCCTGACTTGAGGTAATGCTCGTCTTGTCAAAGAAATAAGGGATCAGCTGCACTCTTGCTCCCCGATCATTATAAATCTTATCCTGATTACTGCTGTTGATGATGTCAATGCCGGCAATCGGCTTCTGATCCCCGATTCCCTGCGTTGCCCGCATCAGACTATACCGCCAGGTCACCGTCCCCTGCACTTTTCCGGATGGCGCTGCGGCTTCCCCGACCGTCATCCCCGCTGCGAAAAACATCCATACTGCAGCCATGACAGCCGCGACTTTCTTCATCATTTCCTATTCCCCCTCATATAACCTGCCAATCCGCTCGCAAAAAACGCGATAAAATTGCAATATATAACTTCTCCATGAACGAATTTTTTTCCTTTATTTTTATAAAATTTCACCAATCAAAATTCTATTCTCACTTTTATGAATCCGTCATCTGCTGGCTTTCACTGCGGCAAAACCGCACCTGAACAGCCCAATTTCACCCGGCAAGCAGGAAAATTGCAAATAACAATCATTTACTATTGATAACAGCTTTAAATCATACTATAATGATAGAAGAAACAGGATATACGGAAAGGAAGGAAAAACATGAAGTCTCTAATCGAAGCAATCAAAGGACGTCGCACCAATTATGCACTCGGTAAAAACATTCCCCTTCGCCAGGAACAAATTACGCAGATCATTGAAACGATCCTGCCGGAAGTCCCTTCGGCCTTCAATATGCAGTCGGCCAGAGTCGTTGTTCTCTTGGGCGAAAATCATGAAAAAGTATGGGCGCTGACAAAAAAAATTCTGGCGGCCATTGTCCCAGCAGAAAAATTTTCGGCCACGGATGAAAAAATCAACGGTTTTGCCGCCGCTTATGGAACGATTCTATTTTTTGAAGATATGCCTACCGTAGAAAAAATGCAGAAAGCTTACCCCTCCTATGCGGAAAACTTTCCGATTTGGGCGCAGCAAGCGAACGGCATGCTGCAGTTTGCGATCTGGACCGCTTTGACGGAAGCCGGGCTGGGCGTCAATCTGCAGCATTATAATCCATTGATCGACGCGGATGTAAAAACATGGCTGCAATTACCGGCTGGCTGGAAACTGACGGCGCAAATGCCGTTTGGCGAAGCCACTGCCGCTCCAAAACCGATAGAAAAGCTCCCGCTTCGCGATCGTTTAAAAATTATTCGTTAACCGGCAGCGAGAATCCGATGTCATAAAGAAACCAGAGGAAAAGCACGGCCTTTCTCTGGTTTTTTTGCGAAAACGATTGCACAGAGCATAAAAGCACCACTCTCATTTTATTTTCATAAAATTTATTATGCAGGCAATTTCTATGCTATAATAGAACCACCAATTTGAAGGGGGTTTTCTTTATGAAAGGTTCTGCCATCCTCACCAAAGTTGACCATACCCTGCTCCAACCGACTGCCACCTGGGAGGAAATACAGGAGCTTTGCGAACAGGCTATTGTCTACAAGACCGCCTCGATCTGCATTCCGCCTTGCTATATTGCCCGTGTACGTGAAACCTTCGGGCCCGCGCTGAACATTGGCACCGTAATCGGCTTTCCCCTCGGTTATGATACCACAGAAACCAAAGTTGCCGCCGCTAAACAAGCGGTCAAAAACGGTGCAGCTGAAGTTGATATGGTCATCAATCTGAGTGATGTAAAAAATGGCGACTTGAACAAAATCACCACGGAAATCATGGCCGTAAAAAAAGCTGTAGGCCATAAAATACTAAAAGTCATCATCGAAACCTGTTATCTGGAAGATGATGAAAAAATTGCCTTGTGTCAGGCCGTAACGCAGGCCGGCGCTGATTACATCAAAACTTCAACCGGTTTTGGCCCCGGCGGCGCTACACATTCCGACGTGCAGCTTCTCAAGCAGCATATCGGCCCCGAAGTAAAAATCAAGGCGTCCGGCGGCATTCGCACCATCGCCGACATGAAACAATATCTTACGGAAGGCTGCGATCGCATTGGCGCCAGCGCCGCTGTAAAACTTTTAAAAGATAAACAGGACAGCGACGTATAAAATTCTCGTTTTGCATATAAATCGGCCCCATCCAGACAACTCCGGATGGGGCCGATTTATATGTCAAATAGCACCTGGTACAGCCCCGTCCGCCGTCTGATTTTTCGTCAGCCGATGTACACCCGCGGCACCCGCGGCGCGATCATGCATACGACCTCATAATTGATTGTTCCCAGCCAACCGGCAGCTTCATCCGCCGACAAGGTTGGCGACCCAAAAAGCGTAACCGGATCGCCTATGGCCGCCATAGGAATATCCGTTACATCCACCATGCATTGATCCATACAAATGCGGCCGACAATCGGCGCCCGCCGCCCATTCAGCTCAACGGCAGCTTTCCCGGCATACAGACGCGTATATCCGTCCGCATAGCCAATAGGCAGCGTCGCCAGCCGCATTTCCCGCGTCGCCGTAAAAGTGCGGCCATAGCTCACCGTCTCGCCCGGATGCATCGCCTTCACATAGGTAATGCGGGCGCAAACGCGCATTGCCGGATGCAGGTCCACCGCATGCGCCACCTCATCGGAGGGCCAGAGACCATAAAGAATAACGCCGGCGCGCACCATATCAAGATGCGTATCCGGCATCTCAAAAATCGCCGCCGAATTGGCAATATGCTTAATGGGAATCTGAATACCCCTGGCTTCGATGCCGGCAATTGCCTGCTGAAACCGCGCAAACTGCTCATAAGCATATGTTTTATCCCTGGCATCCGACAAAGCGAAATGAGAAAACATTCCCTCCAGCTCAATGCCCGGCAACGCGGCAATCCGGGCCGCCATGTCACCGGCCTCTTCCGGACGGACGCCGATACGGCCCATGCCGGTATCAACGGCGAGATGTACCTTGGCTTTTTTCCCCTGACGCAGCGCCGCTGCCGACAACGCCTCCGCTGCTTCGCACGTGAACACCGCCTGCGTCACCTGATAGCCGACAACACTATCTGCTTCCTCATACTGCGTTGCGCCCAGCAACAGGATTGGCGTCGTGAACCCGGCTTTTCTAAGCTGTACCGCCTCGGACAAAACCGCCACTGCCAGATAATCCGCTCCCTGTTCTACCGCCAGCCGCGCCACGGCAACGGCTCCATGTCCATAAGCGTCCGCCTTCACCACCGCGCAGAACTTGGCGCCGCCCTTGATGCAGCGCTTGATTTCCCGTATGTTATGCTCAATTGCCCTGAGATCAATCTCCGCCCAGGCTCCCCGATTTGCCATATGTATCGCTCCCCAGTATTAAATTCAAATCACGTTCCTATTTTACACCCCACCCGCACAAATGAAAAGACACGAAAAAAGGCCGCATCCCTGCGACCCGCTTCATTCGTCAATCATCAAACACATTGCGGCGCGCCACGCGTTTCGGTGTCTCCCGCGTGCTGCTGGCAATCTTCTGATCCGTGTTTTCCGGATGCAGTATATCCGTCGCCGCAATCATATGCGGCTGCTTGCGATACTGATCCGCTACTTTGCCGTTTTTCATCGTAATCGTCAGAACGGATCCATCCGGCATGATTTTTTTAATAGTTTCCGTATTTAAAGCATTGGAACTCTTCTGCTGTTTGGCTTCCTTTTCCAGTTCCTGCTTCAACTTCAGAACATCTTCGCCACCAGCATCTTTCAACGCCTGATCGGCTGCCGTCAAACCCGTTTTCTGGAAATCAGCCCAGAGTTTTTGGACTTTGTCGCTGTATATTGCCCCGAAATCATCGGCCGCTGTCGTCGCCGACTGCGCCTTACTAGCCTTTGTTCCCATCTGCTGGCTGCCGCTTCCGATGCACAGAGTATTCTCTACCCGCATAAAAGCACCTCCTAATATTTAACCCTCTATTTCTTGTATCGAAAAAATGCCGGAAAACTTAAGAAAATGTCAAATTAAATATTATATTCAATCTGGGGCAGAATGCGCCGCAGGAAACTCCGGGTTCGTTCTTCCTTCGGACAAACAAACATCATCTCCGGACTGCCTTCCTCAACGATATTGCCGTCCGCCATGAAAACCACGTGCGTTGCGACTTCAGCGGCAAACTTCATTTCATGCGTGACAATCACCATGGTCTTGCCTTCTTTAGCCAACTGCTTAATCACCGCCAGCACTTCTCCCACCAATTCCGGATCCAGCGCTGAGGTTGGCTCATCGAAGAGAATCACGTCCGGCTCTACGGCAATCGCGCGCGCAATCCCTACGCGCTGCTGCTGCCCGCCGGAAAGCTGCGCCGGATAAAAATTCGCCCGATCCGCCAGTCCAACTTTTATCAACGCCTTCATTCCGACTGCTTCGGCCTGCATACGGCTCATGCCCCTGCCGACGGTAAGCCCGACCGTCACGTTTTCCAATGCGGTTTTATTTTGAAAAAGATTATAATTTTGAAACACAAAGGCGGTTTTTTTACGAATTTGAGCGATTTCCCGACTGGATGCCGCCATCAATTCCAAATGAACGGCATCAAACTCCATCTCACCCTGATCAGCGCGTTCCAAAAAATTCATACAGCGGAGCAACGTGGTTTTTCCCGAACCGCTTGGCCCGAGAATCACGACCACATCTCCTTTATCAACCGTAATATCAACACCTTTAAGAACTTCTATATGATGAAACTTTTTATGCACATTACGAATTTTAAGCATTTTTCACCCCTGCTTCTGCCGGACCAGACGATATCTGCCGACATGGCGCTCAGCATAATGAAACAAACATTGGACAACGGAACAAACCAGTACATAACCGACAAAAACATCCAGATAGGCTTCGATATAATTATACCCATACGAAGCGGCAATCTTTGCTGTCGCCGTCATATCCTGTACCGTCATCAAAAAAGCCAGCGATGTTCCTTTGATAAGATTGACCGTCAGATTACATAGATTCGGCATCGCGGAAACCAAGGCCTGCGGCAAAATAATATATGCGTAAGCCTGCGGTTTTGTGAGCCCGGCGCAAAGCGCTGCCTCCATCTGGCCCGGCGCGATATTACCCAGCGCCGACCGGAACACCTCAGACAACAAGGCAATCGTGTTCAAAGTAAACACCGCATAGGCATAGAACACCGGATTTAAAGCAAACACATCAACGCTCAGCCCCAATCCCGCCGCACCGGCTTTCAGCGCGCTGGGGAGCAGACTGTAAACCAGCAAAATCTGCAATACAATCGGCGTACCGCGCACAAAGGTCACGTAAGCCGTTACCAGACGGAGCAGCGCGCCCCTTCGATGCAGCCGCACCAAAGCGATAAAAAGGGAAAACGGTGCGGCGGCCAAAACAGAAACCACGGTCAGCTTCAGTGTTGTCGGTATCGCCAAAAGCACCAGCAGCAATGTTTTTTCCAAAAAAGAATAATCCAGCTCCATCCTTATACCTCCCCGCCCGGTTTGACCGGATGCCAAGCGGCATCGGACGGCGGCAATCCGGAAAAATGATGTTCCAGAAAGGAAAATAACTGTTCTACCCCCAGCGTAAGCACCAGATAAATAAGTGTCAAAGCCAGATAGGTCTCCAGCGCCCGCGCGCCATAATGAACCGAAATAATAAGCTGTCCCTTGCCAATGAGATCGACCAAACCAATCGTATAGGCGAGCGATCCTTCTTTCATAAGCGAAATAACCGCGTTGCCAAAATTGGGCAGCGCCACCACGGCAGCCTGTGAAAGCATAATATGAAAAAATGCCTGCCGCGGCGAAAGGCCAATGCTCACCGCAGCTTCATATTGCCCGTGGTCTACGGCCAGATACGACGAGCGCATGACCTCTGATATTGGAGCGGCAAACAACAGCGTAAAGCTTATCCAGACATATACAATCTTATCCCAGGCATTGATATCCAGAGAAAAAGCTTCCATAAAAAATTTCGGCAGACCGTAAAACACAATAAACAGCATGACAATCGGCGGCGTGCAGCGAACCAGATAAATATAAGTCTGGGCCAGCCGGCGAACCATACGTCCGCCGCCAACCTGACCGGCCGCCAACAGTCCGCCCAAAAGCGAACCAAAGAAAAGCGTCCCGGCCGCCACAGCCAGCGTTACTGACAAAAACGGCAGTAGCGCGGGGATCACTGTCCAAATAAAGTACGGGTCAAATGGACGCATTCTCTTTTCTCCCTTCTCGATTCTGCCGCAAAGCTACTTTGATTTCACGTACTGCAGAATATCTTCACCGAAATATTGCTGCTCCAGCTCGACATACCGACCATTTGCCTGCAGCTCCTCAATTGCCTTGTCATAATCTGCTGCCAGCTGCTTATCTTTTTTATTGAAAAGCGGATACGTAGGAATCGCCTGATACCTTACATAACTCAGCTGATCGGCAAATTTATGATAGGGCCCCGTTTCCTTTTCAACATTATTCTTATAAGAAAGTTCAATGTCAAGATAAGCGTCATAGCGACCCTCCAAAATCCAGGTATAAGCATCCGCTAGGTTGAACTCCTCCGAAGAGATTAATTTTACCGGATTTGCCGTATGTTCTTTATTAAAATTCTCAATGACGGCATACTGCGCATTTTGCGGCGCAATCGGCACCAATTTACCACTGAACTGCGCAAAAGATTCCATATCATGAATCTGCCCGGCGTTCTCTTTACGGAAAGTCAAGCCAATGATACTGGCAGAAACCGGATGTTTGGGAAAAAGAAACTTATCCCGGCGGCTTTCCGTAAACCAGGCGCCCTTAGTGCCCACATCGTACTTACCAGACCCGACGCCAATTAAAAGATCATCATCAGAAGTAGGCACAAATTCAAACTGATACTGCGGTAAAAGTTTGGCAACTTCCTTCATGACAGCTACCTCAAAACCATCCGACTCCCCGTTGTCATTGACAAAATCATACGGAACATAATATTGCGTATGCGCCACGCGCACCACTTTTGGACTGCCGTTCGGCGAAAACGCAGCTTCGTCCTTGCTATTGCTACAGCCGGCCAGTCCTGCCATGAATACCGTAGCCAGCACCAGACTAAAAAACTTTTTTGCGTGTAAAAAAATCATTGGTGCCATCTCCTTTACTTTCATAGTTTCCCCTACGCTTGCGCTGCCTCGCGCACCCATTCCAACTGCCGAAGATCAATATCCCCCGGAACCGTGCAGTCGGCGCCGAGAATTACCCCCGTACGCCCGGCATGCTGCAGCAGAGCCCTTGTCTCTGCCTGAACAGCCTCCTTGCTTCCCGTATATAAAAGATCAGCTTTTGTATTGCCAAATCCGCCGATCACCGCCCGGCCGCCGAAAATCTTTTTCCCTTGCTCCAGAGGAATCTTTTCCACTTGCACCGCCCAATTCATTGCCTTAGCCGGATAATCAGCATACCAGCTGAGATCATTGTGATGCCCTTCATAGCCGCAAATATGAAGGATATTGTACTCGCTGACGGCATTGGCCGACGTCTGGATATATTTCTCCCCCGGCGCAAATACTTCATCATAAACCGCCTGTGTCACCCGGGTATCCTCTATATTCTGCACGCTGAAATAAATCCCCGCGGCTCCGCCTTCCACGATAACCGCCCGTGCCAAAGCCGCTATATCCTCCGCCAGCACGGACAGCCCGCGCTTTACTGCTTCCCGATCTGCCGCGATCCAATCACCCAATCGCGTTTTAGAACCGGACGGCAGCGACCATTCTAAAACGCGCGCCGGAGCAAAGATATTATAAAAGCTCAGGACTTCCCGTCCAAAAATCTTCTGCAGCTGTTTGACGAATTCCACCTGTTTTCGTATCCAGGCGTGCCTGTAACCCAGCGGCTGCAAACGGCCAAAATCCTCTGCCGTACGCACGGCTACCAACGCCGGATGCGGATAACGGAAATAACCGTCGGTCATGATCTTCACAAAATCGGGATGAAACGACGCATAGAATTTTTGATGGCCGGCGACATTGGCCTCCGCTGCGGCCGGATTCGCCAATGCGTCTGCCGTCTCCGGACCGGACAAAAAATGAAACCAGAATCCCACTGGCACCCGGTCGACCGGCTGCAGATCCAACGCTGCTTTTACAAGTTCTTTTTTTGACTGTCCCATAAAATATCCCTCCAAAATAATGGCTGCGCTAAGCAGGTTTTCTTATTCATACTTAGTAGATAGGTTTAATTTGTTTTATGAAGCCTATAATAACATATTATTTTGATATGTCAAGTATAATTTTATTTTCTTTAACATTGACAAGATGATAGTGCTTCTCTATAATAAAAGTACTTAATTCATACTTTTTATATATGAATTAAGTACACGATATTGCAGGAGGCATTGCTTATGAAAGCTATTACCAGAGAAGTACATGGATATCAAAGCTGGGATAAAACTACCGGCGCCATCAGTCAGCCCATTTATCAAACAGCAACCTTTCGTCATCCCGGATTCCGGCAAAGTACCGGCTATGACTACAGCCGGTCTGCCAATCCGACGCGTGAAGAACTTGAGAGATCCTTGGCCTTGCTGGAAGAAGGCGAACGATGTTGGGCGTTTTCTTCCGGCATGGCGGCCATCGGCGCCGTATTGAAATTATTTCAACCCGGAGATCACGTACTGCTCTCCGAGGACCTCTATGGCGGCACGGTCCGTCTCTGCAACTGTGTTTACAGTCGCTATGGCATTACCTTTGAATATATTGATACTTCCGATATCCAGTTGGTCCGGCAGCACCTGCAGCCTAACACCCGCGGCATTTATGTGGAAACGCCATCGAACCCCATGATGATGGTCAGCGACATTCAGGCCCTCAGCCGGCTGGCGCACACAAGCAGCGCTCGTTTGATCGTCGACAACACTTTTCTTTCGCCGCATTTTCAAAAGCCGCTGACTTTGGGAGCCGATCTGGTGGTCCACAGCGGCACAAAATACCTTGGTGGACACAACGATATTATTGCCGGTTTTGTTATTGCCGCCGGAAACAAAGGCGAAGCTGACCGGGCCGCTCTCGATCTTATCTACAAATCCGAAGGCGCCAGTCTGGGCCCCTTTGACAGTTGGCTTATGCTGCGCAGTTTGAAGACGCTTGGGCTGCGTGTTGAACGGCAGGCCGCCAATGCGCTTAAAATTGCTCAATGGCTGAAAAAACAGCCATTTGTCACCGATATCTATTATGTGGGATTGCCCGAACATCCCTCTTATGCCCTGAGTCAAAAACAAGCAACCGGGTTTGGCTCCATGATCTCATTCAAAGTTACCAGCGCCGCTCTGGCGCAAAAATCCCTGAGCCGTCTGCAGCTGATCTGTTTTGCCGAAAGTCTTGGCGGCGTAGAAAGCCTGCTTACCTACCCGATTGCGCAGACGCATCAGGAGACGCCGCCGGAGCTCTTGGCCCGTGTCGGCCTGGACGACCGGCTGCTGCGCTTATCCGTCGGCATCGAAGACGCCGAGGACCTCATCGCTGACCTGGAACAGGCTTTATCATAAAAAGGAGGCCCTTTATGACCACATACGATTTTGACCGAATTACCGACCGGCACAACACCGCCTGCCTGAAATACGACTTCACCGCCGAACGCGGCTATGCGCCGGATGCGCTCCCCTTCTGGGTTGCCGATATGGATTTTCCGACAGCGCCCGTGATTATCGAGGCGCTTACCGCACACAGCTGTTATGGTATTTTTGGCTATACGAATGTCAAAAATGACTATCGCGACGTTCTGCAAAACTGGTTTCAGACGCAGCACAGCTGGACGCCGCAAAAAAGCTCGCTGGTCATCACGCCCGGCGTTGTATTTGCCATCTGCACCGCGATACGCGCCTTTACTCACCCCGGCGACGCGATCCTCATCCAACCGCCGGTCTATTATCCTTTCGCCGCTTCCATCCGGCAAAATCAGCGCCGTGTAATTGAAAACCCGCTGCAATATAAGAATGGCCGCTATGCGATTGATTTTGCTGATTTTGAAGAAAAAATTATTCGTCAAAAAGTAAAACTTTTTTTACTTTGTAGCCCGCATAACCCGGTTGGCCGCGTGTGGACAAAATCCGAACTGGAACGCATCGGACAGATATGCCGGCAGCACCAGGTGATCATCGTCGCCGACGAAATTCATCATGAATTTATCCGTCCCGGCTTTACACATACTATATTTCCCTCCCTCACGCCGGAACTGGCGGCGCAGACCATTCTCTGCACCTCGCCGAGCAAGACCTTCAATCTGGCCGGACTGCAAATATCCAACATTTTTATTGAAAACCAGACGCTGCGGCGTCAGTTCCGCGCCGCTCTTGCTGCCAGCGGTTATGATGAGCCTAATGCGCTGGGCTACTTTGCCGCCCAAGCCGCATATACCGGCGGGCTGCCCTGGCTAGACGAACTGCGCGCCTATCTGGAAAAAAATCTTTGCCGCACCCGCCAGTTTCTGGCGGCAGAACTGCCAAAGATCCGCCTTGTTGAACCCGAAGGCACCTATCTGCTCTGGCTTGATTTTCACGCTTACGGAATGACCGACGAAGCCCTGGATGCCCATATCAAAAACGACGCCCGGCTCTGGCTGGACAGCGGTCACATTTTTGGCCGTGAAGGCTCCGGCTTTCAGCGCATCAATATCGCCTGTCCCTGGGCAATTTTGGAAAAAGGCCTGCAGCAGCTTGCCCGCGTTTTTAAAACCTTATAAAACTCATTTTATCATTTAATATGACTCTATATAGGTAACAAAAAATGCCTCACATCTCTTCACAGCCAAGAGATATGGGGCATTTTTACGTTATATTGTTTTTTCTCTTTACTCAATGCAGCCGTTTGTTAATACCAGCATATTCCCCACCATTTCTTTCAGTCTTTGATCATTGTAAACTGGAATATATTTTTTCCAAATTTGCCTGCATACGTTCTAAGTAGGTTTTATGATCTTCCTGACTCTCAATCGTATAAATCGTCTGAACTTTAGCCCCGACTTCATCCGCTAACGTTTTTGAAACTTCCGGACTTACCATATCCTCAACAAAAATAATATGCACCTGATGTTGCCGGCTATACTCAACTAATTCAGCCAATTTAGCCGCTGTAGGTTCACCTGCAGCAAATACATCTTCTACGCTGTTTTGCTGCAGCCCGAAATCACGACAGAAATACGAAAAAGCTGCATGCCCGGTCACAAAATCTTTTCTCCCAGCTTTCGCGAACTTATCCTGATATTGTTGATACAACTGATTAAGCTGTGTCGTATATTCTGTACAATTCTTTTCATAGTAATCTTTATTCGTCGGATCTGCCTGTACCAAAGCATTCTTGATATTATTGACTTCAATAATGGCATTTTTTAAACTTAACCAGCTATGCGGATCTTGAGGCCCATGCTCTTTTATCTCATCTGCATCCGTATTTTGAATTGGCTCAACCCCCTTCGATGCTTCCACCGTAATTAATTTTTGATTTTTGGCCGCTGCAATCGCTTGCTTTGCCCATGGTTCCATACCCAGCCCATTATAAACAAAGACTTGTGCCTTGCTCATATTTTTCAAATCTTCAGCTTTTGGTTCAAACTCATGCGGTTCGGTTCCATCCGGAATAATGACCGATACAGTCACTTTGTCTTTCCCCACGGCCTGAACAAACTCACGCATCGCATCAAAACTTACGCTGACACGAACTTTACTTTTATCTGTATCGCTTGGCGCCGTGTTCTCCCCATCGCATCCGCTAAAGCTCAACATCAGACACATAACGAAAATACTGTAAAAGATTTTTTTGAACATATTCCCCACTCCTAATTTTTCATTTGCAATTGCATCTCAATTGCATTTATAATATAATGTACTACCGGATGAATTTTTTGTCAAACCGATAAACTGCAAAGAAGGGGTATTATGTTAAAAATTGATCATGTTTATTTTTCCTATACTACACAACCGCCTTATATTTTAAATGATCTTTGCCTGACCGTATCAAAAGGAGATTATATATCGATTGTGGGAGAAAACGGCTGTGGAAAAAGCACGTTATTGCGTCTCCTATTAGGCTTTCTTCATCCTGACAGCGGCACGATTCAAATAAACGCCAAAAGCATCCGCTACGTCGCTCAAAAAACAAATTTTTCTCAAATTGGTTTTCCGATTACCGTTTATGAAGTTTTAAATGCTTATCGCAAACTATTAAAAATTAAAACCAATACAATTATCGAAAATGTTTTGCAGCAAACAGATATGTTGCCATTTAAAAATTGCCTGATGGATACCTTGTCCGGCGGTCAAACACAACGCATAGCTTTGGCACGCGCCTTGATTGGAGAACCAGACCTGGTAATTTTAGATGAACCGTCTACCGGCGTTGATTTAAAAAATCAAAAAAAGATTTACACGATCCTAAAAGAATTAAACATCAAGCAACAACTTACAATTCTTTCCGTGGAACACAATCTGGATGCAGCAATTAAAAACTCAACTCAAATTTACCATCTTGCCCATGGGTCCGGCCATATATGTTCCCCACAAAAATATGCCCAAGAGTTTTTCCATTCTACGTTAAAGGAGTCTGCTTATGTTACAATATGAGTTTATGCAACACGCATTATTTGTCTCTATTTGTATATCCTTACTTTGTCCCTGCATCGGAATTTTTATGGTATTGCGGCGCTGCTCGATGATCGGCGACACTATGTCGCATGCATCTCTGGCAGGAATTACATTAGGATTGTTGGTCCATAAAAATCCAATTATAGGCGCATTTTTATTTACATCCGCCTGTGGCGCTTTGATCGAATTTCTACGTAAATATTTTCCCCGGCATTTAGACCTTATTCTCACCATTATTTTATCGCTCAGCATTGGAACCGCAATTACATTAATCAGTTCCGGACGACTTCACACGAATGCAGAAGCTTTCCTTTTCGGAAGCATTTTGACGGTAAACCATACGGATATGTTATGTATATTTTTACTGACGATTTTATCTGTTTTTATATTATATTCCCTGTACAATTCTTTACTTTACATGGCTTATGACGAAGAAACTGCCCGTATTGCCGGAGTAAAAGTTGATTTAATCAATTATGCTTTTGCTGTTCTCATGGCCGCGACAGTATCTATCTCCATAAAAATTGTTGGTGTAATGGTCCTTAGTTCAATGATAGCGCTTCCCGTAGCAACAGCCTTGCAACTAAAAAAAGGATTTCGAAAAACTCTTTTTTACGCTGTTTTATTTAGTTTTATTAATATGCAGCTTGGTTTATGGGGATCTTATTATCTAAAAGTCGCGCCGGGAGGCTTTACTTCACTGATGTCCGTATTCTTTCTCCTATTGATTTTACTATTAAAAAAAGTTGTACACACCCCTTTTTTAGGCCGCCCAACGCTTGACTTTACGGGAAACCCATCCTATGATAAAGTCAATAAAGCAAACCGGCAAGGGGGAAAATCATTTGTCCATAACATATTGGCCTGCCAACATAAAACGAACCAAACAACGCGAAATCATTTGGAATATATTAAAAAAAAATGCCAAGCCCATGACGGCAGCTGAAATTGCTGCACAGGCCGGCAAAGAAAACAATCCCTTGTGGATGTCTACGATTTATCGAACTTTAGATTTTTTCTTAAAGAAAAAATTTATTACAAAAACAACATCGGCAATCCATGATATGTCATTATATGAACTGTCCTCCAACGCACATCATCATTATGCCGTTTGCACCATTTGTCATAAAGTAATTCCTATCGAAAATTGCCCTATCCGGGAAACTCCGACAGAATTATCTGCGAAAGATTTTGCTATCACAGGCCATAATTTTGAAATTTATGGTATTTGCCACGATTGCCAACAGGATTTAAAAACCAGACCATAGACACAACTAAACGAATCGACGCAAGAAATTCGTTTCAACAAAATTGGCTGGAGTTCAGACGGCATTTTAACACCGCCTGAGCTCCAGCCAATTTATTCAAGGCTATACTCGCTCCTCTTCACACACTATATATAGAAGTAAGTATATGAAAGCAGCTTCGTCAGCCAGATATCCAAAAGATTTTTCACAGTTCCTCTATGATAACCACACTGACGTCCGCCAGGATTACAACTTATGACAATGCATTTTTATCATAATCACTACCTGTCTACCGTATTCTACTCCCCGAATCAGGCAGCCTTATCCTTATTCTCAGCCTCAGCTAAGGGCGCATGTTGGAGCTGATAAGCTTCTATGCGTTCGTGTACATTCTGCTGCAGATTGCGGTAGAAAAACTGATAATCATACAGATGATAAACACCCGGAGCAAACAGCGACAGTACCGGCGGATACTGCTTTGGCGAAACCCCGGTCACCTTCAGCGTACCGCGCCGGGAATCTATATACGCCCCGCAAAAAAGAGGAATTTCATCCTTGACACCGCCGCTATAGTCGGTAAAACACGCGCCCAGGTTTTGATCCGCCGAGGCTGGCACCGAATCTGTCCGCCAGTTTAACGGATTGATAGCCAGCGTCTTGACGCCAAACGGCACCATCATGGATTGCTGTATATCCTCCGCCTCGGAATTAAAGGAAATAATGACCCCAATGTCATTTTTCCCCTGCGCCGGACGCAATTGCGGATACGCCGCGCACTCTTGGGCGGTAAGCCGCCAGCCGATAGCATAAGCGGCTACCAGGCGATCCTGCAGTTCCGGCGTCGTCAGGCAATCTTTCATCAGCCGTAGCAAAAGCTCGGACCCTTGGGAAAAACCGGCCAATACAAACGGTCGATCAGGATTCATGACCGCCAGATAATACCGGAATGCCCGCTCGACATCCGCCGCCGCTACATCAAGACTGGCGGTCAGCACGGCTCCGCCAGTGCTATAAGCGGCCAGTCCGGCCTGCCGGTAATAAGGAGCATATAAACGACAATCGCCGTCATAAATGCCGATTTCCATATTGAGCGCGCCTAAAAAATTCTTCTTGGCAGCTGTATCCGCCAGGCTCATATTCATCGCCGGCGCGCTACCGCCATAAACCGTTGGCGCCAGAATAAACAAATCTACCGGATGTTCCGATCCAACGGCAAAGTAAGCCCAGTTGCTGACCACGGCATAATCCGGTTCACTCCCGGCCGCAGCGCTTTCTCTTTCCATGGCACACGCAATAGTCGCCGACAGACTGTTTGACGCTCCTAACGGCAAAAGCCCCGCGGCTCCGCCCATCCAAAAACTTAGCAATGCCGCGAAAAAAATCGCTGGCCATTTTCGTCCCATTCTCTACACCCCCTATAAGCTACGCTGCCATTCCCCACAGCAGGATACATTTGTTCTTCACCGCAAACACTACCGGCACTCTTGCAAATCGATCGGCAGTCAAAGAATCTACCGCCCCAGACCGAGACTCAGCTTTACTTCGCTGCCGCAGCAGTCGCCGGCTTTGCTTCCGATGACACTTTTTTCAACGCCCGGTTATGAATCCGCAATATCTGCTGCTGCCCCTTCGCCAAAATGATTTCCTTTTCCACTAATGGGTCCGCAAGCGCATCTACACCGTTTTCCTTATTGGCCTCCAAGCCCAAGGATACCTGCAACTTCACATTGTCCTTTGCAAAAATGCGAGCCTCCAATTCTCCTTCTTCCGGCACAGAAAACGACACGACCTGTCCATCATTTTTAACTGGAAAGGCTGACTGTTCCCAACCTTTTTCCGGCATGCCATTATGCAGCCGCATAACCACTTCCCCGCCGGGAATACGCAGCTCAAGATCGAACGGCAGCGTCGGCGCCGGTTGTCCCATAGCAATGCGTATGCGATTCAGCCGTGTTACTGTTTCCGCATTGGCTATAGGCGGCAGCACAATGCGCACCAGACTCGGAGTTCCTTGCAGATAAATATTTTTGGGCTCGCCGGAGAGAATCCAGGCATTATAGGTCGCCGGAGCATGCATGTCTTCAAATCCGGCGCGTTCCTTTGGAAACCAGCGGGCCAAGACCTTCAGCATACCGCCATAATACATTTCATCACGTTTGTCATCTTCCTCCGGCAGTCCGGAAAGAATCCGGACAAACCCTTGATGATTCACCGGACGACTGCGGCCATAAAACGTTGCCACCGAGCCAACGGCCATCCACTGCAACCCCTTGACATCGCGCGCCAACCACTCGCTGCCAGGCACCGGCGTATAATGCCTTCCCAGCGTTAGCTCAGCAAACGGTGTCTGCATATGCTCCAGCAGTTTTGCATACCGTTTTGGATCACCGCGTAAATTATTGGCGGTCGGCAGCATAAAAGTTGTACCAAAAGAACCATATCCCCATGACCCCTTAATAAACGGCAATTGTGGCACTACATCCTCGGGATTGACAATGTTAAAAATATTTTTATACCGGGAAGCCGTTCGCTCCGCCAAATCCGAGCAGCTATTCGGCGTCGCAAAAGTATACGCATAAATATGTTCGGGAACTAACTCCGGACAAGTCGCCTTTGCTCCCACAGCATAAGATCCGCGATCCAAAAAAGCAGCCAGCAAATTTGCTACCGCCGCGCCCCGGCTATGCCCGGTAATCAAAAAACGCGTCGTCGGCTGCTGCAATCCCCAACGATTCACATACGCCTCCAGATCCTGTGCAATCATGGCCGCAGATTTGCCAAACCCTTCATGATAACGCTGCTTCACCTGCGTCGAATCGGCGACATTGGCGTTGCTCAACCATTCCTGTCGGCCCGAAGTCCCCCGGATGACAACCAGGACCAAGGCTACCGGCCGACCATCGACAAGAATGGATTTAGTACAAAAGGAATAACCGCTTTTATCCGGAGTCTCAGGTTCTACCGCGGCATAATGATAATCCGCCAGCGTATCCATCTCGCAGCCCAGATCGCGAAACAAAGCCGTCAGTTCCTGATACTGCCCCTGCAGGTAAACCGTCGACATCAGCGCGCCGGCTACACGAGCCAAATCGTGATTATAGGTATAAGCTCCGGTATGAAACCAGCTGTCATCCCATACATACGGCAGTTCCACGCTGTGCTGAACCCCCGGAGACGACACCTCCAGCGGCAAAATGACCGCTTTGGCAGACGCCAAAGGCTGCCATACCAAGCTGCCAAGCAACATGCCCAAAAACAAAGAACGATAATAAGATCGATGCATAAAACCGCCTCCGAAAATTTTAAAAATATCCATAAAGCAACTTTTTACCCACCGTTACGTTGCCAAACCATGAACCAAAAAATTTGCAAATTTTGTAAGGAATTCCAGAAAAACTTTGTATATTTATAGAATTCATGTTATACTATAGGTGTATAGTACTAATGGGTAAAAAACTATAAGCAAAAGGACTGATTTGCAGCATGACAAAACTTATGCAGGAAATGGAAGATATGTTGCTCCGAGTAGACCAATTGGATACCAATCAAAAAATACTCCTGAAAAAAGAATTGTATGCATCTGTGAAGAACGATGCTGACGATAGGACCTTAAGCTCTGATTTCATGTCCACTTTATTGACAAAAGTCATGTAAAATATGCCATCCGTAAAAAGCGACCGTAAAACGGCCGCTTTATTTTATCCATTCCGGCTCATTAAAATCTGGTTGCGCCCCGCATCCTTGGCCCGATACAGCGCCTGATCCGCCCGCTGCAGCAAGGTCATCAGCGAGTCGGTGCGCTGAAAGCCCGTGATGCCGCCGCTCACCGTTACCCGGACCGGAACCTGATCCGGACCAATGAAACGTTCGGACGCCAGTTGGCGACGAATCTGATCCACCAGAACCAATCCGCGCTCTGGGCTCATCTCGGGAAGTAAAACCACGAATTCTTCCCCTCCGAAGCGAAACGCAGTCTGCGGCGGCTGGACCATAGCCGAAAGGATTTTACTGAAACGTTTCAACACCTGATCGCCTGACCAATGGCCATATGTATCGTTATACTTTTTAAAAAAATCAATATCCATAATGGCAAAAGACAAGGGCTGCCCGTGCAAAAGCGCCTGCGCGATCTCCTGCGACACCCGGATTTCCATGGCCCGGCGGTTGTATAATCCCGTCAATTCATCCAAGAGACTCAGATCATGATAGTAATGCACGTTGCGCAGGAGCGTCAATTCCTTACTTTGCAGCGTCTTAAATCGATCAGACAAAGCGAGCGAAAGAAGAATAGACTCCATTGCCGTACAGACCATCAGCAGCTGTTCGGATTGGATCCGGGATGGCGACAAGATCCAGATCAAAATACCCATGGCCAGTGTTCCCCAGGCAATCAGATAAAACAACGCCGGTTTGAATCCCTGCCGCCAGCGCAATCCGGCCAGCACGAGAAACATAAAGGTCTCCAGCAGACCCAAGACGCGCGACAACAGATTAGCCCAAAGATCCAATCCAACCAACCCTAACAGGCCAAAAAGCAGCGCCATTGCCAGCAGTCCCTTAACCAGCCGGGCATATACCCGGCTGGTTTTATGTAGTTGTAAAAAACTGTTGGAAAAAAGAATGGAAAAAACAAACGCCGCGGTCAGTCCCAACCAGAACAAAACATTATAAATCCCCGGCGGCCATTGCAGCCAAAGCGCCAGATGCCCGTGCGTGTCCAACTGATAAAGCAGCATAAAGAACATATAACAGACATAAAACGAATACGTACGATCGCGCAAAGCAAACGCAATAAATAAATTATACAATAGCATAGCAAGTAATACGCCATAAAACAAACCATAAAAAAAGTTCTCCCGGATCAAAAACCGGGAAAAATCTTTTACCGACCAAAATACCACCGGCAACCGCAGCGCCGAAATGCTTTTGACCTGCAAAAACACATCCTGCCCCGCCGCATAATTAGCCGGAACCGCAAAAGCCCAGTCCGTGGACCACACATCATGCAAAACCGGCCGCCGACACTGTCCGCCGGTCTTTTCTATATACTGTAGCCGCCCGTCTGTCTCAATCGGGAAATATAAACGAATCCAGCTAATCCCCGGATTTGCCAGCTCCAGAACGCCATCGCCGGCAGCAATCACCGCCGCATCCGGCAGAGGAAACCGAATCCAGAATACCGATGCCGAAACCCCAAGCGACAAATCGGCATCGGCGTACGAATAAAACTGTCCGGCAAAGGCAGGATCACTGACCGTCGCAAGGTCATAATTTTGACTGACATCTTCAAAAACCATAAAATGCCGCATCTCATCCGATGCGCCGGCCAGATCGTCATGGCTCAGGAACAGCGCCGCAAAACACAGCGCCAGTACCAGCGCTGCCGCAGCCGATACCGGAATGTAATCTTTTTTTATCATCAGATCCACCGCCCAAACTTGTCCAACACCCGGATTGTATGTTTCGTGCTATCAAGATCGGAAACTCTTTCCTGACAATAAAGATCCCTCTATATCCGCCGAAGCATTCTGCTGCTGCCACTTTAAAGTTTAAAGGCAGCGACGGCTTCCTGCAGTTCCTGCGCCAGCTTCGCCAGACTCTCGCTGGCGGAAGCAATATCCTGCATAGAAGCGATTTGCTCCTCTGCTGCTGCCGAAACCGTCTGCGCTTCATTGGCCGAACTCGTACTGGCAGCGTCAATGCGATGCACCGCCGCATCAATATTACGGCTGGCTTCCGCCATTCTCTGCAGCGCCGCCTGAATCTCGTTAACCCCGGCATGGCTGCGTTCCACTCGTTCCACGATTTGCTGCAGACTATCGCCAACGACATTCACCTTAGCTACGCCGGCATGAACCCGATCATTGCCCTCATTCATGGCCTGCACGACGCGGGTCGTATTTTGCTGTATCTCCAAAATTTCTTCCGAAATTTTTTGCGCCGCTGTCTGTGACTGTTCGGCCAGCTTGCGCACCTCATCCGCCACCACGGAAAATCCTCGTCCGGCCTCGCCGGCTCTAGCCGCCTCAATCGCCGCGTTCAATGCCAGAAGATTCGTCTGTCCGGCAATTCCCACAATCGTATCCGTAATACGGCCAATATGTTCTGACTGCTTGTCCAGATCACCAATCACATGGTTGGCCGCATCGACCGACGTCGCAATATCCTGCATCATCTGCACCATACTCTCGACATCTTGACGGCTAGCAGCCGCATTTTGCGCCGCTTCCGCCGAATCCTTGGCCGCCGCCTGCCCCGCAGCAGATATTTTCGCCAGATCGGTGCTCATATCCGTGACAACTTTCGCCGTATGGTCCACAGCGGCATGCTGCTCTTCCGTACCAGCCGCCACATTCGTCACCGCGCCGGCGACCTGATTAGCCGCCACCGATGTTTGCTGTGCGCTCGCCGTCAGTTCCTCGCTGGCCGCAGCCAAATGACCAGCCTGTTCCTGCACCTTACGAATCAATTGCCGCAGGTCCTCCTGCATTTTATTGAACCCCTGCGCCAGATGAGCAATCTCGTCATCCCCAGCGATGCTGACCGACTGGGTAAAATCGCCGGCCGCCACTTGGGCTGCATAATGCTGCAGCTTTTCAATCGGCTGACTGAGCCGGCGGGCGACGATCCAGGAAGCCGCCACCACAATCAGCAGCGCCAATACTGTGCCAATCAAAAACAACCAGCGCAAACTGGTCAGCGGCGCGTATAAGACTGCTGTCGGGACACTGATACCCAAAATCCAGCCAGTCGCCGGAATCGGTTCAAAAACCAAAAACTGCTCCTGACCATCCTGCTGATAAGTCCCCATTCCCCGATGATCCGCCGCCGCATCCAGCAGCGCTGCCAATGACGACAAAGAAGGAACGTCCTGGATTTTTTTATCCTTAGCCGCTGCATCCGGATACGCCATGATTTTTCCGGAATTATTCAATAAAAAGGCAAAACTGTTATCAAATGGCTGAATCTTCGCCACCGTTTCAAAGACCGTATCAATCAAAACATCTTCCGAAATAACGCCCAAGAACTTCCCGGACGGTGTTTTCAAAGGCATGCCAATCGGCAACGCCATCTTTTTAGTAACCCCATCCAGATATGGCTCGCCAAAAAATAAACCATTTTTGGCCAGCGCATCTTTATACCAGGAACGAGTGCGTGAATCAAAATCCGCCGGAGGGACCCAGTCCTTCCCATCGATAATCACGCCGTCCGCATCCCGACCAAAATACAAATCGCTGATATCCGGATCCGCCTTATCAAATCCCTTGACCATGGCCGGCGTTACATTACCATCCGCCGCCAAAAGTTCTATGCCTGCCGTTTTCGTTTGAACAATTGCTGCTTTAGACAATAGCCAGCCGTTCAATTTTTCCGTGGAAGCATGCAGCGCCTGCTGCGCATTTTGTGAAAGCTGCGCCTGCATTGTTTTGGCAACATAAAAATAGGTTGCGCACGAAATCAGCAACAAAATCCCTACCATGAGCGAAGAAAAAATTAAGGTGATTTTCTTTTTAATATTCAATAGAGATAACCCCTTCCCTTGATTTTCAGCATCAGCCCTCTTGCAGGGATGACATATCAGTTTTATTCGCTATTTCCTTGAAAATTCCTGCTCAAAAAGAGCATTTTATAGCCTTTAGTCCATGTATACATTACGGTTAATGTCCTAAAAAAATCCTTTGTCAGCCTCTTTTCCTGTCCTTTCTGCCGCTGAAATGATATACTATCCTCAGAAAAAATAAAGTGATGTGATAAAAATGCAAAAATCAATCCTTTGGCTACTCCTACTCACAGCTTTACTCGTTCCCGCCGGAACGGCAGCAGCGCAAGACAGCAGCCGCTGGCAGACCGTCTCGGAACAGAACGGCGTGATGATCTCCTTTGATACGCAAACCCTGCGTTATGCAGATGCCGCCGGCACCACGATCATTTTTTGGCAAAAAAATTTATTGTCCCCCGCAGCGGCGCAGGAATTTGTCACAGCTTTAAACTTAACCGGTGCCAAGGCCCAGCTGTCGTATTTCTTGGAAGAACGGCGGATCCATCTCGCCAACCGTAGCAGCGCCATCGATGAATTAGATCTCTACGATACCCAGCAAACGCTATTGGAAACGAACCGGATACAAGCTCCGGTATGGGAACCCATAAAACCGGAATCTGCCGGAGAAGCCGTTTACCTTGCCGTATCCGCTTACATTGCCGCGCATCCGCAGCAAATTCTCCCCGCCGCAGCACAATAAAAAGGAGGCCTCACCCATGAGACGATATCCGCTCTTTTTGATCATGTTTCTATGCTGCCTGTTTTGCTGTCCGCCGGCCGCCGTAGCGTCGACAGCTTCGGTCAGCGATATAACAACAATGGTCACACAACTCACCGCCCTGCAATCGACCATGAATAAAATTGCCGGCGAAGAAGCCGGGGAAAAAGAAGACATCGCCGAAAATCTGCAGCAGCTGAAAACACTCCAGAATCAACTGAACACCCTGCAAACCGTCAACACCGGAGTATCAACCCTGTTTGCCATAAAAAATAAAATAACATCCCTGAACACAACGCTGACAAATTATAAATCCTTAACATCAACTACCAGCGGCAATTTAACCACGATCTTAAAAGAAATTGCCATCATCAAAGCCGTCGCCGCTGCCCTATTTTAAATATTCGACGCGAATAAAACAAAATATGCGCCGCATAAACGAAACCGTTTAGTTGCTCATACCTGGAATATGCACATTCTCTTTGTTAGTCATGATATGATTCAGATGGTTTTCTATCTCTTGCGTAGAATAGGCCGTCGACAGCCGGTCACTATGCCCGTCATATTTAGCGCCCTTGGCATCCGCCATATATTGAATGCAAAAAATCCCGGAGGATAAGGCGGCCTGCACGCCGGACGGACTATCTTCTACGGCAATAAAAACAGCGGCTTTCGTATGAACGCCGCGCGCCTGTAAAACTTCCAGCGCACGGTTTTGTCCGCATAAATAAGGCTCCGGATTAGGTTTAAAATTTGTTACATCATCATTCGTAATCCTGACGGCAATCTTATCCTTGACCGCGCCTAAAACGGACAGATTAATATTTAATTGTTCTTTAGACGTATTCGTTACAATCCCCTGCACCACGCGATGGTCCGCCGAAAATTTATTTAACAGCCGCAAAACATCCGCGTGCGGCGTCAGCCGCTCCCGGCTCTGGGAATACAACGCAATCAGGCGGGCATTCCAGTCTTTTAGGGACAGCTGCGCTTGCAGCGACGGCTTTTGCGCAACGGCCCACCAGTAAATATTATTATCTCCGGCGCCATCCAAGGCCATCGTAGTCTCCATCATATCCTGACTATCTTTATTGACAGGAATGTTAAATGTCTGTGGGCAGTGCATATCGTGCGAACTAAAATCGATTCCATACGCAGCCAATACATGCGTCAGATTCGTAATACGAATCGACTCCAGTTCCATCAATACGCCGTCTACATCCCAGAAAATTACTGTATACGGATAATATTGTAATAAGACATCTTCCAGATTGTCGGTTTGCGGATCTTTCCATATAGCTTCGAAATGCTGTTTAAACATTTTAACCAGCGCCGCTTCTTTATCCTTACCCGCTACCGTTCCCTGATTGACCTCAACAACCGGTGCGCTGTCCTCGAGAATATTTTCATCCTGATATAAATACCAACTGAGATATAACTTACTGTTGTCAAATAATCGGCCATGCAGTGAAGGCGTCGTTTTATAACACTTGATGATACAGTTTTCATAAAGCTGCGTACCATATTGCTTCGAGACAATTTCAACTAACGAGGATAAAATTTTTCGACGCTGACTGCTGTTCAATGCTACATCCGGATGCTGAACCAGTAGCCGGATTCTTGTATTTGCGGTCTGCAATTCATTGAGCATTGTATCCATGCTTCCTGAACTGCATTCCAGTAAATCAGCCGACATCGGTTCATGCGCAACAATATATTGATTCAATGCACGGCTGGATAGGGACGCATTGGGATGAATCGACAATTTTTTAGGTTGATGCGATGGATCAAGATCACAAACTGAAAACAAGATTTCGTACAGGAGAAACAAGATGAGAAAGGGAAACACTTCTTCCTGCCGGATAAGACTTGTAATCCCTGACCAGCCCAAAAGTTTAGAGCAAGTAAAGAGCAAGAAAAACAATAAAGTAAACAACGAAACGAAATATCGGCTGTACAAAGCATATTTCCTATGAAAATCGAACGCATACTGTCCAATGTTTGTTTTCAATACCAAACGCCTTCTTTACTAAAAATAATTTTATACATGGATTCCCAATATTTCCCGGTGCCATTATGGATGAAATACGGATTGCAGTGGACACCCCTTTCAGTCTGTACCGTAAAATGATTCCATACAATAAAATATCATCGCGGTGCTTTCTTGATTATATACAAATTTTATCCCGGCAGCAAATACAATTATCCCGCCTGACTATTTTTTTGCATACAAAAAGCCTCCCAAATAAAATGAGAGGCTTTTTGTATGCACTCCAGATGTCGGAATATACCCTGGCTCTTGCTATTTTGCCAGTCCGGCCACGGCCTGGTTGAATTTTTCCGGCTGTTCGTAGAACAACATATGTCCGGCGCCGGCAAACCCGAGGAACGTTCCCTGCGGAATTTGCGACGCAATATATTGGCCTTGTTTATACCCATCCTGATAAATGCCAACTTCGCCCGAAAACACTACGGCAGGCACGGAAATCGTTGGCAGCACCGCCGTATAGTCGCTCATCAGATAATCCGAATAAGCCGCCATGGCAATGGGCGCCGGAGTTTTCAGCATTTCTTCCCGAATCCAAGCAAAATCCTCTGCCGAAACCTTGCCATCCTTGAACATCTTATGAATAAAAGCTTCAATATATTGTACCGGCGCTTTCTGATACGCAATAAAACTGGCATTCATGGCATCGGCATTATAGTTGCGCAGCGCATGGCCATTCCAATCCGCCGCACTAAATGGATACGGCGTCATATCAACGAGACCCAATCCCGCAATCCGATTTTCCTGATGATACTGTTTCCAATAGGATAGCACCGTCGGTCCGCCCAACGACCACCCCAGTAAAATCACCCGCTGCAGCTGCAGATGAACCAACAGCGCATGAAGATCGCGCGCATACTGATCAACCGTATGCCCCTGCAATGTTTTAGACGACCGGCCATGTCCCCGTAAATCCATGGCAATCACCCGGAAATGATTTTCCAGCCCAGCCATATTCCGCCGCCAAAAGCGCGAAGAACATAACCAGCCATGTACAAAGAAAATCGGCTGGCCGCTGCCATGATCTTCATAATAAATTTTGGCTCCATCGTCCGTAGTAAAATAATGCACCGCTTCGTCCATCATTGATCCCCCCATTGCTGCAATTATGCCGATTGGCAAAATTATTGTTCACATTCAATTACAATTTCAGTATAGAGTGCAAAAATATTTTTGTCAAATAAATCTGAAAATATTGACGAAATGTCCTGACAAGTGCTGTGAAAAACTTGATTTTTTATCTATCCTATTACAAAAACTGCCATAAATAAAATTTTTAATTACCCTGCCTTAAAAATATTATGCGCCCCTATGCATCCATGGTATAATAGATATGCACGCATTCAAGGAAAAGGAAAGGATGTTACACTTGGAAGGTTTACACGGTATTATCAATGCAATCAACACAGTCCTCTGGTCTTATGTTCTTATCGCCGTACTCATCGGCATCGGTATCTGGTTTACGCTGCGCACAAAATTTGTGCAAATCCGCATGCTGCCGGAAATGCTGCGGCTGCTCACCCACGGCATCGGCGTCAAGACGACCGGCAAACAAATCAGCACCTTTCAAGCCTTCTGCGTAAGCACAGCTTCCCGCGTCGGCGTCGGCAATATTGCCGGCGTGGCCATTGCGATCGTGACCGGCGGCCCGGGCGCGGTCTTCTGGATGTGGGTCATTGCCTTTTTTGGCTGTGCAACCGGTTTTGTTGAAAGCACGCTGGCGCAAATTTATAAACTGCCCCGCGGTAACGGCACTTTTCATGGCGGACCCGCCTACTATATTCAAAATGCTTTAAAAAAACCTGGCATTGCCAAACTTTTTGCCTTTTTAATCTCAGTCACGTTTGGGCTGATTTATAACTCAGTGCAGGCCAACACCATCGCACTCTCCGTTGAGGCCGCTTTTGGCGTTGAGCATATGACTACCGCGCTTTGCCTCTGTGTGCTCACCTCGCTCGTCATCTTCGGCGGCATGACGCGCATTGCCAAATTAGCCGAGCTGTTGGTTCCTATAATGGCCGGCATTTATCTTTTAGCAGCTTTTATCGTAGTTGTCACCTCAATTGATCAAGTTCCGGCGATGTTCGCTCTCATTTTTCATGATGCCTTCAATCCACAGGCAGCCGTCGGCGGCGGCCTGGGAACCGCAATTCTCACTGGCATCAAACGCGGCCTTTTCTCCAACGAAGCCGGCGAAGGCAGCGTACCAAATGCCGCAGCTACAGCTACGACCACGCATCCGGTCAAACAGGGGCTGGTACAGTCCTTTGGCGTTTACGTCGATACCTGGATCGTTTGCACGGCAACCGCTTTCATCATTCTACTGACGGGGCAGTACACCATCGGCGGCAGTCTCACCGGCATCGCGCTGGCGCAACAATCCTTGGCGCTGAAATTCGGCAGCTGGGCGCCAAATTTTCTTTCCGCCATTATCTTTATGTTCGCCTTCAGTTCAATTGTCGGCAACTACTATTATGGTGAAATCAACATTTCCTTTTTTAAGGGCAACACCAAACGCTATCTGTTGATTTTCCGCGGTTTTGTTGTCCTCATGGTGTTCTTCGGCAGCCTGGCCGATCTGTCGCTTGTCTGGGATATGGCCGATCTCTTTATGGGCTGTCTCTGCCTCACTAACCTCTATGCGATTTCCCAGTTATCAAAATATGCCTATGCTGCGCTTCGCGATTATCTGACGCAAAAAGCGGCCGGCATTAAAGAACCCGAATTTGATCCCTCTATTCTGCCGGATGAAAGTGGTATCTACGCCTGGGGTTTAGAAAAAACAAGAAAAGCGGAAGAATAAATTTAGATAAATAAAGCAGTTGGAACACTTGCTTTCAACTAAAAATCGCCACTAATAAAACGAAGGCCTTCCATAACAGGAAAGCCTTCGTTTTATTGTTATTCCATGTCTTTATCCCTGTAGAAACCTGTTCTCGATTGTGGTAAACTAAAATTATCATAAGATAACTAAATGCAGTCTATGCTAGGCGCAAACAATTTTTTGTTTCCTATACAAACCCTGATTTCATGCATAACATCATTGCTTATACGATTAGAAAATATTTGTCCGAATATTTTTTGAATATTTGATTAATATAGCGAGAAGGCAGAGATGGCGATTATGGGAAAACTACAAAATATGCTCAACGAAAAAACAATCTTTGGTTTGTTTAGTCTATATATTATTGTGTATTATATCATTTGCTTTGGCGTATATAGTCTGGCTTATTATCGTCAGGAACCATTGATCGCCCTTGATGCGCTAACATTAGTCGGTGAAAGTATGGTAATATTCGTTCTACTTTATAACATTTTACACAATAAAATGTATACGGAATGGCTTTTTTTCGCTGGCGGCATTATATTTTACTATATTGGAGACTTGATTCGCCTTCTCTATGATATAGAAGAAATACACACAACGGCGCCGTCGCTTTGCGATGTATTTTATTTAGCAACGATTGTTATGTTTTTTATTGCCATCCAGCTGTTCTTAAAAAAAGAAAAATTATACTTTTTTATTAAAGCACAATTTGATATAAGCATCATTCTTGTCATCACTACCACGGTGATATACAAGTTTTTATTATTATCCATTTTAAATAACGAAGCGCTGGCATTTAGCGAAAAAATAATTAACATAATTTATCCAATCTCGGATATCGTTTATCTGACCGGCATATTAATCGTTGTATTTGACAATAATATAAAAATATTGGAAAAAGGCGCCCCTTTATTTTTCATCATTGCCTTTGGCACATTCTTTATTGCCGATATGCTTTACGCCGCTTTCGTCGAAACACATCTGCTTGTTTTTGTAAAACCCATCTGGTTGATATCTTTAATGTGTATTGCTATGGCCTCTTTTTATGGCAATGACAAATTGATTAACAACATGCACCGATATATACAAGAATTAGCCTATACCCAACGATTAAATTATTTAAAATTTCTCTTTCCTTATGTTCTGGCCAGCGGTTTTATTTTAATCACCAGTTGGGAATATATGAAAAACGATATTTTAGCCACGGGAAGTGTGATAACGACATTACTGCTAATCCTGCGACAAATTTTTACGATCATTGAAAATGACAAACTGCTCAATAAATTGCATGTGTCCAATCTCGCTTTAAAAAAGCAAAATAAAAAAAGGGGGCGCGAGGCCAGCCTGGATTATCTTACGCAGCTTTATAACCGAAGATATTTAACGCAAATGATTGACGCTTATATTCATAGTTATCATAGACATGAACAAATCGAGTTTTGTATCTTTCTCATCGATGTTGACCATTATAAACAATTTAATGATGTCTATGGGCATACATTTGGCGATAAAGTATTAGTGGAAATAGCCAATGCAATTAAAATGAGCATCCGCGCCGAAGATATTGCCGGCCGATATGGCGGCGATGAATTCATGATATTTTTACCTAAAATCAGCCGGGATAGCGCAGAAAAGATTGCCCAAAGACTATTACAATCCATCAATGATAATAATTTTGCCGAAGCGCCAGGCATCAAAATCACACTAAGCATTGGCAATTTATATTGGAAAGGAAAAAAAGAAGAATATAACCTAACGGAAATCATTCGCCGTGTCGATCATATTCTTTATGAAGCCAAAGGTCGCGGCAGAAATATGGTCATATCAAAATAAAACGGGGCTCATGATCGCTTTCTATGCATTGGCATTTTCTTATAAATAGCAGCCAGACGCGTCAGCGCCTCGTTTAGGGTAATATCATTCTTAGCAAAATGCAGGCGCATATAGTCGTTGTTTGTCTCGTGAAAGAAAGCAGAACCTGGAACAGCGCCGACGCCAACCTTTTCAACCAGCGTTTCACAAAACTCTTCATCCCTGGCAAAGCCAAAAGCAGAAATGTCGACCATGACGTAGTAAGCACCTTGCGGCTCCGTATGCGGCAGGCCAATATCGCTTAGACCCTTTAGAAAAAGGTCACGTTTTTTGGTATAGTGCGTTTGGAGCCAGTCATAATAGCTGTCATCAAAACGCAGTGCCGTAACAGCAGCTTCCTGCAGCGGCGATGCGGCCCCGACCGTCAGAAAGTCGTGAACCTTGCGCGCGACCGCGATGACCTCTGGCCGTGCGATAACATAACCAAGACGCCAGCCGGTGATCGAGTAGGTTTTTGAGAGTGATCCGCAGGCAATCGTGCGCGCACGCATGTGCGGCAATGCAGCGAAATAGATGTTCTCATAGGGCTCATAGACAATATGTTCATAAACTTCATCCGTGATCACCCAGGTATCATATTTCTCGGCCAGATCCGCAATGCCCTGTAACTCTGTACGGGTAAATACTTTACCGCACGGATTGGACGGATTACAGAGAATCAGAGCTTTAGGATGCTGCTGAAAGGCGCGTTCTAATTCGTCAAGATCAAAAGTATAAGTTGGCGGCTTCAGCGATACATAGATTGGTTCTGCGCCGCAGAGAATGGCATCCGCTCCATAGTTTTCATAAAAAGGCGAGAAAACGATGATTTTATCACCAGGGTCCGTAACACTCATCACGGCGGTCATCATGGCTTCCGTTCCACCGCAAGTGGTGACAATCTCCGTATTGGGATCGATGGGAAGTCCCGTGAAATGCGTCTGCTTTTTCGCGAGAGCTTCACGGAAATTCTGAGCCCCCCAAGTAATTGAATACTGATGCGGCCCCTGAGCGGCAACTTCTGCTAAGCGTGCGGTCAATGCCTCGGGAGGATCCCAATCAGGAAATCCCTGGCTGAGATTGACCGCATTGTATTTACACGAGACGCGCGTCATGCGACGGATGACGGAATCGGTAAAGGTCTTGATTCGGTTCGATACTCTTGCCATGTTCGCTGCTCCTTATTCTGCCGGTACAATCGTACCTTTATACTGCTCCTGAATAAACTGCTTCACTGCCTCGGAATGAAAAATCCTGGCAATTTTCTGGTAGTCTTCGTTATCTTTGTCTTTCGTCCGCGCAGCCAGCACCATGACCGCTAAAGGTTCGGACTTGTCTTCAAGAAAAATTCCCTGCTTCGCAACATCCAGACCGCCGCTCATGACATAGTTCATTGTAATGACCGCGAGATCAACATCCTGGAGGCTGCGCGGGAGTTGGGCAGCTTCCAGCTCGACGAACTGAAGATTCTTGGGGTTGGACTGAATGTCTGCAATTGTCACCTTGAAATTATTCTCCGGTAACGTAATGAGACCGGCTTTTGCCAGCAGCATCAATGCGCGGCCGCCGTTGGTTGGATCGTTCGGAATGCCCACTTTTGCGCCAGCAGGAACATCCTTGATAGCATGAATCTTATCACTATAGATCCCCATACGCATGAGGATGGTCGTGCCAATGGCGGATAGTTCGGCATTGTGCTGCGAGGCAAAATTCTTGAGAAATGGTTCATGCTGATAACTATTCAGATCGATGTCCCCATCGGCGAGCGCCTGATCAGGCGTCACATAATCAGAGAATTCGACGACCTTTACCTTAAGTCCTTGATTTGCTGCTTCTTTGGCAACAGCTTCGGCTACTTCTGCATGTGGCCCCGAAGTAGCGCCCAACTTGATCTCTTTTTGCGTCTGTTGACCGCAGCTGCTCATGAGCAGCGTCAGAGCCGTCAAAACACCAATAGCCAAAAGCGATAATTTTTGCGTATTCATGATGCATCTCTCCAATTCATATCTTTGTTATATGATAAGACGAATACGCAATGTTGTCAATACTTAGCATATAGATTTAGTATGCTATAAATTCAACGTTACTGTCAATATTCCTTCGCAAAATCATAGACCTCGTTGCGACTGAAATTCGTTGAGGACAATCAGCCAGATTCCAACTGGCGCCCTCTCTGCTTAGAAAGAAAATTACACGGTATTTTGCACCAATAGGAAACCATTGGGCGCCCTTGATTTTATTGGGGTTACATTAGGCAGCTTCTTGCGATCTGAGTAGTAATTTGTTTATAAAACCAGCGTCAAGATATCCTGCTTGATCTGGTACACCAGCAACCAGTCCGGCTGCATATGACATTCACGGGATCCTGTGTAATTACCACTCAACTCATAATCCCGCTGACTTTCGTCAAGGGGCTCGCCTGCTCTTAACCAATTTACAATAACTTTCAATAAATCAATATCCAAATGACGCTTCTGTCCCAATTTCAAATCCTTTTTAAACTGCTCACCAAATCGAACACCCAGCATTTCAAACGCCCAAATCCCTAAACATTTCGTCCGTATCCTTGTAAACCTTACTAAGACCTATACCATGGTCAATATCATCCAAGGCTTTTTCTGTCACTGCATTAGGCGCTGCAATAACCTCAAAGGGAAGTTTCTTCTGCACCAGAATCTGTTTACATAAAAGATTTACCGCTGTACTCATATTCAATCCCATACTTTTCAGCATATGCTCTGTAGCTTTTTTCATTTCCGTATTCATGCGAACCTGAACAATACTTGTACTTGCAGACATCGTTATCACCCCCTTATTGTAATTATATCATCACTACAATGTTCCTTACAATTTTTTCCAATGATCAGTTATAAGATAAAATGAAACACAGTCACAAAATAAAATCCATTTAAACATTCAAAAAAGCAATAGTGGCGCAATACCAAAAATGATATTGCGCCACTATTGCACCTAATAACCATCTACCTGTATTTACTTAACGGCCAAAAGCCTTGATTTATCTGGTGCGATCGGAGTCGAACTGGCGACCCTCTGCTTAGGAGAAGTTGACTTGAACATTTGAGCCAAGCATGTCTAATGTGGGAATCCTTAGTTTACAAGGGTTGCGCCACTTCTCCCCCAAAGTATAGCCAACGGTTCTTAGCCCTGTTTTGCCATTCATGGACATCAAATATGGACACCATTATCAAAGCAGCCCATTCATCTTGCCGAGCTCCTGCAACTTCTTTCAATTCCACATTCTTCAATGCCCTCACTGAGATTACACATTGTATCAACCGCCACTTACTTCACAAAGCTTCGCAATTACTTCGCAAACAGCTTGTGAAGTTCCTTTTATACTAGAACATACGCCTGCCTAGGCAGTAGAAGACCTCAAATCACATTGGGATTTTTCGATAACGGCCATTCCCTAAGAATTGGATATACCCCTGATCTCGTAGAAATTGTAATTGCTGCCTTATCTTAGCCTGGATATTATGATTAGCTGCATATTTTTCCTGTAACACCGTAGTGAAGCTATACATATCTGCCAGTGTAAATTCTTCTTGATTCAGCTTATCGACGCAACGCAATACGTCCATCAACCAACCACGCAAGCCCATATTGGTCTTGTTTAATCTTTCTGCATTTACAATCTGTTTACGAATCGTCCTCGCGTCTACAATATGCCCCTCACGCACCAAAGCAATTTTTCCTGCATTTGGTATATCACTCCACACAATATTACAACCAACCCAGCCAGCTCGCTGGGCATGCTCAGAAAGAGGCTTCCTTTTTTCTATAATATCTGGCGTAAAGAAATATTTAGGAACTGTCCATAAATTGCTCACTTGATAATTCGTCTTTTGATATTCCAAAACTAGCAAATCCGGATTTTCATTGCTATTAAGACGTTTCAGCATGGTTTCATAGGCCCCATCTGCAATGATACGTCCAAAATTTCCTTTATGACTTTTAAGTTCAAATTCACTATGACAATTTGGGCAATAAAAATCTGCTACAGGTTGATTATTGGGAAAATGCTCCAAATATGAATTGCCACATCGAACACAATAAAGATTTTCTTCTATCCAGCCTTCGGTAATCAATCGAATTTGTTGAGAAGCACTTCGATATCCATCGGCCAAACCTGCATTCATAAAAAGATTCATACCATTCCCTCAACAGCATTATACTAGCTTCCTTAAACAAAAAATGTAAATAAAGTAACAAAACCGTAACGACAGAACAAGAACAAGAGACAGATAAAGAACAACAACAAGAGCGGCATGAGTCTGTCGATAAGTGTTGTTGTGTTGTTAATTCTCCGAAATCTGTTTGGCAGATCAAAGACCTTACGATTAAATTACAGCTTTCTCCTGCTACAGTTGCTTCACTAATCCAGTCCTATGGACTGGATAAATTTCAAAAGCAGCTGAAATTTTTCCAGCGTACCCCAAATATACGCAATAATGGGACATGACTTCGTAACTCTCTGGGAAAAAATTACAAGCTTGCCCTATCATCACCGATACTTGTTTCCAGTCCCGATCGTCCAAAATGTCACGGCACCGGCAAAGTCCAATTCGTCGTAAGCAGCACACATAAGATTATCTCCCAATCATGCCCCTGCCTGCGGCACCGGAACTAGGTGTACAAACTTATGAGTTTGCCCTACCTGTTCCTAGTATAGCACAAAATATCCATGCACTTAGCACTAAACTATATTTTCCACTATTGCACACTTCGCCTTTCGCTGCTACAAGCGGAATTGCTGCCACTCCCTGCTTTGTTCTTCTCGACCGCTCGCCATGAACCGAAGATGAAATTGTAACGCCTCGACGGCAAAACAGATGAAAAGTGAATCCATTATTGTATTTGTAAAAATGCAATAATACCAAATTTCAGGAGGCATAAGGCCTGATCCCTTACCATCATTTCAAAAAAGTTACCCCAACAAAAACAGCGTGTGCTTTCCTATACTTTTTTATAGCCTGCATAAGCATAAAAATGCAGCAACCATCAAAGAATCCGGGAACAATTTTGGAACTTCTGGTGCACAAAACAATACTGCTCTTGACGATATGCGCGACATAAAAAGGTTGCCATATAAATTTCAAGGACTTTCAACTGTGACGCTTTTATATTACTATTATTTTATATGGGCTGACGCGATTCCAGCCACTCTGTTGCTGAGAGGTTACATTTCATCGACCATTTTAACTCTAAAAAAACAATAATGACGCAATATCAATTTTCTGATATTGCGCCAAACGATCATCTGCCTGTATTTACCTAACGGCCAAAAGCCTTGATTTATCTGGTGCGATCGGCCAGAGTCGAACTGGCGACCCTCTGCTTAGGAGGCAGATGCTCTATCCAACTGAGCTACGACCGCAGATTTAAGATGCCTATACATTATACCAAGTCTCCTGACTATCCGCAAGCATCAGAATGCAATAGGATACTACTCGGCCACCGTCAAACCAGCCATGCCGGTCACGTACAGAATCAGTTCATGACCCACACATACGGAAGACTTGGCTTGCTGCAAAAGCCAAACAAACGAATTTGATCATGTCCCCCTGCCGTATATAAAGTGAAGTTGCTTATTGCATCCAGGATGCTTTTGTCGGCGTGAGATTGGCATCCGATCTTGTGTACTGATGCAGACTGCCAGCTTCTGCCTGAATGCAGATAAAACACAGATCCGTAGAACCTGCCGTCAGAGCGCGCTCTGCACCTGGGGCTACGCGAACCAGACTGCCCTCTGCCACTGGGAATTCTTCCCCGTCGACAAAAAACTGCCCGCTGCCGCTTACAATCATATAAAGCTCTTCATTTTTCTTGTGCACATGCACAAAAGGAACTCCGGTGTGCGCCGGCAAGCGGTTGCAAGAAACTTCCATGCCCGTCAGCTGCAGGACATCCTTGGCAAAATGCTTATCTGTTAAATTTTTCCACAACCCGATATTTTCTAAACTAAATTTCTTTGTCATATAATTTCCTCCCATAAACGTGCATATACACGTTTTATTAAAAAAACTTTATGGAACCATGGCTTCCAATTTAGATAAGATACTCTTTAGTTGCCGCAAGTCATCCTTCCCCAGATAATCGGCCATTGTCTGCTGCGCCTCATTCCAAAGATGCTGTGCTTCTCGCAGCGCCTGCCGCCCGGACAAAGTCAAAACGGCCTCGCGCCGACGCGCATCCTTTCCGCGCTGTAGTTGAAGATAGCCACCTTCTGCCAACGGCTTCAGATTGCGATTCAGTGTCGTGCGGTCAATGCGAAACGCTGCCGCCAAATCGCTCATTGACGGCGCCGACAAAGCGTCAATCACTTTGAGCAGCCCCATCTGGGTAATCGTCAACCCGCTTGGCTGCAGCGTCGCATCATAAAATTGCGTAACCGCTCGGGAAGCGCGCCGTATATTCATACAGTTACAAGGACTGGATGGCTTCGGGTACAACTTTACAATATCTTTCATTTCGGATATCCTTTTCTTTCAGTGTATATACACGTTTATTATAAAACATTGTAGAAAAAAGTCAAGCTTTGATTTGCGATTGCATGTCCTCCCCCACAAATACATTGACATACAACAAAATTTTGCCAAGAACATTTTTTGATTGCTTGCCAGATAAATTTTTTGTGCTATAATTGAATTCAAGTTCAATATTATACAATTGATAACGAGGTAACGAAAGCGATGGCACAAGTATTGAAAGAGGAAATTAAAAACAAAATATATCAAATGACCATTGAAGAATTTTACCACCATGATTACCAATCGGCAACGCTGCGCAATGTTGCCCGCAATGCCGAAATACCGGTTGGCCTGATCTACAGTTATTATAAAAACAAAGCCGATTTATTTGATTCCATTGTCTGTCCCGTCTATACTGCCGTCAAAAACATGCTGACCGTCACGGAACCAACGACCGCATCGTATGACCGACAACAAAATTTTCATGTGCAGGTGGAAATGCCATTCCTTTTGAATATACTGCAGAGCAAGCGGAAACAGCTGATCATTTTGATTGATAAGAGCAAGGGAACAGTATATGAAAACACAAAAGAAGAATTTATCCAACTGACTGCGGAACACATACAAACACAATTAAAGAACAAGCTGAAAAATGAACTGCAGATTGATTGTCTGTTTTATCATATGCTGGCCAACAATTTCGTTGAAAGTCTTTTGGAAATTGCTCGTCATTATGAAAATGAGCAATGGGCTGAAAAAATGATGCGCCTTTTCATCCAACAATATTTTTGCGGAGTTAATTCTCTGATGAAAATTTCCGAGCAAGTTTTGCTTTAATAAATTTTGCTTTAATATTGAACGTAAGTTCATGATTGTATCAAAGCGCAAAAAGGAGTAAATATTACGATGACAATTTCCTTTCTGAACCAGAAAAAAACAAGTTTAGTTTTAGCAGTAATCATTCTGCTCACCAGCACATTAGGAGTCTTTGCGTATCAGCGCAGTCAGACAGTGTCGACGGATGATGCGGCAATTGACGGTCAGGCCATAATACTGAGTCCTAAAGTACAGGGATATATCCGCCATGTATATGTAGAAGATAATCAGCAGGTTCATGCCGGCGACGTTATCATGGAAATTGACCCAACAGATTATCAAACCAAGCTCACCGGCGCACAAATGGCACTGGCCGCCGCGCAGGCCGGACTGGATGCCGCCATACACCAAAAGCAGGAAACGGCAATCAGCGCCCCGGCGAAAGCCGTCGCAGCCAGAGAACAGATGAACGCGGCACAGGCCGCCTGGAAAAAAGCTTTGCTGGATAAGCAGCGAATGTCGATCTTAGCCGAAAACGGCGCCTGCGCGCAAAAGGAGTTGGATCAGGCCATTGCCAACGAGAGCCAGACACGGGCAACGGCAGACCAATATGCAGCCGAACTGGATGCAGCAAAGGCAGCGCCGGAAAAAATTGCCGCTTCGCAAAGTACTGCCGCGCAATGGAAAGCTAAAGTAGAAGAGGCAGAAACCGCTGTTGAACAGGCACAAAATGATTTACAGCATACCAAGATTATTGCGCCGACAGACGGCCGCATCACAAAACGCAGTGTAGCCATTGGATCGTATGTAGAACCCGGCACCCAGCTTTGCTCGTTGGTCAGCAATGAACTGTGGGTAACCGCCAATTTCAAAGAAAACCAGATTAGTAAAATACAGCCCGGTTGCCAGGTAAAATTAGCCGTAGATGCATATCCAGAACTGGAACTGGCGGGCGTTGTGGATAGTATTCAGGCGGGAACCGGCTCCTATTTTTCTGTATTTCCCGCTGAAAATGCTACTGGCAATTTTGTTAAAATCACCCAACGCATCCCGGTCAAAATCAAATTAAATTCCCTGCCGCTGTCCGTTGTCACCTTACTGGGCCCCGGCATGTCAGTGGTTCCCACTGTATATGTAAAGAGTGTCCGCCATGACAGTTAATCCTTTTGCTGTTTCACTAGCTGTCAGTCTGGCTGCTTTCATGGAAATTCTTGATACGACGATTACCAATGTAGCTTTGACGCACATTGCCGGCGATTTAAGCGCCGGCATGACAGAGAGCACCTGGATTCTAACGTCTTACTTGGTGACCAACGCTATCATTTTACCTGTTTCCGGCTGGTGTTCCGAGCGGTTTGGGCGCAAAAGATATTTTATCGGATGCATTGTCGGTTTTACAACAGCTTCCTTTTTATGCGGTATTGCCAGTTCCTTGCCGGCCCTGCTTTTGTTCCGCTCGCTGCAGGGCATCGCGGGCGGCGGTCTGCAGCCAAGCCAGCAAGCCATTATCAAAGACAGTTTCCCGGCGGAAAAACTCGGCAGCGCGTTTGCCATCGTGGGAATCGTCAACGTCTGCGCGCCCGTCATCGGACCGGCCTTAGGCGGCTATATTACCGATACGCTGAGCTGGCGATGGATTTTTTTCATCAATGTTCCGGTCGGTATTTTAGCCGCGATATTAGTAAAAAAACTAGTTCCCGAAGAAAACCAGTCGCCGGTTAAGCTATCTGTCGACTATATTGGATTCACCTTTCTCGCCGTCGGTATAGGCGCACTGCAGGTTGCCTTGGATACGGCCGAACAACATGACTGGTTCGCCGATCCCAGTATCACGGCACTTTTCATTGTATCCTGCCTCAGTATGAGCATAACCGTTTTATGGCTGCTCCGGCAGAAAGAGCCTATTGTGAATTTACGTCTGTTTGCCTTACCCCGTTTTACCATTGCTTGCGCCATGATGTTTTTCACCGGCATGCTGGTCAATGTCAGCGTCATGCTGCTGCCGATGCTGGTGCAAAAATACTATGGCTACAATGCAACCACCGCCGGTCTGATTTTAGTGCCCGGCGGGCTGGTGATGCTGGTATTGCTGCCGCTAACCGGAAAAATACTAAAAATTTTTAAACCTGCTTACCTGATTGCATTCGGTATGTTCCTCAGCGCCATTGGCATGTGGATATCACGAGGCATCACTTTGCAAAGCGATGCCGCCTATTTTGCCGAAATGCGTATCTTACAAATTCTAGGAACGCCGTTGCTTTTTGTTCCTATATTGGCAGCAGCTTTTTCCAGCATTCCTGCGCGCGAAAGCAATCACGCTTCGGCAATTATCTCTTTAATGAAAAATTTAGGCGGCAGCTTTGGAATTTCCCTAGTGACCAGCTACCTCACACACCGGCAACAAATAGAGCAAAGCGTTTTGGCAGCCCAGATGACTCCCGCCAATACCGGTTATCTTTTGGGACTGAACCATTATGCTGCTGTGCTCCGACAGGCGCACCTGACTGTCGGCAGCTCATCCCCGGATCTGACACACGGCGTTTTCCTGCAACTTTACCAGGCCCTGCAACAACAAGCCGGCATTCTAGCTTTCATTGATACGTTTCAATTGCTGGCCGGCTTATTCTTAGGACTGACTTTTGTCGCATTGCTCCTGCCGGCAGAACATTCACAACCGAAAGCGTAACCAAAAAAGACAAGGGATAAACAACCATATTGATAAAGTGCCTCTTTATTGACTTTTCCCGCCACACGCTAAAGAGTTATAACTGTATATTATACAAAAAAATATTTTTCTTAAAATTAGACATATAAACCATCCTAAAAGTAAAATATACTTGACATAAGATAAAGTTTATTATATATTGTAACTGTCGACAAAGGAGGAATAGAATTTATGCCGAAGGCAGAACAACAGTTGCAAATATTAAATTGCCTGCACGTATTCCGAGCCGAACGACGCATCACGCAAGCGCAGCTCGCGGCAGCCATTGGAGTAACCCGGGCAACAATTGTAGCTATTGAAGGCGGCGGCTACAACCCGTCACTGGAACTAGCTTTTCGTATTGCTCATTTTTTTGAAACAGATATTCAATCAATTTTTTGGATTGAGGAGGAAAGTAAATGAAAATTTTTGATAAAATAGCTTTATACGTATTCCTTGGTGAAGTGCCGCTCCTTATTCTCTTCATCGTTTCCTGTCAATGGCTAGCACTGCCTCAGCTGGCAGCGAGCAATGCAGCAGCAAAGGCATTGTATGATTTTGGCGGTTTTGTAGTGTTTGGTTCCTGGGCATTTCTTGCCATTTACTTTAGCAGTAAAATGTTATTACAACCATCCTTTCGAAAAGTGATGCTGGCAAAAATAACCTTTATGCGCGAACGAGATGAAAGAGAAATCTTTCTAACGGGGCAGGCTGCCAAGCACACCATGCTGACGACTTTAGCCATTCTAATTTTCTTGTTTTGCTTATCTTGCTTTACCTTCTCTTATGATGAAAAAGCACATGAAGCATCTTGGGGAATAGGATTTGGACTAACAACCAGAAACGACATCGCAAACACAGGAACAAATTATTCAACCCACGCAGATGGACTATATTCATATGATGGATTACCTGTTTCAATGCAGACAATTCTTGCTGGACTGATCGGTTGGCAGATTTTTTCTTATAACTATTACATGAAACATCGCGAATAAGCACCGTTTCCTCCGGTAATAAAACCCGAAATTCTATTGCAACCCAACCTCATAAAACCAAATCTAGAATCCCCCTAACCGTAGAAGAAAAATTCTATGATTAGGGGGATTTTGATAGCAACGAAAAAACAAACCATTAAGACCATGAACCTATACTAAACCGCCACCCCCTTGGCGGTGACAGCTTATTGTCTAGATCCTAGGCTGTAAAAAAAACTGACATCTCATAAAAACGATGTCAGTTTAAGTGAATCAAAAAACATTCACACTTCAAATATACGCGTGATCCACACTCCTCGGATGTTGATCACGCGGCTTTAGTCGGCAAAATAACTTTGTAGTTCCGCTTGACTCTGCGTGACGCCCAAAGCCAGCATGAGCTTTAAACGCGCTTTCGGTCCTGTCAGTTCGCCCGCCATAATAATGCCGCTGTCCAGCATGGACCCGGCGCTGCCCTCATAGCTGTATACCGGCACAACCCGCCCCGCCTGGACCCGCGTGGCCAAAACCACCGGAATCCCGGCCTGCCGCGCCGCCTCGATTGCTTTTTTTACCGCCGGCGGCACGTTGCCGCAGCCAAACGCCTCGACAACAATGCCATGGACTTTTTTATCGATCAGACAGCGCAGCAAAAAGCCATCGTCACCAGCCGCGCATTTCAGCAAATATACATTGTCATCGAGCTGCTGCGGCCGGATTTTTAACTGCCGACGAGACTGCCGACGAAAAACAACTTTATCCTCATATACATAACCAACCGGCCCCCACCATGGCGATGCAAAGGTATCCGTATTTACCGCATGCGTTTTCGTAACGTCTCTGGCGGCGTGGATTACATTGTTTAAAACGACCAGCACCCCTTGCCCGGCCGCCGATTCCGCCACCGCCGTCTGAACCGCCGCCAGAATATTTCCCGGCCCGTCACCGCTGGTATCCGATGCGCCGCGCATAGCGCCGGTCACACAAACCGGCTTTCCCGTACGCAGCGCTAAATCCAGTAAAAAAGCCGTCTCCTCCAGCGTATCGGTGCCGTGCGTAATTACAATACCCGCTACATCAGCTGCCGCCGCCTGCGCATCAATGCAGCGCGCCAACTCCAGCATCATCTGCGGTGTAATATGCCCGCTGGGCACATTGGAATACTCCGTCACCTCGATATCCGCTACCTTTGAGAGCGCCGGTACCGCAGCCATTAAATCGGCTCCCGACACTGCGGGAACCAGCCCTCCGGAGACAGGGTCTGCTTTCATAGCAATCGTTCCTCCGGTTGTTATAACAACGATTTTCTTCATAGAATCATCCTTCTTTTGTCTGTTTTATATTCTGCACCGCGGTTTCATAACCGCGCCGTATATGTTCTTCCGATGCCCGCCGCGCCGCCGAGACATCCCCACGACAAACAGCCGCCGCAATGGCTTCATGTTCCTGCATGGGAACGCTGCAAGGCTGTACGCGCCGGATCGTCTGCACGAGATACCAACTCATCAAATCCATAAATCCCGACAATGTTTTTAATAAAATTGCATTCCCGGACAACCTTGCCAGATACAAATGAAATTCCATATCGGCCTGAGTGAAACGTATCGTGTCGCTCAAACCGGTATCGGCGACTTGTTGAGCCGCCAGCTGCATGAGTTTTCGCCGCTCCCGATCCGTCGCCTGTCGGATGGCCAGCTCGGCCGCTAATGGCTCCAGCGCCAGACGCATCTGATAGATTTCCCGAATATCCTCCGGATCTATCTGCTTGACCCAGGTCCCCCGAAACGGCGATGACTCAATCCACCCTTCACTCTCCAGGCTTTTCAGCGCCTCACGAATAGGCGTCCGGCTAATGCCGAACTGCTCTGAAAGCGCCCGCTCATTGATCATCTCCCCGCCCTTAAGCTCATTGCGGGTAATGGCCCGTTTCAATACGTCGCACACGCGCTCCTTATATGAAACAATCTTGGTTATTTTTTGTATCGGCATCGCTAACGCTTCCTGTCTCCATTATTTCTTCCATTATAAAAGAAAAACTTGTCCCTTGTACAGAAAAAATTAACGCAGCACGGTCATAAAGCCCGTAATCACAAACAATACACAAAATCCGAACAACATAGCCGGCCGCTGGAAACGATTGGCATCTTTTAGATTAGATCCTTCCACCACGGGAATGACGGTAGAAAGCGCCGCCACAGGACCACCGGTCAAATAATACTGCATCACGGCCGATCCGCCAGCCGCCGCACAGGCCGCTGTCAGCGGATCAGCTCCGGCCGCCAAAACAACCTGTAGAAACGGAACATCAATCGCCACGGAAGCGGCATTCGATTGTGTAAAGAAACCGGCCAGCGCTGATACAATCAGCATTGTCTGAATCGGCGCCACGGCTACCGCCGGCCCCATGATATCGGAAATGATCTGCACCAAGCCAATTTTATTCATAACCCCGCTCATGAAAAGGAAACTGATAGTTGCGACCAGTGGCGTGGCAATCTTGCCCACTCCGGCGAGCATTGCGTTTTCTCCGCTGCTGACTGGCATTTTGGCCAACAGCGCCGTCATCACCGCACAGACAGTTCCGACTAAAAAAACCGGATAGCCAAGTATAAAGCCCAGGCAAAACAACAAAAATGGCGCAATCGCCGTGCCAAAACCAAAAGGCATTTTATTTTCAAAAGACTTTTCCACTTCGTCTACCAACCTTTGGGAAACCAGCTCTTTTTTCTGCTTCATTTCGCGTACCAACCGCAGACAACTAAACAAAATAATCGACAGGCCGACAATAGCGCCGACAACGTTGATGGCTCCAAACCCAATTGCCGCCGTCGCCACTACCGCAACCTGCGTCGGATGCGTAAAGCCGGCAAAATTGCCAAAGTGCCCTGCATGCGCTGCCAACCCGGCCGTTTTATTGGGATCCATGCCCAGCTTGGTGGCCGCCGGTCCGGTGATAACAGCCGTAATGGCCGGCTGTGTAAAACCGGTTAGCGCTCCGATACAGCCGGCCGCAAGGCTTCCTGCTGCCGTAATGCCCGGCGCTCCGCCCAGCCGCGAACCCCAGGCCATCACCTTTTGAATGATTACCTTTAAAAATCCCGAGGTTTCCAGGATACCGACAAACAGTAATACCCCAGTCATATCGGCAATCACCGGATTCAACCCGCCATTGATCAGTTTCAGCAAAGTTACTTCCGCTTTGCCGGCCACTGGAAATCCAGCGGCTAAAGCAGCCAGCGACGATCCTAAAATAGCCGTCAGATATAAAGGCGTTTTGCACCACACCATCAGTAAAAGAGTAACTCCCATTAAAACCTGTGCCATTTCCATAAAAATCCTCCTCAATTTGTCTCAATAAAAAAAACACCGTACAGCACTTGTCTGCGGCGCATTCCCTATCACCTTTGATAGGAATACGCGGCACACATGCAAACTGCATGGTGTTTCTCTTATGATGGTTGGTAATATACCGGTATGCGGTATACCAGTAATATAAGACAAATCTCTCTGGATGTCAACCGCTAAAAAAACGAACACAAAAACAAATGTGTCCATTTCCAACAAAGACCTAAAAAATCATTTCTGACGCAAGAAAATTTGATCTACTTATTTATGATCTGGCGGCGCATCATACTGTATGGCCGGCAACTTGCTCCGATCCCCGCCCCAACAAAAAGTCAACTGCCCGTCTTCCCCCATCCGGCTCAGGTGACGAATAAAAAAACGGGCGATGCTACCGGTAATTGCAGCAGAAATCAGCGTGCCTTCCCGGATGCCTTCAATACTATGCAATCCGGCCGCACTGCCCCCCGCTGCGCAAAGCACCAACGAAATATCAAACGCCGTCTTGGTTTTGCCAAAATCAAATTTCCAATGGGTCGCAATCGCATTGACAATTCCCTCGCCCGGCAACATGAGCACATGCGCAATGACCTGCAGCGCTACGCCGAGCGCAATGAACGCCGCTCCGGAAAACAACACGACCAACCGCATCAGATAAGCCTCCGGCATCACCCCGGCAAACAAAAACATCGTCACATCTATAAAACCCGAAAATAACAAGGTAACCGGAACTTGCAACACCTGCACCCATTCAAAATTATGCCGCAAGATCAAAATCTGCGCCAAGAAAAAAAACATATTGACTGCAAAGGTCATTTCTCCCAACGTATAATCTGACCATAAACTGAGCACATAAGGAACGCTGGAAATCGGCGACGTCCCCAAAAGACTTTTAACAACCAGAGAAATACCAGCCGCCTGAATAAGAATACCCACCGCAAAAATTGAATACCGTTTGAATAATGACATACTTTTCCTTCTCACCTGATGTAAAATATCTTTTTCATTATAACACATTCTTGCATGCACCGCGTTTTACTGACTGTCTCTAATGCCACAGCGGTAAATGTAAAAAGAATCATCATTATACATCATTTTTTATTGACTATTCAGGTTGCCATTGCTATAATAAATTCATAATTGTTATTTTTTTGTTAAGATTTTGTTAATTTATGTTATGTCAATCGGCTGACGAATGCCGCCAGGAACTCACGAAAGGGGAGATAGCGTGTCGACAGCGACCGGCAGCCAAAATTTATAAAGAGGTGGAAGAAATGAAAAAGAATGGTTTGATCCTGCTTCTGGTCATGACAATGTGCAGCGTGATCTTCGCCGGCTGCGGCGGCGGACCAAAGCAGCAGTCCAGCTCCTCCGGCGCTGGCGCTAAGGGCAACAAGCTCGTTGTCTACACGTCCATGAAAGAGTCGCTTATCAGCAGCATTGTAGAAGGCTTTAAGAAAAAGTATCCGGATATCGACGTCGATTATCAGTCGGCCGGCGCCGGAAAACTTATGGCAAAAATTGCCGCCGAACGTCAAAGCGGCCATATTTTAGCCGATGTTATCTGGACAAGTGAAGTCCCCGATTTTTATCAGATGAAAAAAGACGGCATTCTGGAAATTTATAAATCCCCCGTGCTAAAAGATCTCATCAATCCGTTTGATGATTATGACGGCAGTTTCACCGCAGCCCGTCTCGGCACATTGGGCATTGCCATCAATACCGATAAAATCAAAGAACCACCCACACAATGGTCGGATCTTTTAAAGCCGGAATACAAGGGTGCTTTTGGCATCGCCGACCCGGCTCTCTCCGGCACGTCTTACATGAGTATTGCTCTGCTGCAGCAAAAATTCGGCTGGGATTTCTTCCAGCAGCTGCATGATAACGGCGCCCGCATTGGCAAAGGATCCGGTCAGGTTGTTGATGATACCTCCTCAAGTGAACTTTTTGCCAGTCTGGCAGTGGACTATATCACCAACAGCAAAATTGGCAAGGGGGCCCACATGCAGCTCTGTTACCCGCCGGAACTGCTTGTTGTCCCCAGCCCGGTCGCGATTTTCAAGGGCTCGTCCAATATGGATGCCGCGCAAAAATTTGTTGATTATCTGCTGAGTCAGGAAGCGCAGACACTGGTCGCCCAACAGGGTACGCTGCCAGTACGTTCGGATGTTGAGATCCCGGCAAAATTCCATTTGCCGTCTCCAGCAGATGCTATGAAAAATGCCATCAAAGTAAACTATACAGAAATTCTTCCGCAAAAAGAAGCCACGATTAAACAATTCACGGATATACTCAGTAAAAAGTAATCTGCCTGAAAAACGAATCCGGTTTATAGCAGCGGGACGACCTGGTTCGTTCCCGCTGTTGTTTTTTGCTCCGGAAGAATTTTTTATACTAATAAAACTGGAGGAGGATAATAGATGGATATTATCCGTGTAGAAGGAGTCGCCAAAAGCTACGGCCAACATCAGGTGCACAAAAATCTGACGCTGGCAATTAAAAAAGGAGAATGTTTTACCCTGCTGGGCCCTTCCGGCTGCGGCAAAACAGTTTTACTCCGCCTGATCGCCGGTTTTGAATCACCGGATGCCGGCAAAATTTATATTGACGATACTCTGGTGAGCGATGTAACGCACCGACTGGAAATTCCGCCGGAAAATCGCGGTCTGGGCATTGTTTTTCAGGATTATGCCGTCTGGCCGCATATGACGGTGTTTGAAAATGTTGCTTACCCGCTCAAAATCGCCAAACGACCTAAAGAAGAAATGCGGGAACGAGTCATGAAGATGATCGATATTGTTGGCATGCACGAGCTTGACAAGCGCCTGCCGTCCGAGCTTTCCGGCGGCCAGCAGCAGCGCGTCGCCTTAGCTCGCGCTCTTGTCGGCAACCCGTCGCTCATGCTGCTGGATGAACCGCTGTCCAATCTTGACGCGAATCTGCGCGAGGAGATGCGCTTTGAAATCAAAGAGCTGCAACGAAAACTTGACATCACCGTTCTGTATGTAACCCATGATCAGGAAATCGGCCTGGCTATTTCTGATCGCGTAGCCGTTATGAACGAAACAGGAGAAATTCAACAGATCGGCACCCCTTGGGAAATTTTTGAACAACCGATAAATCCATTTGTATTCCATTTTATGGGCATTGCCAATTCCATTGAGGTCCGCCGGGAAAATAGCGCTTACCTGGTAGGGAACGGGCAGCAGCCGGTTCCCTGGAAATCCCCCGAAGGAGATACGGCCCACTGGATCGCTGGTTTTCGTCCGTCGGATGTGCAGATAGCCCGCGATGGCGAAGGTCTTAGAGGCATTGTGCGGCGCGCCAACTTCCTCGGTGCTATGATGGATTATCTCATTGAAATAGACGGAGTCCACCTGCGTACCAGTATTGAAACCCATCGCGCCCTTTCAGAGAACTTAATGTTTAAAACCGGCGACATATGCACCATACGATTCCTCAACCTGCTTTGGTTTGAAGCAGACAAGGTAAAGGAGGCGGCGCAGCCATGAGTTCCATAAAAACAAAAAGCTCCTTTGGCGTAGCACAGGTTATATTATTTCTGTCCATCGCCATTTTAGTCATTGTCGTTGCGTTCCCGGTTTTGCTGATTCTTTTCAATGCTTTTTGGGTAAATGACGAATTCAATTTTGCCGGCGCGCTGGAAATCATCAAAGAACCGCAGACCTTCCAGGCGCTGAAAAATTCCCTGATCATCGCGACCGGTACCACGATTGGCAGCACCATAGTTGGCACTTTTTTTGCCTGGCTGGTAACGCGTACCGATCTGCCGCATAAGACATTTATGAAGAGCATGTTTCTCGTACCGTTCATGCTGCCTTCTTTTATCGGCGCACTGGCTTGGAAAATGCTGCTTTCACCAAATGCCGGTTTCATCAATCAATTTTTTATACAACACCTGGGATTTACCGGTCCTATTTTCAATATTTACAGCTATATTGGCATCAGCACCGTTGAAGTCATGTATCTCTTTCCTTTCGTGTTTATTCAGGTTTGCGGCGCGCTGGAACGTATGGATCCAACGCTGGAAGAATCAGCGCGTATTTCCGGAGCCGGTCTGTTCACCATTACGCGAAAGATTACCATTCCTTTGGTAATGCCCAGTATCCTTTCCGGTGCATTGCTGATCATGCTGTACTCAATGGCTCATTTTGGCACAGTGGCGGTGCTGGGAATTGAAAACGGCATTTACAATATCCCAACGCTGATTTACGAGCGCATTCATCAGAGCGGCGGCAGTTTTGACGCCATCCGCACCGGTACTGTACTCGCCACCGTGCTGGTCATTTCAGCCGCGATTATCATCTATGCCCAGCGGAAGATTCTTGGCTCCGGGCATTATCAGATCATCGGCGGCAAAAGTTTCCGCCCAATGGAACTAAAACTTCGCGGTCTAAGAATGCCGCTTATGATTTTCTGTCTGGCGTATATTGCCTTTACGATCGTTTTGCCTACCGTTGTCATCTTTCTCGTCGGCAGCCTGAAAACCTATGGTCTGGCCTTTACGTTCGACAATCTTTCGCTCGACAACTACAAGTTTATTTTGTTTGACTATAAAGTCACACGCGACGCTATTTTCAACAGCGTGACGCTGGGCTTTACTGCGGCGATTATTACCATGTTTGCCGGCGTTATGATTTCCTATGTCATTGTCAAAATGAAAGTTCGCGGCAAAGGCATTCTGGAATTTCTGGGCATGCTGCCATTTTCGGTCCCGGGATCTGTCATTGCTCTCGGTGTCATCCTGGCCTGGAGCGGCCAGTTCGGCATCAATCTCTATAATACCGTCTGGATTATTCTCGTGGCGTATATCGCCCGCTATATGGCGTTTTCTTTAAAAGCGAATTCGGCAGCGTTGGAACAAGTCCATGATTCACTGGTCGAAGCTTCGCGAGCCTGCGGCGCTACCATGTGGCAGTCCCTGCGGGACATTGTCCTGCCGCTTGTCCGTCCGGGCATGCTAGCCGCTTTCTTCCTGATTTTCCTGCCATCGCTGCGTGAATTAACTGTGTCCATTATGCTTTATGCCCCAACGACACGTACCATCGGCGTTGCTATTTATACGCTGAATGAAGATGGCGAAACTGTAATCTCGGCCGCCTTAGCCGGTATTGCCCTGATTATTATCATTCTTGGTCAGTCCGTTATCAATCATTTCACAAAAAAGGCAGGTGTCTGACGCGATGTCTTATGTACGCTTAGTCAATGTAACCAAACGATTTGGCGATGTCACCGCCGTAAACTCCCTTAACTTTGAAATTGGCAAGGGAGAATGCTTTTCAATGCTAGGACCGTCCGGATGTGGAAAAACTACTACCTTGCGCATGGTAGCCGGCTTTGAAGATCTCAGTGACGGCGAAGTATGGGTTGGCGACCGCCTGCTTTCTTCCCCGAAAAAAAATCACTATCTGCCGCCGGAAAAACGCAACTTTGGCATGGTTTTTCAAGCGTTTGCCGTATGGCCGCATTTATCTGTTTATGAAAACGTTGCGTTTCCTCTGCGCATTCGCAAGCTGCCGGATAGCGAAATCGATCAGCGCACCAAAGAAGCGCTAAAGGCGACCAACCTGCTTACCTCTGCCAATGAAAGCCCGGACTTTCTGTCCGGCGGCGGCAAGCAACGCGTAGCGCTTGCCCGGGCTCTTGCCATTAATCCGGATGTCATGCTGCTCGACGAACCGCTGTCGAGTCTGGACCCGCATCTTCGTGAAGAAATGCGGTTTGAAATTAAAGAACTACAGCAAAAATATGGATTTTCCATTATTTATGTCACCCATGACCAATCTGAAGCAATGGCCCTGTCAGATCGTATTCTGGTCATGAAACTGGGAGTTGTCCAGCAAATTGACACCCCGCTTAATATTTACAACCACCCGGCCAACCAATTTGTATTCAGTTTTATCGGTCTTTCCAATTTTCTTAAAGCGATACCGCAGGACGGACATGTCATTCTGCCGGACCAGAGCGAAGCTGTTCCGATGACCCTGACGCCGCCGGATAGTTTGCGCGATGCGACGCTATTAACACTGGCCAGCCGGCCTTCTGAAATTGACTTTACCAATATGGAAGATCCGGCGGGACTGCACGGCATCGTAAGCCGCAAAGCATTTCTAGGCGAAATCATAGACTATCAGATCAAAATAGGCGATCAGGTGCTGCGCGTCCAAAAAGGACGACGCGATCCCGGTCCTGAACCGGATGCGGTCTGTGCTATCCGCTTTTTACGTCCTTTCTGGTATAAAGAAAAATAAACCTGAATAAAACATCCCGGCCGCATATCGCGCAGCCGGGATGTTTTATTACGAAAAGTAACAGAACGATGGCGTTGAATGCACCTGTCCGACGCAGCTAACTCCCGTCAATGCGCCGCCAGCCAGTCGCTCCAGGAAACAGCAAAAGCATGAGGCCGTTCCGCCTGCACATAGGCATAAAACAGTCGCAATTTTGCCGCCCGATCATTGGCGTACTCGGCCTGCCAATTATCCGCCAAGCTACCGGCCAGAATATCCGAACCGCCTAATCGTCGCTGACGATCGGCAATCGTTTCCAAGGGTACATCGGGATGCCGCAGGATGTCATATAGAATCATAAATGTTGTCGTCCGCCCATGTCCGGCATGACAGTGAAAATGAATCCAAACCGGTCCATTCGGCAGATTCTTATAAAAAGTCAAAAAAGCGTCTACCACACTCGGCGCTGGCCAAGCCTGATCCGCTGCGGCAAAGCGTACATAATGAAATCCGGCCTGTTCCGCCGCCTCACGCTCCGTCATAACCGCATGTACGATAGCTGTATACGCGGTTAGCTCCTGTATATCGGCCTTGCCCAAAGGAACTGCCGTTAACTGCTTCCCCAAAAGTGCCGCCAGCCGCTTCTCTTCATCCGCTTCGACCGCCTCCGCCGTTAGCCCCTGATTTGCCCAGTTATGCCGCATATACCAACTCACCGAACGGCCATTTACATAACCATGCGATTCCTGACGCAAATCCACCATATAGATTGTCGCCCCGTCCGGTGCGTCTCTTTTCAGCCGTTGATACAGCAACGGCATCGCGGCAGCCGAGGGCTGTCCGCTACCCGAAATACAGAGATCATCCTCATTCTTTTCCGCCGCTGCCGCATCAACCGAAAGTTCTTCGCGGCAGGACCGGAAATTCCGCGGCAAAACAGCATTGGCATTGCCATCCAACCGCCATTGTCCGGCAGCTTCAGTCGTTGCCGCCGTCAGCAGTGGTAATAGCAAGCAGCTTAACGCCATCAAAAATATTTTTAAAATCCGCATACCAACAATCTCCTTTTGTAACCAGATGAACCCACCCGAAGCCAGAACTGCTTCACAACCGCAACAGTTTTCCTGTATTTTATTATACGACAAAAAACGGGCTGCAGCCAGACGCCACAACCCGTTCCCGTCCCAAAACCTCAGGCGTTTTTCTTTTGTTTGAAATAAAGATCTACCGAAACTGCCGCCAGGAGCACTAAGCCCTTGACAACACGCTGCACATCGACCGACCAGCCCAAAAGCGACATACCATTATTCAGCACGCCCATGATGAGCGCGCCGACGACCGCGCCCGTCACAGTGCCGGCGCCGCCAGCCACGGCTGTACCGCCGATATAGCAAGCGGCAATGGCATCCATTTCGAACATATCACCGGCCTTTGGCGTCGCCGAAGCATTACGCGCCGAAAGCACAATGCCGGCGAGTCCGGCCAGCAGACCCATGTTCGTATAAATCCAGAACATAACATGGTTGACCTTGATCCCTGAAAGCGCCGCCGCTTTACGGTTCCCGCCGACCGCATAAATCTGACGGCCCGGCACCGTCCGGGTCGTGACAAAGGTGTAAATAATAATCAGCACCAGAACGATCAGCAGCACCATTGGCAAGCCCATATACATAGCTAGTTTAATGGTAAAAAAGTTGACGATCAATACGCTGAGCGCCATCTTAAACAGCATCGCCATTTTGGAGGAAACCGCAAATCCTTGCCGCAGTTTATTGCGGCGAGAATGAATTTCCATAAAAACAATCACGAGGGAAATCACAATACCGGCAATCAACGAAAGCAATTCAATCTTGGTTCCGCCGATATTCGTAAAAAACTGCGGCAAGTACCCCGCGCCCACTACGGTAAAATCATGCGGCAACGGCCCCTTGGTCTGCCCGCGCAGAACGACCAGCGCCAATCCACGGAACACCAACATGTTGGCCAGCGATACAATAAACGGCGATACCCCCAAAGCCGCTATAAAGAATCCCTGCCACATGCCGATCATTGTCCCGAGTACCAGCGCCGCCAAAAAGGCGACCGGAATCGCCATATGATAATCCACCACCATGATAGCGGCAATGGCACCGGTAAACGCCACGACCGACCCGACTGACAAATCGACATTACCCGTCAGGCAACAGAGCAGCATGCCCAAAGCCAGAATAATAACGTAACTGTTCTGCATGATGAGATTGTTCACATTCATCGGCGCTACATTCTTAAAATCCGACATCACAGCGAAGATAGCATAAATCACAACCAGCGCAATAATCATACCATACTGCTTCAGCTGTTTGAGATTATCCTTCATTTCGGACGTTTCAGTTCCCTTTGCCAATTCAACGCTCATTTACTAAATCCCCTTTCGCGCGGAGTCATCCATAATCAGCTTCATGATCGCTTCCTGATTCATCTGTTCCTTAGTCAGCTCGCCGACAACACGCCCTTCATTGAGCACATAGACGCGATCACAAATTCCCAGCAGTTCCGGCATTTCTGAAGAGATCATCACGATCGCCTTGCCGCTTTCCGCCAGCTTGTTGATAATCGTATAAATTTCATACTTGGCGCCTACATCAATACCGCGCGTAGGCTCATCCAATATCAAAACATCCGGTTCAGAAAGCATCCATTTAGCGAGCACTACCTTCTGCTGATTCCCACCGGATAAACTGCCCACCTCCTGCGTAATGGAATTTGCCTTGATATTGATTTTTTTCTTATAGTCTTCAGCGGCATAAATCTCGTCGTCTTCACGGATTACATTCTGTTTATTGGAAAACCGCCCGTTCAAACTGGCCAGCGTCATATTCCATTTAATATCATTAAGCAGCACCAGTCCATACGTATGACGATCCTCCGGCACATAAGCAATCTTATGATCAATAGCTGTCTGTACATCTTTCAGCACAATTTCTTTGCCGTCTTTAATAATCTTCCCCGTAACACCCGCGCCATAAGTGCGCCCGAACAAGCTCATCGCCAATTCTGTACGCCCGGCGCCCATCAATCCGGCAAAACCGACAACCTCGCCGCGGCGCACATGAAAAGATACCTGACTCAGTTTATTATTCTGCGGCTCTTCCGGATCGGCGACGGTCCAGTCCTTTACTTCAAAAATCACATCGCCGACGTCGGCATGACGTTCCGGATAGCGGTTGGTAATCGTCCGCCCAACCATCCCCTTAATGATCCGGTTTTCATCAATTGGTTCATCATTGTTCCGCACAATAGTCTCGATTGTACGCCCATCACGGATAATCGTAATATTATCCGCAATGCGGCTCAGTTCATTGAGTTTATGCGAAATCATGATACTGGTGATCCCCTGCTCTTTCTTAAGCTTCAGGAGAAGATCCAGCAGCATGTTGCTTTCTTCTTCATTCAGCGCCGATGTTGGCTCATCGAGAATCAAAAGCTCAACATCTTTGGCCAGGGCCTTGGCAATTTCAATCATCTGCTGCTTGCCCATACCCAGATCACCTACGGTATGATTGACGTTCTCGCCTTCCATGCCGATGCTCTTTAAAACCTCCATTGCCTTGCGCTGGGTAACATCCCAGTCAATTACATTGGAATACTGCAAATTCTCGTTACCCAAGAACATGTTCTCCGCTATGCTCAAAAGCGGAATCAAAGCTAATTCCTGATGAATAATAACGATACCTTTTCGTTCACTTTCCTTGATATCATGAAACTTACATACTTCACCCTTGTAAACAACATCGCCTGAATACGTACCAAACGGGTATACCCCCGACAGAATATTCATAAGCGTTGACTTGCCAGCGCCATTTTCGCCGCAAATCGCATGAATCTCGCCTTTTTCTACCACAAGGTTGACATCATCCAGCGCCTTTACTCCGGAAAACTCTTTGGTAATATGGCGCATCTCTAAAATTGCTTCCGACATTTTTCCACTCCTTTCCCATTTTCTAAAAAAGCCGGGAGCTACCTGTTCCCGGCTTTTTCAGAATCATTAAAGGATTGATATTACAAGCCTACATCAGCCTTCGTATAGTAGCCGGAATCAATGAGGACCTTCTGAACATTGTCCTTGTCAACCGGAACTGGCGTACAGAGATACGACGGAACGATCAGTTTGTGATTGTTATAGGATTTCGTATCGTTGATTTCCGGCTGTTTGCCTTCCAAAACGGCCTGAACCATCTTTACGCATTTGTCTGCCAAGAGACGCGTATCCTTGAAAATCGTCATAGACTGCTTGCCGGAAAGGATGTTCTTCGTTGCCATAAGCTCCGCATCCTGCCCGGTAATCAGCGGCCAGTTCTTGCCAACCTGATAGCCGGCACCCTGAAGCGCAGCCGCAATACCATAGCTGATACCATCAAACGGCGAAACCACAACGTCGAGCTTCTTGCCATCTGTGTAGTAACCGGAAATAATATCTTCCATACGTTTCTGCGCCGATTCCTGCGACCAGCGCAGCGTGCAGATCGTATCAAAATCCGTCTGGCCGGACGGCACTACCAGCTGTCCTTTGTCCATATACGGTTTTAAAACTTCAAACACACCGTCATTGAGGAAGTGTGCATTATTATCATCCGGGGACCCAGCAAAGAACTCAATATTATAAGGGCCTTTGCCTTCTTTCAGACCAAGTTTCGTCTCGATGTATTTGCCGATTTCTACGCCGACGCCCTTATTATCAAACGTTGCATAGTAGGATACGCTGTCCGTATCCATGAGCAGACGATCATAAGCAATAACCGGAATGTTCTGCTGTTTTGCCTGTGCCAGTACATTGACCAGCGCACTGGAGTCGATGGAAGCAACTACGAGGCAGTTCGCACCATTCGTAATCATGTTCTCGAGCTGCGAAACCTGCGCCTGGACATCGTCCTCTGCATATTGCAGATCTACCGTATAACCGAGTGCCTCCAGCTTTTGTTTCATGTTCGCGCCATCCTGAATCCAGCGCTGTGAAGACTGCGTCGGCATCGCCACGCCGACCCGCTTGCCATTGGATGCAGCCTTTGGTGCTCCTGATCCTGAACCAGACCCGGAACTGCCCGATCCGCCGCCGCAGCCGGCAACAAACAGAATCATGAGTCCTGCCATCAAGACTGCTAAAAGCTTCCTAAGGTTTTTCATCATTTTCCCTCCAAGAACTAAAATTACTTGCCCGATTTCTCACTTGCCTTACTTTTGGAAATGTTATGACTTTTATCTGCGCGTCTCCGGCAAATAAAGCCGTCTGGCAAACCGGATTCCCATGTCTCCCCGTTGAAATTCGTCCCCGCCTGGCCGTCACCTCCATATTTTTATCATACAACCACAATCCTATATCTCACTTTCATCCTACAACTTTTTTTAGTCTTTTTCAAGAGTTTTAATAAAAATTCTAAAAATTATTCTGGCTTGATATATCGCATATGATGCTAGTAAACGTTTTCTTTATTTCTTACTTTCTATTATAGTAGGCCAAAAAAAGAAGCGCAAGTAGTTTTCTAAAAATATTTTTCTCTCAAGATATTGATTTTTCCAAGCGATTAAGAATGATATGGAATACGAAACAGCACCCCAGTACAAAATTGCAATACATATCATATGGCCAATAAAAAGAAATAAACGCAGCTGCAATCGTAAATGTACGGACCTTTTTGATTTTTTCATCATATTCGGACTGCCGGCCCGAATGACAATATTGTTTCCAAAGGATAAAAGCATACGCAGATAAAGCTGACAATCCCAGCAGCAGAACAAAAATCGCTCCCTGTCCGGAAAAAAGCGCCGTTACCGTCGTCAAAACCATGGCCAGCAGCAACAACTGCAAAATATAAAGCAAAGAAACCCCTCCTGAAAAATCTGATTTTTTCTATCATACCACATAAAAAGAAGGTGCAAAAGAAAAATCAGGCGCGCCGGTGAAAACATCCCGCAGGGCTTGTCTCTGGCCATGCGGGACAGTTTCCCGAGGCAACGACAGCTATAGACGATTCTCCAGCGAACTCTTCGAGGAAAGTTTGCTCTTGCGCTCGGTGATGATCGCCTGCATCACAATAAACACACAGAGCAGCGCCCCGATGACGATCTTTGTCCACCATGCCGATAAAGTGCCCTGAAACGTAATAAACGTAAGAATGACTCCCTGAATCAGAACGCCAAAAAGCGTTCCTGGCAGAAAGGCTACGCCGCCAGTGAGAAGCGTACCGCCAATAACTGAAGAAGCAATCGCATCCATCTCCATGCCCAGGGCATGCAGCGTATAGCCGGATAACATAATCCAGGAATACGCCACGCCGCCCAGCGCAGCGCAAAAACCATTGATCGTATAGACCAGCACTTTGGTACGAAAAACTGGCAGCCCCATAAGCGCCGCTGAGCTTTCACTGCCGCCAATCGCATAGATGGTGCGCCCAAACCGGGTGAACCCCAGCACAACAGCTGCAATGAGCAACACCAAAAGCGCCATAACGGCGCCAATAGAAACAAAGCCCAGGCCAAATACGCTGATGCGCGCACTGGCAATGCTCACATAAAAGGGATTGGTAATACTGATAGTATCCCGGGAAATGACCGCCGTCATACCGCGGCAAAAAAACATGCCCGCCAGCGTAATAATAAATGGCTGCATATCAAATTTTGTAATGATGTACCCCTGCAGCGCGCCGAAGGCAATGCCGAAGACCAACACCAGCAATACCGCCGCTGCGACCGGAACCGCCGTGTATTCCAGCAGATAGGCCAAAATCATACAAGCCAGCGCCACCACCGCGCCGACCGACAAATCAATCCCTCCGATGAGCAGCGTAAAGGTAATGCCAACGGTCACAATGATCAACGTCGCATTATCAATAAACAGATTGAAAAACACCTGCGGCCGAGTAAACCCGTGGAAATTCATCATGCCAACGCCATAAAGCACCAGAAACAAAAACGCCGTAATAAAAAAGGAAAAGTAACGCGAAGCTACGGCAGCGTTCATCATTTTTTTCAGCTTCATGCTTTTTCCACCGCCTTTCCGGGATTGCCGCCATGGCGATTGTCTTTCCAGCTGGCGACCAGAGCCTGGCACTTCTTCGACTGGATCAGACAAAGAATCACCACGGCAATCGCCTTGATGACCGGCAGCTGATCCGAAGCAATTCCCAAAGCGTACATTGTCGTTGTCAGCGTCTGAATCGTAATCGCGCCGATCACCGAACCGCCGATATAAAATTTACCTCCGGAAAGCAGCGTTCCGCCTAAAGCCACCGCCAGAATCGCATCCATTTCCATATTGAGGCCGGCATTATTGGCATCGGCCGCCCGGATGAGAGAACTTTCAATGAGCCCGGATACGCCGGCGCAAAACCCGGAAAATGCATAGACAACAAACAAAACCAGCGACACACTGATACCGGCATATTTACTGGCGGTGGCATTGATGCCCACTGCCTGAACAAAAAGCCCGATGCTGGTCTTTTTCATAATAAAAGCTACTAATAAGACCATAGCTGCCGCAATAAAAATATTGGTGGGCAGCACATTGCCGGGAATCGTACCGCTGATGTAGCTGAACGGTTTGTAATACACCGTGATAATCTGACCCGCCGTCAAAAGCTGTGCGATGCCGCGTCCGGCAGTCATCAGAATCAGCGTGGCTACTACCGCCTGAATCTTTAATCGGGCAACCAAAAAACCATTCCAGATGCCGCAAAGAACGCCAATGGCTACAGCCGCCAAAATAGCCAGCGCCATCGGATGCTCGGCGACCCCATCGCCCCGCCCGCCAATCAGCGTACAGACCACGGCTGCCGATATTGCCACCACCGCGCCGACCGAAATATCAATACCGCTCGTCGCAATGACAAACGTCATGCCCAATGACAAAATGATCAGCGATGAAGAACGATTCAAAATATCAATTAGCCGCCCGTATAACCGCCCGTCATCCGTCATCTGAATTGACAAGAAACCATCGACAAAAATCACATTAAAAAGCAGCAAGGCAAATAAAGCCAGCAGCGGCAAAAACAACGAGCTTGAAGTAATCCGCTTCCAGTTCATTCCTTCTCACCTCCGGCAATTGCTTTCATGACATTTTCCGAGTTGACCTCATCATCCATGAGTTCCGCTACCTTACGCCGGTCTTTCATAACGACCAGCTTCGTGCAGGTCCGGGTCATCTCATCCATCTCACTGGAAATAAACACCACGGCCATCCCCCGCTGTTTAGCCAGCTGAACAGCCATTTTCTGAATTTCCGACTTGGTTCCGACATCAATGCCGCGCGTCGGCTCATCCAAAATGAGCAGTTCTGGCTGCGTGGCCAGCCAACGGGCAATAATGACTTTCTGCTGGTTGCCGCCGGATAAATTCTTCACCAACTGCTCCCGATCCGAAACCTTGATTTGCAGCAGCCGGATAAACTCATCGGCAATTTCGGCCTGCCGGGCATAGGGAATATGCTTCAACATGCCGTCTTTGGCCTGCATGGCCAGAATGATATTATCGCGTACGCTCAAGTCACCGATAATGCCGGAAACCTTGCGGTCTTCTGGGCAAAACGCAATTTTTTTCCGCATGGCAGTCATCGGATCACTGATATTCAATTTTTTTCCATTGATATCGATTTCACCTTTTGTAATTGAATGAATGCCAAATAAAAGCTCCGCTGTCTCCGTCCGGCCCGAACCCAACAGCCCGGCCAGTCCAACCACCTCGCTTTTATGAATCGCCAGGTCTACATCTACCAAACTGCCTGTACAACCTATGTCCTTGGCCGCCAGGAATACATCCGCCGACGGCTGACTCTTTTCTTCCGTCTGGTCCATTTCCTGCACCGCCGAAAGATTCTTGCCGATCATTTTTGCAATCAGTTCCAGCCGCGACAAATGAGCCACTTCATACGAGCCGATCAATTCACCGTTGCGCAGCACTGTCACCCGGTCACAAAGAGCATATACCTGCTCAAGAAAATGAGAAATAAAGATAATCCCCATACCCTGTGCTTTAAGTTCGCGTACAATCGCAAACAACCGCTGCGTTTCCTGTTCATCCAGACTGGAAGTCGGCTCGTCCAGAATCAGAATTCTGGCCGACACATCGACCGCCCGCGCGATGGCAATCATTTGCTGAATAGCCACTGAATAATGATCCAGCGTCTTCGTCACATCAATCGTAATATGCAGCCGTTTCAAAAGCGCTACAGCCCGTTCATTCATTGTCTTCCAATCAATAAACCCATGCTTTTTCGGTTCGCGGCCAATATAGATATTTTCCGCCACACTTAGATTCGCGCAAAGATTGACTTCCTGATATACGGTCGAAATCCCATACTCCTGCGCTTCTTTTGGCGTGCGCGGCGCAATCTCATGGCCGTTCAGCCGGATGGTCCCTCCATCCCTCGGATACACTCCCGTCAACACCTTGACCAACGTCGATTTCCCGGCGCCATTCTCCCCCATAAGCGAATGAATTTCTCCGGCCCGAAGGGTAAAATCCACTTTTGACAGTGCCCGGACCCCCGGAAAAATCTTATCAATCTGACGCATCTCCAAAAGGACCTGTTCCATTTGCATCACCCCCGCTGCTATGTTCCCAGATAGAAATAGCCGCGCCCTGTCACATACACGGCGCAGGCGCGGCTATCCTCAACCCAACATATCAATATTTACGGCTTGGCAATACTTCAGCCGCCTTGTCGGAAGGGAACACGCCCTCTTCAACATAAACGAGCTTATCAACCTTCTGCCCTGCCAGAATCTTCTTGGCCGTTTCCATGAGCAGCGGTCCCTGCAGCGGATTGCACTCTACCGTACAGTTCGATTTGCCATCAATCATCGCCTGGAAAATACCCTTGACGCCATCAATGGAAACAATCGTAATATCCTTGCCCGGTTTCATGCCGGCAGCTTCAATGGCTTGAATTGCGCCCAGCGCCATATCATCATTATGAGCAAAAAGCACATCAATCTTATTGCCATAAGACTTCAGGAAAGATTCCATGACTTCCTGCCCCTTCTGGCGAGTGAATTCACCGGTTTGCGAAGCAATGATATTATACTTCCCGGCATTCGGCGAAGCCGCCATCTCATCTTTAAATCCCTGCTGACGACGCAGCGCCGGAGACGAACCTACGGTTCCTTCCAGAATCGCTACCTGGAACTGGCTGCCGTCCTTCGGCTGTTTGTGCTGTTTCGTCATATATTCATCCAGCCACTTAAATACTTTATGGCCTTCCGCCACGGAATCCGTACCAATCTTGGCAACATACAGGGAATCGTCGCCCAGCTTAACATCACGATCCACCACAATCACCGGAATCTTGGCATCTTTCGCTTCTTTAAGAACAGTATCCCAACCGGTTTCAACAATAGGCACAAAAGCGATGATGTCAACGCCCTGCGCGATAAAGGAACGAATTGCCTTGATCTGATTTTCCTGTTTCTGCTGTGCATCCGAGAAGATAAGTTTGACGCCGGCATCCTTGGCCGCCTGTTTGATCGACTCCGTATTTGCCGTCCGCCATTCTGATTCTGCGCCAATTTGCGAGAACCCCATGGTCATTTGTTTGGCGCCGCTTCCCGAACCCGAACCGCTTGATTTCGGCTCCGTTCCGCCGCCGCAGCCGGCAACCATAAGCATCATAGCCGCCGCCAAAAGCAAAGAAACAATCTTTTTCATAGTTTCGACTCCTTTTCATTTTATTGTACTAACCTGTTCGGACCGGATTCACCTCACTTTATATATATTTTTTTGCAAAAGCATCGTTGAAAATCAAGTCAAAGTTGTCCGCAACCGATTTATCACACAACTTAAGCTTTTGCTTCTTACTCGCATCATACAACTTAACGAGTCTTTTTTCAATAGTATTTTTGAAAAATCTGAAATATTTGTAATTTACCTGTTTTTACTGCATTATATAAAAAATCATGGCAACAGGCATAAGAAAAACAGCCGTCCGTTAAACATTTCCTGACTGACAGCTATAATTCCGCCCCTGATCCTTACACCTTAAACTTCTGAATCGCCCGCTGCAGTTCCTCGGCCAACTTGGCGAGGTGCGTGCTGGCTGAAGCGATTTCCTCGACCGACGCCGACTGTTCCTCGGTAGCTGCGGCAATAGTCTCCGTTTCATCGGCCGTCTGCCGACTTTCCGTCTGTACCGACTTGGCCGATTTAACCACATCTTCCGTACCGGCAGTAAGCTCTTCAGCCGCGGCAGAAATATCACTGATTTCGCCGGAAATTCCCCGGACCATTTTCAAAATTTCGCCAAAATTCCGCTGGGCAATGTTCACCAGTTCCGAACCGTGCTCGACATCCCGTTTACTTTCTTTCATAAAAGTTACCGCGGTCTGCGTCTTATTTTGGATCTCGCCGATATCCGCTGTAATCAGCTTGGTTGCCTCCGCCGACTTTTCCGCCAGCTTACGGACTTCCTCAGCCACCACTGAAAATCCGCGTCCGGCATCGCCGGCCCGGGCGGCCTCAATTGCAGCATTTAATGATAACAAATTCGTCTGTTCGGCAATTTCCGAAATTAACTTCACCATCTGGCTGATGCGTTTTGACCGTTCTTCCAGATCGTCCACAGCACTGGCCGTATCGGCCGTAGACTGTTCAATCATTTTCATCTGCCCCAAAGTTTTTTGCATGGTCTCATTGCCCGTATCCGCCGCCGTCGATACTTTGTCGGCCGATTCGGCCACATTGACCGTATTCTGCGTCACCTGATAGATTCCTTTGGCCATCTCCTCAACGACATGATTGGTCGCAATCGCGATTTCCACCTGCCGCTTGGCTCCGCCTGATACTTTTTCTATGGAATCCGCTACCTGAGCAGCAGCTTTGGACGACTGCTCGGCACTGGCGGCTAGCTCCTGCGAAGCCGCAGCGACTTGTTCCGACGTATTGACCATTTGCTGGATCAGCGTCCGCACATTCTGATTCATCTGCTGCATCGCCTTTGTCAGATTGCCAAATTCGGTTCGATCCGCCAGAGCAACGGCACCAAGATCTTGCGAAAAATCTCCCTCGGCTACACGATCAAGAAAATCTACCGAAGTCTTCAATCGATTCATGATTTCCCGAATGATCATGACGCCCAAGAAAACGCCAAGGGCGATAATGATGAGCGTAAACGCAAAAAAGATCTGCTGCATACGCTGCAAATTAGCATCTGACTGCTCTTTCATTAATTTGCTCTCGTTCTCAGCTGTCAGACCCATATCTCCAAGAACCGCTAGAGTCTCATTCGCCGCGCCTTCCACTTTGGTCTTATAAACTTGGTAGGCTTCCGCATTTTTATTGACCTTTGCCAGCTCAAGAGCTTCATTATTACCATCCTTATAACGAGCAATCACTTCGATGAGTTTTTGCAGATTCTTTTTCTGCCCGTCGGACAAAGCCATCTTACTTAATTTGGCAAAATTGTCCCCATAAGCAGTTCGATCTATGCCGATTTGCTTCAACAGCCGCTGATTATCAGCTTCATTGGTTGTCAGCATCAGTTCAAAAATTTCGCTGCGCAGCTGGGCAATTAAAACCTGATTGTTATAAGCCAGTTTAGCCTGCATCATATTGTTATCATACATAGAATCCAGATAGAGGTTACTCTGCTTCAGGCCCCAATAACCGACTCCGCCGACGATTAAAATCCCCAGGCTTAGCATCCCGACCAACAAGCCCAGCTTTTGCTTGATCTTTAGTTGTGAAAACCACCGCATATATACCACCCCTTCTAAATAAATTGAAATAACTATTGTATATTATTCATTTCGCTAAATTTAAGAAAATACCTTCAAAAAAATATAAGTTTCAAACTATTTTGTTAGATATATTTTGCGTAAAAAAAATATCCCTTCCGGACGTCATGCGACATCGAAAAGGATAAAAGAAAAATAACCTGCCGGTAAAAACATTTTCTTATAAGGCGCTTAAAAGAATCATGTAAACCGGTATCGTAACAATCGAAAGCAAAGTGCTCAGAGAAACCACTACCGCCGCATATTCAGAATCGGCCCGGTAAAAACTGGATAAGACCACAATCTGTGCCATGGCCGGCAAAGAAGCCATGATAATAAATACTTTAAACATCAAAAGCGGCATCGGCAGAAAAACTGACAGCACGCAAATCATCAGCGGACTGACAACAAAACGCCCCAAGAGGACCCAGACGATATCCGCATTCAGCCGTATTTTACGCAAATCCAGCTTATGCAAAGTCACGCCGATAAAAATGAGCGCCATAGGCGTCGTCATATTCCCTAAATAATGCGCCGCATCCATAAAAAATCCCGGCAGCGATATACCCGTCAGGATTAAAAGTATAGCGGCTAAAAAACCAATCATCGGCCCGGAAAATATTTTTTTCAAAGTTCCCAGACTAAACAACGAAACTTTTTTTTGCCCGGCGCTGTCCTGACTCAAAGAATAATTGCCAACCGTCCAGAAAAAAGTCGTATTGGCAAAAAAATACAACAACGTATAAGGCAGCGCTGTTTCTCCAAACAAGGCCAGCGTAACCGGCAAGCCGACAAAAATACTGTTGGAATTGACAAAAGCAGCATGAAAGACGCCAATATGTTGTCGGTTTACCTTAAAAAAACGTCCAACCAGCCAGCTGCAGAAAAAACAAAAGATCATCGACAGAAAAGGAATCGACGCTCCATAAAGAAGCTGTCCCAGATCCTCCCGATGAAAGGCATGGACCAGACTGTAAATCAAAAACATCGGTAGGGCCACATAATTGACCAATCGGGGCAGTACTGCTTCAGTCTGCTGATTGAACCAACCTTTGGCTGCCAAAAAATAACCAATTGCACTGATGAGCAGCAAGGTTAAAACGCCCTGTACCGCATGCAAAAAAACTTCCATCCCATCGTCCCTCTCTCAATGAATGCCTATCGACGCCATGCCGACTCATATTGACTGTAGCCGATATTGTATCATTGTAACACCCAACCGCCAGCCGCGTCCAAAAAAATCTATTGTATTTTTCCAGGAAATTCTGCCTGCTCCAGCAAATATAAAGCCGTCGTAACCGATAAAAGATCCGCCGACCCACCGGGACTGATTCTCCGTGCTATACAATCTTTATCGAGACACGCAATCGCCTGCCAGCCCTGATCCGAAAAAATGCTGCCCAGCTGCAATACCGCAGCCGCACGTTTTTGCAGCTGGCAAAGCGTCTCATAGTCCGTCCGCCAGATTACATTGGAATCCTCCACCACCGTCATCAAAGACAGCAGCGCATGCACCAGCGCATCATTGATGCTCCGCCCGGCGGCAAAAGCGGCCTGCATCGCCGGCAGGCCAATCGTGCGGACGCTGCTGAACCCTCTTTCCACTTCCCCGCGGATGCCGGTAATATGATACTTCTGATAAAGCTTTTCGCCATACGTAATCGCCGCCGACGGACAACGTTGCCGCAATTCACGCTCCACCAGACCGGCTGTCATTTCACGAACAAAATCACATATCGCCGCCGCGTCCGGCGCATTCTGCCCGCGAGACAAAGAGCCTCCTGCCGCCGCCAGCACCCCGCCGGCAAACAATATCCCCCGCTGGGTATTGACATTCTTTGTGACCTGCAAAAGTTTTTTCTCCGCCGGAATCCCCTGCTGACGAACGGCAGCAAAAAGTTCCGGTGCAGAACCGGAAAAACGCTGTCCGAGCGCAAAAATTTGCTGAAAGGCTTCCGCCACAACCACCGAACTCATCATAAAAGTCATCAGACTCATATCCTGATGCGCGCCGTTGCCAAGGCGTGTCACCAGCCCGGGTTTTGGCGCCGTTGCCGCTTCCAGAAGAATGGCCTGTGATAAATATTCACTGAATCTCGCTATTGTCTTCATCTTGTTCCCATCCCATTGCTGACCATTATTTTATCTTGTTAAATAAACGCCCGCATCCGCTTTTTGTGATTTTTATCACACATGGGGAAACAGGACCGCTGCAAAAAGGCAACCGTCCTGTTTCTCATCTGCACTGTTACCTTTTTTTCTGAAACTCCATTACCTGTTTAACCGACCATCATATTCAAGACCAGATAAAACAGTGACGGACAAAGCAAACAACCGGTGCCGGTATAAAAAGTAGCCGTCATCGCCGCATACGGCACTAATTTTGGATCGACGGCCGCCATGCCGGCTGCCGTTCCCGAGGTAGTTCCCATCAACCCGCCGAACATCATCGCCGACTGCGGATTGTCCAGACCAATCATCTTTGCCACCAGCGGCGTCATGATCATGACCAGAACCGACTTTACTACGCCGGCCGCAATGGAAATTGCAATCACATCCGAAGATGCGCCCAACGCCGCGCCGGTAACAGGACCGACGACAAAGGTAACCACGCCGGCGCCGATCGTCGCCATGCTTACAACATCATTGTAACCCCAGAGATAAGCCAGGCCCGCGCCAATAACAAACGAAGTAAAGATACCAATAAAAATAGATAAGACGCCTGGTACGCCGCACTTTTTGATCTCGCGCAAATCCGCGCCAAAAGCAGTCGATACAATCGCAAAGTCGCGCATCATGCCGCCGCCCATAAAGCCCATGCCGGCAAACATCGGAAGACTGGCAAAGCCCTTGTGTCCGCCGGTCGTAATACCGCCGATATAGGCGAGTACCAGACCAAAAAAGATCGCGATTGCCGAACCATGAATACGGCCTTTGGTCAAACCGGCTATTTTATAGGCCAGCATCGTGACCAGACCAACGATGATCAGGGCGCCGATAAACCCATTGGAGACAAACATATGCACAAACATTTTTGCTAAATCCATAATTTTCACCTCATCAAATAGGACTTTTAATCATAAGATTTTAAATATTTTGTCTTTTATTTGCAAACCCGCCTTGTTATTTTTCGCTTTGCCCTTCGGCCGGCGTTTTCGATCCCATTTTTGTCAACACCGGAATGAATACAAAAGCAACCACAACGCCTAAAACACCGCTGAGAATAGCAAGCGGACCGCCGGCTAATGCCGCCACAACGTCCTGAATCGAGCTCATCGCAACAACGATGGGAATATACATAGCACTCCAAAACGCGATTCCACTTTGCGATTTAGAATCCAGCCAGCCTTTATCAATACCGCGATTCGTCAAGAGGATCAGAAACAGCATGGCAAACCCGACGCCGCCGACATTTGCTTTTACGCCCAGCAAGCCGCCCAGTACATCACCCAAAAAAACTCCGGCAAACATACATGCAGAAAGCAACGCTACACCATAAATAGCCATATTGAAACACCGCCTTTATATAATTTTTACATTTTACAACAATTTATATAAGAAGGAAAGAGGAGCCTGCAGCAGAAATGGGTTGGATGTTTTGCCTCCGGCTGCCTCTTTGCCCCTTATGCAAGTTTTATTCGACGATTGCTACCACAGCGCCGGCAGAAACACGGTCACCCGGCTGTACTTTATACTCCTTGACCACGCCGTCAACCGGAGAAGGAATGACCTGCTTCATTTTCATGGCTTCCATGACGACGAGAATATCCTTAACCTTGACTGCATCGCCAACCTGTTTCTCAAAACGAACAATTTTACCTGGTACACGAGATTTGATTTCCATCATGAATACGCTCCTTTTTTCTCTTCATTTTATTTTATTCGACAATCGCTACCACAGCGCCGGCAGAAACACGGTCGCCCGGCTGTACTTTGTACTCCTTGACCACGCCGTCAACTGGAGAAGGAATGACCTGTTTCATTTTCATAGCTTCCATGACGACGAGAATATCCTTAACCTTGACTGCATCGCCAACCTGTTTCTCAAAACGAACAATTTTACCTGGTACACGAGATTTTATTTCCATTATGAATACACTCCTTTTTTCTCTCACCCGATCAGAGCGAGAACATTCTGCCGCTGCAGCAATGCGACATCCTGTTTACTTTTGCCCAGAATCATTCTGGATGATGATAAAAGCTCAGCTGCTTTGACCCCATAACCATTGCTTAGCCGGACTTCCAAATCAACGGAAACCGAACGAGCCGCCGCCATTTCTCCCATGATCTGCATTGCCTGCCGGATTTTTTCCATGGACCGGCCCGGTAATAAAAGATCAAGATCAGATTCAGCATCGGTATATGGCTGCCCGGTAAAAATTTCCAGACCGGCCGAACCTAAAACCCCAAGGTCCCAATTCTGTTCCCGACTGTAAATGGCCAAGTCCCGCAGCAACATCATACAGGAATTGCGCGGCGCAATCGCCATCTGCAGGATGTCCTCGGGATGAAAAACCGACAAGACATCATCAGCCCGGACAAAAGCACCCAACCGAAGCCGCTGTCCTTCATAGCGCCCCGGAGGCACAAAGCCAACGGCGATTTTATGAGTTGACTGTTTTTCCTCCCGTCGGACAATACCTGGAACCCCGGGCAAACTACCCGGATCCTGAAAAAACTGCTGTGCCATCATCCGCCGGCCGTCAGCAAACTGCGGCAACAATTCCTGTGCCAGCCGCTCGGCCGCCTCTGGGGAAATGACAACAACATCATGCCGCTGCAGCAAGACCAGCTTTACTTTTTCCATACAGGATCCGCCTTTCCATTCTTTTGATACTCGACCTGCGCCTGTACTAAATCATCAAACAAACGAGTCTGCACCGGACCGCGGATTTCCCATCCGGCTGCCCCCGGATACCGAAGCGGATCGGGTATCAGCTGCAAAACCGTTTGTTCCGCATGCGTCACCAACTGCGGCGCAATACGCACCACACAGCCTTTAATCCGCAGGATACTGCGGGCCGCCCTTTCAATGGTAAGACGAGAAGCGACGCCGGTTTCCCGAACGACGACTTCCAGTCCGCTGCTGCGCTGCCGCCGATAAGTAATGAGTTTACCTGCTGCATCACAGACATGGCCGCTTTCCGAAACCGGAACACAGTCACCGGTTGGCAAACCGCCCACCACGATCTCAGCCAGATTCGGATCCGACAGCGACGGCAGCAGAACAACATCATCCCGCAGCGGGACTCCGTCCAGTGCCGCCCAGCCGAATTCCTGACAACCGTATAAATCGTGAACCCGGGCCTGCAAAACTTCTTGTGCCAGCGGCAGCAGCTCCAAATCTAGCGGCGTGCCGGCTGTCAGTAAGGTCAGCCCCTGCGGCAATTCATTGACGACTCCCAGTCGTTTTGCATCCTCTAAAATGGCCCTCAGAAAAGAAGACTCCCCCAGTATAGCCGCTGGTTTTTCATCATAAAGCGCGGCGAAAAAAGCATCCCGGCTGGAACGATACAAAAATGCCCATTCCAAACCGGATTCTTTCATGGCCTGTCCGGAAAACACATTGATCAACGGCGGATAGGTAACCAGGATTTTATCTCCCGGCTGTAATCCGGTTCGCTGCCAGATTTTCTGTGCCACCATAGCGCGCTGCGGCAGCTCATTGAAAGTGACCCCGACAATATTCTGAAACGCCGTCGTTCCGGTTGTAAAAGTTACATAAGCTAAGTTGAACGGCGTATGAATCTCTTCGATAACATGGGCGGCAGTCGGACCACAAATTCCCTTATCTGCCAGTGTCCGCCGCGGCATTTCGGTCATCGCCGGGGCAGATCCGAACTCCCTGACCATTTGACTCATCTCATGAAGAATACTTTGCATACGCCATCCTCCTTATGCGTTCAGATACTGATCAGCAACGGACTCAAACTCTTCATCCATTTTTGCCATTGCCTTGAGACGAACCACCCGGCCGCCGCGCTCTTCACCCAGCAAACCGCGGCCCCAGGGACCGAGCTTCTCAAATTCTCCCTTGGCCTTGATGGCATAGACATCATCCACATGACGGGCAATGACATCGCGCATATCTTCAACTTTATTGATGATTTCTTCGACGCCACCCAGTTTGTAGAAGAACTCTGCACCGGCAGCAAAGACCGGATTACTGGTCGACAGCGCTTCCAGTTTTTCAATATCCATCTTGGTAATGCGGGAAATACTGGTCAGCGGCATTACATGAATCATCGTGCCGTATTCTTTAGACAAAGCCAGGATATGATCCGCCTGCAAGCCATGGCAAAGGAATGCACCGCTGATCGCCCGGCCGATAACGCAGGCAATAACCGGATGACCGGTCTTACGAGCCTCAGCCAATGCCAGCTGATAGGACCCCGTCGCCTTATTCATGCCGGCAATTTCTTCCATCTTTCCCGGACCGTTGCCCGGGGTATCGACAATCAGAAGAATCGGCCGTTTTTCCGCGATGGGCTTATCCTTATCGGCTTCTATCGAATGATAAACTGCCATTGCCATTTTATAGGCTTCTTCCATACCGATAACGCCGCCGAAAACGACTGGAAAACGCTCGTTAAACTGCTGGGCGTCATTGGCGATGATCGTCACCGGACGCCCCTTCAGCTGGGCTGTGCCAACCGAGGCGCAGGGCCCATAATCAGGCTCGCATTGATAGGTTCCAATCGCATTCTCCTGAAAAGTATCCGGGTCAACGATCATATCAATTGCATCGCGGCCGCGGCCAATCATTGTGTTATCAAACTCATCCATTGTTTCATCCTCCTATCGTCAGTTACGAACGCGGCATTTTACGACCTTTAAGAATTCTGCCGTTGAAAGTTCCGGAAGTTCTTCCGGTTTTTCGTTTCCATAATATTTCCAAAGGTCCATGGCATCTTTTGGCTGCATATCGCCGACCAGTTTTACCAGACCCATTTGTTCTTCCGCCAGCTTCACCGAACCGATACGGCGCATCTTTTCGATCTCCGCCATCGGTTTATCCGCTACATCGACAATCGCCTGATAGAAAGAACCAATCGTGTCCTCGACCAGATAATTGCAGTCGCCCATGATATATTTCTGTTTGGCGCCCGTCGTCCGATATACCAGTGCTTTATTAGAAGCATCAAACTCTTCTTTGCCCATTTCCTGTTCAATAACTTCCGGACCCGTCAGGCCAATACGGCCCTGTTCATTCATAATAATGACATCGGTCGCCGCGGCCACAAACCCCATGCCGCCAAAGCAGCCGACCTTACTACCTACCACGCAGACAATCGGCAATTTGTGACGGCAGTCCTGAAAAGCATCCATGACCTCCGCATGCGCCAAAAGCCCTGCATTGGCTTCATGCAGCCGCACGCCGCCAGTCTCAAACGAAATGACCACCAAAGGACGGCGAGCCGCATATTCATCCGGATGCTCTTTTTTGATACGAGCCGCGGCTTTTTCTGCCAAACGGATCGTGCCGACCATTTTGCCTCCGTTGACTTCGCCAATCGCGCCGCCAATGAATTTTCCTTCCATTGAGATGACAAATACCGGATGCTTGCCAATACGGCCTACGCCGGTGACCATACCGTCATCAAATTCCACCGCCGTGCCAAGCACCGGAAGATGCGGGCTGGTAAAACGATCGCGCGGTCCGAGCAACTCCGTAAACGATCCTTTATCTGTCATGCCAATTGCACGCTGCCGGGCATTTGCGTCCAGAAAGCTGCTTTTTTCCAACTCATCCCACTTTTGCATGCTTACTCAGCCTCCTTTTCACTTGCTTCGGCCCACGCCTGGCGAAGTCTCATATAAACCACGATAGGAGTTGCGTTATCATCATTGATTTCGATGCTGACATCGCCGACCTGACAATCGTTGACAAACTTGCCCAGCATTCTCCGCCAAACCTCATCAAACCCTTTGACCGGAGTAACGACCTTAGCCTGCACCTTGCCGCCAAGGTTTTTCTTTTCCATCAATACTTCCAAATCTCCCGAACCGGTAACACCCAGATGGGACCATTCTTTCGTCATCGTTTCCGGTGTCTCGGCTTGAAATTCAAAATTTAAAGTTTGTAATGCCACGCTAATCTCCTCCTTTATTACCAGTTTCTGAATTTCGCCGGTGGATTATACAACCCATGCGACCATTCAACCAGCTCATGCACATTTTTAGCCGCCAGCATGGAGCGATTGGCGCGTCCGATAGCAATGCCCAGATCCTCCGGCGTCTTAATAATACCGGCCGTCCGAAGCCGCTTTGTCTCTTTAGGGTCAGCCTTCATGCCAACTTCCGTAAATCCGGCAATACCGCGAATGGCCGCCGTGCGTTCTTCCATACTGCCGCACTTATGCAGATAAGCGATGCCTTCCTCCGTAATAATATGCGTCAGATCATCGCCATAAAGCATAACCGGTTCAATCGGCAGTTTGGCGTTTTTCGCCAATGCGAAAGCATCCAGTTCCTCAACAAAGCCCGGCGCCAGTTTTTCACGGAAAGTCTCGGCAATCTGGACAACCAGACGTTTGCCGCGGCGAACCGGTCCATACAGCTGATCCTTCAGCGCATACTCATCGCCGACTTTCAGCCAGGCCGCCGTCGAATGGCGGCGTCCCTTAGCGTCGCAGCCCATATTTGGCGCTCCGCCAAAGCCAGCTACGCGGCTGGCCGTCGCCGTACTGCTGTTGCCATACGGATCAATCTGCAGTGTCCCGCCAATAAACATATCGATCGCATAATGACCGGCCGTCTGCGAAAAGGCGCGATTCGAGCGCATAGAACCATCCGGTCCGACAAAAAACACATCGCTGCGGGCCGCTACATAAGCCTCCATGCCGAGCTCGCCGCCGAAACTGTGAACCGACTCCACCCAGCCGCTTTCAATCGCCGGAATCAAAGTTGGATGCGGATTCAGAATGAAATGTTTGCAAATTTTTCCTTTTAAGCCCAGTTCTTCACCATAAGTCGGCAGCAAGAGCTCAATGGCGGCCGTATCAAAACCGATGCCATGATTTAAGCGTTCAACGCCATATTCGCCATAAATTCCCTTAATCGCCATCATGGCTTTGAGAATCTGCGCATCCGTAATAAGCGCCGGATCGCGGGTAAAAAGCGGTTCAATATAGAATGGTTTCGGCGATTCAATGACATAGTCCACCCAATCGCCCGGAATATCAACCCGCGGCAGTTTATCAACAATCTGATTGACCTGCGCGACGACAATACCCTGACGGAATTTTGTCGCTTCAACAATAACCGGCGTATCCTCCGTGCTGAATCCGGTAAATAAATTGCCGTCCCGATCAGCCATCGTAGCCGCAACCAACGCTACTTTCGGCGTCAAGTCAACGAAATAGCGCCCATAAAGTTCCAAATACGTATGAATAGCGCCAAGTTCCAGTTTTCCTTCTTTCAAAAACTGAGCAATCCGGCCAGCCTGCGGACCGGAAAAAGACATATCCAGCTTTTTGGCAATTCCTTTTTCAAAAACATCCAGATGTTCCGGCAAAGTCAAAACGGACTGTACCATATGAAGATCATGCACCTTAGACGGATCAACCTCACACAGCTTCTTTGCCAAAAAATCTGCCTGCTTCTGATTGTTGCCCTCAATATTCACCTTGTCATACGGCTTGATTACTGTTTCCAGCAAAGCCACGGTGTCCTTTGCATCAACAATCTTTCCTTCTTTGACGTACTGGTCTGCCGCGCTTTTTCTTGCCAGCGTATCTTTCTGCAGAGTATTCCACTCACGTCGCGTACTTTTGAATTCCATTACCATTGCTCCTTTCTTCTTTGAAAATCTTTTATAACAAAAAAGAGAGCGCGGCAAAAAGCCTTCCGGCTGCTGCCGGAAGCTTTCATCACTCACTCTCTCATTCGCCACTATGAAGTTATCTGAGCCATTATCCAACCGCTGAAAATTTAAAAGCGGATACTGATCTCGCCAAAATTGAAGCATTCTTCTCGACCAGCATCATCCTGAACGACCAGACTGCCATCCGCCTGCAGGGTTTTAGCCCTGCCGCAGAAAATCACTTGATCATCATCTTTGACCTGAACCTGCCTGCCAAGAGTACAATTATGCGCCAGCCACTCATCACGTATACACTCAAATCCATCAGCCAGCCACAACCCATACCACTTTTCCATGCAGCTTCGGAATGCCTGTAGCAGAAGATTTCGATCCCACTGCCGCCCGGTCAGAATCGCCAGCGACGAGGCCCGATCTGCCAGGTCTTCCGGGAAATCGCAGCGCTCCATATTTACATTTAAACCAACCCCGGCAATAATATAATCGACTTCGCCTGCCGGCGTCAGCTTCATTTCTGACAAAATACCGCAAATTTTTTTGTCTTCATACAAAATATCATTGGGCCATTTAATTTGACAGCTGACGTTGGTTACAAAACGCAAAGTTTCGACCAGCGCCACTGCCACCAATAACGTTGCCTGCGCCGCAAATTGCGGGTGGATCTGCGGTCTCAGCAACAGGGAAAACCATAATCCTTTTCCCGGCGGAGACTGCCAGGTGCGTCCCATGCGCCCGTGTCCTGCCGTCTGGCAATCCGCCTGCACGATTGTCCCTTCGGCAGCACCCTGCTCGGCCCACACTCTGGCTTTATCATTCGTCGAGGGTAATATTTGGTAAAAACACAAAGGCTTACCTTTGAGTTCAGGGTAACCATCCTGATCGGTTTTCATTGCCCATCCGTCCTTGCTGTTATTTCATGATCATATCAATCGTGGAAATCAGAACGCCACAGGCAACCGCCGATACAATAACGCCGGCAACATTAGCGCCCATAGCAACCGGCAGAACCACGGCAAACGGATTTTCATCCTCCGCCGCATGCTGCGCAATTTTTGCCGTTGACGGCACACAGGAAACGCCGGCAATACCAACAACCGGGTTAAAGTTCTTGCCGCCTTTGAACCAGTAAACAACCCAGCCGCCAATAACGCCAACTACACCGGAAACGGCCAGAGCAAAGATACCCAGCGCAACAATGATGAACACCTTACCATTGAGCAGCGTAGACGCCTCGCACAAGCAGCCGAGCAGCAAGCCGAGCAGCAGCGTGGCCATGTAAAGAACCGTATTTTCTACCAATTCCTGATAAGGCACAATGCCCGATTCCTTGATTGCCATACCGAGGAAGAACGACATAATCAACGGTCCGCCCATTGGCAACAACAAGCAAAGAACGCCGCAGGAAATGACGATAAAAATAAACTTTGATTTCTTGGAAACTTCCGGCATATCAGCAATGATATCCATCGCCCGATATTTTTTTGGCACCATCCATTTCACAATCCAGGGATAGCCGGCATAAGTCAGGCTCAAATACAAATAAGCGATAACGGAAATCGGTACAAACAAATCCGGCGCAGCCATCAACGAGGTAAACAGGACCATCGGGCCATCGGCGCCGCCGATGGAAGCCACCGCGATCGCTTCATTTGGAGCCAGGCCCAGCCATACGCCCAGAATCAACGTAGCAAACGTGCCGGCTTCAGCAAAAATCGCAATGATGATGCTGACCCAGGGATTGGCTACAATAAAACCGATTTCGCACATAGCGCCAACGCCCAGGAACACCATACAAGCGACCAGACTATTACTAAACGTAAAATTGTAAATTGGCTGCAGGAAATTTACCTGCATAATATTCATCAACTGGTTCGGATCAGAGATCAGCGGGTCTAAAAACAGCGTTCCCGTCTGCCCATTCGCGAGAAACAACACGCTGGCATTGATGCAAATCATGCCGATGCCCATTGGAACCATAATGAGCGGCTCCAAAGTTCTCTTATAACCGTAATAAGCCAGCACAAAACCTAAAACAATCAAAACGATACGAGATCCGGCAATTACCGGGTCCTGAACAAACAAACTACCGATACCAGGGAATAATTTAATCAACATTTCCATTATTCGTCAGTACCTCCCTCATCCTCTGTATTGCCTTTCCCCATAACCTTATCCATAATAACAATCAAACCAATTACCGCTAAAGAAATGACTGCCGTCAGGCCATATGCCATGCCGGCGTATGCTACAACACCCATAAAAAATGCTCCTTTCTGCCTTTGATTTGCAAACTGCCGCCGTCCACCATATCCGGAGTCTGATAAACCGGCAAAAAAATAGAGAGAGACTGCTCGTGATAAAATCACTCAATCTCTCTCAATTATGCAGTTATACGGAAGAAACCTTTGGAATCCAGTCTCTTACACTCACGTTCCTCTGCAGCTTTGCAACAGGAACTTCACACTAGTTACATGATACCTATTCGGTAAACAAAAGTCAATCCCTTTTTAAAATAATTTCAGACTTTTTTCATTTATCATTAAATATGCATCACGCCTAAGCCGGCTCGCTCATGATTCGTTGTATAGTAAACCGCCGACTCGCCAAAAATAGCCACAGCAACCCAGTGCTCCTTGCGCACCACTGCCATTTTCACCGACATGTCGGCCGCGCGGGAAACATTGAGCATACTGCCCATGCCGGCGTCCATCGCCGCATGCAGAACCGCATGCAGTTCATAGGAGGTTTTTTCCACCAGATGCGTATTCAGCACCGCGCCGATCAAAGCCTTGGTCGCCCTCCCCTGAAAATCCCCCTTGACGGTATTGCCGCCAAGTTCGGTCACCGCATATTTATAGCCAGCATCCGTCAGATATTGTTTTATATCCTGCTCGTCTGAAATCGTCTTCGTCATCGCAATCAGCATCGCTGCCGATCCTACGCCATTGATCATCCTCTTAATTATATCCACTCTGACTCTCCACCCTTCATCACGCCTGCTTCTGCAACGCATATCTGAGCTTTCATTCGTCAGTACCTTTTTCCGGAAGTCGGTTTTTTGACGGGAAAATCCATTGGTTTTATTATATATACCAAATTTATTTTTGGCAAGGGCATCATTTATCATCAGGTCTTAATATTGACTGGATTCACTTAGAGCCGCGCGGTTTAAAAAAAATATTGCCAAAGCATTTTTCCGCTTTGACAATATCCTGTATTGGCAATTCACTTGCATATAATTTTAATTTAACTGGTTTTTTTGCCGTTCATTCAGCTTCTGCCGCTGCTTTCCGCCCCCCGTTTTCTGCCGCCAGCAATTCCTGCCCGCAATGCTTTACGACCAAAATGGCCAGTGTCATCAGCGCCAGCGCCAACAGCAGCTGCACGCCGTCAATCATAAATACAAAACTGCCCTGCATCAGCTTTTCCCAGATGCCATATACGCTCATAACCAGCGCCGTCATCGTCACGCAAAACATAACCGTCATCGGTACATAAAGCATCCAACCCTGCCGGCCGGTCGTCCGCAAAAACACCGCCAGCGCAATCAAAACCAAGGCGGACAAAAGCTGGTTGGCCGCGCCAAACAACGGCCATATATTCATATAGCCGGCCAGACAAAGCAAATAGCTAAACGCCAGCGTAAGTCCCGTCGCAATATAACGATTCCCAAGAAATGCTGTCAAACCGCCTGTTTTTTCCCCCGCTGCCGGAGCAAAAAGCTCCTGGAAAGACATCCGGCCAATGCGGGCTACGGAATCAATCGTCGTCATCGCCAGCGCCGATACGCACATCGTCATAATGCAGGCGGCTGCATCCTGCGGCAGGCCAAACATCGTCAAAAAACCTGCCACCGCCCCGGAAAACGTCTGGAATGGCGTTCCCTTTGGCAGGACGCCGTCGACGGCCGCCGAGCACACAATCACCAGCGCTACAACGCCAAGCAGCGACTCGACCAGCATAGATCCATAGCCGACCGGCAGCATGTCCTTTTCATTTGACACCGATTTTGACGAAGTGCCGGACGATACCAGACTGTGAAAACCCGACACCGCGCCGCAGGCAATTGTAATGAACAAAATAGGAAAAAGCGGCTTGCCATTCACTTCAAAGCCAACAAAAGCCGGCATGTGAATGGCCGGCTGCGCAATCAACACGCCCAAGACGCCGCCGGCGACCATTCCCAGCAGTAAAAAAGAACTCAGATAATCACGCGGCTGCATCAAAAGCCACATGGGCATCACCGAAGCTATAAAACAATACGCAAAGACTACATAGCGCCAGACCTGACTGTCAAAATACAGCGGATGCGCAATGCCTGCCGCCAACATACCGACAATCAGCGCCAATCCAACTGCCAGCTTAACGCCGCCGCCAGGCCGTACCCGGCGAATAAATACGCCAAAGGCCATAGCTACAAAAATATACAGCATAGAAATAGACGCAGCCGCGGCATTGGGCGTAGCCAGCCCCCCATCCTTAGTGAACCCTTGGAATGTATTGGCCACAATATCCGCAAAAGCGGCGATGACCAGCAGCGTAAACAACCAACAAAAGAGCAGAAACAACCGTCTGCCGGTTTTGCCCACATATTGCTCAATCAACATACCCATGGACTTGCCGTCATTTTTTACCGATGCATACAAAGCCGTAAAATCCTGCACCGCACCAAAAAACACTCCGCCAACCAACAGCCAGAGAAACGCCGGCAGCCAGCCAAACATCGCGGCAATAATCGGCCCGGTCACCGGTCCGGCGCCTGTAATTGAAGAAAATTGATGTGCAAACACGGTAAAGCGCGACGCCGGCGAAAAATCCTGTCCGTCCTCAAAACGCTTCGCCGGCGTAACCGCCTGCGGATCAATGCCCCAGGTCCGCGCCAACCAGCGCCCATACATCCTATATGCTGTCACAAAAACCACCATAGCCGCTCCGACCAATAGTAACCCATTCATAGTCAAATCCCTCTTTCCGGAAAACAAAACTCTCTGCTATTCCAGGATGCTCTAAAGGCATGTAAAAGCAACAAAAAAACTCCGCCTCCATAAAACATGAAGACGGAGTTTGCTCCGCGATACCACTTCACTTGCTGCATAAAACGCAGCCTGCTCTGTCTGTTCTGCTCCCGGCAAAACAGCCCTCTTGTAACGGCGAGGTCCCGTAACCGCCTACTTCTGCATGGCATTTCAGCTTTCTGCTATCAGGGGATATATAATCGATCATCTTGTCGTTCTCTCAGCAACGAACAACTCTCTGCAAAAGACATTTTCCGATTATTTTTGTCCTGAATCATGGCATTTAGAATATCCTATTGCAGATTACTATACGCCGGTTTTAATAAGGTGTCAACATGTAAACATCAAAAACTTATTTTTTTCACTTATTTTCTTTCGTATGCGGAAAAAATTGCAGCCGCGGCAGCAGGCAGCGTGCCAAAAAAAGTCCCGCCGCTCCGGTAAACACTTGCGGCCAGCTCATCATAAACAGCAGTGCTGCCGCAAGCGGCCCCGTCAGTCCCAAAGCAAAAAACAATCCCTTGGTTCCGCTATACAAAAGCAAAGCTTTAAGCAGCGGTGCCGTCCAAACGGACAAATGTTTCCAACAGTAATTCGCCCATAAAACGTATGCCGCATTGCCCATGCCGACCAAAAATACCATAGGCACAATTGACAGTTGTCCCTGCAGAAAAGCCACCAGCGGCAGCAGCAGTCCGATGCATGCCGCCCGGCGGCGCTGGGTGATGCGCACCGCCAGCAGCAGCGTCATATTTACCAAGCTACCGATCAAAAACATCGATACCGGAGGCGGCAGCGGCAGCAGCCAGCGCAATCCCTGAAAGACAATGCCCAGCGCCAGAAAAAAAGCCATATAAACATAAAGTTTCCAGCCGCCCATGCAGATTTTCTCCCCCTTATAAGCGGATAGGACCGCAGCGCCCGCCATCAGGAACGCGGCTCGATATGCGCCTTTTTATATTGTGCGACATTCGTCTCCGTGTGCCCGGCAGGCTCCGGATGGATCAACACATCAAAGGTACCAAAAGCCGCGCGAATCTGTTTTTCCAGATCATCACAAATCGCATGTACCTCAGCCAGCGTCATCTTCTCATCAAACAACAGATGCACATCCAACAATTTATACGACCCCGATTTACGCGTGCGCAGGCAATGATACCCCAGCACTTCCTTCCGCTGCATAAAAATAGCGCCGATGCGTTCTTCATCCTCCGGCGGCAGGCTCGTATCTGTGAGCTCTTTTGCCGATTCGGTCACCATGCCCCAGCCGGCATGAAAGATAATACAGGCAACAAAAATAGCAATGGCAGGATCCAGCCAATACCATCCGGTCAGCTGCATGCCCAACAAACCGGCTAATACGCCGGCCGACGTCCACATATCCGCTTGCAGATGCAAACCGTCGGCCTCCAGCGCCTGCGACCCGGTCTTCTTCGCTACTTCCATCAGCCGCCGGGAAACAAAGTAGTTAAGAATCATCGAACCGCCCATAATGGCAATGCCATATTCCAGAAATTGCGGGGCCGATTCCGTATTAAGCTTTTCCGCTGCTTCATAAATAATGCCGATCGCGGCGCCGACAATCAGCAAAGCCTCAATGGCCGAAGAAATATTTTCATATTTTCCATGCCCATAATCATGCTCCGTATCCGGCGGCACCGAAGATTTATGAACCGCCCAGAAAGCGATCAGCGCCGCCAGCAGATCAACGCTGGAGTGCATGGCCTCAGAAATCAAACTCATGGCCCCGGTGTAAAAACCAACAACAAACTTCAGCGCCACTAAAAGCGTATTAGAAAGAATAGATATCCAAGCCGTTTTTTGTTTTAACTGATCCAGATTCTCCACAAAACTTCCCCCTGTCCGACATGCCTGCACATCCCGTCAGCATTTACTCTCCTGTTATTTGGCTATTTCCACTTTCAGATGCGCCGTTGATTGTTTATAAGCAGCCGCCATTCTTTGCGTAGCCTCTTCATAAGCCGGCGTCTCCGCCAGCCCTTCCATGTCGATGGCCTTTATCCGCATCGCTTCAATATCCGGTAGCCAGTAGCTGATATTATCAATATAGACCGGGGTTCCGGCCACCATATCGGTATGCAGACCGTCCTTATGCACGAAAGGAACTGCCGCCGCGATTTTCGCCATGACCGAAACCGGCACATCCGTATTCAGCGACAATTTTACCTGTTTGACAATATCGGGAATTTTTGCAATAACCGCCGGCTGCTCAACGGCATCCAACAATGCCTTGACAAACTTCTCCTGCCGGCCAATACGGCCAATGTCGCCCATCTCATCATGGCGGAAGCGAACGTATTCCAGCGCCGTATTGCCATCCATATGCTGCATTCCCGGTTTCAGATCAATGAGACCATTATTATCGACTTCCCCCTCATCATATGGATCATAGTAATGCATAGCCTTATCCACCTGAAGATCAATGCCGCCGATCGCATCAATCACATGCTTAAACCCTTCCATATTCACGGCCAGATAGTAATCAACCGGAACTCCCAGCAGCTTCGATACCGTTTTTTCCGATAAAGCCGGTCCGCCATAAGCATATGCATGACCGATTTTATTCCACTCGTACCCAGGAATATCCACCCGGCTGTCCCGGGGAATCCAAAGCATGGATACGCTTTTTTGTGCCAGATCGACCGTCATCAGACAAGTAACATTCGAGCGGCCGATGTCATCTCGTCGTTTATCAATCCCCAGAATCAAAATATTATATTTTCCCGCGGCGGCAGCCGGCTCCGTTGACGCTGCCGCCACCCCTTCCGGTTTTGAAGGCAAAATCATACGCCACAGACAAGCACCCGCTCCGACCAGCAGCAGCAACAAAACAACCAATATCCCCACCGCTTTTTTATTTACTCTCCGACGACGTCTTTTTTCCACGACAAAGCCCCCAACCCTGATTTATTTACAAAAAACAAAGCCCGGCCCCTGAATGATAAAATTCAAGACGGCTTTGTTGTTATGTTGTTCTGAAAGCAGCCACCACCACTGCGGTCAAGACGAACAAGACTTTTCTTTCTGACAGTACGCGCAGCCACGACCGAATTTATTTCTCCGCCCGGCGCAGCTGACGCTGTCGGATACAGCGCATGCCCGGATGTAGATGGGCAATAACAAAACAACGATTGCAGGAAATACAATTGGACTTTGGCTGCCCATGCTGCAGCCGCAGCAAAAGATCCGGTTCACAGACCAGCGGCCGCCCTAAAGAAACCATATCCAGACCGGCAGCCAGCACCTTTTCGATATCCGCCAACGTACGCACGCCGCCCACCAAACTCAGGGGAATACCAGCCTCCCGTCGGAGACGGGCCGCCCGTTCCAGATAATACAAAGAAGCGCCATGCGGCTGATTAATAAAATCAACGCCGGAAAGTTCAACCAAAGTGACCCCAAGGCGCTGGCATTCATGCAGCATATAGAGAAGATCGGCTTCATACGCCACATTATCCGCCTTGGTGTCGCTGTTGATCTTGACCAATACCGGAAATTCCGGACCGCAGGCCGCGCGGATTCCCTGCACAATCTCCGCCACGATACGGAACCGTCCCGCAACATCCCCGCCATAAGCATCCTGCCGCTGGTTAAAGAACGGATCCAGAAAACGCGATAAAAGATAAGAATGCGCCGCATGCAGCTGGACTCCGTCTGCGCCGGCTGCCTGCACCCTGCGGGCCGCAGCAACAAAATCGCGCTCAATCTGCTGAATCTCTGCTGCTGTCAGCGCCCGGGCGCTGTGATGTTTTTTCAACGGACGCGCTACCACATCGCAAAACTCATCCACATCAATTGCCCGCGGCCCCGCATGGCTCAGCTGCACCACAAAACGGCTGTCATGCGCCTGCACAACAGCAGCCGCCTGCCGTAAATCTTCTATACAAGTATCATCAAAAACATTGATCTGCTCCTCATTTGCCCGCCCCTGCGGCGATACACAGCAATGTCCGGTAATAATAAGTCCTATGTCGCTGGCAGCCAGCTGATCGTACATAGCGTATTCCGCCTCAGTCATATGTCCATCCACTGAACCCAGAAAGCTATGTGTAGCCGAGCGAATCACCCGGTTGCGGCAGTTGAATGTTCCCAGATCGATCGGCTCATTCCATTTACCCATATTATACAATACCTCCGCAAAACTATATTGCCCCCATTATAGCACAATTCTTCTGAAATGCCTATGAAAATGCCTTTTCCAAACCTTGCAAAACACTCTCAGAAATGGGATGCCCTGGCGCCCAGACGAAACAAACCGGTTCCTAACAGCCCCGAACAAACCGAGCCCGCTACAATGCCCATCTTGGCCGTCATCAGATCGCCGGCATCGGAAAAAGCCAGCGAGGCAATAAACAGCGCCATAGTAAAACCGATGCCGCCCAGAATGCCCGCGCCGGCAAAATCACGCCAGCCGGTCCCGACAGGAAGACACCCCGCACCGGAACAGACCACAGCGTAAACACCCAGTAAAATTCCCAGCGGTTTACCAGCCAAAAGCCCCAAAAAAGCTCCCATTCCTACGGGAGAAACCAGCGCCGAAAGCCCGGATTCCGGCAGTGCAATGCCCGCATTAGCAAGTGCAAAAACCGGCATGATCAGCCAGGCTGACCAGGGTGCCAATCGATGTTCCAGCATAGCCAGCAGCGACTTTTCTTCGATTGGCGACGCCGGAACCGAAAACCCCAGCAAAACGCCGGCAATCGTCGGATGAATCCCGGATTGCAAAAAAGCATACCAGGCCGCCAGGCCGCCAACAGCATACAGCCAAAGCGGCGCCCGCCCCTGCCGACCCAGGAACCAAAGCGATAGTAAAATCGCCAGGCCTGCACCCAGCATAACCGCTTCCACCCGTCCCGAATAAAACAGCGCAATGACCACAATACCGCCGAGATCATCGACAATCGCCAGCGCCGTCAAAAAAACGACCAGACTGCGCGGCGCATTCTTCGCCGCAAAAGTCAGCACACCCAGCGAAAACGCAATGTCGGTCGCCATGGGAACGCCCCAGCCATTAGCCGTTGGTTCACCAAAATTCAGCAGCGCATAAATGCCAGCCGGTACGATCATGCCGCCGATAGCTCCGGCAATGGGCAGCAGCATCGCCGAAGGCGAACGAAGCTCGCCAAATAAAAATTCCCGTTTAATCTCCAATCCGACCACCAGAAAAAAAATCGTCATCAGACCGTCGTTCACCCAATGCAGCCGGGACATTGCCATTCCCCAGGATCCGGCGCCCAGAAATAACATCTCATGCAGCCAATGCGTGTAGCCATCACCCCACGGAGAATTTGCCGCCGCCATTGCCAACAGGGCACAAACCAGCAGCACGATTCCGCTGGATGCCTCCTGACGGAAAAAATCCTGCCAAATAGCCCCTCTTTGCCGCAGCCATTGCCATAATCCGTACTTTGCTTTCATTCTGTCATCTCCCTCATATCGGTTCCGGCAAATTCGATCTTGCTTTACCTTGTATTATACAGGAAATTGTTCCCGAAAAAAATATCCTCTTACCATATCGGCAAAAGGATATTACAGCCGTTCTATTTTATTTTTGCCGGCCGCACATAAACACGGTTATTGGCAAACACGCCCAGTTCCGTCCATTCATCCGTCTGAAAATCCCGGGAAAACTCATTATACTTGCGTTCGTTCAACACCAGATACACATTCTGATCCTCCGGCAAGGCCTCCAACGGATAATACGGCATCACATTCTTGCTCTTCCAGCTCATCGCCTTGGGCTGATCCTGCGCAATTTCCCGCCCCGGCACCAGATTGTACACCAACTGCCCGCTGTAAAACACAATCGAGGTCCGATAATCGCCATAGCTGACGACCAGATCGCCCGGCTGCACCTGCTGCCGAAGCAAAGCCGCCGTATCCCAGCCTGAATAGCCGCGATCCCGGCAAACCGGAATGGCCACCAAAAACGTCAGTGCCGCATAAAAAATCACACTGCCAACTACCAGTCGGCGAACCAGCCTCTCCTTGGAGTAAAGCAGCCGCGCCGTCAGAATTGCAATCGGCAAAAGCCCCGGCAACGTATACGTTGTATACTTGGTCGCCATACACTGATAAAACACATTAACCGCCAGCGCCCAAATCAAAAGAAAGAGCGTCGTCTGATCCAATACCGGCCACTGCCGCTTTTTCCAATACTTGCGCAGCACCATCGGCAGCGAAAAACACCAGGGAAAAAAGCCGACGAAAAAAATCATCGTATAATAATACCATACATCCCATTGCGGATGCTCGGATACCGTAGCCCGGAGCACATTGTGCACACCGAGAAAAGTATCAATAAAAACGCTGCCATGCAGCTGATACATAGGATAATACCAGCTGCCCGCCACGATTGCGAAGAGCACAAATCCCAGCGGTTTCATGCGGCAAACCTCGGCAAAATCGCGCCGCAAGCAGATAAAGATCGTCACAATGAAACCCGGCAGCAAAATCCCGATCGGTCCCTTGGTCAGAACCGCCAGCCCGGAAGCCAGATAGCAGAGATAATACCAGTTCTTATTTTTGCCCGTATAAGCGAGGTAAAAAAACACCAGCACTGCATTAAAAAAGACAAACAAAGTAAGATCGGTAATGACGGTCTTGGATATCAGCCAGTACTCAAACGACGTGCCCAAAATCAGCGACGCCAGTACCGCCGTCTTGGCGTCGTAAATACGACGCGTAAAGAAATACGTCATGAAAAGACCGATAATCCCAAAGACCGCCGGAAAAAAGCGCGCGGCAAACTCATTGATGCCAAATGCCTGAAAAGCCGCAATGAGTTCCCAGTAAAAGAAAACCGGTTTATCATACCAAAAATTTCCATAAATACGGGGAGAAATAAAATCCCCCGAAAACAGCATTTCCTTGGCTGTCAATGTATAATTCGACTCCACCGGATCGGTAATCATAATCGCGGCATTGCCGAGAAAAAACAAACCCGCCCCGATCAGAAAAATCAGCAGAAGATGGCGCTGCGTTGTTGTCATAAACTGCCTCCCTTACTGGTCCACACGGCGAATATCTGCGCCCAGAGCAACCAGCTTTGGCACCAGATGATCATAACCGCGGTCAATATGATGAATATAGCCGATCTGTGTCTCTCCCTCAGCCACCAGCCCGGCCAGCACCATCGCCGCCCCGGCCCGCAAATCAGTTGCCTTGACCTGACAGCCAGTCAAAACATCCACGCCTTCCACAACGGAAGTCCGCCCATCAATTTTAATATTTGCGCCCATGCGTTTGAGTTCATCCACATGCATAAACCGGTTCTCAAATACGGTCTCCGTCACCATGCCGGTGCCTTCGGAAACCGCAATCATCGCCATAAACTGCGCCTGCATATCCGTAGGGAAACCCGGATACGGCATGGTCTTAATATCCACCGCTTTCGTACGATGATCGCAGCGCACACGGATGCCGTCCACATCTTCGTCAATGATCACGCCAGCCTCCTTCAGCTTGGCGATCACCGGCTTCAAGTGTTCGCTGATGGCATTTTCAATATACACGTCTCCCTGCGTCATCGCCGCCGCCACCATATACGTGCCGGCTTCAATGCGGTCAGGAATAATCGTGTAATCCGCGCCAACCAGTTTTTGCACGCCGTCAATTTTAATCACATTCGTCCCGGCGCCGCGAACTCTGGCCCCCATGACATTCAAGTAATTGGCCAGATCAATAATTTCCGGCTCCTGCGCCGGATTTTCCAGCACCGTCTGCCCCTCGGCCATAGAGGCCGCCATCATGATATTTTCCGTAGCCCCGACGCTGGGGAAATCCAGGTAGATCCGCGCTCCCTTTAATCCCTGCGGCGCGCGCGCGTCAATAAAGCCATGCCCGATTTCAATCTCGGCCCCCAGCGCTTCAAACCCTTTCAGATGCAGATCAATAGGCCGGGTGCCAATGGCACAGCCGCCCGGCAGAGAAATCTTCGCCCGCCCACACCGAGCCAGCAGCGGCCCCATGATCAGGAAAGACGCCCGCATCTTACGCACCAAATCATACGGAGCTTCCCAGCTGCCAATCGTCCGGGCATCCACGGCAAACATGCCCTTGTTTTCATCCAGTTTCGCCTGAATCCCCAGTGCCTGCAGCACCTCGGCAATTGTATGCACATCCTCAAGCGCCGGCACTTCGTCCAAGCGGCTAGGTTTATCCTGTCCTAAAAGCGTCGCCGCAATAATCGGCAGCACAGCATTCTTCGCCCCGCTGATCTTAACCCGTCCCTGCAGCGGATGCCCGCCATTTATGATTAATTTTTCCATGCTGAATTCTGTTTCCCCCTGTAATTTATCGCCAATACCAGTACCGTTCCCATCCGGCCTTTTGAACCGAAATCCCTATAATGAACTGTATTTTCATAAATGAATACTTGGTTCAGTCAACGTCTTAATACCGCCTGAACCCAAACTGAATTTACCCAGAAAATCAACCGCTCTTTACGCAGCACATATAAAGGCGAGCGCAGAAAGCAAGCTCATCTTTTGGATAAAGCATTACACTTTAGTTTATCATTTACAAAAGCGTATGACAAGAGGAAATGACGCTTCTGCGGCGCCGAAAAAATATTTTCTGCGGCAGGACTGTTTTCATTGCATGTCGAAAAATATAAGAAACAGCTTCTATGGATTTTTTAAGGGATGTGACGATCATGCACGCCGACAAATTTGCCTATTTTTTTATTGCCTTTGCGCTTTACCTGCTGCTCCGCGCCTTTGCCATGCTGGGAACGGCGCTGCTCGCCAATGTGCTGCTCTACATCTCCATCGCGCTGTCGCTATTAGCCAGCAATGTGCCGCGCGTTATCGATATGCCCCTGCACTATGCGTATCCGGTCAAATGCGTTGAATACTTTACCTTTTTTATCGCGATTATTTGCTTTATCGTCCTGGGTATCCGGCACATCATCTGATTCCGGCTGACAATTACGGGCCGCAGCATAAAAAATGCTGCGGCCCGTATGATTTTTCCCGTATTTATACTTTGAATTTAGCCGCTGCATGCTGCAGTTCAGTCGCCAGTCCGGCCAGCGCCTGCGAAGCCGACGCAATTTCTTCACTGGAAGCCGACTGCTCCTCCGCCGCTGCCGAAATTGTCTGCGTATGGCCGAATGTTGTCCGGCTGACTGCATCGATCGAATCAACTGCGGTAACGATATTCGTCGTACCGGCCGAAACCGTCTTGACGGAAGCATTGATGTCCTCCATTTGATTTTTGATATCATCCACCATGCGCATGATATCGGTAAACTGTCCGCCCACCGCGCGAATCGCTGTAGTGCCCTCCTGGACTTCATCCGTTCCTTTTTGCATGGCCGCGACCGCCTGATCGGTATCACTCTGGATCACCGCAATGCGTTCTTTGATTTCTTCCGTCGCAGCGCGAGACTGCTCCGCCAACTTACGGACTTCTTCCGCCACCACGGAGAAGCCGCGTCCAGCCGTACCGGCCCGGGCCGCTTCGATTGCGGCATTCAGCGCCAGCAGATTGGTCTGCTCGGCAATGCTGGATATCGTCTCGACGATCTGACCGATCTGCTGGGAATTATCTCCCAGTTTCCGGACAACATCCGCTGAATTCATAACGCTGCGCTCAATGCTCTCCATTTTCTGCATCGCGCCGCCCATAAGTTCCTCGCCCTTGCTGGCTGCGGCGGCTGTCTGCACCGAATTATCCGCTACCTGGCCGGTCTTACCCGTCATCTGAGTAATATCATTGAACACGGCGTCCACATTCTTTTTCGCCCCAGTCACGCTTCGCAACTGATCCTCCATGCCATTAGCGACGTCCACTACCGTCGACGCCACATTCGTCGCTGCCTGCGCCGACTGCTGCGCCCCGGCCGTCAGTTCTTCCGAAGACGCGGCCACCTGTTCCGCCGTAGCCGCCATCTTGCTGATGAGTTCACGAATACTATGACTCATGGTGTTAAATCCCTGCGCCAGCTTGCCTAACTCATCCGAAGATTCCACCGGTAAGTCTTCCTGTCGGAAATCGCCTTTGGCCAATTCGCCGGCACGCTGTGTCAGGCGTACAATCGCGCGGGTAATCTTATTGGAAAACTGTAGGCTGGCAAAAACAATCAAAATAAGACCAACCAACGTAAGAATGGCATAGGTGATCTTCAGCGTACGCATCTGCGCAAACACAAAAGATTCCGGAACGGACACCGCCATCAGCCAGCCGGTGTCCGGCACTGTCGTATAGGCTACGACCCGCAAATCGCCGTCTTTTTTCGCCAAGAAATATCCCTTTCCCTTTTGTACCATAGCGGCAAAGTTTTCTTTCAAAAGACCATTTTCCGCCGCCTGCGTCATCGCTTCCCCATCCTGTGTCGAAGCCAGAATCAGCCCCTTCGGATCGATGATGATGCCTTTGCCGCGCTCCCGGTATTTGATATCACCCACCCGCTGGCCCAGAACAGCCAGGGAAATATCTTCGCAAACCGCGCCGCGAAAAGCTCCGTCACGACCTTTATAAGGAACGACCGCTGATATGATCATTTTTTTAGTCACGGCATCCTGATAAGCATCGGTAAAAAAAAGCTTTCCTTTGCTTTTGGCTTCCTTATACCATGGCCGCGTCGTCGGATCCAAACGCCCGGTCAGATCGCCTTCCGGCCAATTGACAAAATGCCGGTCTTCAGTCCCAACGCCTAAAGCCAGCACCTCTTTATCATTCGAAGGTAGACTTAGCATTTCTTTTGTCAAAGCCGCCGGATTCCCATCCTGCGCCTCCATGAGATTGGCCGCGCTCACCGCGATCTGTCCCTTATTGCTGAGCCAGCCGTCCAGCGACCTGCCCTGAACTTCAACTGTTGCCAGAATTTCCTGTTCAATACTCTCATCCAAGGACCGATAAGCCGTATAATAACCCACACAGGAAACAACGGCCAGAATCACGCCGATCAGTCCTGCCAATGCAAAAAACTTTTGTCTGATACCCATTGATAACCACCCCTTTTGACCTAGAATAATGTTTATATACTTTTTATCGTAATGCCTTACCCAACAAAACACAATAGGAGAATAGATTGGTCTCCCGGCCCGACAAACAAAAAAGCAAAGCAGCCAAAAAAATAACTGCTTTGCTTCTTAATAAAATTTTGCCTTATATTATATAGGAAAGCTCTTTACAAAACATCAAAATTAATCAGTTTGGCGCCGAAAATTCCGTCAATCTCCGTCACCTGGCGAATAACATCTGCCGGAATATCGTTGTCAACCGTCAATACCATGATATTTGTTCCCGCAATCTCCGTCTGACCGACCTGCATGCCGGAAATATTGATGTTGGCTGCGCCCATCAGGGAACCGACTTTGCCAATGACCCCCGGCCGGTTGATATGCGGGCAAATCAGGATGCGCTTATGTGGATCAACATCTACCCGGTAACCGTCAATCGTCACAATGCGGCCTTCCGTACCAAATAAAGTGCCCTGGATCTTGATCTCTTTTTTATCGGTCTGTGCTTTCACCGTAATGAGATTAGCAAAGTTTGCCGTCTCCTTATTCTTGACCTCACGCACGGCAATATTGCGGTTTCGCGCCATGCCCGGCGCATTGACATAATTGACGTTGCTTTCGAGAATCGGATTGAGCATGCCTTTAATGACTGCCGTCGTCAAAAGTTTTGTGTTAACATCCGTGATCTCACCTGTATATTCGACTTCCAATGCCTTGATAGCGCCGTCTGCCAGTGCGCAGGCCATGCAGCCAAGGCGTTCCGCCAAATCAAAATACGGTTTGATAATGCTCATGACCTGCGCCGATACCGGCGCCATATTGACGGCCGTCATAACTGGCTCGCCCTTCAGCGCCGCACAGATACCGGCGGCCACATCAATGGATACGCCGATCTGCGCTTCCACCGTCGAAGCCCCCAGATGCGGCGTCAGCACGATACCTGGAACGCCGATCAGCGGATGATCTTTCGGCAGCGGTTCGCTCGTAAATACATCGATAGCCGCTCCGGCTACAATACCGGCTTTCACTGCATCAGCCAGATCCTGTTCATTGATGATGCCGCCGCGGGCGCAGTTCACCAGGCGAACGCCTTTCTTCATTTTGGCCATGTTTTCTTTATTAAACATATTCTTTGTTTCGTTGTTCAGCGGCATATGCACCGTGATGAAATCCGACTGCGCCACAATGCCGTTGATATCAACCAGCTTAATGCCCATCGCTGCCGCCCGTTCCTCATTCACATACGGATCATAGCCAATGACATTCATCTCGAATGCCGCCGCCCGCTTGGCAATGCCGCTGCCGATGCGTCCCAGGCCAACGATGCCCAGCGTCTTGCCGCGCAGTTCCACACCGACATACTGCTTGCGATTCCATTCGCCCTTTTGCGTTGTTTCGTTGGCCGCCGGAATATGACGGGCCATCGCCAGCATCATGCCCATGGTATGTTCCGTAGCCGCAATCGTATTGCCGCCGGGAGAGTTAATCACAATAATGCCGCGGGCCGTAGCCGCCGGAACATCTATATTATCCACGCCGACGCCGGCTCTGCCGATGATCTTGAGTTTTTTTGCCGCACCGATCACTTCTGCGGTCACCTTGGAAGCCGACCGCACAATCAGCGCGTCATACTCCGGAATCGTCGCCAGCAACTCTTCCGCCGGCAGCTTATCCTTGATCACGACCTCAAAGCCCGCCTGCTGCAACAATTCAATACCTTTTTTAGAAACCCCGTCTGCTGCTAATACTTTCATATGTCTCGCTCCTTTATAAAATTTATCCTCGTTAACAATATTTCTGCACAAAACACAAAAGCTCCGCCCCATAATTGGGGCGAAGCTCATATCTCCGCGGTACCACCCAAGTGATGCTTGCGCACCGACTCTTTTGCTGTATCGGGCATCTCCCGTCCGGCTCCTCGCCGGCCGCTTCAAGGTGGAACGAATACCTTCTCCTTCCGGCTCGCACCTGCCGCCGGCTCTCTACATGAAGTCTGGTACACGCATCCTCTGCATCGCGTTTGCTATCTCTTGTGCATACTGCAATTATAATTTATCCGTTGATACACGTCAAGTGTATTTCTAAAAAAAACATTTTTTATTTTTCCCTTGACGTTTCCCGATTTTCGGCGTTAGAATATAACACAATTACAAAACATCCGCAGGCAAATGCCTGTTGTCAAACTTTGGAGGAGGTATTTATCGTGGAAGCAAATCGTGTATACAACTTTAATCCCGGTCCGGCGATTCAGCCGCTGGAAGTACTGAAAGAAGCGCAGGCTGAATTTCTCAATTTTCAGGGAACCGGCGAATCCATTATTGAAATCAGCCATCGGGCCAAAGAATTTGAAGCCATGCTCAATCAGGCCAAAACCGACATCAAGGATCTGATGGAGCTGGGAGACGACTATGATGTCCTATTCCTGCAGGGCGGCGCCAGCACGCAGTTCGCCATGATCCCAATGAATTTTGCCGGCGACGGCAAAACCGGCAACTATGTGCTTTCCGGCAGCTTTGCCACCAAGGCCTATCAGGAAGCCGAACTCCTCGGGATCGGTCATGTGGCCGCCAGCAGCAAAGACCGGGATTTTCGTCATATTCCGACGCAGGAGGACATCCAGCTCAGCAACAACGCCGCCTATCTGCATGTCTGCTACAACAACACCATTTACGGCACTGAATATCACTATATACCGGAAACCGGCAGCGTTCCGCTCATCGCCGATATGTCGTCCGACATGCTTTCCCGTCCGATCGATTTTAAAAAGTTTAGTTTCATTTACGCCGGCGCACAGAAAAACCTTGGTCCGGCAGGCGTCGTCGTTGTCGTCGCCCGCAAGGAATTTTTGAGCAACAGCCCGAAAACGATTCCTACCATGCTGCGTTACGACACGCATGCAGAAAAGAATTCGCTCTACAATACGCCGCCGGCATTTTGCATCTACATGGTCGGTAAAACTGCCGCCTGGCTGAAAAAGCAGGGCGGCCTCACCGTCATTGGCGAACGGAATGCCAAAAAGGCCAAACTGATTTACGATGCCATTGACAATTCCGATGGTTTTTATCGCGGTCATGCCGACAAGGACAGCCGCTCCTTGATGAATGTCACTTTCCGGCTGCCGACCGAGGCTTTGGAAAAACAATTTGTCGAAGAAGCAAAAGCACAGCAGCTTTGCGGTGTCAAAGGCCACCGCTCCGTCGGCGGTATGCGCGCCTCGATCTACAATGCCATGCCGTATGAAGGCTGCGAACGGCTGGCGGCTTTCATGGAAAAATTCCGGCAGGCCAACGCCTGAGTTCTATCATTTTGCGGACGCTGTCATCAGGCAGTGTCCTTTTTTTCTGTCTTTTCTTTTTCATTTGAAAATATTTTCTTTCATATTCACAGCAATTATGCTATAATGCCTTTAGTAATAGTCCGTTCCGGACACAAAATTTATACAGACAGAGGATGATGGTATTGCATATCCGCCATACAAAGCTCCTGAATATCGTTAACAACAAAAAACGCGTCGCCGTTACCGATCTGGCGCAGGTACTCGATGTATCCGAAGTAACCATCCGCAAAGACCTGAGTACCCTTGAGCACATGGGGCTGCTGCGGCGCGAACACGGCTATGCAGCCATGGCCCAGAGCGATGATATTGCCAATCACTTGTCGTTCAACTATGAAATCAAACACAAAATCGCCATGCGGGCTGCCGCCACGGTACATAACGGTGAAACGATCATGATTGAATCCGGTTCCTGCTGCACTTTGCTGGCGGAGGAACTGACCATGAACCGACGCGATGTCACCATCATTACCAACTCGGCTTTTATCGCCGCTTTTGTCCGCAAGGCGCCGGGCGCGCATATTATTTTGCTGGGTGGGGAATACCAGAACGAATCACAGGTCATGGTCGGTCCGATGATCAAAAAATGCGTCAGCGACTTCTATGTTGACAAACTTTTTGTTGGCATTGACGGCTTCAACCAAAACGGTTTTATGAGCAATAATCTCATGCGGGCGGAAGCGATCCGCACGATGGCCGAAAATGCCAAACACGCCATCATCCTCACTGAATCGGTAAAATTTACCCAGACAGGCGTCGTTTCGCTGTTTCCGCTGTCCGCCGTGGATTCGGTCTTCACTGATGACGGCATCCCGGCCGATGCCGCGCAGATCATGCATTCCAAAGACACCCATGTTTATACAATTTCGACGGCCGAAGAAAAATAACTACATACACAAAAGAACCGTCAGCCTCCATAGCGACGGTTCTTTTTATATCCGGCCCCGGCGGGCAACCCACCCCTGCCGGGGTCATCTTTATACATCCGGATGCTCAGCTTTATAGGTCTCAAAATCAAACGGCGGCGTAAAATCATATTTTGCTTCAAACATGCGATTCCAGGGAAAAGTAACTTCCAGATACTGCAGTGCATTGAACGGCGGCAGATTATCATCGGCAAAACGCCGCATCATGCGGGTTGCCCGCGCTTCAACAGCGGGAAGCTTCGTATCCAGACTCGCATATGCGCCGGTACCGCGCAGCCAGCCAAGCTGACGTCCGATGATAGGCCGAATATTGGCCTGATAGGCCCAATCATCCAAATAGCGCGTCAAGAGCAGCTGGTCCCTGGCATCATCCGTCATTTTCATCGCCAGCATTCCCTGCCCCAGCACAAAACCCGTGCTATTCGTCGCCGTATTCCAGCCCGCATAGGCGCGCAGCTTGAAAAGCAGCCCGCGATTTTTCAACATTTCCATCAACGCATTATCAGCCCCATTGGCAAAAGCAATATCGCCAATACCGATTGGATAACCGTCCGCAACACTCTCACTCACAATATCGGCAAAATACTTTGTTCCCTCCCGGGGAGTCCCGTCATTTTGACGATCGTTACCCTCATAGGTCTTGCCATTCGGATTGGTATTCACCAGCAGCACCAAATCGGCCTTTTGCGGCTCCGAGACCTGCATACCGCCAGCGGCGATGATATGGTCATGTATAGAAGCAGAAATTGGCTCATCCGAGTAAGACGGAATCGTATTAGCGCCCCGTCCCCAGTTATAGCGAACATAGACAAACGGAACCGTCCGCGTCAGATCGTTCACCGCCCGCGTCAACATGAGCAGACCGACTTCATCAATCCCGGCAATCGTCTGAAAACGCGAAATACCCAAATCCGCCCCGGCTGCAGCCAAATGACGACTTTCCATGTGCGTCTGGGAATACGGCGCATTATCATCCCGACCCAAAACCAGATAGTTGAAATCGCCCTGTCGGGTTAACTGAATCAATTCTTTACTGGCGGCAAAGTTCTTATTGCGGCGATTGAGCCAGTCGGCGAGCGCCTCCTTAGGAATCAGCCGCACCAAAAAATTATATTCCTTCTGCTCCCGCCGCGTCAAGCCTTCCGTTTCCTGCTTATCCGTCAGCGCCGTATAGCGAAAAATATCACTGCCATAGCTTTGATAGTACCCCGGCTCCATCAGGCCGGAGGCATCGCCGGAACGCGGCGTGCGCATAATTGAGCCAAAGACATACAATTTAAGATTGGGATTGGCTTTCTTAAAGGTATCAAACCGGGCGACCCGGCTGTCAATCTGCGCCTGTGTATACGTATGTTTACGCGACCCGACCAAACTGCCATACAGCAATGAATCGGAAGACACCACCGCCGCTTCCGCCGTCGGAGCATTTTGTTCGACCCACTGCCAAATTTCTTCCGGATTCCCCGGCCGCTCGCGGCTGCCCAGCATTTCATCCGGCGGCACCAGAATATCCCACCCCATTTTCCGGATGGTATCCGCCGTCTGCTCGTCCGAAATTGGCCGGTTATCATGCGGCACAAAAAGCAGCCGGTTTTTTACCGGCGCCGGCGCCTTGGCGCTAACCGGCAAAGCCGTCAGAAAAAGACACACTCCCAGGAGCAAAGCAAAAAGCTTTTGTTTCATCTTCGACTCACCATCCTACTGCAAAATATTCTTCAGTAAAGTTTTCAACGCATCCGGCACCCGCAGCTCCGTATCCAGCTCCACATAACCGTCATGTGGCGTCGCTCGGGAAATAACCAGCGCGTCCAGCAGATTAAAGCCATCATAAGAAGCCTGCGCCAGACGAGAATTGCGCAGTCGTTCGCTAAAATCAACGGTTATCGTATTTCCATGAATCTTCGTAGGCAGATCCTCCGCCAACTCAATCCGTCCGGTCAGCTTCTCCGCCATAGACAATGATATACGTGAAAAGAACCACGACAGCAGGCCGTGGTCTTTCAGCGCCCGTTCCTTGATTGTATAGGTCATATACGAATGGTCGCCGTCATGAACAAACGCATCCATCGTACCGGAAAGCTCAATGCGGCCGATCTTCGCCGTGTCGGCATGGATATCCAGCCGACCGTTCTCATGCGAAGTAATCGACAGCGCCTTCACCTGGTCGTTGTCGGCTAACTGCTCGGCCAGCGCCCGGTTGATTTCGTCATCCGGCACCGCCACATGACCGGCCAGTATATCCTGCAGCGACTCAGCGCTCCAAGTCTGGCGAACAATAGCAATGAAACTGCTGTATTCTTCCGTAGCCGCCGCTACCGATCCCCAGTTCACCGCTGCGCAGGGAGTCACAAGGGCGGACGGCATGTCCATCATCATAAGTTCTGTTTCGCCTTCTCCGCTGCTTCTTCCGGCGTACCGCCGGCGGCCTGTGCTTCGGCAGCATCGCGCTGCGCTTCACGCGCCGCCCGCACATCCTGCCAGAGATACCGGGCCCGCTCATAAAGCTTGCGATCCTGGATTCTGGAATCCTTATCGCTGATAATACGGCTCAGATACTGCGTCGCGGTCTCGTAGTCCCCCAGACGATAATAGATAGATCCCACCAAATAAATCGCCATTGTATCCGAAAGCTGGCCCACCGGATAACGTTCTGTCGTCAACGACTGATCGTACAGTTCGGCCGCTTTCCGCAGCATAGGCAGTTCCTTCTCCTCATCGTCGGCCAGCCGATAAATCCAGGCCAACTCCAAAAACAGTCCTGCCCGGTGGCCCAGAGACGCCCCCAGCAGCTCCTCATAAAAAATCGCCAGTTTAAAAGATGCGACTGCTTCCGGCAATCCGCGTTCCTCGGAAAAAGAAAGGCCGATCTTGCGTCCATTCAGGAAATCCTGAATTTTCTTGCGGTTTTTCTCCGGCATAACCGCCAAAAACCGCTTTTCATCGGCTGCATAACCACATTTTTCACAGATCCAGATCGTATAATAATACGGATTAAAATCCTGATAATGCGTACAAAAATCGCTATCCGTCTGTAAAGCCATCAAGCGGGAACGAACCTTCACCACGCGTGTCGTTTCACCGCAAATCGGGCAGGTTTTCTCAACCACATAGGTATTGCCAACTGCCATTGCTCTCACTCCTAAAATTTCATCAATTACGTATAGAATAACATAATTCTTTGAAAAATGGAAGTGCGCGCCGGACGGTCAGCGTTGATATTTCTGACAAAGCTCGCGCAGCCAACCGGCAGTATCTGATGTTAAGACGTGCGGACGCAAACGCCAGCCCCAGTTCTGTCCCACCGTCCCCGGCAGATTCATCCGATTGGTGCCGGTGAGTCCCAAAACGTCCTGCAGAGGAATGATCGCCATACGCGCTTTGGATGCATAGGCATATTCAATCAGACGGGAACAGACATCCGCCGGGCGATCCGGATTTGCCCCCAGCAAGGAGGCGACGGTAATTGCCTGCTCGGCGTCAATGTCTTCCGTATACCAGCCGATTACCGTATTGTTATCATGCGTGCCGGTATAAACGATGCTGTTTTCCGGCGCCGCCATGCCAACCCGGTGCCTGGCGTTCAATCCCAGTTCAAACTCCAATACTTTCATCCCGGGAAAACCGCATGCATTGCGCAAGTCCTCAACTTCATCCGTAATAACTCCCAGATTCTCAGCGACAATCGGCAGCCGCCCCAACGCCGCTTCAATCGCATCAAAGAAACCTTTCCCCGGCCCTTTCACCCAACGCCCGTTTTCCGCCGTTTGCGCATGTCCATCAATCTCCCAATACGATTCAAACCCGCGAAAATGGTCAATACGCACAATATCGACCAAAGAAAATAGCTTGCGGAAGCGACGCACCCACCAGGCATAATGATCCGCCGCCATGGCCGACCAACGATACTGAGGATTGCCCCAAAGCTGCCCGGTGCGGCAGAAATAATCCGGCGGCACCCCAGCCACACTGGCGGCGCGGCCGCTTCCTTCCAGTTCAAACAACGCCTGCTGCGACCAGACATCAGCGCTGTCCTGTGCAATGAACAACGGCATATCGCCCATAATCCGGACATGGCGCGACTGTGCGTAACGATGCAGCTGCTGCCATTGCCGGGTAAAAATATACTGCTGAAACTTAACAAAATTAATTTCGGCCGCCAAGCGTATGCGCTGCGCGGCCAGCACGGGCTTTTCCCGCCGCTTGAGCACCGGCGTCCAGTCCATCCAAGCCGCGCCGTCGGCATTTGCCTTGGATGCCTCAAACAGCGCATAATCGTTAAGCCAATCAGCTTCCTCCCGGCAAAAAGCAGCATAATCATCCGACGGCTGTTGACGAAACGCTTGCCAGGCACGCCGCAAACATTTTTCTTTAAAGGTCCAGACACGCTCAAAATCCACAGCCGTACCCTCATCCGCAAAAGGCAGCCTGACATCCTGCGCCGACAGCCAGCCGGCCTCCATAAGCCGATCCAAAGAAATCAGCATCGGATTGCCGGCAAAAGCCGACGGCGACTGATAGGGCGAGTAGCCGTATCCCACCGGATTCAATGGCAGAATCTGCCATATTTTCTGCCCCGCCGACGCCAGAAAATCAACAAATGCATACGCTTCCCTGCCTAAATCGCCAATGCCGTACTTCGACGGCAACGACGTAGGATGCAGCAGAACGCCGGCTTCTCTTGCATAACGGCGGGTTTCCGCCTGTTCCCGGTAGAGAACCGACATCAGAGGGGGTACCTCCAGCTTCAACCGACCGCGATGCGCATCGGCGCAGAGCGGCGTAAGCTGCGCCGTCACCCCGGTAGACAGCGCATCGACAAAAGTACCGCAAGAAAGATCACCGATCTCCAATTCCAATTTTGCCGACTGCGTACGGCTGCGGTTAAATGCCGCCACAAAAACCTCATTGGCAGCCGGCTGCCCGAACACATCCCGCCCGCCGCGAATCACCCGCGCATACGCCCAGATATCTCCCTCCCCGGCCAGGGGAATCAGCTCGCCTGTAGACAAAGCCGGATGCGCATTGCGTACGGCAATGAGTCTCTTATACCAGTCGCGCAGATAGGCGTCGCCGCCCTGCCAATCATACGGGCAACGGTTGTATGGGTCTTTAAAGCCCTGCATGCCGATTTCATCGCCATAATAAACCGACGGTACGCCGGGAAAGGTCATTTGCCAAAGAACCGCCATGGCTACCCGGGCCGCGCCTAAATTGAAATGATCTCCATCCAGATGAAACTGCGCCTGCTGCAAAGCCGGCATCGGTTTCTGCCAGGGCGCCTCACCCAGTACAGAGAGGAGCCGCGGCACATCATGGCTGCCCAAAAGATTCATCATTGCATAAAAATTATGCGCCGGATAGTTTTCCTTCAAACTGTCAATGCGCCGCGCCGTGGCCTGACCATCACTCTGTCCCAACAGAAAATCCAACACGATCTGCCGGAACGGATAGTTCATGGCCCCGTCAATTTCCTGCCCGCACAGATATTCCCGCGGTACCCCGTAGCTAACCTTATTGGAAGCATCCTCCCAAACCTCGCCGATCAGAACCGCATCGGGATCGGTGTGCTTCATCTCCTGATAAAAGGTCTGCGTGAACCGGGCCGGCAGCTCGTCAATCACGTCCAGCCGCCAGCCGCTGATTCCGGCCTTCAGCCAGTAATGCAGCACGCTGTCGGCATCGCGGATGATAAAATCCATATAGGAAGGCGTCGTCTCGCTTACATTCGGCAGCGTAGGAAATCCCCACCAACTGTCATAAACCGATGGATACTGTTGAAAGTTATACCATTCATAATAAGGCGACTGCCGCGATTGGAACGCGCCCACCGTATCATAGGTGCCCTTACGGTTAAAATAGCGACTGTTGCTGCCCGTATGGCTGAAAACGCCATCGAGAATCACCCGTATGCCGCTCGCCCGCGCCGCAGCGCAAAATTCGGCAAACTCGGCATTGGTCCCCAGCATTGGATCAATTTTTAAATAATCTCCCGTATCATAATGATGATTGCTCTCCGACTCAAAGACCGGATTCAAATACAAAACCGAAATGCCCAGGTCTTTCAAGTAAGGCAGCCGGGAACGAATTCCGGCCAGATTGCCGCCGAAAAAATCATAAGCAACGATTTCCTTGGTATCCACATCCTTGTAATAACAGGGCACATCCTGCCAAGATGCATGAATCACTGCGCCGCGCTTTTCTACGATCCGATCGCCGGATCGGCAAAAGCGATCGGGAAAAATCTGATACATCACCGCACGGCGGAACCAGGCCGGCGTATCCGCCCCTTGGTTATAAACCGTAATCTGAAAAGACGGCGGCTCCTGCTCATAGATCTCTCCCCAGCCGCCCAACCGCGCGCGGTTATTGCCATAAAAAAACGTCCGGCTTCCGGTCGTGAGAATAAAATAGTACCACAAAAGGCAGCCGTGTTCCGGCATCTCGATAAACGCCGTAAAAAAACGATCCGACACGCTGTCATCCGCTGCTGCGGCCCGTTCTTCCGCCTGCATAACCACCATTTTTTCCCCGACGCCATCGCGCCATAAACGCAGCGTGACCCGGGACACTGAGGCCCTCGCCTTAATGCCGATCCGCACCGTACGGCGCGCCGCCACCGCCCCCGCCGGGCAACGGTAATACACCGCCTGCGAGTTATGTTCCGCCAGCTCCCTGTCTCCCATGTTGCCGATCTCCTTTCCGCTGCTACTTCACCAGCAGATCCTCATACAGCGTACGATATTCCTGCGCTGATTTTGTCCAGCTGTAATCGGACCGCATGGCATTTTCCACCACCTGCCGCCAGAGCTGCAGATTTTTATAAAGACTAAGCGCCTTTTTAATCGCGAACATAAATTCATGGGCGTTATAATTAGGAAACAAGAAACCATTCCCCTGTCCGGTATATTTATCATACGGCTGTACCGTATCCTTCAGCCCTCCCGTGGCCCGCACCACCGGAATGGACCCATAACGCAGGGCAATCAGCTGTCCGATGCCGCAGGGTTCATAGCACGACGGCATCAAAAAATGGGAAGACGCCGCATAGATGCGCTGCGCCAATGTATTGGAAAAGCAGATATTCACCGAGACTTTGGTGGGAAAACGCCAGGCCAGACCCCGGAACCAATCCTCATAAACCTTATCGCCCGTACCCAGCACCACCAGCTGCATATCTTCATGCTGCAGCAACTCATCAAAAATGCGCATGCCCAGATCAAGCCCTTTCGGCGGCACCAGACGAGAAACCAGCGCCAGCATCGGCACCCGCCGGCTTTCCGGCAAGCCCAGAGACCGCTGCAGCGCCACCTTATTGTCCACCTTGCGATCCAGCGTATCCACGTCATATGTCTCAAAGATATTTTCATCAGTGCGCGGATTATAAACATCATAATCCAAGCCGTTCACAATACCCACCAGATGATCCTTACGAGCGCGCAGCAATCCGTCAATCCCTTCGCCAAAATACGCATACTGAATTTCCTGCGCATACGTCCGGCTGACCGTCGTAATACAGTCCGAATAAACAATGGCGCCTTTCATGAAATTCACCGCATCATAAAACTCCATATCGCCATTCTGAAAATATTGCCAATCCAATCCCAATACATCCGTCATGATATCCTTCGGGAAAATCCCCTGATATTTAAGATTGTGAATCGTAAAAAGCGTGCGGATTGCTTCATAACGGCTGTCCCCGCTATGTTCCAGCCGCAGCAGCACCGGAATCAGCCCCGTATGCCAATCATTGACATGCAGAATATCCGGCCAAAAATCAATCTCCGGCAGCAGATTGAGCACCGCCCGGCAAAAAAAGGAAAAGCGTTCGGCATCATCCTCATAGCCATAGCAGCGATCGCGCTGGAAGTATTCCTCATTATCAATGAAATAATAAGTGACCCCGTCCAGCTGCAAAGAATCAACGCCCACATATTTACTGCGCCAGGCCACCGGCAATACGCCGTCGTAAATATGAACCATATGTTCCCGGTATTTTTCGGAAATCTTTCCATATTTGGGCAAAACCACCCGGACATCAAGGCCCTGCGCTTTCAGCGCCTTAGGAAGGGATCCGGCCACATCCGCCAAGCCGCCGGTTTTTACGAACGGCACTACTTCTGCCGCTGCATAAAGCACTTTAATCATAACTTCTTCCCCCTCTTTGTTTCAACCTTTGCCGACTTTGCTTTTGTCTTTTTATCCGCCATCGCCGCGCCGCTCTTAGCATCAACCGCCTTGTCGGCAATATGTTCCGTTTTTTGCTTTACGTTTCCTTTTTTTGAAGCCGCCTTTCTTGTCGATGCCGCTTTTTTCTTAACAACCGGCTGCCCGGCCGCAGCGGATTCCATCTCCGCTTTTTTCTTCTTTACCGCCGGTTTTTTAGCCGCAGCATTTTTCCCGGTCGCTTTTTTGACCGCCGCGGCGGCCCCGGCGGGAGGCTCATCCCCGCTCGCCGCCGCTCTTTGCTTTCCCGTCCGGCGTCCGGTTCGTTTAACCTCCGGTTCTTCCCCGTCCGTCTCTGCCGCGGCTGTCAGCCGCAGGTAGAGAGTCGCCAGAGGCGGCAGCGTGAGTACCAATGACTGGGCGCGTTCCTGCCAGCGTATTGGCGCAGTTTCCAGTGCGTTTTCATTGCGCACGCCGGAACCGCCGTATTCTGATGCATCGCTATTAAAGACCTCCCGATAGGTCCCTGCCTTCGGCATGCCGATCCGATACCCGGAATAAACAACCGGCGTAAAGTTACAGACGATCACAATAAAATCATCGGCATCCTCTGCCTTGCGCAAAAAAGAAATCACGCTGTGATCGGTATCATTGCAGTCAATCCACTCAAATCCGTGCCATTCAAAATCCACCTGCCAGAACGGCTTGTTTTCACAATAAAACCCATTCAGCTGTCGGGAGAATTCCAACAGTTGGGCATGCATCGGATATTGCTCCACCAAATGCCAATCCAGACTGTCATCAAAATTCCATTCAATGAACTGCCCAAACTCACCGCCCATAAATAAAAGCTTCTTGCCTGGATGCGCCATCCAATAGCCGAAAAAGGCCCGCAGATTGGCAAACTGCTGCCAATAATCCCCCGGCATCTTACTGATGAGGGACCGCTTGCCATGAACGACCTCATCATGTGAAAGCGGCAGCACAAAATTTTCAGAGAAAGCATACATAAACGAAAAGGTTACCTTATCATGGTTCCACTTGCGGTACAAAGGATCCAGGCTCATGTAATCGAGCATATCATTCATCCAGCCCATATTCCACTTATAATTAAAACCCATACCGCCCATATCAACCGGTCGGGAGATCAATGGCCAGGAAGTAGACTCTTCCGCGATCATCAACGCATCAGGATGATACTTAAACACGGCGGCATTCAGCTTCTGTATGAACTCCATCGCTTCCAGATTACCGGTGTCCCCATATTTATTCGGCTGCCAGTCCGCATCCTTGCGGGCATAGTTCAGATACAGCATATTGGCCACCGCATCCATACGCAGGCCGTCGATATGATACTCTTCCAACCAGAACATAGCATTGGAAATTAAAAAACTATGCACCTCGGTGCGCCCGTAATCAAAATTGGTTGTTCCCCATTCCCAGTTCTCCGCCCGCTGCTCATTATCGGATTCATAAAGCGTCTGCCCGTCAAAATGCCGCAGTCCCTGCTCATCCTTGCAGAAATGACCCGGCACCCAGTCCATAATGACGGCAATCCCGTTCGCATGGGCCTGATCCACCAGATACATAAAATCCTCCGGCGTTCCATAACGGCTCGTAACTGCATAATAGCCCGTCGCCTGATAGCCCCAGGAGCCATCATACGGATGCTCGCAAAGCGGCATAAGCTCAATATGCGTATAATGCATCTGTTTGGCATAGCCAATCAGCTGATCAGCCAGATCGCGGTAGCTCAGGTACCCGCCTTCCAGCGTCCGCCGCCAGGAACCGAGATGCACTTCATACGTGAGCATCGGCTGCTCATAGGAACTATGCCGTCGTTTCTGTTCATACCAGGCAGCGTCGTGCCAGGCATAATCAGAAATGTCCCATACCCGGGAAGCTGTCTGCGGTTTTTTTTCGGAAAAGAATCCATAAGGATCGGCTTTCATGATATACGATCCGCCATTCTGCGGCGCAATGGCATATTTATAGACCGCGCCGCGCTCAACGTCCGGCACAAACGCCGACCAGATCTCGCCGTCGCCGATGCGCTGCATCGGATGCGCCTGCGTATCCCAATGATTGAAATCCCCGGTCACACTGACCGCGCTGGCATGCGGCGCCCAGACGGCAAAGCGCACGCCGTCACGCCCATCCTGCCGGATGAAATGCGCGCCCAGCATCTCATAGGCATGATAATTAGTTCCCTGATGATACAGATACAAATCATATTCGCTCAATGCCGATGGTTTCATTGTTTTTCCTCCTCCTGCGTCTTACGGAATCAATACCGGACGAACTTTCCATATATCGCGCGCGTATTCGCTGATGGTCCGGTCAGATGAAAAGCGCCCGGAATACGCGATGTTGATTGCCGATGAGATCAGCCATCCCTGCTTGTCAGCATAACGCTTCTCAATTTCCCGATGACCGGCCCGATAGGCATCAAAATCTTTCAGGATGAAAAACTCATCGTTATTCTGCAGCAGATAATCAAACAGTGAGCGAAAATCCCCCCAGGTTCCGTCAACCAGCCGATCCAGCACCCGGCGCACGGAAGCATTCTGATTGTATTCGTCCCAGGCCGAATAATTGCCATTCGCGTAGCAGCTCAGTACCTCCTCGGCCGTCAGGCCAAAAATCACACAATGCGGATCGCCTACCGCCTCCCGTATTTCCACATTGGCTCCGTCCAGCGTGCCCAATGTAATCGCGCCATTCATCATGAACTTCATATTGCCCGTCCCCGAAGCTTCCTTGCTGGCCGTAGAGATCTGTTCGCTCACATCCGCGGCCGGATAAACAATCTCGCCAATAGAAACGCCGAAATTTTCGATAAAAACCACTTTGATGAACGAATTAACATCCTTATCCGCATTGATTTTTGCCGCCACCGCATTGATTAGCCGCACCGTTTCCTTGGCGATATAATACCCAGGCGCCGCCTTGCCGCCGAAAAAATACGTCGTCGGCAAAACCGCATAGTTCGAATCATTTTTCAACCGGTCATACTGATACATGATGTGCAGCACATTCATCAGTTGCCGTTTATACGAATGGATGCGCTTGACCTGAATATCAAACAGCGTCGCCGGATCGACATGGACGCCGGTATGCTCACGCACATACCGCGCTAACGCTTTTTTTCGCAGCAGTTTAATATGCGCGAGCTTCGTTAGAAAAGGCTTATCCTTGACGTGTTCGGCCAGCGCCGCCAGCATCTCGGGACGTCGGCGCCACTTCGTCGAAATTGTATCGTCAATCAGTTTTGCCAGCTCGGGATTCGCCGCCAGCAGCCAGCGGCGATGTGTGATGCCATTCGTCTTGTTATTGAACCGCCCCGGATAAAATTCGCTAAAGTCCCGCATCGTCGTCGTACGCAAAATATCCGAATGAATGCGGGCCACTCCATTAACACTGTGCCCTCCCACAACCGCCAGCCGAGCCATATGTACCTGACCGTCCTGCAGAATGGACAGCTCCTGTACCTTGCGCTCGTCTCCCGGATAGCGCTCTCGCACCGTCAGCAGCAGCCGACGGTTAATTTCCTCAATGATCATATAAATCCGCGGCAAAAGCACCCGGAACATATCCACCGGCCAGCGCTCCAGCGCTTCCGGTAAAATCGTGTGATTCGTATACGCCAGCGTCTGTTTGGTAATCTCCCAGGCTTCCGCCCACGAAAGCCGCTCATCATCAAGCAGAATCCGCATAAGTTCAGCCACCACTAAGGCCGGATGCGTATCATTAATATGAATAGCAACCTTGTTGGCAAAATTGTGTATGGACATACCTGTTTTTTTATAGTGGCGCACAATACTCTGCACGCCGGCTGAAACGAAGAAATACTCCTGGATCAGCCGCATGCGCCGCCCTGCCTCTGAACTGTCATCGGGGTAAAGATACTGCGTGATGCTTTCGACAAAATTACGATACTCATTCTTAGCCGCCAGCTGTTCTTTGGTCAGCATGCCATAATCAGAAAAATCGCGGTTTACCTCGGCATTCCATAACCGCAGCGTATTTACCGTATGATTGCAATAGCCAACAATCGGCACATCGTACGGGACCGCCATGACCGTCATATAATTTTCATGCACTAAAGACAGCGATCCGTCCGCTTGAGGCTGCATATAAGCATTGCCATAAAAACGCACGTCAATCGCCTTATCCGGTTTGCGGTACTCCCAGACAAAACCGTCTTTCAGCCAGTTATCGGGAATCTCAACCTGATTGCCGTTGATGATTTTTTGCTCGAACAACCCATACTGGTATCGGATACTGCAGCCATGCCCCGGCAATCCCAGCGCCGCCATTGAATCAATAAAGCAAGCCGCCAACCGTCCCAGGCCGCCGTTGCCCAGCCCGGCATCTGGTTCCTCCGAATAAAATTTGCCGATATCCAATCCGAGCTCTTTTAACACGGATCCCAGCGTTTCCCGAATCCCCAGATTAATCAGATTTGTATTCAGCAGCCGGCCCAGCAGAAATTCAATGGAAAAATAGTAGATCTGTTTGTCCTGATGATCGCGATACGCCCGGTTTGTCTTGATCCAGTTCTCAGAAATCAACTGTTTGGCCGTATCGGCAATCGTCACAAAAATCTCATGCGGCGTAAGCTCATCGAGTTCCCGCCCCCAGAGAATATGCGCTGTCATCACAAAACGCAGTTTAAGATTCTCCTTCAGCGCTTCCATTTCCTTATCCTTAGTCAAAAGAATCACCCCTTCACCAGCATAAATGAAGACTTCGTTCCGACAGCGGTTGAACGCCGCCAAAACGCCAGCCGAATGTACGCAGAGACGCAGTCGCTCTTTACACCCGCCTGTAAAGGCGGACGTTGGCGGCAAGTTCGTCATGCGGATAAAACAAAAACCGTTGCATTCGCCCGCCCTAAAAGGCGCGCGTTGGCAGCGGTCAATGCTCAAATCACAATATTTTTTCCGACAATCAGCGGATAATTTGGAGCCCCTTTGAGCCACTTGTCCCGCGTAATCACTACATTCTTATCGCAAATCACATTTTCAGCCAGCGCATTCTGCTGCAGCACGCAGCACTGCATAATGATGCTGTTTTTTACTTTCACACCCTTTTCGATTTCTACGCCGCGAAACAAAATACTGTGATCCACTTCGCCGCGCACAATGCAGCCATTCGCCACCAGCGAATTTGTGACCCGGGCCGTCTCCTTATACTGTACCGGCGCCCGGTCCTTGATTTTGGTATAAACCGAAGCTTGGCGCAAAAAAAGCTCTTCCCATACTTCCGGTTCCAAGACATCCATACTGGCCTGATAATAAGATATCGTCGACGTAATGCGGGCGACATAGCCATCATGGGCATAACCATAGACTGTATAATCCTTTGTCTGCCGCATGACGGCGTCCAGCAGGAAATCGCAGCCGCCATGTTCAAAAGCGTCGCGCACCAAATCAATAAAAACCTGCCGGGTCATCAGGTACACACACATAGATACTTTTTCATCTTCACGAATGGCCGGTTTCAGCGCAATATCCGTCACCAGTCCGTTCTCGGCCGTCTCCAAGACCACGCCTGCACCCGGATCATCCCGTGACGCCACATTATAAACCATCGTAATATCGGCGCCGGTATTCTGATGAAAGCGCAGCACATTGGAAAAATCCATATTGTAAATCACGCTGCCGTTCGCCAGCAGTATGTATTTTTCCGTACTGTGATTGATAAAGTCCAGATTATAATAACAATTCTTCAAGTTTCCCGGCTGGGTTCCGTCATCGGTTATCGGCGGCGGCAGATAGCACAGTCCGTCATGATGCCGCGCCAGATCCCAGTCCTTGCCGGACCGCAAATGATCCAGCACCGACCTCGACTTTTCCGGCAGCAAAACCCCCACATTGCCAATGCCGGAATTTACCATGCTCGACAAAGCAAAATCTATGATCCGATAACGTCCGGCAAAAGGAATCGACGCAATCGGCCGATTTTCCGTCAGCTCTTTGATCAAAGTATCCTTTTTCTGAAGGTTGACCAGTCCCATCACACTTTTCACGCTTATACACACTCCGTTTTTCCGTCGCAGCCAGTGACAGCTGCGGCTTCCATCCTCAGCCTGCCTGCTGGTTATTCGCCGCGGCTGCCACCGTCTCCCCTTCGGGCACGACCTTTACGGCGCCCGGCTTGCCGATGACCTGCGCGCCGCCTGCAATCACACAGTTCTGCGCTACAATGGCATGCTCTACCAGCGTGCCTTCGCCGATCGTCGTAAATGGCATCACCACGGAATTGTGCACCCGGGCCGTCCGCGCGATGCGCACGCCCGGAAAAATCACCGAATTTTCCACTTCACCCAGAATCACCGACCCCTCATTGACCAGCGAAGACGTAACTCTGGCCTCAGGACCCATATAATGGGGGGGAAGTGATAAATTAGAAGAATGAATCCGCCACTCGCCATCCATTTCAAACGGCGGCTTATCCTGCAGAAGATCCATATTCGCCTGCCAGAGACTTTCAATCGTGCCGACATCCTTCCAATATCCTTCAAAGGAGTACGCAAAGAGCCGCGCTTGATCCGCCAGCATCCGGGGAATAATATCCTTGCCAAAATCATGACTGGAATGACTGTTTTTTGCATCAGCCTCCAGATAGCGCTGCAAAAACGAGGTGGTAAATACATAGATTCCCATGGAGGCAAAATTACTCTTCGGTTTTTTTGGCTTCTCCTCAAAGTCAACAATTCGCCCGGCCGTATCCATGTTCATGATGCCAAATCGCGGCGCTTCCGTCCAAGGAACCTCAATGACGCCAATCGTCGCCTCGGCCTTGTTTTGCTTGTGCGCGTCAAGCATCCAGGAATAATCCATCGTATAGATATGGTCGCCCGACAGCACCAACACATACGCCGGATCAGCCGCCTCAATAAAGTTCAGGTTCTGATAAATGGCGTCTGCCGTTCCTTTATACCAATCCGCTCCCTTTTCTCGTGCATAAGGCGGCAAAATAAAGACGCCGCCGTCCTTGCGGTCAAGATCCCAGGCACTGCCATTACCCAGATAATTATGCAGTTCCAGCGGCCGATATTGCGTCAGGACACCAACCCGATGAATACCTGAATTTGCACAGTTGCTCAATGGGAAATCAATAATCCGGTACTTACCGCCAAACGGCACGGCCGGCTTGGCGATCTTCTTGGTCAAAACCCCCAGACGGCTTCCTTGCCCGCCGGCCAGAATCATTGCCAGACATGATGTCTTCATAACAATCCCCCCCATGAAACAGCCGCCCGCCCGGCAGGCGCATCCAGCTGTTTCCTCAGTTCAGCATATGCAGCTCCATACATTTCTCCTATGATATTGATATTCTTTCCTATGTTATGTACTTTCTACAGACAGCCAGGCTTTTCCTGCCGGGATACAGAAGATTTCACTTTTTATTCTGACATTATTTTAGATCGCCACTAATTTTGAACGTATTCAACTTTTGTCGAAAAAATTTTATAAAAAGGCCAGCAACAGCGCGCCGGCAAACAGAGTCAAAGACAATCCCTTCAGCATATTACTGAGCGAAGCGCCGCGCTGACCCGCAAAAAAAACGGCAAACGGACGCAGCATGAACAGCAGGAACGACAATGTCAGCAGCAAAACAGGAATATCGCCCTGCCGTAAGCCATAGACAAAAATCCCCGCCGCCATGACTACGCCGGTCAACGCGCCGCGGGTCAGTTTTGGCAGTGCTGCAGTCGGCTCGGTACGCTCCGCATCCTCATCCTCATACATAAACTGTGAACGCATTCTGCTTTTCTCCTCTCTCCAAAACATCTCTTTTATTATAATCCATTGCTTGTAAAAAGAAAATAATCTATAATGAACCTATCAGAATGAAAATTTACAGAGGTGATCTATTTGCTTGGTATTGAACGCCGCCGCCGGATCATGGAACGGCTAAACGCAGAAAAAAAAGTTTATGTGCCCGACCTGGCACAGGAGTTTAACGTTACGGAAGAAACCATCCGCCGCGACCTGGAACGCCTGGAGCATGAGGATTTGCTGCGCCGCAGTTACGGCGGAGCAGTTCTCAACGAACGTACGGCCGGAGCCCTCTCCTTTGCCCGTCGCAGCTTTATCAACAGCGAGGATAAAAACACCATCGCCGCCAAGGCCGCCAAGCTGATTGAGAACGGAGCCACGATTATGTTGGATGCCAGTACGACCAGCCTGGCCTTACTGCCGCAGTTAAAAGGAAAAAAAGACATCACGATCATTACCAATTCGGCCCGGGCGCTGATTGAAGGCGCTGATCTGCCCTGCACAATGCTGTCGAGCGGCGGCACGCTGCGTCCCCATTCGCTGGCGCTGACCGGACCGTCGGCCTGCAGCATGCTGTCCGACCACTATGCCGACTTCGCTTTTTTAAGCTGCAAAGGACTGGACCGCGAGCAAGGCGTCATGGAGTCCAGTGAAGAAGAAAATGCCGTCAAACAGATGATGTTGCATCAATCGCATCAATTGATCCTGCTGGCCGACCATTCAAAATTCAACCAGAAGGCTTTTGTAAAGACCTGCAGCTTCGACGCCATTCATGCGCTGGTAACCGATAATGAACCCGATATGATCTGGGAGCGCTTTTGCGCCAAAGAAAAAATACGCTTGATTTATTAAACTGTATTCCCAAAAATGAGGAGGCAATCCCTGCCGCCTCATTTTTTATGCCTGACCCATGATATCACGCAGCTGCCACTGCTGTCCGCCGGCCAGATGCAGCTCGCGGCTATGCTGGGAAAACAGCGTGGAACGGTGACCGACGCTCACAATGCCGAGCCTTGGCAATTCGCGGCGCAAAACCTCATACATCTGACGTTCGCGCGGCTCATCCAGCGCTGATGTTGCTTCATCGAGAAATACCCAGTCGGGGCGAACCAATAAAATCCGGGCAAAAGCAATGCGCTGCTGCTCGCCGAGCGACAAAATACGGCTCCAGTCATCCACGGTATCGAGCTTTCCGGCCATCTCCGGCAAGCCGACCAGTTGCAAAACCGTCTGCAGCTGCGCTTCATCTGCCGTTGGTACGGTTAAAGGATACCAGATTGCGTCGCGCAGGCTGCCCAGCGGCAAATAGGGACGCTGCGGCAAAAAAAGGACCCGGCGGCCGCGCGGCACCGATACCCGGCCGGACCCAAACGGCCAAAGTCCGGCTAAAGTCCGCAGCAGCGTGCTTTTGCCGCAGCCCGAGGCCCCGGTCACCAAAACCCGACTGCCGCAAGGCAGCGACAACGTACAATTTTCCAGCAGTTTACGCCCATCGGGCAAAGCAACGCTGATATTTTCCACCAGCAGGTCCTCGCCATCGCTGCGAACCAATTCGACGTCTGTATGCAGCCCGCCAACTTCTTCCAAATGCTGTGTAAAACCCGTAAGACGATGAATCACCGCGATAAGCTGGGCAATATTATCATACACCGTCACAAAATACGACAGGGCATCCTGCACCCGGCCAAAGGCGCTGATCGTCTGCATGAGACCGCCCAGCGCCATCGCCCCGGCAAAATAACGCGGCGCGGCTAGCACCAGCGGCGCAATGATCGCCAGCTGCGCATAGCAATTCGCGTAATAATTGAGGAACTTCATCCGCCGCATGATGCCCCAGTAATTTTGTATAACCTGGGCAAAACGCGCCTTGAATCCCGCCTGTTCCGGCTGTTCTCCACCATAAAAAGCAATGCTTTCACTGTTTTCCCGCACCCGCGTCATTGAAAAACGGAAATCCGCTTCATAGCGCTGCTGTTCATAATCGAGGCCGATCAGTTTCCGTCCGACCCGATGCGCCAGCCAGGTTCCGACGATGGAGTATAAAAGGGAAAACCATAGCATATACCCATACACCTGAAACGTGCGCCCGCCCACCGGCACCTCAAGGATCCCGGAAAGATTCCAGAGTACCACCGCAAAGGCCGCCAGCGTCGTCAGCTGCTTTAATATCCCCAGCAGAATTGACAGCGTCAGCGTCACAAACTGATTGATATCTTCCTGAATACGCTGATCCGGATTGTCCATATCACGGCCCAGCACCTGCAGCCGATAGTACGCCTGATTCTTCATCCAGCTCGCCAGATAACGGTCCGTCATCCAGGTCCGCCAGCGAAGCTGCAGAATCTGCTGCAGATAAATGGCATAAACCGCAATAGCGATATATAAAAATGCTAACCCGGCAAACTTGCCAATCAGCGGCCAGAACTGTTCGACCGCATATACCTGCAGCGCATTATAAAACTCATTGTACCAGCTGTTAAGCTGCACCAACAGATAAACCGCCGCAAAATTTAACGCAACCACTGCCGCCAGAAGCCCGCACGCCGCCAGCCGCTGTTCGGATGTCCAATAGCCCCGCAGCAGCGCCCAGAACGCCCGCAAAAATTTTTTCTTCATTTTATATCGTCTCCGTCCTTCCGGAATATCCTGAGAATATCTCCAGTATAGCAGGCTTGCGCTGCCGGAACAAGAAAAAAGACGGCCTTCACCGGCAGTTTATGGTAAAATAGAAACAGGAATACATTGACTAAAGGAGGCCACAGCATGACTGTCCTGAAATATGCGCTTATCCCTCTGATTCTTGGACTGCTGTATTTTTTGCGCCGCTATTTCCCCAATCGGCGCGCTTTTTATCTGTTTTGCCTGACCGTTGCCGCCGCCGGCATCTTTACCGGCATGATTGTCAGTTCTCAAACGACCAGCACGCCAGCCATGGACGATAGTGAAAAATACGCATTGCTGCAGCAACAGCAGATTTTTGCCAGCTGGTATACGGATTACAAAAAAGACATCGATCAATTGGATCACAACTGGCAGCAGTATCACCGAATTCTGGCAGATTTTAAAGCGGACAACATCAGCATACAAACGACCTGGCTGCGGCTGCAGCAGCTGGAAAAATCCGCTGCCCGCCTGGACGCTTCCATCTCCCAGCTGACGCCGCCAGCGGCATTGGAGGGAGACAACTACGACCTTGTTTTCGCAATCATTCAGAAAACCCAAGCTTATGCTGCCGCGCAGCATAAGGCGATTCGCCGCACCCGAGCCGCCGCCGACCCTTCGCAGCAAATTTCTGAAGTGCAGGAAGAACAAAGCCGTCGGTTGGAAGAAATCATGATTCTGGAATCCCCGGTCGGACTTTTTACCGCCAGCGAAGTTGCTTCCCTGCGTGATAACCTGACCATTCCCGGCGAACCATAAACAATTTTTCTCTGTGAGGTGATTTTATGGCCGATTATAAAACAATCCTGGCGCCGGGCGAAGCTTCTTTCACGGTACAGCGCTCACGGTTTCTCACCCATACGGCCCCGGCCGCCGAAGAAGCCGAAGCGCAGGCCTTTCTGCTGCAAATCAAAAAACGTTATTATGACGCCCGCCACCATTGCTCGGCCTGGGTCCTCGGCCGTGACGGCAGCCGTCAGAAATCAAATGACGACGGCGAACCGGGAGGTACTGCCGGCGCCCCCATTCTCGAAACAATCCGGCAAAATGGTCTTACCAATCTCATCGTTGTCGTAACCCGCTACTTCGGCGGCATCAAGCTTGGCGCCGGCGGTCTTCTCCGCGCCTATAGCCATGCGGCCGCCCTTGGTCTAAATGCCTCGCCGCAGGCGAAAATGACCGCCTTTCGCCGCGCAGCGGTCACCATTGCTTATCCGCTACTGGGAACGCTGGAAAACTGGCTGCGGCAAAAAAATATCCGCGTAGAAAATAAATTCTACGCGGAAGATGTCACCTTGATTTTATTGCTGGCACCAGAGAACCTGCCGGCAATAACTGCCGGGCTCACCGACCTCACAGCAGCCCGCTGCATCATCCGGCTGCAGGATGAGATCTGTTTGCCCGTGCCTCTGCCCGCACCGGAAAGCCAAACGTGAATCACCGTTGCTTTTTGAATAGATCCGGGAAAGTCGCCAATAAATAGCGGCCGATGGTTTCGCCAATATATTTTTTCCCGATCCGATCTGGATGGAGCCCATCCGTCGTATAATCCGCCCGCAGATTGCCTGCGGGATCTGTCAGCGCCGCCGCAACATCGACGGCGTATTTTTGTTTCATAATCCAGATGTTCTCCCGAAACTGCTGCAGCATCCAGTTCCCAGCCGGTTCCTCAACGCTGGGAACGCGCGCCATGCAGTCGGGATTGATCGGCGTAGCCGTGGCAAAAACCGGGATGATGCCCTGCGCCGTGCATTTGTCACGAATCGCCGCCAACTGCGCAATGATCGCATCAGCCGACGTCCCGGCCCGATAATCATTGACCCCGCCCATAATGACCAGAACTTTCGGCGCGAACGGCAGCACATCTGTCTCAAAGCGATCGTTCATCGCCTGCACCGTGTTGCCGCTGAAACCAAGATTTTTCACGGCGACCGGCGAATACGTTTCCCAGTCATACATACGATAGCCCGGCGGGGTGGAAACAGCGCCGCCGCCATGGGTGATGCTATCTCCCAAAGCCGCTGCGACTACCGGAGCCGTCACGACAAAGTCCCGCTTCGGCGACCAGTCGCTCAGCGGCTGCCCGGCCCCGTCGAGCGCCCGGACCTGCCACCAATAAACCCCGGGATCGGTATACCCGGCGTCATCATAAAGGCAGAAATTATCCGTGTACAGCCGCTGGATCCGGCGATCTTTGTCATGCGGTCCCGATCCTTTTTTCCATATTTGGACTTCATAAGATGCCGCCCGCAGATAAGGAATCCAGGAATACACCGGATACAGCGGCGCATAAGCCATCTGATCAAACTCTGTGGTGGGTATCGGCGCAAGCCCGTTCAGCACGGTCTCGCGCAGCGGCTGCGGTTCCGTAAAATTGCCGATGGGACTGCCATCCAGATCCAAGCCGCAAACCGACCAATAATAATCCTGTTTATCCACTCCCATCATGGAAGTGTCCAACTCATAGCCATTGGCATAAATATGATCCTTGGTCGTCACAATGGCATCCGGCGTATTCTCCGGACCAGACAAAATCACCAGCTGATACTGTACCGCCCCCGGCACCAGCGGCCAAACGATACTAGCCTTATCCATCCAGGCGACTGCCAGAGACGACGGACGCACTGCGGCTGCAGCCGCAGCAGCTGGCATCCCGACGCTGCCGGGCAGCAAGCACGGTACTACCGCGCCAATCATAAATCCTGCCAACAGAAATTTTTTCCACAAAATAAAATCCCCTTACATAAAAAATAAACAGGGCCTGACGGCTGTCCATCGGCCGTCAGGCCCTGCCCTCGTTCAAAACATCTTATATTGGCGCAACGATCAGTGATTGGCCAACCGGTAAATATCCAACGCTACCGCCCGACTAATCGGATAAAAACAGCCCACGGTCTTTTTGCCGTAATCCGTACACATATCGGCCAAAAATTCCAACGTCGCTTCATCCTGAACGCCGATTCCCAGTTCCGTAAAATTCACCGGCAGCCCCAATTCCTTCCAGAAAGTTTCTGTTTCACGAATACCGCCCCGCGCCCGTTCCTCACACGTCCCGACCGACACATCCCAGACATTTCTGGCGAAACGAGCAAACCGTTCCGGCGCATCTTCATATACATACCGCGCCCAGGCCCCCCACATCACCGTCAGTGAAGCGCCATGCGTCACATCAAACTTACCGCTGAGCTCATGCCCCAGCTTATGTACGCCAAAATCCATACTGCGGCCGAGGCCCGTAAACCCATTGTGCGAAACGCTGCCGCACCACATGAGCTCGCTCATCGCCTCATAATCCTTACGGTTGGCCAGCGCCCGCTTCGCATGATCAATGACATCCCTGAGCAGCGCTTCCGCTACCCGGTCCGTAAATTCATTGCCTTCCTCATGCGTAAAATAACGGTCCATCGTATGCATCATAATATCAGCAATCCCACAGGCAATCTGCTGCTTCGGCAGCGTAAAGGTCAGCTCCGGATCCATGATAGCAAACGCCGGTCGGTTAAAATCGGTATTGATACCGCTCTTCTTGCCCGTCTCCTCATTCGTGAGCACCGCCGAATTGCTCGTCTCGCTTCCTGCCGCTGCAATCGTAAGAACCACGCCGACGGGCAAAGAACGCTGAACCGTTTGCCGACCCGACCAGAACTCCCCAATGTCGATATTGAGATTGGCCGCGCCGTGCGCCACCGCCTTCGCCGTATCAATAACGCTGCCGCCACCTACCGCGAGGATCATATCCGCTCCGAATTTTGCCGCGGCCCTCACGCCCTCGCGCGCATGCGCCATCCGGGGATTCGGCTGTACGCCGCCAAACACAGCAAACGCAATGCCAGCCGCATCCAGTCCGTTCTCCAGGCGCGCCAGCAAGCCGCTTCTCACGACACTGCCGCCGCCATAAACGATCAGCACCCGTGTGCCGCCATGTTTTTGCACCGCAGCGGCGGTCTTGCTTTCCGCCCCACGTCCAAATACAATCTCCGTCGGACAGTAAAATTCAAAACTCTGCATGATGACCCCTCCCGCATGATAAATCAAGACTTCCTCTATTGTACCATGAAAGCCCCCCGGAAGGAATTATCATTTGCACAAAAACGACAAACCGAGCTTTGCCAAAGCCGCCTGTCGCAACTGCACATCGTTATTGCCGACTGGCCGCCACGGCGGCAAAACCTTTTTCTGCCGCTGCCAGCGTCTGGTCAAGATCTTCGTCCGTATGCGCCCCAGACATAAAAATCGTTTCAAACTGCGACGGAGCCAGATAAATTCCCTCTTCCAACATGGTGCGGAACCATACCTTAAACGCTTCCTGATCGGAAGCCGCCGAAGTAGCGTAATCATAAACCTCCTGCTCGCTGAAGAACAAGCCAAACATGGAGCCGGCCTGATGCACCTGTACCGGTACCCCGGCTGCCCGAGCCAGCGCTTCCAGCCCCAGCGTCAGCTTCTTGGTTTTCAGCGTCAGCACGCGATTGTAATCCGGCTCCCCGGGTGCCGGCTCTGCCGTCAGGATGCGCAGCGTCGCCAGCCCGGCCGTCATGGCCAAAGGATTGCCGGACAGCGTGCCCGCCTGATAGACCGGTCCCGCCGGCGAAACCTGATTCATGAGCTCGCGCCGGCCGCCATACGCCGCTACCGGCAACCCGCCGCCGATGATTTTCCCCAGACAGGTGAGATCCGGCGTAATGCCGTATGCCGCCTGCGCCCCGCCGGCCGAAGCGCGGAACCCGCACATGACTTCGTCAAAAATCAGCAGCGCGCCATACTGGGTGGCGAGCTGGCGCAAAACAGCCAAATAGCCTTGCTTCGGCAACACCAGCCCCATATTGCCCGCCACTGGCTCCACAATAATCGCCGCCACCTCATGCCCATGCGCGACCATCAGGCGGGTAATCGCTTCCGCATCATTATAAGGCACGGTGATGGTATCCGCCGCCGTTCCCTTCGGCACGCCGGGGCTATCCGGTACCCCAAAGGTAGCCAGGCCGGAACCGGCTTTGACCAGCAGACTGTCGCTGTGCCCATGATAGCAGCCAATAAACTTCACAATCTTATCGCGGCCGGTAACACCACGAGCCAGACGCAGAGCGCTCATCGTCGCCTCCGTCCCGGAATTCACCATGCGGATGACCTCAATCGACGGATAAACCGTCATCACCAGCCGGGCGAGCTCACTCTCCAAAAGCGTCGGCGCCCCGTAGCTGGTCCCGCGCTCCGCCGCCGCCTGCAGCGCCGCCACAACCTGCGGATGCGCATGGCCAACGACCATCGGCCCCCAGGAACCCACATAATCAATATATGCATTGCCGTCAATATCGTAGATTTTGCTTCCTTTAGCATGATCAATAAACGGCGGCGTGCAGTCCACGCTGCGATAGGAGCGCACCGGACTGTTAACCCCTCCCGGCATAAGCGTTTTTGCCTCAGCAAAAGCTGCGGCCGACTTTGTAAGATTCAGCATTGTATTCCTCCCGCCTCAGCCCTGCAGCCATTCAGCCGCATCGATCGCATGATAGGTAATGATGATATCAGCGCCGGCCCGCTTCATACTCGTTAGCGTCTCCAGCACGATCCGCTTTTCATCAATCCAGCCGTTCTTCGCCGCCGCCTTGACCATCGCATATTCGCCGCTCACATTATAAACCGCCACCGGATGATCGATACGGTCGCGCACCTGACGCACAATATCGAGATAAGCCAGCGCCGGCTTCACCATGATGATATCGGCCCCTTCGGCAATGTCCAGAGCGACCTCCTTCATGGCTTCATGCGCATTCGCCGGGTCCATCTGATAGCCGCGGCGATCGCCAAACTGCGGCGCGGAATTCGCCGCATCGCGGAACGGTCCGTAATATCCCGACGCATACTTCACTGCATAGGACATAATCGACACATTGAGCAGATTCTTCGCATCCAAAGCCTCGCGGATAGCGGCGACGCGGCCATCCATCATATCGGACGGCGCAATGATATCCGCGCCGGCTTCGGCCTGGCTTACCGCCACCTTCTGCAGCAGCGGCAGCGTCGCATCATTATCAACATACTCGCCGCAAAGCTTGCCGCAATGCCCATGAGACGTGTACTGGCACAAGCAGACATCGCCGACGATCACCAGTCCCGGAACTGCCTTCTTAATCGCCGCGATGGCCTGCTGCACCGGGCTCTTCATATCCCAGGCCGAGGAGCCGATCTCGTCCTTATACTCCGGCAGGCCAAATACCTCCACCGCCGGAATGCCCAGCGCATAAATCTTCTTAGCTATCTCCACCGCATTATCTACCGACAGATGATAACAATCCGGCATACTCGGTATTTCCTCGGCAACATTGGTTCCCGGCACAACAAACAACGGGTACACAAAATCCTTTACCGACAAGCTCGTTTCCCGTACCATAGAACGCACGCCCTCTGAAATCCGCATGCGGCGCGGCCGTAGTTTCTGCTCAAACATCTCGAATCATCCTCCTTCAAACAAATCCGCCAACTATTGCAGAGCGGTCAATACCGCTACCAGCCCTTCAATCGTATATTCTTCGGCCACTGCCGCCGGCTCGATGCCATTGATGCGGCAGGTTTTTTCCGTAACCGGCCCGATGCAGACCGCTTTTGCCGTCCGCAAAAGGGAAGCGTCGCCGAGCAGCTTCACCAGATTCGTAACCGTCGATGAACTGGTAAAAGTCACAAAATCGACTTCGCCGTCTGCCAGCATTTTTTTCACCGGCCCGGCATCCGTATCGGCCGTTACCGTCTGATATACCGGAGCCACATCCGCCGTTGCGCCGTAAGCGCGCAGACTTTCCGGCAACAATTCCCGCGCCTCCTGCGCGCGGGGAATGAGCACGCGTTCGCCCGGCGTCAGCTCATTTTTCAGCGCCGCCAGGATTCCTTCCGCCCGGAACTCCGCCGGCACCACGTCAGCCACCAGCCCATAGTTTTGCAGGCGGGCCGCCGTAGCCCGGCCAATCGCCGCCAGCTTCGTATGCGCCAAATCGCGCGCATCCTTCTTCGCCGCCAGCAGACGGGAAAAGAACCGATCGACGCCATTAGTGCTGGTGAAGATAATCCAGTCATACGATGCCAGCCGGCGAATCGCCGCGTCAACCGCTTCAAAGTGATCCGCCGGATCGGTCAGCCGGATAGCCGGCAGCTCAATACAGCGGGCTCCCAGCGCTTCCAGCTGCGTCGTCAGCTTCGACGCCTGCGCCCGCGCCCGGGTGACTAAAACAGTCCGGCCAAACAGCGGATGCGTCGACGGCCGGTCAAACCAGGCCAGCTTCTCCCGCAGCTTCACGACCTCGCCGACAATAAAAATTGCCGGCGGCTTAAGGCCGGCCTGGGCAACATCCGCTGCCGCCTTGCCCACCGTCGTCATCAGCACGCGCTGTTCCAGCTTCGTTCCCCAGCGAATGACCGCCGCCGGCGTATCCGCCGGACGGCCATTTTTCACCAGCTCCGCCGTGATATGCGGCAGATTGGCCACGCCCATGAGAAAGACCAGCGTGTCGACGCCGGTCGCCAGTTTGTCCCAGCGCATATTCGACTCGCCTTTCGACGGATCCTCATGCCCGGTAACCACAGCAAAAGAAGTCGCCACCGCCCGGTGCGTCACCGGAATGCCGGCATAAGCCGGCACCGCAATGGCCGAAGTAATCCCCGGCACAATCTCAAACGGCAACCCGTTTTCCTCCAGCAACAGGGCTTCTTCGCCGCCGCGGCCAAACACAAACGGATCGCCGCCCTTGAGGCGCACGACACACTTGCCGGCCTTCGCCTTATCGACCAGCAATTGGTTGATATCCCCCTGCTTCATCGTATGCCGGCTGGACGCCTTGCCTACATAAATATACTCTGCCTCCGCTGGCGCATAGCGCAGAATGCGCTCATCCGCCAGTCGGTCATATACCACTACATCCGCCATTTTTAGGCAATCGCAGGCCTTCACACTGATGAGACGGTAATCTCCCGGACCCGCTCCGACCAAATATACCATACCTGACATCTGATTCCTCTCCTCTGCCGCATCTATGTATCTCTTTATTTTCTATTCAAAAGCAAACCCAGTTCATGCATAACGGCCAGCCCGCCGTCCGCCAGCAGCTGATCCGCCAGCCGACAGCCCATCGCCTCAGCTTCCGTCCACGCCCCGGATAACCGGCCGCGATACAGCCGCCTCCCATCCAGGGAAGCAATCACCGCCTCCACCGTCAAACCCGCGCCATCCGGCGCTGCATAGACGCCGACCGGAACCTGACAGCCGCCCTCAACCCGCCGCAGGAAAGCCCGCTCAGCTCCGGCACAGCGCACGGTATCCTCATCCTGCAAAAAAGCCAACATGGTCCGCAGTTTCGCATCATCCTCGCGGGTTTCGATGGCCAGCGCCCCCTGACCCACTGCCGGCAGGCACATGGAGGTCGGCAGCACATCGGTGATCCGGTCGGCAAACCCCAGCCGCCGCAAGCCAGCGGAAGCCAGAATAATCGCATCGTAAGCGCCGTCATCCAGTTTCTGCAGCCGCGTGTTCACATTGCCCCGCAGATCGCCAATGGCCAGATCCGGACGCACGGCCAAAAGCTGCGCCCGCCGGCGCAGACTCGACGTGCCGACCCGCGCCCCCGGCGGCAGCGCAGCCAGCGTGCGGTACTTCGGGCTCACCACCGCATCCCCGGGATCAAACCGTTTCGTAATGGCGGTGATCACCAGTCCCTCCGGCACCTCCGTCGGCATATCCTTGAGACTGTGCACGGCAATATCAATGCCGCCCGCCAGCATTTCTGTCTCCAGCTCCTTGGTAAAAAGACCCTTGCCGCCGATTTTGGCCAACGGGGCATCGAGAATCTTATCCCCCTTGGTTGTCATCAGGCATTTTTTGACCCGCAGCCCCGGGTATTGTTCCTGCAGCCGGCGGATCACATAGTCTGCCTGCCAAAGCGCCAGTTTACTGCTGCGCGTACCAACGATTATGTCGTTCTTCACACGTTTCCGCCTCTCCTATGATGTCCAGCTTGAACAAACTGCGCATCGCCTCAATATAAAAATGTTCCCGTTCCGTACCCGCCGATGCATTAAGCTCCATCATCGGGCTGCGCAAAAGCTTCCGCACAATCATCCTGGTCATATGCTCCATCGCGCGGCGTTCCTCCTTTGTCAGATCCGGCAGCTTCGTCAGTGCCCGCTTCACCTCGCGGCAGCGAATGCGCTCAGCCCGCTCGGACAGCATCGCCATCAGCGGCTGACAGGACAAATACTGGAACTTGCCCATCAACGACGCAACTTCCTCGGAAACGATCTTCTCCGCCAGCCTGGCTTCCTGCTGCCGCTCCTGTTTATGTTCGTCGACGACCTCTTCCAGATCATCGATATTATAAAGCGTAACCCCTTTGATCTCAGCAACCTCCGGGTCCACATCGCGCGGCACCGCAATATCGACAAACACCAGCGGCCGACCCTTGCGCCGGGCCATCAGCTGCTGCGTTTCCCAGGCGCGCACGACATAGTGCGGCGCTCCGGTCGAAGTCACGACCACATCAACATCCGTAGCCTCCTGAAAAGCCAGCTCAAACGTCACCGTTTCTCCGCCAAAACGCTGCGCCAGTTCCTGTGCTTTGGCCCGATGCCGGTTCGCCACATAAATCTTCTGCACACCCTTATCTAAAAGATGCTGGGCCGTAAGCTCGGCCATCTTGCCAGCGCCAAAAATCAGCACATTGGAAGAACTCAACCCACCCAGCACCTCCCGGGCCAGCTCGACGGCCGCATAACTGACCGAAACGGCATTGAATGCAATGCGCGTCTCAGTGCGCACCCGCTTCCCCGTCTTGATGGCCCGATGAAACAACGTGTTGAGCACCGTACTCGTCGCGCTTTCCTCACGGGCGATGGAATACGCCTCCTTGACCTGGCTCAGGATCTGCCCTTCACCGATGACCAGCGAATCAAGACTGGAAGCGACATCAAACAAATGGCGCATGCAGGCTTCATCGCAAAACGTATACAAATAAGGATCGATATCTTCTTCAGTGCCGGTAAGATCAAACAAGAACTGCTTGAGCGTCGGCAAATCCTCATCAGCATCGTCAACCACCGCGTACATTTCACTGCGGTTGCAGGTGGAAAGCACCACCGCCTCATTCAGTGATTCATATTCATTTAAATGACGCAGTCCCTTGCGAATCCCTTCCTTGGAAATGGAAAAACGCTCGCGCACCGCTACCGGAGCCGTTTTATGATTTAACCCTAAAACGATCAATTGCATTTTTTACCTCAGCCTCCGCCTCATCTATCCTGCCTTGTTTTACCAAGGTTAAAAGCCTTTCATCCAACGCCGAACGCCAGAATTTTTCCCGGGCTGCGCTGTCCGCCTGCTGCGCCAGATCCCGCCGCAGCGGCGCCAGCCGCTCCAGCCAGGCGCCGTACGTCGCCGCAAAACCATGTTCCAGTTCGCGGCGCAGCAGCCGAGCCAGTTCAGGACTGCCGCCGCCGGTCGATACCGTCAGCAAAAGATCGCCACGCGCCACGCTGGCCGGTACGGAAAAATCACTCAACTCCATCGGCGGCGCCGCCATATTCACCAGCGCCCCGCTTTGCTTTGCCGCCTGTGCCGCTTCCCGGTTCACCGCCGGCGAATCCGTAGCGCACACCACGACGAAAAAGCCGGCCAGCATATCCGCGGCCAGCGGTCCGACAACCCAAGCAATCTTTCCCGCCGACGCCATAACCTCAAGCTCCGGCAGCACGTCCGGAGCCATCACCGTGACCGCTGCGCCGGCCCGCGCCAAAGAACGCACCCGCCGCAGCGCAACATGCCCGCCGCCGACCACGGCGCAGCGCCGGCCTTCCAGCCGCAAATTCACCGGATACACCACAACCATTCACCAGCTTTTTCATCCGAAGTCCGTCGACCCCTATCCTGCTCAGTCCTTGCGCGCCAGAATCGTCGACAAATAATTGACCGGCTCGTTTTTGCGCGCCGCAATATCATCAATACGCTCTTCATCCGGCAGCCCGCAGCGGCTGACCATCACCGACTTCTCCAGCATGCCATTTTCCGCCAGCAGATCGGCAATCTCCGGAAAATTCTTATACACTTTCATGACGACTACATTGTCAGAAGCCGCCATTGCCTTCCGGATCTTCGCCGCATCCGCCGTCGCCGGAATAATGCTCAAAACGTCATCACCCTCAACAATCGGCCAGCCCAGATGACTGCCAATCGCGCAGAATGCCGGAATGCCCGGAATCGTCTCAATTTTAACGCCTGCCTGTTCCAACAGCCGGAAAACATAAATATACGTGCTGTAAAACATCGCATCGCCCAACGTCAGAAATGCGACATTTTTCCCTTCCGCCAAAAAGCCCATAATTTCCTTTTTGTTGGCTTCCCAGGCCTCGGTGGACTCGCTGAATCCGCGCACCATAGGAAATACCTGATAAACAACCCGGACATCCTTTTTCAAATACGGTTTGGCAATATTAAAAGCAACGCTACCATCTTTTTTTTCCGTCTTGGGCGCAATGATAATATCCACTGTTTGTATCGTCTTGATTGCCTTCATCGTCAAGAGCTCCGGGTCCCCCGGACCCACCCCAATGCCATAAAATGTACCGCTCATATTCATCCTCCAGAAGTTTTGTCAAGCGCATAGAAAAAGCCTCTCCCAAAAGGAAAAAGGCTTCATAAACAGAATAAATCCCCTTCCTATCGCTCGCAGGTCAAACGGTGATTGCCGGACAGGCAGATATCCTGGCTCGATTTCATTGCGTTCCGGGGCCTTCCCGACAGTCCCGATCACATCGCCGTGATCGGCATCAGCTCCTGCCAGTGGCACTATCCCGGACCGCTCCATCATACAGTGGCGTGACCGCGCCGGCATTCAACCGGCTTTCCTTTATGCCCTCACGGGCACCTGTCCCTCGATATATTATTTAACCTATCTATAGTACAACGAATCCCCTTAGACTGTCAACTCACCCGCCGTCCCGGCGCACAAAAAAACTGCGTCCCTGTATCCGCCAGACAAGGGCCGCAGCTGCTATTTTTAACCTTAATCAAGGGTCATGATCTTATGCTTCAATACATAAATAAGTGCCTGCGTACGATCATTTACACTGAGCTTGCGGAAAATATTCGTCAAATGATTTTTAACCGTTTTTTCACTGACAAACAGCGCCTGCGCAATATCCTGATTGGAAAAGCCTTTGGCAATGCAGGACAAAACGTCCATCTCCCGCGCCGTCAGACGGTCCGAACGGCTTTCGCGCCACATTTCTCGCGCCTTTTCATTGATATCTTCATTCTCGCTCAGACCGCCGAAGATACGCTCCGCCAACTTGGGATAAACAAAGGCATTCCCCTCATTCACCACATGAATCGCCTTGATCAGCATCGTCGGCTCAACATCCTTCAGCAAATAACCAAGCGCACCGTTTTTCAAAAGCTCCAGCACATAATTGTCGCTGTCGTGAATCGTCAGCACAATGATCTTCGTGCGCGACTTGGCCGCCTGCAGCTGCCGCGTAACTTCCAGTCCGCTGAGTCCCGGCATATTGAGGTCCAGAAGCAGAATATCCGGCTGCAGGACCAAGGTCCGCGCCAGCGTTTCCTGTCCATCCTCAGCCTCGCCGACGACCTCCAGATCCTCTTCAAAATTTAATACTCGTTTAATTCCCTGGCGCAGCAAAGCATGATCATCTGCTATCAAAATCTTAATCGCCATTCTAACTCATTGCCCCTTCCTCAACCACTTATTCATCTAACACATGCGCTGTTAAAAATATCATAATCTCTGAATCAGATTTGCTCGTCCGCACACTGCGGAAGAATGCTCCCAAGACAGGTAAATCTCCCAAAAACGGAACCTTGGACAAACTGCGCGATTCCTCGCTGCCAATAAGACCGCCGATCACCATGGTCTCTCCATCCTTCAGCCGAACCGTCGTATCAGCGGAACGCTTTTGAAACCGGTACGCCTTAAGTTCATCCACATACAAAGGCGAACTCACCTCCGTATGCACGTCGGCCGTAATCCGCCCGTCTTCATGCACGCGCGGCGTATACCTGAGAATGATGCCCGCCTGACGGTAGGTAATAGAGGTTGTCGTCGTCGCATTCGTCGTCGCGACTGTCGGCACCGGCACCTCGCCGCCAATGTTAATCACGGCCTCATGGCCCTGCAGCGTCGTGATGTTCGGCCGGGCCAGAACACTGGCCTTGCCGTCGGTAATCATCGCCTGTAGCGTCGCTGCATAATACATTTCAAACGGATGTCCCTCCGGCCCGCGGCCAAAGCGAAAAATACCCGGAACCGATTCGCCGTCTTTCCAGCTACGCTCCACCGTCGTCTTCGGCACATCCTCCGCTGCCGTCGTATAAGAGCCGTCTGCCTTCGGCACGCTCTGCCGCACGGATTCATAAGTTGTTGTATACTTTGGATACTGCGGCAGCCGGGACCATTCCCATTCCAATCCCAACTTCTTCGCCGCATCCTTCTGAATCGCCACGACCCGAGCCTCCAGCGAAACCTGTCGGGCCGGCACATCGAGCAGTCGCACCAAATCTCTGGCAGCCGCAGCCTCCGCCGACGTTCCATAAAAAACCAGCGAACCAGTCGCCCGGTCCGCAAGCAGCCGGGCCGCTGCTGCCGATGAAACTGTCGGCGCTGCAGACGACTTTTCAGCATTGGTTATATTCGTCGCCGGCAGCGCAATTCCTGCTTTTGTCAGCGATAAATTTACCGCCGCGCAAATTGTATCCAATTCAGCATAATGAACCGGCAGCACATAAGGACGGCAAATTCCCTGCGCCCCGGCTGCCGACGTCGTAATCAGAAAAACATCGCCAGTGCGTTCTAGGCTCAGTCCCTTAGCCGCCGCCACCAAGCGAAAAACAGCCTCCGGCTCCATGGCCTCCAGCTGCAGCGTAATCTTCCCCTTGACCGAATCATCGAGCACCAGACCGACGCCGCCCATCCGTGCCGCCGAAGTCAGCACAGCCCGCACATCGCCATCCGTAACTTGCAGTGATACCGGCTCCGCGCCGGCCATTGGCATTCCCCAGATAAAAACCAGCAAAAATACCGGCAGCCATCGTTTCATGACCGGTTCCCTCCTGTCATTGTCCCAGTGCCAACTCTCTTTCCCCTGCCGCATCGCGTACCCGCACCGCTGCGTCCTGCAGCGACAGCAATGTGATCCCGCCGGCTGTCTCGCCTTCTGCCAGCAGCCATTGCTGCCCATCACGCGAAAGAATCGCCAAAGCGCCGCGGCGGCTCCGCACGATCCCCGTCAGGCAAAGCGGCTGCTTCGCCGCCGGCGCTACCGCTTTCCACGCCTCCGATGTCACCGCTGGTAAAGCCGGCAATTCGGCAACCGGCGGCTGCAACGTCTGTCGGGAAACATGCCGCCCGGCAAACGGACTCGTCAAAACGTCGCTGCGCTGAGCAGCGGCGGCGCCCGGAACCTGACGAACTTCTCCTAAGGCTGGCCGCACTGAATTTCCCGGTGCGACAGGCGCCTGTGCCAGCGGAACCGATGGAGAAAGCGGCAGAAAAGCAGCCGATCCGACCGTCCAGCCGATACCCAGCAAGACCATGACAAACATCAAAGCCGCCAGCGCCAACGGTCCAGCCCAATTTTTCCGGCCAGATACCAGCCGCTGGCAAAACTGCTTCCCTCGATTGACCATCATCAGCCCTCCAGCCTGCAGTCCGCTTAATGCTTCAAAGCCGCCAGACGGGGTCCCATGAGCTTTTTATAGGCTTCAACCCCCGGCTGATTAAAAGCGTCTACATCGGCCAGCTCCCCTTCATACGCAACGGAAAGCGACAGCATATACATGAGTGCGCCCAGATGATAGGCACTGAGCTCCGGCAAGCTAAAGAGAGCGTTAAACCGGTGATTGGCCGTCAGCGCCTCCGCATTGGACTGGCGGGCTGCCTCAAGTGCCTGCGCCATCGTCACCCCGGAAATCGCCGCCAGCGGCGCCGCCTCCGGGAACACATTGGGAATCATCCGGTCCTCCGGCCACTGTTCCACCCGGATGAACTGCACGATCTTATTGAGTTTTCCCTCCTGATGCTGCTGCGTCTGCGCATGCATATCCGTCGTGCCGACCGCTACTAAAGGCGTGCGCCCATAACAAACTTCCCGCCCCTCGCGATCATACTGCTTGCCGAGCGATTCCGCCAGCAACTGAATATACCATTCCGAAAACGACTTCAAATAGTCGCCGTAAGGCATCATGACTTCCAGATCCCGGCCGTATTTTTCCCCGGCGATAAATTTCAGCGCCGCATTCAGCATGGCCGGATTCTGCCAGATATTCTCCGTCTGGCAAGCCTCGTCCATCTCCCGCGCACCCCGAAGAAATTCCGGGATATCAAAACCAATACAGGCCGCCAGCGTAAGCCCGACATCGCAAAAAACCGAAAAGCGTCCGCCGATGCCGTCCGGCACCTGATAGGTCGGCCAGCCCTTCTCTATAGCCAGTTTCTTCAGCAGCGTCGGGTGCTCCTCATCCGGATCCGTAACCGCCGCCACTTGTACCCGTACATTTTTAGTCTGCGTCAGCGCTTCATACAGAACCATGAAATTTGACATCGTATCGAGCGTTCCGCCCGACTTGGAAATCACCAGCAGCAAAATCGTAAACGGTCGTTTCGCATGTGTTTTCGTCACCTGCGCCTTATGCGCCAGATGACAAATCAGATCGCCGGTACGGCGGGGGTCAATGTTGTTGCCGCTAAAGTAAATCTCCGGCCAGCCACCGCGCTGCTCGCGCGTCTGCAGGTTCCAAAATTCCCCGCAATGCACATCAAAGATCACCTTGTTGCCCAGATACGAACCGCCGATTCCCAACGACACTACCGCATCGGCCTCATCCCGCGCCCAGCGCGAGAGTTCCTCCAGATGCGCCATGGATGCTGGAGAATTCAGATGTTCCGGGCTTACATAAGGCAGCTGCGGAAAGAGTACCGGCTCCGGCGCGCCGTCCTTGGACAGATGCCCGCGCACCAGTCCCGTCTGCCGCATGCGGGTCACCGCCGCATGCGCCTGCCGGATCGCCGGCGCATATTCCTCAAGATCCGCCGCCGTCACTTTACCCTCGCCAAAAAGATTCCCATAATCAAAAGCAAAACCCGATGTCAATTTTAATTCCATGACCCGACACGCTCCTCCCGCTTTCACTTTTCGCCGGGCGCACCCGCCTTTTTTTCCGCCAGCAGAGGCCCGACCGTATGCATAAGATACGCCATAAACCGATCCCGCAGCTCCGGACGCTTCAGCGCCTGTTCCACCGTTGCTTCCAGAAAACCTTCTTTATCGCCGATATCATAACGGCGGCCATAAAAATTATAAGCGTAAACGACCTGCCGCGAGGCCAGCTCACAAATCGCATCCGTCAGCTGGATTTCGCCGCCGCGCCCCGGTTTGGTATGTTCAAGAATCCCAAAAATCTCTGGATCGAGAATATAACGGCCAAGAACCGCCAAATTGGACGGCGCTTCCTCCACCGACGGCTTCTCCACCAGCGTCATCGCCTGCCAGACATTCGGCTTCACCGCCCGCGGCGCTACAATTCCATAGCTGGACACCTTATCCTCCGGTACCTGCTGTACCCCCAGAATGCTGCCGCCAAGATCATTATAGACATCAATCAGCTGCGCCAAACACGGCACCTTGGCATCGACCAGATCATCCCCCAAAAGGACGGCAAACGGCTCATAGCCGACAAACTGCTTCGCACACAACACGGCATGGCCAAGCCCGCGCGCTTCCTTCTGCCGAATAAAATGAATCTGAATCTCCGAAATCTCTTCCACCATCTTCAGCAGATCGTACTTGCCCTGCGCCTTAAGCTGCATCTCCAGTTCCAAAGACCGATCAAAGTGATCCTCGATAGAACGCTTGTTGCGGCCGGTAATAATAAGGATTTCCTCAATACCCGAAGCCATGGCCTCTTCGATGATAAACTGAATCGCCGGCTTGTCGACAATGGGCAGCATCTCCTTCGGCTGCGCCTTGGTGGCCGGCAGGAAACGGGTCCCCAGTCCCGCTGCCGGAATAATTGCCTTTCGTATCTTTTGCAAAATGATGCCCCCTGATGAATTTGATTACCGACCCGGCTCACACCGGATCTGCTGCAAGAGCTCGGCGGTTTTCTCCGCCAGCAGCGCCTTGTCCTGCCGCGTTTCCACATTCAGCCGGATCACCGGCTCCGTATTCGACGAGCGCAGATTAAAGCGCCACTGCGGGAACTCCACGCTCAGACCATCCGTCTTATCGACTTTGCCCTGACGGCCATATTTGGCTTCCAGTTTCGCCAAAACCACCGGCGCATCGCTGACCTTACTGTTAATTTCTCCGCTGCACGGATAGCGGTCGATCCGTTCCTTCATCAAAGCCGACAAAGGTTTATTGGCTTTAGAAACCAGCTCCATCACCAAAAGCCAGGGCAGCATGCCGCTGTCACAAAACGAAAAATCGCGGAAATAATGATGCGCGCTCATTTCGCCGCCATACACGGCATCCTCCTGCCGCATGCGCGCCTTGATAAACGCATGACCGCTCTTGCACATCACCGGCTGTCCGCCCATGCTTTCAACAATCTCAATGGTATTCCAGATCAGGCGGGGATCATAGATGATTTTCGCGCCCGGATGCTGCCGCAAAAACGCCTGCGCCAAAAAGCCTACCATATAGTAGCCCTCAATAAAACTTGCCTGTTCATCAAACAAAAAACAACGATCAAAATCGCCGTCCCAGGCTACGCCGAGGTCCGCCTGATTCTCGCGCACCGCCCGCGCGGTAGCCTCGCGGTTTTCCGGTAAAATCGGATTGGGAACCCCATTAGGGAAAATCCCGTCCGGTTCATTATAAACCTTCACCAACCGGCAGGGCAAATATTTCTCCAAAGCGTTCACAATCGGCCCCCCCGCTCCATTACCGGTGTTGACAACAACCGTAAACGGCTTCAGCGCCTTGACATCAATATAAGTCAGCAAATGCTTTACATAGGCATCGGCAATATCAACCTGCTCGACCCGTCCCGGCACAATATCGCCCAATGGTTTAAACGGCTTTGACAAGACCAGCCGCTCGATATCCTTCAGCCCGGTATCGCTGCTGATCGGACGCGCGCCGGCGCGCACCAGTTTCATACCGTTATATTCCTTCGGATTGTGGCTCGCCGTGATCATGATTCCGCCGTCCAGTTTCATATGCGCCGTCGTAAAATAGATCATTTCGGTCCCGCACTGCCCAATATCCACCACATCGCAGCCAGCATCTGTGAACCCGCGCGTCAGAGCTTCCTGTAGCGAAGGCCCCGACAGGCGAATATCATGCCCGACCGCTACCCGGCGCGCCTGAAATAACTTCACAAACGTCCGACCAATACGATACGCCATTTCCTCATTGATTTCTTCCGGATAAACACCGCGAAGATCATACGCTCCAAATGCCTTGCCGCTCAATTTCATCATTGCACCCCTGTTCTAAAATTTATTATGCCGTCAATTTTGGATAAATCCATATATTATAGATATTTCGTCGCCAAGCGGCGAATCCCTTTTTCTGCCGACAAATTTGCAAAAATTTCACACAGAGTCCTGCAAATGTCGCCGGGTCAGCCAATACGCAGCCGCCAGCGGCACGCATGAACCAATCCAGGCCAGCGGATTAGCAAAACAGGCGCCGATATAGCCCCAAGAATTCACCAGTACCAGCGCGGCCAGCGCACGCATGACAAGTTCCATCAGACCAGCGACTGTCGGGACCATCGTCTGTCCCAGCCCCTGTAGCGTATAGCGGAAAATGAACAGCAGCGCCAGCACCGAATAGCTCACGCCGTTAACGATCAGATACATCTGGCCATATTCCACCACCTGCGCCTGCCCCTCGCCGACAAACAGTTCCATGATGCTGGGACCGAAAAAGATGTTAAACAGACCGACCGCCAAGCTGAAAGCCACCGACATCAGCGCGCATTTTTTAACCCCTTCCCGAATCCGTCCCAGTTTGCGCGCGCCGTAATTCTGCGCCGTATAAGCCGCCATCGCCATGCCAAACGACATCATCGGCATCGTGGCGATCATGTCGACTTTCTGCGCCGCCGCATAAGCCGCCACGGCAACCGGCCCCAAGTGGTTCAGCGCCACCTGCAGAATCACCGCGCCCAAAGCAATGACCGATGTCTGAAACCCCATCGGCAGTCCGATCCGAAGATGCGCCCAAACATCCGCCCGCGTCAAATGCCAGTCCTCTTTCCGCGCATGCAGCGCCGGAACCCGCTTGAAAATATAGAAAAAGCAGACCAGATTGCCGATCACCTGTGAGGCCACCGTCGCCAACGCCGCGCCGGAAACGCCTAAGTCCAGCCCTAGGATAAAAACCGGCTCCAAAATAATATTCACGGTCAGCCCGAAGGCCAGCAGATAGGTCGGCGTCCGGCTGTCGCCCAGCGCCCGGATCAGATTGGTCTGCATGGCAAAAAACACCATTAAAGAAATACCGCCGTAAACGATACTGATAAAACGAACGGCATCCTCAAGAATTTCCGGCGGCGTCTGCATCCAGACCAGAAAACTGCGACAAAGCGCCGTGCCAAAAACAGTCAGCACCAGGGAAACCGCCAGCGAAAGCAGCGCGCAAGCGGCGGCGCTCCGACGTACACCGGCAGCATCCCGCGCGCCGAACCGCTGCCCGGTATAAATAGAAAACCCGGTCGTCGTTCCCATGACAAAACCAATCATCAAAAACATCAGACTGCCGGTACAGCCCACCGCCGCCAGCGCAGCCACCCCCAAAAAACGCCCGACAATCAACGTATCAACAAACGCATACATCTGCTGAAAGATATTGCCGGCAATCAGCGGCAGCGTAAAGAAAAAAATCAGCTTCAACGGACTTCCTTCGGTAAGATTCTTTGTCATAAATTCCTCTCTTGCTACGATTTCATTCCAGATACTGCGTCACCAAAGTCCGCAGCCGCTCCTGCAGCACCGTCGCCGTTCCCAGCAAAGCGCCGGACTGCGGCTGCAGCTGGGAATAATGGAAATGTGCCTCCCGATTCGTTTGATAGTCAGCCGGATAAGGCGTCACCGCCATACCCTGTTTGGCAAAATTCAGCACCGCCCGTTTCATATGAAAAGCCGAAGTCACTAAAATGGGATGCGTTAGCCCATGCTCCCGCAAAATCGGCACCGAATACTGCGCATTCTGCGTTGTGTTCAGACTGCGGTTTTCCACCAGGATATCCGCCGCCGGAACGCCCAGACTCAGCAGCACCCGGCGGGCAATTTCCGCCTCGGCCCCGCTGTCCTCATAAACCTGCCCGCCGGAAACCAGAATCGGCACGCCCATTTTACGCTGCAAACGCACGGCAGTCAGCAGCCGATTGGCCGGGACGGCACACAAAGCGCCGCTGCCATCGACATCCGGCGTATCCTTCGTCGCCCCGCCGCCCAACATGACAATCACATCGCCCTGCGGCTGCGCCGGCGGAACATATACATACTCCAGCCCGCGCAGCAGCCAGCCCGACACCCAGCTCGTCGAACACAGATAAAATACCAGCGTAATGCCGGCTAAAACAGCGGCAATACGTTTCTCCCGACGCCGCCAGCACCAGACGGACACCGCCCAGAGCAAAACAAAAAAAATTCCCGGCGGCAGAACCAGGCTGGCGCCGAACTTCAGCAAATAAATCATCAAAATCGCTCCGATAAAAAAGGCCGCTGCATGCCCGCAGCAGCCCGAATGTATACATACTCTTCCTGCCTGCGTATCAGACCTTGCTTACAAAGTACTCATACGTACGCCGCAGGCCTTCTTCCAACGATACCACCGGCTTCCACCCCAGCCCCCGCCGGGCGCGCCCATTGGAAAGCATCGACTTATATATATCGCCCGGACGCTCCGGTCCATACTTAGGCTCAATACGGCGGCCGGCAATGTTGCTAAGAATATTGACCAGTTCCCGCAGGCTGGTCTCCGTCTGCGTACTCAGATTATAAGCGGCATTCGGCGTTGTCGTATGCAAGGCCGCCCAAATCCCGGCGGCAATATCTCCCGCATAGACAAAATCCCGCGTCTGTTCACCGTCGCCAAAAATCGTGATCGCCTGGCCGGCGGCAATGTTTTTGGTAAAAATACTGATGACGCCGCCCTCGCCGCCGTCCCCCTGCCGCTCGCCGTAGACATTGGCAAAGCGCAGAATCACATAATCCAAACCGAAAATCCGGTGATACAGTTCTAAATACTGCTCCACGGTCACCTTGCTCAGACCATAAAACGACATCGGCGCGAGCTTATGCGCCTCCTTGATCGGCAGCTCGGCCTCCGTCACATCGCCGTAGCTGGCCGCTGTCGAAGCAAAAATCACCCGGGATACGCCGCCCTGCCGCGCTGCTTCCAGTACCCGGATGGTTCCGAGAATATTTTGCTCGGCATCACGCGCCGGATCATCAATGGATGTACCCACGAGTGTCTGCCCGGCCAAATGCACAATGGCATCAAAATGTCCGTCCGCCACAACCCGGTTCAAATTTTCCCCCAGAACATCTGCTTCAACCAAATCCATTCCTTCCGGCAGATTTTCCCGCCGGCCAAAGCTCAGATTGTCGAGCGCTACGGCCTCGACTCCCTCCGCCTGTAACTTCCGCATCAAATGCGAGCCGATAAAACCAGCGCCGCCTGTTACCAAAACCTTCATATCGCTATCGCTCCTAAACTGCCGCCTACAATAATCATCTTGTCTCTAATCATAAACAGGATTACCACTCCTGTCAAATGCATTCTGCTCCCGAAAAAAACTCCCACGGGTATTTACTCGTCGCCTGCGGGGAACTCCTGCACATCGTCATCGCCGAGATATTCCCCATTCTGCACCTCCAGCACCACCAGCGGCACCCGCCCAGGATTTTTCAGTCCATAAATCGTCGTCATCGGGATAAACACCGACTCGTTGCTCAGCAGCATACGGGACTGATCATCCATGGTAATCTCTGCCGTACCGCGCGACACAATCCAGTGCACGCTGCGATGGAAATGCCGGCGCACCGGCAAAACGCCCCCCGGCTCAACGACCAGCTTCTGCATGCGGTAGCCCTTGCCGCCGCCCAACTGCGTCGCATGGCCCCAGGGATAATAGAGCGTTGTATGTACTTCCGCCTCACGCCGCCCCTGTGCTTTCAAGGTATCGACCAGCGTCCGGACTTTCTGGGACTCGCCCTTACGAGCCACCAGAATCACATCCGGCGTCTCGACGACCATGATATCCTTGAGACCAATGCCGGCAATCAGCCGGCTATTGCCAACCATCAGGCTATCCGTACAATCGAGCGGCAGACAGTCGCCGGAGAGCGCGTTCCCCGCCTTATCCTTGGGCAGCGCCTCATAAATCGCATCCCAAGAACCGACATCATTCCAATAAATGGACAAGGGAACGACCATTCCCAACCGAGATTTTTCCGCCAGTGCATAATCGAGCGAAATCGACGGCATGGACGCAAAATTCCGCAAAGCTGCTTCATAGCCGTCAGCTAGTCCCGCCGCAATCGCTGGCGCATACGTTTTCAGTTCAGCCAAAAACGTTTGAACCGTAAAAGCAAACATCCCGGCATTCCAATAGTAATGACCGCTCGCCAGATAGGCTTCGGCCGCAGCCCGGTCCGGTTTTTCACGGAAAGCCAGCATCGGGCAGACGCCATTTTGTTCCGGCCCGGCCTCAATATAACCGAACCCGGTCTCCGGTTTCGTCGGCCGAATGCCAAAGGTCACCAGATGCCCCTGCGCAGCTACAGCCGCTGCCTTTTCCACCGCAGCGGCAAACGCTTCGGCCGGACGGATGATATGATCGGAAGGAGAGACAAATAAAACCTCGTCCGGCCCCGCGCCCAGCTGATCGACTGCATACGCAGCCGCCAGGGCAATCGCCGGCGCCGTATTACGCGGCTCCGTCTCCAGCACAATATGCGCCGCCTCCGCTCCGGCCGCAGCCAACTCGCTGCGCACATGATGCAGATAGGCCCGGCTGGTGACCACAATGATATCCGCGGCAGTCACACACCCAAGAAACCGCTGCACCGTACCCGCCAACAAAGACTGTCCATCATCCGCCAGCGTCAGAAACTGCTTGGGGCGGCATTTACGCGATAGAGGAAACAACCGCGTACCGCCGCCGCCGGCCAGAATAATCACTTTCATAGCTTGTCCCTCCTATTCTCCTATCTGCGCCAACTCCGCCAGATAACGACGCACCGCATCCTGCCAGGCCGGCAGACGGGAAAAGCCAGCGGCATCGAGACAAGTTTTGCTCAGCCGCGAATTTTGCGGCCGCACCGCCTTTACCGGATAGGCTGCCGATCCGACCGGCGTCACCTGAACTTTTAGTCCGCGCTGCCGGAAAACCTCCGCTGCCAGCTCAGCCCAGGAACAGGTTCCCTCGTTCGTCGCATGATAAACACCGTATTTTCGGCTCGCCGCCATATCCACCAACAGGCGCGCCAGATCCGCCGTATACGTCGGCGAACCTACCTGATCGGCCACCACCGTCAGCGCATCATGCGTCTTGGCCAGATTCAGCATGGTACGGATAAAATTCTTACCATGAATGCCGAATACCCAGGAAATCCGCACGATGAAATACTTCTGCAGCGCAGCCTGCACCGCCAGCTCGCCGGCCAGCTTCGTCTGTCCATAGACATTGCGCGGCCCCTTCGCATCGTTTGGCTCATAAAAGCAGTCGCCCTGTCCGGCAAAAACATAATCGGTGCTGATATAAAGCAGCGTCGCATCCATCGCCGCGCAGCTTTGTGCCAGCCGGGCAACGGCGTTCGCATTAATCTCACGGCAAAGCGCGGGCTCATCCTCCGCCCGGTCGACTGCCGTATACGCCGCACAATGAATCACCACATCCGGATGGACCTTGCGGACAAACGCATCAGCTGCTGCTCCGTCCGTCAAAGGCATCTCCTGCCGCGTCGCTCCGCAGGCGTCAATATTACGCGTTTTAAGCTCGCGCATCACATCAAACCCCAGTTGTCCGGTAACCCCGGTGACCAATACCTTCATCTGTCCGCCCCCATTTTTTCGTTACTAGTATAATACCATTGGCTTAAAGCAAAAGCAAACCGGGCCCAACAAAAAAGGAGACGAACCCATTCGCCTCCCATTACCTTATCCGGCTTCCGCCTCGGAAAACAGTGGAATCCGCAGCTGCACCCGCGTGCCCTTGCCCAGCTCGCTGCTCAGCGACAGCTCAATGTCATGCGCCTCGGCAATCCAATGCGCAATCGCCAGCCCCAACCCGCTGCCGCTGGGATCTCCGGCCAATTTCGTCCGCACGCTGTCCACGCGAAAAAAGCGTTCAAACACCTTCTGCTGATTCTCCGGTGCAATACCGATGCCGGTATCGGCGATAATCAGGCGCAGCCGGCTGCCCTCCCGGACCGAAGAAACCGTGATCGTCCCTCCGTCCGGCGTATACTTCAGGCTGTTTTCCAAAAACACCCGCAGCATCTGCTTCAACATGACCGCATCGCCGCGGCCAAACGCCGCATCATTCGCCAGCAGCGTCACCGTATGCTGCCCGGCCACCAGACGCGTCTGTTTCACAATATCCGCCACCATGGCCTGCAGATCGATGCGATCCCGGTGTAGCACCTGCCGCTTCTGATCCGCCCGAGCTAAAAACAGCAGTTTCTCGATCAGTTCCTGCATATCCTCCGCCTCCGAACGAATGGCGGCAATCCCCTCGTCCAGCGCTGTCGGATCCTCTCGTCCCCAGCGGCTCAGCAAATCCGAATAACCCCGGATCACGGTCACCGGCGTCCGCAGCTCGTGCGACGCATCCGAAACGAAACGGCGCTGCTGCTCAAACCCTTTCTGCAGACGATCCAGCATCAGATTGAACGTCTCCACCAGCTCGCTCAGTTCATCCTGCACCGGCGGCGCCGGAATACGGCGGCTCAGATCCGTAACCTCAATCGCACGCGCCGCCTGTGTGATCGTCCGGATCGGCTTCAACGTCCGGCGACTGATAAAATAGCCCGCCAGCAGCGCAATGATCAAGCCAATGCCATTGGTGAGCAAAAGCCCGTTTTGCAGCATCTGCAGAAACTGCCGTTCCGCCGTAATCATTCGCAGGAAATGCAGCTCATAGTTTTTCCCGCCGCGGGTAACATTGACCTTTTCATAATACATATAAAAATTATCCAGCACGACAACCTTCATACCCTTATTCGCCCAGAAAGGCGGATTGGCCTCAATATGAGACGTCACCTCATCCAACGAAGGATACTGTTCCGCACTGTCAAAAAGCACGGTGCCGCTCTCATCTGTCACCCGCAACACAACGCCCGGCATCAAGGCCCCCTCATGCCAAAGCGCCGGTATAAAACCCGGAGGAAAAGGCCGGCGCGGCTCCCGGTTCATCGCCGAATGTCCGGGAGGCGGCCCCGGCGGCGGGGAAAGATCATCCGCCGGATCCGTACTGCCCAGCTGCTTCAACGTATGGCTGATGCTGGACCCCAGATCAACCTCCGCCTGATGATACACCGAAAAATAGATGCCCATAATCGTCATCAAACTTGTCAGCGCCAAAATGCAAACGAGAATCGCCGCATTCACCAGCGTCAGCTTCGTTGAAATACGCAGACGGTTAATCCTTGATAACATATCCCACGCCCCGCATCGTAAAGATATATTTCTGCTGGAAACGATCGTCAATCTTCGCCCTTAAATAACGGATATAGACATCGACGACATTTGTATCCCCTGCATAATCATAACCCCATACCTTCTGCAGAATCTGATCCCGGGTAAGCACCGTACGCTTGTTCCGCAGCAGGCATTCCAACAAAAGATACTCCTTTTTCGTGAGATCGACTCGTGTGTCCTGAACGCGTACCTCATAACGGCTCGGGTACATCACCAAGTCCTTCACCACCAGCATCTCGCCATTCGAACTGTCCGCCGGCAGCGTATGCTTGCGCAAAGCCGCCCGGATGCGGGCCAGTAGCTCCTGAATCGCAAACGGCTTCGTCAGATAATCATCCGCGCCAAGATCAAGCCCATTGACCTTGTCTTCCACATCATCTTTGGCCGTCAGCATGATAATCGGCACATCGGAAAGCTTCCGCACGCTGCGGCAGATTTCCCAGCCATCCATTTCCGGCAGCATAACATCCAGCAGGACCAGATCATACTGCTCCTGCAAAATACGCTCATACGCGCGATGGCCATTTTCCTCCGTCGCCGTGAGAAACCCTTCATGTTCCAGCTCCATCTGCAAGAAACGCGCAATGCGGCGTTCATCTTCCACAATAAATATCTTCACCGGTTCTTCCGCCATACTAATTCCTCCTCATGCCGATACTCTCTGATATTATTACTATATAACGCCCGTCAAAGAAGATAAAGAGCCGCCTATGACATTTAATTAAAATATAATTCTTATTTACCGATCATTTAATCATCGCTTAATTTTTATCTAATTTTCCTTCCGCCTTAGCTAAAAACGCCTCCCGGGCGACGGCAAAACGCTCATGCGTACCGCTGCCGATTTCGCCCGCCGCATCATACGCCGTCACCCGGTAACTGATGCGGCGGCCATCCAGCGCCGTCACCTCAGCAATCGCTCGCGTCGCCATCCCACAGGGCGTTGCCGCTTTATGCACAATCGTCAGCGCCGTGCCCACGCTCGTCCAGCCCGCAGGCAAAAGCGCCTCGGCCAGATTCGCCGCCGCCTGCTCCATCAGCGCCGTCATCGCCGGCGTCGCATACACCGGCAGCGACCCGCTGCCCATAGCCAGCGCCGTATTATGCTCCGTCACCATAGAAACTTCCTCCCGCGTCATGCCAACCTTAATCTTGTCCGTCACTTCCATTAAAAATTCCTCCTTCATACTTCTTCGCTGACCCAGCCGCACAGCCCCAATAATGCCGCAACGCTACAATCCCCCGCCTTTAGCCTTCTCCCATTGGAGAAGGGGGACCGCCGCAGGCGGTGGATGAGGTCCTTGTTTTTCCCGCGACCCACCTCGCAACAACCTGCAGCTGCACGACAAAGGACCTCATCCGTCTGTTCCCTGCGCTTCGCTGCGTTCACAGCCACCTTCCCCAACGGGGAAAGGTTAAAATCCCACCAGCGTAACGAGGCGAGCTCAGCAACTACGCGCCGCCGCTCTCTCCCCAATAATACAGCTGCGTCACACCCCCCCGCCCTTAGCCTTCTCCCATTGGAGAAGGGGGGACCGTCGCAGGCGGTGGATGAGGTCTCCGGCCTTTTGTGCCGCGCACCGATCCGCGCTTGCACAACCTGATCAATCTGTTCACAAACCGCAGAAAAACTTTGATCCACCTGCCGATTTGTGAAACGCAGCACAGCCACACCCGCCCCAACTAAAGCCGAACTTCGCTGCCGGTCATACACAACCTGCTCCGGCTCATAATGCTGCGAACCATCCAGCTCCACTGCCAACTGAGCGCCCGCACAATAAAAATCGACAATATATCCCAGAATCGGTTTTTGCCGTTGAAAAGACATTGAATAGCCACACAAATAATCATACCATAAATGACACTCCTGTCGAGTCATTTGCTTCCTCAAAGTGCGTGACAAAGCTTTCAGCCTTGGCTTGTAATATCGCACCGCCTCACCTCCAGCCCAAAATAAATGCACACAATCCTCCGCCCTTAGCCTTATCCCATTGGAGAAGGGGGACCGTCGCAGACGGTGGATGAGGTCCTTGTCTTCCCTGCGACCCACCTCGCAACAACCTGCAGCTGCACGACGAAGGACCTCATCCGTCTGTTCTCTGCGCTCCGCTGCGTTCACAGCCACCTTCCCAAACGGGGGAAGGCTAAAATCGCGCCATTGTAACAAGACGAGCTCAGCAACTACACGCCGCCGCTCTCTCCCCGTTACCCGCTGCGTCACAACTCCCTGCCGCCCTTAGCCTTCTCCCATTGGAGAAGGGGGACCGCCGCAGGCGGTGGATGAGGTCCTTGTTTTTTCCGCACCCCTACCTAGCAACAACCCGTTACCTTACTGCTCTATGCCTTTTTCAAAAACATTTCCCGGAAAAGTTCGATAAAATGTTGGCTGCTGGAAGACAGCGCCCGGTTTTTCAGCCAGGCCACAACTGTACGCGTCAAGATCTCCGGTTCCACGAGTTTCTTGTAAATCAAATCGCTGTCGGCCAGCAAACTGCGAGCCGATACCGGTAGCAGCGCCAGCCCCAGTCCCTGCTTAGCGCAAAGCACATCCTGCACGATGCTGTCGCTTACGCAGACCAGATCGGGTTCAAAGCCAAGTTTCTTACAATGCGCCACAAAAGTCGCCTTCCAGCGCAGTGGAATAATCAGCGGCTCACCCTTAAGTTCCATCATCCGGACTTTATCCGGCAAAGAACCGCAGGCTTTGTGATTGCGGTTCATCACCACCACCAGCGGCTCTTCCGGCAATACCACCGACTCAAACACATTGGGGTCGACCTGCGTGCGCGTAATGCCGATTTCAATCACCCGATTATCGAGCAGCTCCAACACCCGCGCCCCTTCCCCTTCCCAAATCTGAAACGTCACCTGCGGAAAACGCCGGTGAAATGCGCTGACCAGCTCCGGCAAAAGCAGTGCGCCCGAAGTCGTCACCGTTCCCAGCCGGATAGCCCCCGCCACGCCGGTGCCAATTTCCGTGATCTCCCGCACGGTGCCGTCTACCATGCCGAGAATATGCTCTACCCGCCCATACAGGAGTCTGCCGGCTTCCGTAAGCCGAATGCGTCGACTGCCACGCTCAAACAGCTGCACGCCCAGCGAGTTTTCCAACCGCTTCATCTGGCGGCTCAACGCCGGCTGGGCTATATCCAGTCGCTGCGCCGCATGGCTGATATTCCCTTCTTCTACTACCGCATAAAATGCCTGCATATCCTTGATTTCCATCCTGCACACTCCATTTATATAATAAATTTATATACTACATATATATTCAGTCACATTTTATTATACTTCTTTCTATGCTATACTGACAATTGTTCCGGAAAATTTTATTTTTAAAGAAGGTATTCCTATGGAAAACAGCATAGCTCATTCCAACGCCTGGAAGAAAACGTTCGCCGTGATGTGGTTGGCCCAGTTCATCGGCATGAGCGCGATTACAGGCGTTGTTTCATTTCTCCCCCTCTACATAACGCATCTTGGCGTCACCGATACCGGCTCCCTTGGGCTCTGGGCCGGCATCCTCATGGGTGCTACCTCGTTCTGCGCCGCCGTCTCCAATCCCTGGTGGGGGACCATCGCTGACCGCTATGGCCGCAAGCGGCTGGTAGAACAAGTTCTCTTTGTCTTCGGCAGCATCATGATCGCCATGTCCTTTGTCACCAGCGTCCGGCAACTCTTGGGCCTGCGCATTTTTCAGGGACTTTGTGGCGGCTTTATGGCTTCCGCCACCGCGCTCGGCATCAGCCTGACTCCCAAGGAAAAGATTCCTTTTGTTGTCGGCATGTTCCAAACCGCGCTGATTGTCGGCGGCGCCGTCGGTCCCATGCTGGGCGGTCTGATTGCCGATCACTTCGGCTGCCGGCTTCCCTTTGTCATTTTCGGGCTGCTTTGTTTTACCGTCCTGCTGCTGATCCGCTCCGCGGTCATCGAACACTTTACCCCGACGGCCAAAACAGCTCGCATTTCCGTGATGGATACCCTGCATTCCCTTTGGGCGATTGCCGATATGCGGCTCATGCTTCTCATTTTATTTCTCGCCCAGTTTGCCATGCAAAGCATCGGTCCGATTCTGCCGCTTTACATCCAGCAATTTGTCCGAGGCAGCGATTCACTGGCCAGCATTTCCGGCACCATCATTGCCATCGGCGGCATTGCCAGCGCGCTGGCTTCCGCTTCTACCGGTTTTGTCTGCCGTCGCTTTTCCCATCAACAAATTCTGGCGGCAGCCTCTCTGCTGGGCGCGGTGAGCTTTGTCGGTCAACTTACCGCCACCAGTATCATCGGCCTCGCGCTGCTGCGGGCTCTGAACGGCTTCTGCATTGGCATGATGATCCCCAGCGCCAATACCATCGTGACCTGGCTCATCCCCGAACGGCAGCGCGGCGCCGCCTATGGCGTCACCAACGGCGCTACCCTCATGGGCAACGTCTTAGGGCCTTTGGCAGCAGGCGCCCTGTCGATGATTGCCGGACTTACCGCAATCTTCTGGCTGACAGCGGTTTTGTTCCTGACTGCCTTCGGTCTGTTGCTCCATTATCACCTGAAATCATCTGAGGAATGCCCGGCAACCAGCCACTAACAAAAAACACGGCGCTTCATTCTGAGAAGCGCCGCTTTTTTATGCCGTTTTACGTTCAATGGCCCGCGTCAATTGCTGAATACTCATATCCAGCGCGCCGAGTTTGCTTTCGATCCGTACCAGCAAATAAGCCGTAACGATCATAGGAAACCCATAATTAGCCGCATAACCTAACATTTCATCCATTCTTCCGCCTCCTTTCCATTGAGAAAATCCAGAATACCGCCGACCACGGCAGACGCAAAGGCATCGGTCCGCCCTAAAAGCAGCGCCTCATCAACCGGGTTTGAAATGAACGCCAGCTCAACCAGCACGGCAACCGCCGTCGTATGGCGCAGCACATAAAGCCGGCTGCCATCGCGGGCGCCGCGGTCATTGGTTTCCAGTTCCCTCGTCAGCCGGCTGCAAATGCACGCCGCTAAATGGCTACCGGCCGCACTGGCAAAATAGACCTCACTGCCGCGCGCCGCCTGATTCCCGGCGGCATTGCAATGTACGGAAACGAACAAATCAGCCCCATAGCCGTCGCTGGCCCCGACGATATCCGCCAGTTCATTTGTCTGCACCGTCAGCGTCTCATGCCCCTGATCACGCAGTAACAGCGCCGCCTGCTCCATGACCTTCCGGCAAACAGCCGCTTCCGTCGCCTGTGCGCCAACCGCTCCCGGATCCTTCCCCGGACAATGCCCGCCATTCATGACAATCTTCATACAAAAACAGCCCCTTTCACAGCAATACATGCCGGAAAAGGAGCTGTTTACAACACCTGTTTTTATTTTACCAAAAACAACAGATTCAAATTGGCGTCATAACGGCTGTAAAACCCAAAGATTTTTTTAACATCAGCCGTTGAAAGCATAACGGTGCTCTTGACCATGACCGGTGGAAAAGCCAGCGGACAATCTTGCTGATTCACCAGACTGTTGGCATCGCCGACATGGAACTCCGCCGTCACTTTTTGATACGCCGCCGCAATATTTTCTTCATTGTCCACCGAAACGGTGCCACCAATAAACTCTAAAAAGCTTGGCAGCGGTACATACCATACCTCGTTAATGCGCCGCGGCGGTACTGCCGCCAGCGGCGTCTGCAGCACATTGCCCCAGATCACCAGCAGCGTTTGATTCGCCTTCTCCGGCAAAATCGTCGGCGGCTGATCCGTCTTCTTTTGCTTGTCAATGCTGTATGCGTCCAGCAGCGTTCCGCTCTGCGTATAACCCTGAATTGTCAGAACCGGTCCGGCCACCGTAACCACGACATAATTAGGTTCCGCCTGCGGATCATGAAAAAACGCATCCCATACCTTGGCCGATAAATCCGTATAATACTTGTTGCCGCTCCGCCCGGCGACCAGATAAACGGTTCCCTTGGAAGGATTATCCATGAAGGTATCCTGATAAATCGGATAGGTCCGGGAATACCCATGATCATGACCGTTGATGACCAGATCGACATGATGCCGGTCCAAAACCGGCGTCAAAGCCGCCTTGACGGCTTCATTCGACCGCGTCGCCTTATTGTAATAAGGCGTTTTATGAAATAAAACGATTTTCCACTCCTGCCGGCTGCCCGTCAGATCCTCATCCAGCCATTTTGCCTGAAGTTCCAGCATATCCGGCACATACGCCTGCTCTTCCGCCGCCTGGCTGTCGAGCACCGCAATATGCGCGTCGCCATAGTCAAAGGAATACACCTGCCCCTTTAAAGCAACCGGCCCATTGAATGGCAGCCGCAGCTGTTTTTTGAAATAGAGCGGCAGTACCGAATGATTTTCCTCGGGAACATCGTACGTTTCATGATTGCCGGGCACCGCCATACACGGCAGCTGCTCCATGACATCCTTGGCCGCCGCATACCAATTCTGCCAATGCGCATAGTCCTGTCCAACTTCAACCAGATCGCCGACATTCATAAAAAAAGCGGCGTCGGGATGGGCTGCATAGGCATTGCGAAGCGTTTTTCCCCAAGGCCCGTATGCCGGATTTTTTGGCAAACCGCTTTGTGAATCCCCAAAAACAAGAAATTTAAACGCCGGCGTTTTTTCTGCCGGCGTCGTAAACTGCGCCGCCTCGCTCCACTGCCCCGCATCGCCGACGCGATACGTATAACTGGTTCTCGGACGCAAGGAAACCGCCGTCGCATAATACACCCGCAGCGTTTTCATGTTGGTTGGGAATTCTTCCTGCTTCGCCTCAATAGCCGTCGCTTTCTGCCAGCCGCTCTTTTGGTACTGACGCGTCGGCACAACCTGCAAAACGCCTGTCCCCGATGTTCCAGACGCCGCCCAGGCAATCGTCTGCGTCGTTTTAGGATCCAGACTCCAGGTCAGCGTAATATTAGCCGCGGCGGCTGCGGCCGGTTCCGCAGCAAATATTTTTGTCAGATTGATTGGCAAACTGGCAATCGCGAGCGACGCCCCGCAGGTTTTTAAAAACAACCGGCGGCTAACGCCCTGATTCCCATTGCCGAAAATCTCCCACAAACTCTTTTCCTGCCTCACATAAATCCCTCCATTGCAGTCATTATCCCTCATACGTTGATTTTACTCTTCTGCAAAAGAAAAATAGGCAAGATTTGGTTAAGAATTCGTTAATCTCCGAAGACCCGCCACAATGTCCTTAGCCT